>Ga0105246_10000722_pt1 | contig 18715 bp, 17 predicted proteins | sample KBSM64metaG_FD_99694 | JGI IMG/M metagenome (GOLD analysis project Ga0105246, IMG submission 99694) | Miscanthus rhizosphere microbial communities from Kellogg Biological Station, Michigan, USA - KBS M6-4 metaG | ecosystem: Host-associated > Plants > Roots > Rhizosphere > Soil | place... | reverse complement strand
GCCGAGGCCAAGCAGCGGATCGCCCTGGCCGCGTCCGAATTGATCGCCCCCGGTGCAGTGGTCGGCCTGAGCGGCGGCACCACCAGCACGGCCCTCGCCCAGGTGCTTTCCACCCGTGAAGACCTGAACGCGCCCTCCAACAGGCCGATGCTCACGGTCGTCACGAACGCCATCAACATAGCCGCGCAGCTCGCGGTGCGCCCGAACATCAAGATCATGGTCACCGGGGGCATCCTGAACCCGCGCTCCTACGAGCTGGTGGGACCCTACACGGACGTGATCATGCAGAAGGTCGCATTGGACATCGCCTTCATCGGCGTGAACGGCGTTGATCCGAAGATCGGACCGACCATCACCGACGAAGGCGAAGCCATGGTGAACTCCGCCATGGCACGCCGCGCCACTGCGTCCTATGTCCTGGCGGACTCCAGCAAGATCGGCAAGCGTTCCTTCGCCACCATGGCAGGGTACGAGTTCAAGCGGCTCATCACGGACAGCGGCATCAAGCCGGCGGACAAGGCCGCCTTCGAAGCCGCCGGAACCGAAGTGACGGTCGCCGAACTCGACTAGTCCCCGCCGGCCCCCGCACGCAAGCTAGAACTTCAGGGGCGGAGCGTCCAGCACGGTTTCGTCCACCCGCCGTTCCACCCACTGGGTGAACGGGGTGTCCAGGTCGTATTTGCCGGCCTCGTTGCGAACCAGGGTCCGCAGCTCGGCATTGCCCGGATTGTTGAGGGACTCGAAGTATTCAACAGACCAGTGGAACCAGCGCATGCAGAACAACCGCATGGTCAAACCGTGTGTGACCAGCAGCGTGTTCGGGGCGTAGTCGGGCTTCTCCCAGTGCCGGTACAGGGTTTCCATGAAGGATGAGACGCGGTCGTACACATCGGATCCGGACTCGCCTTCGCGGAAGCGGTAGAAGAAGTGCCCGTACAGGTTCCGCAGTTCCTTTTGGTCCTCGATCTCGCCGGCGATCTGGAAATTGGCCCAGTCCTGCTCGCGCAGCCGGGGCTCCTCGATCACCCGCTCCGTCAGGCCGTCAAGCCGCAGCGCCTCAAGGGTCTGGTAGGCCCGCAGGTAGGGCGAGACATACACGCACAGTTGCTCGCCGTCGAGCTTCCTGCGCAGTTCCTCCCCGGTGCGCCTGGCCTGCTCGAGCCCAAGTTCGGTCAGCGGGATCCGGTAGTCCGGCACGCGATTGTAGATCGACGTGTCCACGTTGGCGGCCGATTGGCCGTGCCGGACCATGAAGATACGTGCTGGCGCGCTCATCCCACCAAGCATAGGCAAACACCCAGGGAAATGAAGGCAAGATAGGACCATGCTCGTTGCCTCCACGCGCCGCCTGCGCGCCGAAGTCCTCATCGTCCTGGGCCTGTCCCTGGGCCAGTCCGCGGTGTACTCGGTGGTGCAACTGCTGGACAAGATGAGCCGGGCCCCGCTGGCGCAGGGAACATCGACCCTGAACGCCTCGCGGAACAGCCGCGAGTACTTCGACCTGACCTACCAGCTGCTGGACATCGCGTTCGCGCTCGTGCCGGTGGTGCTGGTGTTCTATTTCCTCTCCCAGCAGCGCGCCCCCTCGGAGCAGGAATCGGCCTTCGAGCGCCTCGGCTTCACCATGGCGCGGCCGGGCCGGGACCTCCTGCAGGGCCTGGGCCTGGCGGCCCTCATCGGCGTTCCCTCGCTGGGGCTGTACGCGGCGGGCCGGGCGATGGGAATCACGACGGCGATCATCCCCAGCGGACTGGACGCCTATTGGTGGACGGTGCCGGTGCTGATCCTCTCAGCGGTGCGGCACGCCGTCGTCGAGGAAGTGATCGTGGTGGGCTACCTGCTGGACCGCTTCGGCAAATTCGGCTGGAGCATGCCGCTGGCCATCGGCCTGAGCGCCCTCCTGCGGGGCAGCTACCACCTCTACCAAGGCTTCGGTCCGTTCATCGGCAACGCGTTGATGGGCCTGGTCTTCGGCTGGGTGTACAGCCGCACCAAGCGGGTCATGCCGCTGGTGGTGGCCCACGCCCTGCTGGACATCGTGGCCTTTGTCGGCTTCAGCCTTTTCGGCAAGGCGGTGGGGCTGGGGTGAGCAAGTGGCATTGCAGTGCTGCCTCGCAGCCGGGAATCATCGGACTCAGCCCCCTCGGACGGGGAGGCAAGGCATCACCCGGGAAGAACGCGGATTCTGCAGCCGCAACTAGCACTTTCTCTTGGCGTCTGTGAGCTTGTACGCTGTCCCGCCGGTCCCCATGCCGGCGGGACAGCTTTGTTCCCTGATTCAGATCAGCTTTGGACCCGATGACTGATTGCTCACGCTGCCTCGTCTTGCTGGACCGCTTGGAGTTCGGCGCGGGCGTCCAGGCCACGGGTAGCGGCCCAGTAGGCGATAGTTCCGACCACGATGCCCACGAACGGAGAGATATCGGCACCACCGAGAGCGTCGGCGACCGGTCCGGTGTAAACCGAGGTGCTGACAAAGGGGATTTCGCTGGCGAAGCCGATGAGGTAAGCGAGTGCGCCGCGCCAGCTGAAGAGGCCGTAGATGCCTCGAGGGGTGAAAATATCGCGGATGGAGTAGTGGCCGCGGCGAACGAGGAAGTAGTCGGTGAGGTTGACCGCGGTCCACGGGGCGAACAGATAGAGAAGGACCTGCAGGAAGACGGTGAAGCCGGCGAGGAAGTCCTGCGATACGGCCAGGGAGAGCACGGTGGCTATGACAGTCACTATCGTCACTGCGACGATCCTCAGTGTTGTGGTGAACCGGACGCTGTGCAAAGTGTCAGCGACGCTGATCAACGTGAGTGATCCGCCGTAGGTGTTCATGCACATCGCGATCAGGAGGCCGGCCAAAGCCACCAGCACGGCGGCGGAACCGAGCCCGGGCACAAGGCTGTCTCCTGCAGCGGCTATGGCCCCGACGGCATCAAGGCCGGTGAACATTGTGGCTAGCACGGCGCCGAGACCAGCCAGCCAGACGGCACTGATGGTCATGCCCAGGTACGTGCACCAGAACATGCGCCGGGGGCTGACGGTGGGAGGGAGATACCGGGTGTAGTCGGAGACGTAGATCGCCCAGTTAATCTGATAGCCGGCTGCGGCACCGAACTGGATCAGGAACGCCGTAGGAGCGAATGGCCCGAACCCAAACGAACCGTCGGGTAACGGCTGGGTCAGCAGCAGCACCACGGTGAGCACCAGGAACACGACCGTGAAGACCAGTGTGATCCACCGGGCCACGCGGTGAATCCAGTCATAACCCACAAGGGCGATCACGCCGGCGATCACGCCGACGACAATGAAGGTGACCTGCGGGGGAAAGCCCGTCGTGACCTCCAGGCTTTGCCCTGCCAGCACTGCGGAGAACACATTGAATCCCACGTAATTGATGAGGGCGAACGCGAACACGAGCAGCGCGCCGAAGTATCCGAACTGCGGGCGGGACTGGATCAACTGTGGCAGCCCGAGACTTGGACCCTGCGTGGAATGCAGCGCCGAGAAGATGGTGCCGAACGCGCAGCCGGCAGCCACCGCTACTAGGGTCCACATCAGGTCGGCGCCGGCCACGATACCAACGAAACCAACCGCCACGGTCGCGACGTTGGCGTTGCCGCCGACCCAGACCGGGGCGAGATGCCACACCTTGCCGTGGCGTTCAGTCAGGGGGATGTAGTCAATCGACCGGACTTCCAGGCCGCGCGCCGGAGGGGCGGCCGGGCTATCGGGATCGCTCAAGGTGGGACGGGTTAGCGGAGCAGACATGGGGTTGCCTCCATTCGAGGGTACAACGGCCTCAAGCTCCTGACTTCAGAGATAGCACAGGCCAATTGCATACTGACGACGCAATGGTATACAAATGATTCATTGTATGTAAATAGGTTTTGTGTATCCTGAAGGGGTGGTTGGTGTGCCGGTACGCGAGGAACTGAAAGTGCCTGTCCTGGGGCAGCCTTTGCGACCGTTGCCGTTCGCGCCGGTGCCGGAGAATGCCAGGCAGTATGCCGTTCCCATGGCGGATGGCGTGAGGCTGGCCACGGACGTCTACCTGCCGGGTCGTGGCACGAGATGGCCGACTCTCCTGGCCCGGCTGCCTTACGACAAGGCCGGGGATGAGTGTTTCGGCCCTCATATGGCCCGCTGGTTCACGGAGCGCGGCTATGCCGTCGTTTTGCAGGATGTGCGCGGGAAGCTCCGTTCCGGAGGTGAGCTCGCACCCTTCGAAAGCGAGACAGCCGATGGCTATCACACGCTGGACTGGGTGTCGGCGCAGTCTTGGTGCGACGGAGCGGTCGGCATGTTCGGCGATTCCTATTACGGCTTCACGCAGTGGGCCGCGGCGGCCTCCCGCCACCCTGTCCTGCGCGCCATCGCACCGCGGGTGTCGACCGCGGACTTTCGATACATGCTCGACCGCCAAGGAGTTTTTCCGCTGGAGGTGGTCGCGTACTGGGCCCTGGAGACGTGGGTGGACGAAGCCCTGTACCCCTACGAGGGCAAGCTGGACTGGACAGTACGTCCGCTGGCCCGGATCGTGCCCAAAGCACTGGGAGGACCGGAACCCGTCGGTTTGAACGACTGGGCGACCCGGCACTTTCCGGCCGCTGCTACGGTGCCCGTACGCGGGGATATCCCGGCTCTGCATCTGGGCGGATTCGCCGATTTCCTGCTGCCTGGCCAACTCGATACGTGGCGACGGGCTTGTGCCGCGGGCGGCGCCCGTCAGTATCTGCTCCTGGACGCCACCGACCACGGTTGGACCACGTTGCGCAAGCCGGGCCGTCCCTACCGCGACCCCCTAAGCAGCGAGGCCACACTGCAGCGGTTCCTTGAGGGCTACATCGGCCCCCTGCTGCCGTTCTTCGACCATTACCTGCGGAACTCCACCGACTACCTCACGGCCCCGGTCCGGTGGCGGCTTACCGCCGGAAGCCCGTGGCAGGAGGATGACCAGTGGCCACCGAAGGCCAGCAGACCTATCACCTGGACGCTCACAGGCCGCCTTGCGGGCGGGGACGGAGTTTTGCGCCTGGGTCCGGAAACAACCCGATCGAGCGCCAGCTGGACTCACGACCCCGCAGATCCTGTACCCAGCCGCATCCACCCCTACTATCCGTTGATTGAGCCGCTGGACGAGCGGGACATCCACGTACGCGCCGACGTCCTGAGCTTCACCACGGAACCGCTGCTCCGGCGGCTTGACCTCGCCGGACCCGCCCGGGCCAGCGTGTCAATGTCCTCTGATTCGGATACAGCGCACTTGGTCGCGACATTGTGCGATGTGCGTCCCGACGGAAGCACGCACCGAATCGTCGACGGCGCCGTTCACATCCGCTCACCTTGGCCAGCACGCGTCAACGTTGATCTGGGTGATGCCGGTTATCGGCTGTATCCCGGACACCGATTGCGCCTTACCTTGGCCTCCTCTGCCTTTCCCCGATACGCCATCCACCCCGGCACGGACGCCGATCCCTGGACGGCCCGCCAGACTGAGCCCAGGCAGAACAGCATCGCGCTCGGCGGCGCCGACGGCGCTTATTTCACGTGTTATGCCATCAATGGATTGGAGCAGAAGCAATGAGGGGATTCCGCCCGCAACCCCAGCAGCCCGGACCCGACCGGACGCCGGCCGCCGCCCGCGCCTACACTGAGCTACGCACGAAAATCCTCTACGGCGAACTTCCGGCAGGAACCCCGCTCAGCGAGGCCGACACCGCCACCATGCTCGGATTGTCGCGCACCCCGGTCCGCGAAGCTCTCCGCGAACTGCTCACCGACGGGCTGCTTGAGGAAGCGCCGCGCCGCCAGGTCGTCGTCGCCACCGCCTCGCCCGAGCTCAACCGTGAAGTCGCCCTCATGCGAGGCGCGCTGGAAAGACTCGCAATCCGCGAGGCCGCCGAAAATTTCGACGATTCCGACATCGACCAGCTCCGGCTGATCATGATCCGAACCCGCCGCGCGCTAAAGGCCGGCGACATCAACAGCTACCTGGACTGTGACGACGAGTTCCACTTGCACATTCCCCATGCCGCAGGTTTGTTCCTGATCGAAGACGCCCTCCGCCGGCTCCGGGGGTTCACGCGGCTGGCAGGTTTGGTTACCGGCTGGAACCTCGACGACTTCGAACGGTCCGCGGACGAACACGATGCCATCATCGATTCACTCGCCACGCACAACGCCGATGACGTCGAACAGATCCTCATCGACCACTTGGCCGCAACCCGAACGGCATTGGCTCCTGACACCCATTGACTGCCAGCGATCCTGCGACAGCGCTGGAACACGGCACTGGCCTTGTTGGGTGCTGGGTCACGGAGAACCGCTTAAAGGTGTTCGGCCGCCGTCGCCGGGTGACGTCATTGTCACTCGCCGATGGCGGCCGAAGTTTTGGGCCGGGGTGCCGCCCGTGGCGGCACCCCGGATGGGGTCAGATGGTGACGGCCCCGCTGGCTGTTTCAAAGGTGACGGACATGATGCCCGGGACACCGTGCGGAGCAACCCACTGGACGGCGACGTCCTCGAGCGGCTTCTCCACGGGTTCGCCCAGCCACTCGGTCACGCGGGCAGCCGACCCGGCGATGGTGAGGCTGGACATCTTGACGTCGCTCGCGTAGACGAGGGACGGGTGCAGTGCGGGATCGCCTTCCCAGCGGAGCAGGTACGGTACCTGCGGATCCGCGATCAGGCCGAGGATGCCGATCTGCTGCCAGACAAGTTCCCGGCCGTCAGGGAACTTGCGGTTGCCGGGAACCGCGGAGCGGCCCAGTCGTTCTTCAAATGGGGACAGGTCGTCGACGGCGACGCACCATCCCATCCATCCACCGCCGGTGGCGGAGCGTGCCCGGACAGCTTGTCCGAACGGTGCTTTGTCCGACGCCGGGTGGTCCAGGACCTCCACAACTTCCAGGTATTTGTGGTCTGCGAGCGGAATAATCATGTTCCGCGTACCGAAGCGCGGGTGCACTCCGCCGCGGACCGCATCCACTCCCAAAGCTGCGGAAATCCGCTCTGTGGTGGCCATCAGGCCATCCTGTTCACAAGCGTAAGAGACGTGATCCATGCGCATGCCACTCATCTTGGCACTTTGTGATTGAGCTCTCAGCTTAGCCAAGCCTAAGTAAGGTAGGACATCTGAGAAAACGTGTCCCGGGCAAGTAACGGAAAGACTCGGCAGGACCGAAAAAGACCGTCTTCTTCACAATGCTTCAGCGCGGCCCGTGAGCCTTCCTAGACTGGCCGCACGGCACGCTGGAGGGGGAACAGCTCCCTTGGCCGGCCGGACCAGTACACACATCAGAAGGAGGCGCAATGTCGCAAGGTTGGTCATTCGAAACACGCCAGATACATGCCGGCCAGGAGCCGGATGCCGCGGCGGGTGCGCGCGCCCTGCCGATCTACCAGACCACGTCCTTCGTGTTCCCGAGCGCCGAGAGCGCGGCAAACCGCTTCGCCCTGGCGGAGTTGGCGCCGATCTACACGCGGATCGGAAACCCCACGCAGGACGCGGTCGAGCAGCGGATCGCCAGCCTCGAAGGCGGCCTCGGGGCCCTCCTGCTCAGCTCCGGGCAGGCCGCCGAAACGTTCGCCATCCTCAACGTAGCCGAGGCGGGGGACCACATCGTGGCCAGTCCCAGCCTGTACGGCGGAACCTACAACCTGCTGGCCCACACCCTGCGGAAGTTCGGGATCTCGGTGACCTTCGTAGCGGACCCGGATGACCTGGGGCAGTGGCGCGACGCGGTCCGGGACAACACCAAGCTCTTCTTCGCCGAGGTGGTATCCAACCCCCGCCAGGACGTCCTGGACATCGAGGGGGTGGCCGGCGTCGCCCATGAAGCCGGCGTCCCGCTGATCGTGGACAACACCCTGTCCACCCCGTACCTGATCCGGCCCATCGAATGGGGTGCGGATATCGTGGTGCACTCGGCCACCAAGTACCTTGGCGGCCACGGCGCGGCGATTGCCGGGGTGATTGTGGACTCCGGCAACTTCGACTTCGGTGCCCACCCGGAGCGTTTCCCGAACTTCAACACGCCCGACCCCAGCTACAACGGCCTGGTCTATGCGCGCGACCTCGGCAAGGACGGTGCCCTGGGCGCCAACCTGTCGTACATCCTGAAGGCCCGCGTCCAACTGCTGCGCGACCTCGGTTCGGCGGTCTCGCCGTTCAACGCCTTCCTCATCGCGCAGGGCCTGGAAACCCTCAGCCTGCGGGTGGAACGCCATGTGGAGAACGCCGCCAAGGTGGCGCAATGGCTGGAAGGACGGGACGACGTCGAATCCGTCGCCTATGCCGGCCTGCCGTCCAGCCCGTGGTTCGACCGGGGCCGCAAATACGGACCCCGGGGGACCGGGGCCGTGGTCGCCTTCACCATCAGGGGCGGCCTCGAGGCGGGCAAACGCTTCGTGGACGCCCTGGAACTGCACTCGCACGTGGCCAACATCGGCGACGTCCGTTCTTTGGTGATCCATCCTGCGTCCACCACCCACAGTCAGCTGACCGCGGAACAGCAGGCCGTGGCCGGTGTGAATCCGGGGCTGGTGCGCCTCGCCGTGGGCATCGAGCATATCGACGACATCCTGGCCGACCTGGAAGCTGGCTTCCGGGCCGCCAAGGCCGACTGACACGCGGCGATAGACGTGTCCGGGCCCGCGCCATGCCGGGCCCGGACCGTCACAAAGCTGTCACATTGTTCGCGTTGGCGCAGGGGTTCTTCCTACACTCGAAGCCAAAGGTCACGAGTGCCAGCGCTAAACCCCGGTTTGCTGGCCGGCAACCCTCCGTCCGTGGCGGGGTGCCCCGGGTGAAGACCTGGCCTGCCGGACAGCTGTCGGCAGGCAAGCACGAGGTTCAGGGGTTCTCCATGACGATTGCCGCACCGTCGGTCACCAACAAGCGCAGCGAAGATGGCACGGTCAAGTACGTTTCCATCGGCGCATTGGAGCTTGAGGCGGGAGGCTTCCTCCCGGACGTGCTCCTCGCCTATGAAAGCTGGGGCACCCTCAACGCGGACGCCTCCAACGCGGTCCTCATCGAGCACGCCCTCACCGGAAGCACCCACGTGGCCCGCGGCGGAAGCGACGAAGAAGGCTGGTGGGAACAGCTCGTCGGCCCCGGCGCGACCATCGACACCGAGCGCTGGTTCGTGGTCTCCGTCAACATCGTCGGGGGCTGTTACGGCAGCACCGGGCCGTCGTCGAACGCGCCCGACGGCAAACCCTGGGGTTCCCGGTTCCCGCTGGTGACCCTGCGGGATTCCACCGCCGCGGAGGCCAGGCTCGCCGACGCCCTCGGGATTGACCGCTGGCACGCGGTGATCGGCGGCTCCATGGGCGGCGCGCGCGCCCTCGAATGGGCGGTCAGCTACCCCACCCGGGTGAAGAACTGCGCGGTGATCTCGGTGGGCGCCTACAGCACAGCCGAACAGATCGCTTTCGCCCAGGCGCAAACGCTCGCGATCCGCCAGGACCCCGCCTTCAACGGCGGAGACTATTACGACGGCGCGGCGCCCGAAGCCGGCCTGGCCCTCGCCCGGCGGATCGCACACATCACCTACCGCTCCGCCGATGAACTGGACTTCCGCTTCGGCCGGAATGCCCAGGGCAACGAGACCCCCCTGCAGGCCCCGGCCCTGGGGGAGCGCGGCCGCTACCAGGTGGAAAGCTACCTCGACCATCAGGGTCGCAAGCTGGTGCAGCGCTTCGACGCCAACAGCTACATCGCCATCACTGAAGCCCTGATGAGCCATGATGTTTCGCGCGGCCGCGGCACACTCGAGGAGGCTCTCTCCCGCACGGAGGCGAACTTCTTCGTCGCCGCCGTGGACTCGGACCGCCTCTACTTCCCGGAGCAGTCCCGCGAACTCGCAGAAGCCCTGCCCGGCGGCGTGGAAGTCCACACCATCGAAGCCCCGATCGGCCACGACGGTTTCCTCACCGAGATCGGCCAGCTCGGGCCGCAGCTGGGTGCAGCCTTCTTCGCGTAGCTTCTGCCGCCTCAGCCGTTCATGATTTCCTGGCGGAGTCTCATGTACTCCTCCATGGCGATCTTGCCATCACTGAACCGCTGGTCCAGCTCCGCCAGTTTGCGTGCCCGGTAGCCTTGCGGTTCCGCCGGCGCGGGAACGGGCGACGACGGCGGTCCGGCGGGTGCCTGATGAGGCACCGGCGCTGCGGGCCCGGCGGGGGACTGCCCCTGGTATGGCTGCGGGTACTGGTTCGAAACGTAATCGGGGAGCTTGCCCGGGTAGCCTCCCTGCTGGAAACGTCCGTCCGGGTAGCCGCTGTTGCGGATGCGCCGCTGCTGGGAACGCTTGTACATGCGGATCCCGAACGGGATCAGCCACGAGCAGACGATAATCCAAAAGAACAGATTGTTCATGGGGCCACCTCATTCCACCTCAAGCTTAGCGCCGCGATTGCGCTCAACCGGCCCCGTCAGATGAGCTTCACCGGCATCCCGAGGAACGCGCCGTACCGCGCGGCCTCGGCCTCGAGGGCGGCGTTCCGGTCCGCGTCCAACGGCCGGTCCATCCTGACATCGAGCCGGCATTCACCGCCCGAAACATCGTGCCGCCACCAGCCCGCCAGCCTTCCGTCCAGCAGGACCACATGAACGGGCGATCCTGCCGATCCGAAGTAGGGAGCCGTTCCACCAAGGTGGTTCCGGGTCTGCGAATAGCCCATCACATACTCGTCGTAGCACTGGATCAGGTCGATCTTCGGCGCGTCCGGGCCGGAGGTGGGTGATCGTCCGGCGAACGCGGCGGAGGCCGCGGCGTCGAGCTCCTCGGCCGCAAGATGGAAGTCCATTCCATCCCTGTTGAATGAGGCAAGGGCGCCCGGCGAGACTTCCGCGGCCAGGCGCAGGCCCTCCCGCACCTCGCCCCTCGTCAAGCCGGACCACGCGGCACAGTCGTTCACCGTTGCAGGCCCGCGGCTCCTGAAGTACCGGAGCGCGAGCTGCCCCAGGGAGGCCTCCCGCCGCCCGGCCGCCCCGGAGGCGCCGTTCCCCACGGACGGATCCTGCTGGGCCCGTTCCGGAAACGAGGCGTACGTCTGCTTCAGGGCTCCACCTGCCGAGCGCACCGGCGCCCCGCTGACCAGGACCCGGTTGATCTCCGCATGCATCAGCAGATAGATGAAGCCCAGCCCTTTGTCGGGGAAGCCCGCATTTCCGAGCACCGTTGCCAGTTCCTCGCGGGTCTTGTGGGCGCCGCCGGCAACCGCGGCGGCCAGGATGTCCGCGCTTCGGGCAGCAGCTTCGGCGTCCACGCCCGTTTGCCGGTACATGCCCTTGTTCCCCTGGTGCAGGCGCGGAGCGGACAACTCCATGAGCCAGTCCAGATCGTCGCGGTGCACGAAGTGCCAGGTGGGCCGCAGGACATGCGTCCGCAGGACCGTGCCGTCGGCAACGGCCTCTTCCACCCGGGCGGCAAGTCCTCCGACGCCGTCGGCTGCGCCGTTTCCGCAGCGCTGCGCAAGCGACCAGCGGGCGTAGGCAAACTCCTGGGACTGGACGGCAAGCAGGTTCTTCAGGGCGTCCTCAATGCCGCCCGCCCTGGGCGGCCGCAGCTGCTGCCGCCTGAGCCTGCTGTCGATAAGCCAGTCCATGCTGCCGCGGGAGTCCATGCTGCCGCCCAAGTCCACAGGACCGTCAGTTCCGCGGCAGCGCCGCGTCCGCAGGCCCGAAGACGGGGCCCGGCGTCGGGCGCTTGGGGGAGATCCCGTCGCCGGAGGACTGGTGGCGGATCCGCCGGATCACCCACGGCACAAGGTATTCGCGCGCCCAGACGAGGTCCCCGCTGCGCGCTTCCCGCCAGCTGCGCAGCGGCAGCGGCTTCGGGGTGTACGGCTCCAGCTTGTGCGGCACGTTGAGCGCATCGAGCACCATCGTGGCTATGGTGTGGTGGCCAAGGGGCGAGAAATGCAGTCGGTCCTCGTCCCACATCCGCGGGTCGGCAAGTTCGCGCAGGGACCACATGTCGGCCACCACGGCGTCGTGGCGGGCCGCCACCGTGCGGAGGTTCTCGTTGTAGATGGCAACTTTGCCGCGGATGCGGCCCAGGACGGTGGACCCGGTGTCGGGGCCGTTGAAGAGCACCACTGTGGCACCGTTCGAGCTCAACCGCCCGACGGCGCCGTCCAGCTTCTCGGCCAGCGCGTCCGGATCCCCGCCAGGCCGGATGAGGTCGTTGCCGCCCGCGCTGATCGAAATGAGGTCGGGCTTGAGGGCCAGGCACGGCACGAGTTGTTCGTCGAGGATCTGCTGCAGCAGCCGGCCGCGGATCGCCAGGTTCGCGTACGCGAAGTCACCGTGCCCGCGGCTCAGTTCCTCGGCCACCCGGTCCGCCCAGCCACGGTGGCCGCCCGGGCTGCCGGGTTCGGGGTCGCCGATGCCCTCGGTGAAGGAGTCCCCCAGGGCCACATAGCGGCTCCAGGGATGGTTCGGTTCGTCCACGGCGGGGTGGGCCATGGGATCAGTGGCACTCACGTTGTTGTCCTGCCTCTTGATGCATAGCTACGCGACGGTAACTTGTTACTCGTGGGTAACTGTAAGAATAGACCCATGAGTCAAGCAGCTGCCTTCCCTGCCCCTGTTGTCCTGTGGTCGCACGAGGAAGGGGAGCGGGCCGGCAAGCCGCTGCTGGTGCTGCTGCACGGCTATGGCTCCAACGAGGCGGACCTCTTCAGCCTGGCTGGGCTGCTTCCGGAGGAATTTGTCGTTGCTTCCCTGCGTGCCCCCATCCCGATGGGTCCGGGCTTCACCTGGTTCCCGCTTACGGCCTCCATCGACTACTCGCTCGACGCCGTCAAGCTTGCGGCCGACTATGCCCTCGCCTGGCTCGACACCGTCAAGCAGGACCACCCTTCAGTGACCCTGCTCGGCTTCTCCATGGGCATGGCCATGGCCACCTCGATGCTCCGGCGGCGTCCCGCGGACTTTGCCGCCGTCGTCGGGCTTTCCGGATTCGCCGTCGACGCCGGTGCTGACGCCGCCTTCCGGGACGCCGAACTGGACGGCACGGTCCCGCTGTTCTGGGGCCGCGACCAGCAGGACCCGGTGATCACGCCTGACAAGATCGAATTCACCATGGGCTGGGTGCGCAAGCACACGGACCCCACCAAGGTGCTGTACACCGGGATGTGGCACGGCATCAACCAGCAGGAAATCGGGCATGTGGGCGAATTCCTCACCCACAAGGTGCTCACTGCCAATTAGCGTTGGCATTAAGAGGCGACAATCCTCACGGTCTGGCCGTTCACCGTCACGGTGTCTCCAGCGTGCAGCTGGCGGCCGCGGCGTTCCTCGATGTCCCCGTTGACCTTCACCAGACCGTTCTTGATCAGCTCAGTGGCCTCCACGCCGTCCTCCACGAGATTGGCGAGCTTCAGCAGCTGGCCCAGGCGGATCATTTCGTCGCGGATGGGTACATCGTCGATTTCGGGGTTGCTCATACAGCAATGATGCCTGAAGTAAGGTGGTGAAAATGCCGCAGTCGTCCCGCCCCGTGCTCCGGACCTCCATGCCGTTGCCGACCGGCCTGCTGCTTGCGGTGGCCAACGGTATCCTGCTGCCGGTCCAAGGCCGGATCAACACTGCGCTGGGGGCCAGGCTCGACGACGGCGTCGCGGCCGCCGTCGTAAGCTTCACTACCGGGCTGGTACTGATCGCCGTGATCGGCCTTGCTCTGCCGAAGGGCCGCGCTGGATTGCGCCGGATAGTGCCTGCCGTCAAGGAGCGCAGCTTTCCGCGGTTCTATGTGGTGGCCGGCGGGATCGGCGCCCTCTACGTGATTGCCCAAACGTTCACCATTGGCCTGCTTGGCGTCGCGCTGTTCACGGTAGCCGTGATTACGGGCCAGACCCTAAGCGGACTACTGGTGGACCGGCTGGGGATTGCGCCCGGCGGGAAGCGTTCCATCACAGGGGTCAGGATCTTGGGAAGCATCCTGACGATTGCCGCGGTAGCCTGGGCTGTCTCGCCGCGCTTCGGCGCCGCCGCCGACGCCGGCTCTTTGCTTCTCCCGATCCTGTTGCCGGTTGTGGCGGGTTGCCTCATGAGTTTCCAGCAAGCGATGAATGGTACGGCAACTGTGCACTACGGCAGTCCCGTCGCCGCCACCCTGGTGAATTTCCTTGCCGGGACGGTCCTCCTCTGGTGCGCCTGGCTCATCAAAGTGTCGCTGCTTGGTCCCGGCTACGCCCTGCCCGCTGAATGGTGGTACTACGTGGGCGGGCCCATAGGCTGCGTCTTTATCGGCCTGGCTGCTTTGCTGGTCCGCAGCCTCGGTGTCCTGGTAACGGGGTTGGGAATGATTGCGGGCCAGCTGCTCGGATCGCTCGCGCTTGACCTGGCCCTGCCGGCTCCTGGAACCGTGGTTGCCCTGCCCACGCTCCTGGGCACGTTGCTCACGTTGTTTGCCATCATCGTCGCCACCTTGCCTTGGCCGAAGGGTGCGCTCTCTTCCCGCCGGCCAGCCAAGGGCAGTCTGGCCGGGCGCGGAGGCGGGCCACGGCAGGGCGGGGGCCAAAGGCCGGTAGGCTAGGACAGGCAGCATTCCTGCCCAGCTTTCCTTCGCGCAGTCTTCAACTGCGCACCAGCGCGGACCGCACCCAGCGGCCCTGTAGATCATTGGAGTCACCCATGGCAGCAAAATCCGTCCTCGACCAGGTCATTTCCCTCTCCAAGCGAAGGGGCTTTGTCTTCCAGGCCGGTGAAATCTATGGTGGCTCGCGTTCTGCCTGGGACTACGGCCCCCTCGGCGCGGAGCTGAAGGAAAACATCAAGCGCCAGTGGTGGCAGTCCATGGTCCGCGGCCGCGAAGACGTGGTGGGCCTGGATTCCTCCGTGATCCTGCCCAAGCAGGTCTGGGAAGCTTCCGGCCACGTGGAGGTCTTCTCCGATCCGCTGGTCGAGTGCCTCTCCTGCCACAAGCGCTACCGGGCAGACCACCTCGAGGAAGAGTACGAGGAAAAGAAGGGCCGCCCCGCCGAAAACGGCCTGGCCGACATCGCCTGCGCCAACTGCGGCACCCGCGGCCAGTGGACCGAACCACAGGAGTTCTCCGGCCTGCTCAAGACTTTCCTGGGCCCCGTCGCCAGCGAAGAAGGCCTGCACTACCTGCGCCCGGAAACCGCGCAGGGCATCTTCGTGAACTTCAGCAACGTGCTCACCACCTCCCGGAAGAAGCCGCCGTTCGGCATCGGCCAGATCGGCAAGTCCTTCCGGAACGAGATCACCCCGGGCAACTTCATCTTCCGCACCCGCGAATTCGAGCAGATGGAGATGGAATTCTTCGTCGAGCCCGGCACGGATGAAGAGTGGCACCAATACTGGATGAAGGAGCGCATGGCCTGGTACACGGGCCTGGGCATCCGCGAGGAGAACCTGCGCTTCTTCGAGCACCCGCTGGAGAAGCTCAGCCATTACTCCAAGGGCACCACGGACATCGAATACCGCTTCGGCTTCCAGGGCTCCGAATGGGGCGAGCTCGAAGGCATTGCCAACCGCACGGATTTCGACCTCTCCACCCACTCCAAGGCTTCCGGCCAGGACCTGAGCTACTTCAACCAGGCCACCAACGAGCGCTACATCCCGTACGTGATCGAACCCGCGGCCGGCCTGACCCGTTCCTTCATGGCGTTCCTAATCGACGCCTACACCGAGGACGAGGCCCCCAATGCCAAGGGCGGCGTGGACGTGCGCACGGTGTTGAAGCTGGATCCCCGTCTGGCGCCCGTGAAGGCCGCCGTGCTCCCGCTGAGCCGCAACGAGGACCTCTCGCCCAAGGCGAAGGAACTGGGCACCCAGCTGCGCAAGAACTGGAACATCGACTTCGACGACGCCGGCGCCATCGGCCGCCGCTACCGCCGCCAGGACGAGATCGGCACCCCGTTCTGCATCACTGTGGACTTCGACACCCTCGATGACCAGGCTGTGACCATCCGCGAACGCGACACCATGAGCCAGGAACGCGTGTCCCTGGACAAGGTGGAAGGCTACCTGGCAGCACGGCTGATCGGCGCCTGAGGGTGGCGGTCGAATACAGGGAATGGCGCGAGGGCGACGACCTCGCGCTCCTGGAAATCTGGGGCGGACCCGAAACCCTTCCGGCCCAGCAGTTCCGTGCCGCCCTGGCGCCATCCAGCAACGCTCCGTGGCGCCGGTGCATCGTGGCCGAAGATGTTGTGGACGGCGTCGCCATCCCGGTGGCGGCCGCCGTCGTCCACGAAGCCTCCCTCCACCCGGAGCGGCTGTGGGCCTACATCGAGGTCGCCAAGGACCACCGCCGCAACGGCATCGGCGCCACGCTGCTGACCATGCTGCGCCGCGAAGCCGAGCTGGCGCCGTCGGGCGTTTCGAAGCTGCGCAGCAAGGTGGAGCCCGGCACCCCCGGTGCCGCCTTCGCCGCGTGGGCCGGACTCGCCCCGATCCAGCGTTCGCAGCTGGTGGTGGTCCACCCCGAGGCGCTGAAGCTCCCGGTCTTCGGCGACGGCTCGGAAGAAGCGGCCTCCGAACAGGTCGAAGACCTGGCCACCGGTTCGGTGGAACTGAGCGACGTCGTCGGCCGCTACTACACGGCCGTGCACCACTGGGACAACCCGGGCGAGCTGGGGATTCCCACCGTGCAGCGGATGTTCCTGGACGATCTCAGCGGCGCCCACGGCGCCGTGGTACTGCGCGCGCCGAAGGCCAGCGCCTTCGGCACCGGGGTACCCGCCAGCCGCAAGGGCAAGATCCGGGCGTTCGCCGTCAGTTATGCCACGGGCAATGCCGACGACGCCTCGGAGGTCTTCCTCGGCCACGAACCGGCGCTGGACGCCGGCGATGCCGCGCAGGCGGTAGGGGAGCTGCTGGCCCTGATCGCCTACCAGCATCCCGTGCTGCTCGAAGTGGACGACGCCATGGCCGCCCTGCGCGGGGTCCTGGACCCGCTCCTGGCCCAAGGCAAGGCGCACGTCGAGGGCGCGGACACACAGGTCGTCAGCGACTGATTTTTCGGTGGAGCCCAACTAGCTCGCATTTGTGGTCGTTTTGAGCCCTCAAAACGACCACAAATGCCAGCCAGTTGGGCCAAGGGATGGGGAAAGAAGGCAATGGGTCACGGACACGCACACAACCCCGCCGAGGTTACGGCCGAGTCACTCCAGGCACGCAAGCGGGCCAACTGGCTGCTCGCAGCGGTTCTGGTGCCGCTTGGCGTGCTCACCGTGGTGGCCATGCTGCTTCTGTGGCCGTCCGGCAGCAAGGAGGGCCTCACCCTCGCCAGTCCGTACCAGGCGGCGCCCGGGGTCACCTTCGACACCGGAAGGATCCAGTCCGTCCTCCAGGAAAGCTGCAGCCAGGCCAACACCGGCGCCGAAATTCCCCCGGCCGGCCAGCAGGGCGGGCAGGACGGCTCCAATTGCACCTTCGCGATGACGCAGCCCGACGCCGGCGGCAGCCCCGTCAAAGTTGTGATCAACCCTGACGTCGCCAAGAGCCACGGCGTCAAGGCCGGCGACGAGATCCGTTACCTGAACCTCTCCCAGGTGCAGGCCGCCGGGACCGGCTCGCCTGCCTACGTTTTCGTGGATTTCGTCCGGACCATGCCGATCGCGCTGCTGGCCGTGCTGTACGCCGTGGTGGTGATCGCCGTCGCGCGCTGGCGGGGCTTCCGCGCCCTGCTCGGCCTGGTGGGTGCCTACGTGGTGCTGGTCGGCTTCATGCTCCCTGGCCTGGTGGACGGCAAGCCGCCGCTGCTCGTGGCACTGGTGGGCTCCACGGCCATCATGATCGGCGTGCTGTATTTCGCGCACGGCTTCTCGGCCCGGACTTCGACAGCGCTTCTGGGCACGATCTTCGGCCTGGGCATCACCGCGTTGCTCGCGGCCTGGGCAACCAGTGCCGCGAACCTGGCCGGAGTGGGCAACCATGATGCCGCCACGCTGGTGAACATGTCGGACCGGATCTCGATCTCCGGCATCATCCTGTGCGGACTCATCATTTCCGGCCTCGGTGTGCTCAACGACGTCACCATCACCCAGTCCTCGGCAGTGTGGGAACTCTACGAACTGGCCCCGGAAACCACGGCCCGCAAGCTCTTCAGCTCCGCCATGCGGATCGGGCGGGACCACATCGCCTCCACCGTGTACACGATCGCGTTCGCCTACGCCGGGGCCGCCCTGCCGATCCTGATCATCGTGATGCTCTACGACCGGCCGTTGCTGGACACCCTCACCAGCGCGGAACTGTCCGAGGAAGTGGTGCGGACCCTGGTCGGTTCCATCGGCCTTGTCCTCGCGATCCCGGTCACCACATTGATCGCGGTGCTGGTTGTCAAAGCCACCGGTCCGCGCCGTGGTTCCGTGCCTGCGGGCGCCGGAGCGGCAGGCAGCACAGCTGCGGAGGACGCCGACGCCGGCCGGGTCCGCGAGCTGGAAAGCTCGCCGACTGCGGTGGAAGGCTACGCCTCGCTCGACACCGGGGAACTGGCCGCCGTCGTCGAAACCCGCCGCGCCCGCCGGGACGCTGAGCGCCGCGATGCGGTAAGCCGCCGCCAGGGCAGTTAGGCGACTGCCGGGGCTGATTTGCCCGGCTTTGGCACAATGGATAGGTGACTGTTGTAGCAACCCCTCCTTCGCCGAAGCTCGAGCTGCCGCCCCTGCAGCTGGGCAACATCACCGTGGACACCCCCGTGATCCTGGCCCCCATGGCCGGCATCACGAACTCGGCGTT
>Ga0105246_10000721_pt1 | contig 18715 bp, 16 predicted proteins | sample KBSM64metaG_FD_99694 | JGI IMG/M metagenome (GOLD analysis project Ga0105246, IMG submission 99694) | Miscanthus rhizosphere microbial communities from Kellogg Biological Station, Michigan, USA - KBS M6-4 metaG | ecosystem: Host-associated > Plants > Roots > Rhizosphere > Soil | place... | reverse complement strand
GCCGCCCGCCCCAGTGCCGGGCGCCTGGCCTCGCGGCTGGTCACCACCGTCCGGCTGCGGAACTTCCTGCGCTTCGTCAACAACTACTACGACGACATGGCCTGGCTCGCCCTGGCCACCCTGCGCCTGGAAGACCTCGCCGAGCAGAGCCGCAAGACGGGCCGCGGCGCGGGCCGCCTCCGCAACGCCAAGGTCCGCGAAAGCCTCACCCTGCAGTTCGATTCGGCCTCCACGGAGGACCTGGGCGGCGGCACCTTCTGGAACGTCGCCCGCGACTTCAAGAACACTCCCGCCACCGCGCCCGTTGCCCTCTACTACGCCCGCACAGGCCGTCCCGAAAGGGCCCAAGGCCTCCTGGACTGGCTCAACGCCCGGCTGTTCGACCCGGAGCGCGGCCTGTATCTGGACGGCCTGCGGATCCGGGGCGCCGAAACAGTGCTCGTGGCCGACATCTACAGCTACAACCAGGGCCCCGTGCTCGGTGCCATGCTCGAACTCGGCGGCGGGGAAAACCTGAGCCGGGCCGCTGACCTGGTGGCGGCCGTGTCGCGGCAGCTGACCCTGGACGGAGGCATGGTTGTGCGCTGCCATGGAGACGGCGACGGCGGCCTCTTTACGGGGATCCTGCTCCGTTACCTGGCCCTCGCCGCAGCCGACGAACGCTTACCGGAAAACGCCCGCCGGCAGGCGCGGCAGATGGTGCTGGAAACGGCGGAAGCCCTTTGGACAGGCCGGACGGAAACGGCGCCGGGAACCCTCACGTTCTCCAGAGACCCGCGGCGGCGGGCCGCCGAGATGTACCCGCCGGGCGCCGCCGTCGAGCTTTCCACCCAGCTGCAGGCCTGGATGGCACTGGAAGCGGCCGCCAGCCTGGGCTAGCCGAGGGGCGGCATCTCCGGCATCTTCTTCTGCGGGTACGGCGCCTCATGGCGGGCCAGCATGTCCACGAATCCGGCGATCTTCCGGGCCCGGGTCTCGGCCCGCTTCACCGAGTTGGTCCGGTAGATCAGGGCGAAGCGGTTCACGGAAGTGAGAACGTCGAACATGGCCTGCGCCTCCGGGACGGCGGCGATCGCCGCGGCGAGGTCCTCGGGAACCTCCGCGGAGGCCTGGCCCGAATAGGCCTTGTCCCATCGCCCGTCGGCTTTGGCGGCCTCGACGGCGGCCCGGCCGGCGTCGTGCATTTTTCCGGCGGCTTCGAGGCGGGCGATGTGTCCGACGTTCCTCTCGGACCAGGGGCTGCGCAGGCCGCGGCGGGTCATGCGCTGGAACATGCTTTCCGCGTCGCGACGCTTCGCCTGCCCGTCGATCCAGCCGAAGCACAGGGCCTCGTCCAGGGCGGCGTCGTAGTCCAGTTCGGTGACGTTGCCGCCCTTCTTGTGCAGGACCAGCCAGACGCCGGGGCTGCTGCTGTGGTTCGCTTCCAGCCAGGCGCGCCATTCCGCGGCGTCCTTGACCAGCAGTTCTTCGAGTTCAACGGCCATGTGCCCATTCTGCCGCCGATCACCGACATCCGGCTGCCGCGCGTAGGCTGGGGGCCATGCTGCGTGTCCGCCCCATCCATTTCACGTCCCGCCCCGAGGCCTGGGAGCCGCTGCTGGGTGCGCTCGGCATGATCAAGACCGTGGACGACGACGACCGGCGCGAGTTCGACGCCGGCTCCGGACGCCTCGCCCTGCACCGGGTCCCTGCGGGATCGGCGGAGGACGCAACCACCGTGTTCGGCGTCGAAATCGGCGACCCGGCGGAGTTCGCCCGCCGCACCGAGGCCGACGGCACCCGCGCCGAGGTCATCGACGCCCCGCACGGGACCACCGTCCGGATCACGGCGCAGGACGGCTTCAGCTTCCTCGCGGACAAGGCCGCGCACGGCGCCGTGTGCGCGGACGCCGACCCGGCCCTCGCCGTCGTCGGGATCTGGCTGACGCCCGCCGTCGAACGGTCCGCCCAGGAACTGCGCAACATCGGTGCCCGGCCCCGCCGGGAAACCCCGGACGCAGCGGATTTCAGCACCAAGAACGGCGGGATCCTGGCCGTGCGCCCGGGCCCGGAAGCGCAGGGCGGCGGCCTCGAATTCGAGTACGACGGCGGCCTGGACGGTTTGCGGGAACGGCTCGCCGGTGCGGGTGTTCCCGTCCGGGATGAAGGCGGCGCGCTTCTGGCGACGACCCCGGACGGCGGAGAGCTCGTGGTGCGGCAGGGTCCAAACCCCGGCACAGCCAGCTAGGCGGTTGCAGACACCGCTTGGCCAGGCCGCCCCTTGACCATCCGGCACGACGGTGACGTAATGAAAATGTCCACGGTGCTGCACTTCCGGATCGCTGGGGCGCCCCGTGGCAAGCATGGCGAAGGGTGCCGTGCGGGCAGCAGAGGAGGGCATCGTGGGCATACTGGATTCCATTTCGAAGGGGATGCAGGTGGTTGATGGTTCGGGGGAAGTCATCGGCAGGGTCGGGGAGGTCGTTCCGCCCAACGAAAAGGCGGAGATCTTCGAAGAAGCCGTGGTCGGCTCCGAGCCGGACTTGCTCACCCTCGGACTGAACTCCGTCTTCGGCCGGGAACCGAAAGTTCCTGAGCTGATGGCGCGGCGGCTGTTCCATTCCGGCTACATCAAGATCGATTCCCGCGGCTTCCTGGCCGGGGACACCTACGCAGCCGCGGATACCATCAGCCGCGTCGAAGAAGGAAAGCTGTACCTGAGCCTCACCCGGCACGAACTGTCCACCCAGGTCTGAACCGTTCGCCTTCGGCACGGCCCGCCGCCAAACACGGCCCGCCGGGCGATGGATGGGGTAGAAATTAAGCATGAGCGTGCGCACCCCTGACCCCAACCCCGGCTGGTTGTCCCCCGAGGACCTGTTCGAGGCGCGCGGACGCCTCCCCATGGTCTACGTGGAGGCGGTGCCGGTCCGGCTGGATCCGCTCGGCTTCGTCAACGAGGTGGGCACGCTCCTGCAGGGCGACGCCGACGGCAACATGGTGCGCTACCTCGTCTCCGGCCGCGTGCTGTACCGCGAAACCATCCGGGCCGCGCTGCTGCGCCACATCGAGAAGGACCTCGGCCCGCTGGCCTTCCCGCAGCTGCCCATCAGCCCCGTCCCGTTCACCGTGGCCGAATACTTCCCCGCCCCCTCCCAGACGGGGTTCACGGACGACCGCCAGCACGCGGTGTCCCTGGTCTACGTGATCCCGGTGACCGGTGAGTGCGATCCGCGCCAGGATGCCCTCGAACTGACGTGGATGACCCCGGACGAAGTGCTTAGCGCGGAAGTCCAGCAGGAGTTCGACGGCGGCCGCGGCAACCTGGTGCGCCAGGCGCTCGCCTTCGCCGGGGTCGGCATGTAGCCAAGGCTGCGCCCTTCCACGCCTTTCCACATAGCCGGAAAGCCTCCCGCGGCCGGACGCGCCTGTTCTATAGACTGGTGGGCGGACCCCAAGCAAAGGATTTTTGGCGATGACCCACAGCCCGGCCGATCAGCAATACCGTGAAAAGCAGGCTGGGGCCCTGCAAACCGGTGACTACCTCTTCCCCCCGGGCAACGGCCCCGCGGAACAGATCACCGGCATCGCGCTCGAATACGACGACTTCGGCGTGCCCGCCCTCGTCCTCGTGACCACGGCCCACGGCGGCAGCATCCGCATTGCCTTCTCCTCCGCCGTCCCGGTGGGCGAACCCGGCAGCGTTGTCAACGAGTCCGCCGGTGAGGCGCCCGACGCCGGCGGCGAGGCTTCCGGGGACGACGCACCTTCCGGTGAGCTCCCGGCGGCGGCCGCACCCGCCGTTGTCGTCCCCCCGCTTCCTGCCGCTCCACCGTCGCTGAACGCTCCGACCGCCGCCCAGCTGGCGCTGATCCCGGCGCCGTCCGGGACCCCGGAGTCCGTGATCGCCGCAGCGGCCGAGGCCCACCCGGGACGCAACGGCGTGGCCGTGCTGAGCGAACGCCTGGTCAAGGGCGTCAACACCAAGTCCGGCAGTTGCCTGCGCGACATCAGCGACCTCGCGCACGACCTCTTCATCCAGCTCCGCGATCCGGACAACGCCCTCGCCGTCGCCGATCTGCTGAACGTGCTGCCCTTCGACGGCAACCGGGACCGCTGGGCCTCGGTGGAACGCGCCCTGGCCCTGTCCAGCTTCATCTGCCGGGAACTCGGGCAGGAAGAGCGTGCCGCGGTCTACGCCCAGTTGCTGCAGGCCCCGGATTCACTGGAGACCGACCCGTTCCGGGCCAGGATCGCGGCCCGGGTCCGCCAGCGGGCGCTCAACGAGCCGAACCTGTACGACAAGGAAATCTTCCGCTCCATCGACAACGGCAACCACGACGCCGAACGCGAATGGCGGCTGCTGCGCTTCGAGTCGCTGTTGTTCCTGCGCGCCCACGGCGGTTCGGAGACCCTGCGGATCAGCGAACTGGACCACCGCCTGGCCAACGAGCTCGAAGCGGTCCGCGCCTAGGCGGGGCCGTGCTGCCCGGCCACCTGTCAAGGCTGTTGCCGTCACCTGAACGGGAGTAGATTCGGGGCCATGACGAACAATCTGAGCGTTGTGGTTAATGCCGACGCGCAGCAAGTTTGGACCATGCTGCGCGAACCATCGCGGGTAGCCCAGTGGCACGGCTGGGAAAGCGACGATCTCAGCGATGAGATCAACCAGATCTACTTCAGTTCCAATGTGGTCGAGGACCCGGACCACACCAGCCTCACCGTGAACGGCGGGGACGAGTTCGAGCTGCATCCGGTCACCGGCGGCACCGAAGTGCGGGTCACCCGGGCCGCCCTGGACCATGATTCAGAGTGGGCCGACTGGGATGAAGACATCACCCAGGGGTGGCTGACGTTCCTCCACCAGCTGCGTTTCGCCTTGGAACGGCACCCTCACGGGCACCGGCGCACGCATGTGGTCACCTTGCCGGGCGGCGGATCGGCCATCGAAAAGCTGGGGCTGAACGAACTTCCGGCCCCGGGCGAGGAATACGAACTGACCCTGCCCACCGGCGAAGCGATCTTCGGCAAGGTGTGGTTCCGCACCCGGCACCAGGTGGGGGTCACCGTGCACGGCTACGCCGAACACGGCGAGGGCCTGCTGATCGTGGCCGAACAGCAGGCGATCCCGGAGAAGCGGCCCGACGGCGGGGCGCTGGTTATTGCGTCCACCTACGACCTCGGGGCGCAGCAGCTCGAGTCGGTCCGCTCCCACTGGGACGGCTGGAAGGCTGAGAACTACCCCACAGAGGTGTCCGCGCGCTGACACTTCCCGGCAATCGGCTGGCAGACTGTAACGGTGCCAGCCGATTCCGTCCTGCCTGATACCAGTCCCGCTGCCGGTTCCCCGGCTTCCGCGTCCTTCGCGGAGCGCCAGTCCGCGTTCTCGTTCTCGGTAGGGTCGCGCCTCGCCGAGAGCTGCGTGCCGACGCCGGAACAACGGGACGGCAACGGCGGCGAATTCCTCGGCCGCACCGGAACCATCACCACGCCGCACGGGACCATCCAGACGCCGGCGTTCATCGCCGTCGGGACCAAAGCCACCGTGAAGGCCGTGCTGCCTGAGTCCATCCGCGGCTTCGGCGCACAGGCCGTGCTGGCCAACGCCTACCACCTGTACCTGCAGCCCGGCCCGGAAATCCTCGACGCCGCGGGCGGCCTTGGTGCGTTCATGAACTGGGACGGGCCAACCTTCACGGACTCCGGAGGCTTCCAGGTGATGAGCCTGGGCTCGGGTTTCAAGAAGGTCATCGACATGAAGACTGTGCCGGTTGCGGAATCCGCCGTCCCGGACGATGCCGTGGCACCCGGCAAGGAACGCCTGGCCCACGTCGACGAGGAGGGTGTCTGGTTCAAATCGCACCTCAACGGGGACAAGCACCGCTTCTCGCCGGAGATCTCCATGCGGGTGCAGCACCAGATCGGTGCGGACATCATGTTCGCCTTCGATGAGCTGACCACCTTGCAGAATTCCCGCGCCTACCAGGAGGAATCCCTGGAGCGCACCCGCCGCTGGGCCGAACGCTGCGTCACCGAACACCGGCGGCTCACCCTTTCCCGGGCAGGGAAGCCGTACCAGGCCCTGTTCGGCGTGATCCAGGGCGCCCAGTACGAAGACCTGCGCCGCAAGGCGTGCCGGGACCTTGGCGCCATGGACTTCGACGGTTTCGGGATCGGCGGTGCGCTGGAAAAGGAAAACCTGGGCACGATCGTCCGCTGGTGCAACGAAGAGCTGCCGGAAAACAAGCCGCGGCACCTGCTGGGCATCTCCGAGCCGGACGATATCTTCACCGCCATCGAAAACGGCGCGGACACCTTCGACTGCGTTTCCCCCACCCGGGTGGCCCGCAACTCGGCGTTCTACACGGCGGACGGCCGCTTCAACTTGTCCGGCGCAAAGTACAAGGCTGACTTCGGACCGCTGCAGGACGGCTGCGACTGCTACACCTGCCTGAACTACTCCCGGGCCTACATCCACCACCTGTACAAGGCCAAGGAAATGCTCTCGGCCACGCTGATCTCCATCCACAACGAACGTTTCGTGGTGAAGATGGTGGACGACGCCCGCCTGGCCATCGAATCCGGGGATTTCTTCGAGTTCAAGGCAGAGACCCTGGGCCGATACTACGCCTAGGTGCGGACTTCAACGGGTCATGCAGCCCCGTAGCTCGGCTCCCGCTTCTTCACCCAGCCGATCACAAGCGAGGTCACGGGTACGAAGATGAACTCGACGGCGGTCTTGTAGACGAAGCCCACCACCACGTAGTTGACGAAGGTTCCGAAGTCCGTGATGCCGATGACCGACGCCGCGATGCTGCAGAAGATAAGGGTGTCCACGAATTCGCCCGCACCGGAAGAACCCATGAGCCGCGCCCACAGGGACTTCTCCCCGCTGCGTTCCTTCATCTTCACCAGGACCCAGGAATTGATGGTCTGGCCGGCGAAGAAGCCCAGGAGCGAGGCCAGCACGATCAACGGCACCGGGCCGAGGGCGCCCTCAATGGCGGCCTGCTTGGCGTTGCCGTACTCATCGCCGAAGCCGGGCAGGACAATGATGATCCAGTAGCAGAGCGAGGCGAACACGGAGAGCGCGAAGGTGGTGATGATCGCCTTCCGCGCCGCCTTGAAACCGTAGACCTCGCTCACGACGTCGCCCAGGATGTAGGCCAGCGGGAACAGGAAGAATCCGCCGTCGGTGACGATCGGGCCGATCAACACACCCTTGGACGCGCCGATGTTGGACAGGATCAGCACCACGGCCATGACAGCCAGGATGATCGCGAAGTACGGGGAACCGATCGAGGCAAAACGGGGCGGGGTTTTGAGGGCCGTTTTCGGGGCAGCAGAGCCGGAAGGCGTGGTCAATGGATGTCCGTTCGTAGTGGTTCGCGCAGGCAGCGGACAACTCCACGGCGCCCCGCTGTATTAGCACTGGATGTCCCCAAGGTTAACGTGTGAGGCCCGCTCTACGTCCTTTGCGGCGTGCAAAGGACGTAGAGCGGGCCCCGCAACGCGGGCCTCACAACGAGCTAGGCGTCCACCAGTTCCTTCTTATCGTCGTCACCGTCGCGAACGCTCCCGCCGTGGCCTGAACGGGCACCGGCGAACGCGTCGCCCTGTTCTGCGTCCAGGTGGGTGGCCTTCTTGTTCTTCAGGGCGAAGATGTAGACCAGCAGGGACAGGAAGATCGCCACGGTCACGTAGGTGAAGAACAGGTCCTCGCGGCCGGCCTTCTGGAATGCGGCCCCGATCAGCGGAACCGTGCCGCCGAAGAGGGAGTTGGCGATCGCGTATCCCAGGCCCACGCCGAGGGCGCGGATGGAGGCGGGGAAGAGTTCGGCCTTCACCAGAGCGTTGATGGAGGTGTAACCGCCGACAATCAGCAGCCCGCCCATCATCAGCAGGAACGCGGTGAAGGGATCCTTGGTGCCGGCCAGGGTGGAAAGCAGCGGCCAAGTGAAGAGCACGCCGGTCACGCCGAACCAGAGCAGCAGCGGCTTGCGGCCGATCTTGTCCGAGATCAGGCCATAGACCGGCTGGAGCAGCATGAAGATGAACAGGGCCCAGAAGTTGATTACCGAGGTGTCCGTCTTGGCGATGCCGGAGGTATCGTTCATGAACTTCAGGATGAAGTTCGTGTAGGTGTAGAAGGCCATGGTGCCGCCCATGGTGACCCCGATGCAGATCAGCAGCGGCTTCCAGTGCTTGGTGAACAGCAGCTTCATAGTGCCGGGCTGGGCTTCGCCTTCCACGCGGACGTGGGCGGCACGGATCTGGTCCGCCGAGACCGTCTCCTCCATGGAGCGGCGCAACCACAGGACCACCAGGGCTGCCACGCCGCCGATCGCGAACGGAATCCGCCAGCCCCAGCCGGTCAGGGCGTCCTTGGCCATGGTGTTCTGCAGGATGACCAGCACCAGCAGGGCCAGCATCTGGCCGCCCACCAAGGTGACGTACTGGAAGCTGGAGAAGAAGCCGCGCCGCTTGGCAGTGGCGGCCTCGGACATGTAGGTGGCGCTGGTGCCGTATTCGCCGCCGACCGAGAAGCCCTGAAGCACCCGGATGAAGATCAGCAGGACCAGGGCCCAGATGCCGATTTCCTGGGTAGTGGGCAGGATCGCGATGCCGAAGGAACCGATGGACATCATGGTCACGCTGAGGGTCAGCGCGGCCTTGCGGCCCTTCCGGTCGGCGTAGCGGCCGAAGAACCAGCTGCCGATCGGTCGCATGAGGAACGACGTCGAGAAGACGGCCATCGCTTCGAGTCCGGCCTGCAGCTCGTCCTTGGAGTTGAAGAAATGGGCCTGGAAGTAGGCGGCAAAGACCGTGTAGACGTACAGGTCGTACCACTCCACCAGGTTGCCCGCGGAGCCTTTGAGGATGTTGCTTACGGCCCGGCGCGTCTGTGCTGATTCGCTCTGCGCCGATTCCCCCTGCGCCGATTCCCCCTGTGCCGATTCCCCCTGTGCCGGGTCGCTTGAGGGCGCTGATTGCTGAGTGCTCATCGATGAACCTTCCTTGCGTGGCGCCGCCATCGGCAGCCGTTTACTGCATAAGTCCAACCGCAAAGCTAGTGCGTGATTCCGGGCACATCCAACGCCAAAGGGCATTTCCTAACACTTCCTTAGGAAAGGCCGTATGGCCGGAAAAGCACCGCGCCAGGAGCGGAACTACCGCAGAGGCGGTAAGGTCCAAACGGAACGCCGTGCGGAAAATCCGCAGGAAAACACCCAATACAGAGGACCCAAGGCAATGCGCGTGCTGATCGTCGAAGACGACGATGCGATGGCATCGGCACTGCTCGCGGCCGTCCTCTCCGCCGGGCACAAGCCGCACCGGGTAGCCCGCGGCGCCGATGCCCTCCTGGTCCACCGGGACTACGACGTGATCCTCATGGACCTTGGCCTCCCGGACATCGACGGGCTGGAACTGCTCCGCAAACTCCGCCAGGTATCGGACTCCCCCATCCTGATCCTCACGGCCAGGGACGATGAACGCAGCGTGGTCCTGGGCCTGCGCCTCGGCGCGGACGACTATCTCGTGAAACCGGTGAAACTCGTCGAACTGCTGGCCCGCATCGAAGCCGTCACCCGGCGGGTCGCCCGGGCGGCAGGCAACCGTCCGCATTCCCTGGTGATCGGGGAACTCGACGTCGACCTCGACCGGCGCGTCGCCGTCGTCGGCTCCCGCGAGCTGCAGCTGACCGCAACGGAGTTCGACCTCCTGGCGCTGCTGGCCCGGAACGCCGGCTCGGTGGTGACCCGCGAACAGATCCTCGACGCCCTCTGGGGCGACGCGTTCCTCGCGTCCTCCCGCTCGCTGGACGTCCACCTGACCGGTTTGCGTTCCAAGCTGGGGCTCCCCGGCTTCATCATCAACGTGCGCGGAGTGGGCTACCGGATCGAGGCAGAACCGGCATGAGGCTGCGGGCATGAGGCTGCGGGTCCTGGGCACCCTGGGGGTGCTGGCCGCGCTCCTGGTGGTGGTGGCCGCCGCCGCGATCCTGAGCTCCGCCAGTCGCGAACTCGCCCAGGAGGTGCAGATCAACCGGGTGTCCGCGCTCAACCGCTTCGCGCAGCTCGCCTACGACGCCGCCCTGGACGGCGACTCCGGCCAGCTTCAGGGCGAAATGGACCGCTACTCCGCGCTGTACGGCGAAGGTGTCCTCATCCGTTTGCCGTCCGGGACGCTGCGCTCCGGCGGGCTCGGCGACGGGCGGCCGGAAGTGCGCAACGCCGTGTCCCAGGCGAGCCTGAACCTCAGCAACACCACCCTGCCACCCGTGCAGGCGTTCGGCTCGGGCCCGGCGTTCATCTCCCGTTCCTTCGGGCCGGCGAGCCAGGTGCTGGGCGAGGCTGTGCTGGAAGTGAAGCTCGACGCCGCGCGGCAGAAACTGCGCGAACGGTACCTTCTGGTGGGCCTGGGCGCCGTGCTGCTCTGGCTGCTGCTCCTGCTCGGTGCTGCCCGGGTGACCGCCTGGGTGCTGCGTCCGGTGCACCGCTTGAACTCCGCGGCCCAGGAACTCGCCGCCCGCGGGAAGACCGCGCGGCTGCCCGAGGCGGGCCCGCCGGAACTGCGGGAGTTGAGCCGCAGCTTCAGCCGGATGGCGCAGGCCGTGAGCGAAAGCATGGAGTCGCAGCGCCTGCTGATCGCCGACACCTCCCACCAGCTAAGGAATCCCGTGGGCGCCCTGCGGCTGCGGCTGGACCTCCTGCAGCTCAAGCTCCGCTCGGCCGAGGAGCAGTCCGCCGCCGCGGACGTCACCGCCGAGCTGGAACGGGTGGAGGAAATTCTCGACGGCGTGCTGCGGCTCGCCTCCGCCGAACACCGGGCGTCGGAGCAGCAGAGCGGCGGGCCGGCGTCGTCGGAGATGGAGGTCCCGGACATCGATCCCTTCGCGGTGCTCCAGGAGGAGACGGACCGGGCGAGGCCCGCCGCGGAGGCCGCAGGCGTCGTCCTCGAACTGGAAGCCCTCGAACTGCAGCCCGGCCGCGCGCTGCGGCTGCATTGCAACCCCGCCGAACTGGCGCACATGGTGGACGAACTGCTCGCCAACGCCATCAAGTACGCTCCCGGCACGAAGGTCACGGTGGCCCTCCGCGCGCGGGAGGGTGCGGTATCGATCGAAGTGTCCGACGGCGGTCCGGGCCTGCCTGCCAAGGACCGGGCGGCCGCCACCTCGCGTTTCTGGCGGTCGCCGGAGCACCAGGCGATCCGCGGCACGGGGCTGGGCATGACGATCGTGGAGCGGCTGGCGAAGGCCAACGGCGGCCGGCTGGTACTGGAGGAGAACCCCGGCGGCGGGCTGCGGGCACTGCTGGAGTTCCCGGGGACCGGATCGAGCGGGGGCCATTCGGGCGCCGGCGGTTCAGGAGCGGGCAACCCGGAGGCCACCGATGGCTGAACCAGGAATGGACATGTCCCGCCGGGCCGTGCTGCACACCGCGCTGAAGGCGGGCCTCTCCGCCGGGCTGGTCGGCCTGGGACTGCCCGCGCTTGCGGCGTGCACGCCGGGTGGTGGACCGCAGAGCATCACCGTCGCCGGCGGTGAAAGCGGCGGCTTCTACCTCGAGTTCGCCACCCTGCTGGCCGGGGCCCTGCAACGGGAAGGCGTGGCCGGAACGGCAGACCCGCTCACGACCGGAGGCAGCCTGGAAAACCTGGAGCTGCTCCGCGCCGGCAAAGCGACCTTCGCGATCGCGCTGGCCGACGCCGCATCGCAGCAAGCAGGCTCACTGGCGACGGACGCCGCGCCGGCGATGGCCGCCGTCGGGAAGGTCTACGAGAACTACGTACACTGCATCGTGCGCAAGGACAGCGGAATCCGGAGCCTCGGCGAATTGGCGGGCCGCACGGTCGGCACAGGCGAGTCCCGCTCCGGTACCTCATTGACGGCGCGCAGGATCCTGGAAACCTTCGGCGCGGGCATCGGACGGGAGGCGTTCGCGAAGCACCCGCCCATGGAACGCAACCTGGGGCTGAACACGGGCCTGGCGGCGCTGCGGGCGGGAACGGTGGATGCCTTGTTCTGGTCCGGCGGCGTGCCCACGGCAGCCATCGCGGCGTTGAACAAGGACCTCGGCTTGGCGTTCCTGGACCTCTCGGCGCTGATCCGCCCGATGCGCTCGCGCTTTGGTCCGTTCTACGACCGCGTCCTCATCCCGGAGAACAGCTACGCCGGCGCGCCGGCCGTGTGGACGGTGGGCGTGGCCAACCTGCTGCTCTGCCGGCAGGATCTTGATGACCGCACCGTGGAACGGACAGTGGAACTGCTGGTTACGCGTGCGGGCGAGCTCGTTCCGCAAACCAGTGCCGGGGTGCAGTTCCTCAGCCCGGATACCCTGATCAACACCACGGGCATTCCCCTGCACCCTGCGGCGGAGCGGGCGTACCGGACGCTGCACGGCTAAGAACGCACACGCGGCTGAACTGGCAGGATGGAGGCATGACTTCCGCTGTTTCCTTGCACGCCGTTCGCTCTGCCCAGTCCACTGCCATCGCGCTCACCATCGCCGGTTCCGAGGCCACGGGCGGCGCCGGCGCCCAGGCCGACCTGAAGACCTTCCAGGAACTCGGCGTCTTCGGCATCGCCAACCTCACCTGCATCGTTTCCTTCGACCCGCAGGACAACTGGAACCACCGCTTCGTGCCGGTGGACCAGCAGGTGATTTCCGAGCAGCTCGAGGCCACCACCGCCGCCTACGGCCCGGAGGCGCTGGACACCGTCAAGATCGGCATGCTCGGCAGCCCCGCCACCATCGCCACCGTGGAATCCGCCCTGGCGGAGCGGCAGTTCGCCAACGTTGTGCTGGATCCGGTGCTGATCTGCAAAGGCCAGGAACCCGGCCACGCCCTGGATACGGACCAGGCGCTGAAGGCGAAGATCCTGCCGCTGGCCACCTTCGTCACCCCGAACCATTTCGAAGCGGAATCCCTGTCCGGCCTGTCGATCACCACTCTGGAGGAGCTGAAGGCCGCGGCCGTCCGCATCCACGCGCTGAGCGGAGCCGCCGTGCTCGCAAAGGGCGGCGTGCGGCTGGAAGGCCCGGACGCCGTCGACGTCTATTACGACGGCGGCACGCTGGAAGTGCTGTCCGCTCCGAAGGTGGGCGAGGTGGCTGTGTCAGGCGCCGGTTGCTCGCTGGCCGCGGCGATCACCGCGGAACTCGCGAAGGGCGCCGCTCCGCTGGAGGCGGCCAAGACGGCGAAGGCCTTCGTCACCGCCGGGATCGAGGCGCGGGTGTCCTCGAACGCACCGTTCGACGCCCTCTGGCAGGGCGGCGCCCGGTAGTCCCCTACCTAGGGTCCGCCACCTGCCCCATGAACAGGGGCAGGCCCGTTTCCACATGAACGATCTCGTAATGGAACGGCCGGTCGAAGCTGATGCTCCGCGGCGGCAGCACGGCGGCGCTGTCCCGGGCGTTGATCTGGGTGACGGCCGCGGCCACGGTACCTTTCTCGGCCACCGTGATGTTTGCTGCCTGCGCCGCCGCCGTGAGGAACATCCCCGGCTGGATCGCGTTGAAGTCGGTGTCCGTGCTGAAGGTCTCCTTCAGGCCCATCCGGATGAGCATCTTCTTGAGGTCGAACTTGCTCTTGTGGTCCCATTTGGGCAGTTTGATGTCAATGAGCGACGGCGATGCTTGCCCGAGTGCCTCCGCCACCCGGGCGAGCGTCCCGGCGTCGAGGGTTTCATCGGGCGTGCCGGCATCCGGCAGCACCAGCCGCATGGCAAAGCCTTCGGCGTAGGGCAGGTCGACGGCCTGCCAGCCCTTGCCCTTCGCGTAGGCCACGTTCGCCGTTCCCTCCATGGTGGGCACGTTGAGCACCTCGCCGCCGGCCTTGGTGAAGGGGCGGTCCCGGGTGTTCTCCGGATCGAACGGGACCTTCCAGGCGGCGGCGAAGTACACGGCGTTGAGCAGGCTGAAGGTGTCCTCCGGGTCGAATTTCACCGGGGCCTTCTTGATGCGGCCGCCGGTGTTCTTGTCCACCCACGCGTCAATGGCCGGCTCGGTCACCGCGGCGTTGCGGAAGTCCACGGGGTACACGCCGGTGCCGTAATGCCTGGCCAGCGTATCCAGGTAGGCCTTGCCGGTCGCGGTGTCCTTGTGGATGAAGAGGCCGTTCGCAACATGCACCACAGGCTTGCGCGGCGGGTTCTTCTCGTCCACCGAGGCGGGGTCGCCGTCGAACTTCTCGAGTGAGGCGAGCAGCGCATTCATGGATTCGTCGCGCGCGGCTGCGGGCAGTCCGAGCACCTTGTCCATCTCGGCGGCGGCCGCCCCGGACGCACCGGCTCGCAGCATCGACAAGGCGATCAGCAGGCTCCCGGGCGAGGAGACGACGTTTCCGTTGCGTTCCTCGCCGCCGTCGGCGATCAGTACCGTGCCGAGTTTCAGCGATGACGCGCGGTAGGCAGCGAGTTCCTTCGGGTAGGCCGAACTGCTGGCGGCGGCCCTTTCGGCGTCGGCCTTCAGGAGCGCCGGGGCCGCCTGGGGTGCCGGCGACGGCGCGCAGGCCGTCGCGCAGGCCGTCAGCAACGCGGCGGTCCCCAGCGCGAGCAAGCGGACAAAATGCTTGGTTTTCATGGCGGACCTCCCGCGGTGGTGGCTGCTTCCAGTCAAGCAGCCACCACACGGCGAGGCCATGGCCGGACGGTCACGTTTGCGGCTCGCTTCGCTTGCGATTCCGCATACGCCCGCCGGCTGCCCGCTACTTCGAGGCGCCTACCGGCTCTTCGTCCTTTTCGGATGCGGCCCGGCGGGCCTTGAGCTTGTTGTTCACCAGCGGCCAGAAGAGGGCCAGCACGGCGACGGACACCAGCGAGGTCCACACCTGCGTGCGGCCGGAATCGCCTGAGAAGAGCATGACCACTACGATGCCCAGCACGGCGGCGATCACCAGGATGCCCAGCCAGGGGTGCAGCCACATGCGCAGCTTCAGGGCCGCGGTTTCCTCCGGAGTCATGCGTGCCCGGGTGCGCAACTGGGTCAGGGCGATGAACGCGTAGACGAACAATGCCACCAGGCCGGCGGAGTTCATGATGAAGTCGAAGATGCCCGAATCCGGTGCCGCGAAGTTGATGATGACCGCGGCGTACCCGCCCAGCGTGGAGGCGATGACGGCGGCAAGCGGGATGCCGGTGGCCGACTTGCGGGCGATGATCTTCGGTGCGTAGCCCTGCCCGGCGATGGAGGAGAACATGCGGGCCGCCGAGTAGAGGCCGGAGTTCAGCACCGAGCACACGGCGGTGAGGATGACGGCGCTCATCACGACGTCGGCGCCGGGCAGGCCGTAGAGGCTGAAGAGGTAGGCGAAGGGTGCCTTGTCCTTGGGCGCGGGGAGCTGGTTCCACGGGACGATGGTGACGATGAGGAGGACCGCGCCGACGAAGAAGATCAGAATGCGCCAGATCACGGTGCTGGTGGCCTGGCGGACGCCCTTGGCCGGGTCCTCGGATTCGGAGGCGGCCATGACGGCGATTTCGGTGCCGAAGTAGGAGAAGATCACGATTGCCACGCCGCCGACCACAGCGCCGAAGCCTTCAGGCATGAAGCCACCGTGCTCCCACAGGTTCGGGACGGCGAACTGGGCATTGGGCCACAGTCCGAGCGCGAAGAGCACGCCGACCACGAGGAAGACCACGATCGCGGCCACCTTGATGCTGGCCAGCCAGAACTCGGTTTCGCCGAAGGAACGCAGGGACACCAGGTTGGCTCCGGTGAAGACCAGGAGCAGCAGGACCGAGAAGATCCACTGTGGAATGGAGGGCACCCAGCCGTGCAGAATGGAGCCGCCGACCACGGCCTCGTAGGCGATCACGCCCACCCAGAAGTACCAGTACAGCCAGCCCACGAAGTAGGCGGCCCAGTCGCCGAGGCCAACGCGGGCGTACTCCATGAAGGAGCCGACGGCGGGGCGGGCCGCCGCCATTTCGCCCAGCATGCGCATGGCGAGGAAGACCAGCAGGCCGCCGATCAGGTAGGAAATGACGGCGGCAGGACCCACCGCGTGGATCACGTTGGCGGAGCCGACGAAGAGGCTGGAACCGATGATGCCACCGAGGGTGATCATGGTGACGTGTCTGGAGCGGAGCTTCTTGGGTCCGTGGCTTGTTGTGCCGGGGGTGTCGGCTGACATGGGTACTTCTTTCTTTGGGGAGTGCGGTGCCCGGAGGGCACACGGCATCCTATGTGAAAGAAGCAGCCGCCGTACAAATGAGCGCCCGGCTTTGCATGACTCGCGCGAACGGACAGATAATGCCCTGTTTTCGTGGATTTAAGGGCCGTATCTGTACGTTCGCGCGAATCGTCCCCGGGGAGCCCACTACCCCGAGTGCGCCTGCAGGAACGCGTACACCTCGGTCTCGTCCACCCCGGGGAAGGCGCCGGGAGGCATCGCGGCGAGCAGGTGCGAGTGCGCACGGGCGGAAGGCCAGGCGTTGCCGGCCCATTCGGTGGCGAGCGAGGCCGGCGGGCGTTTGCAGCAGGCCGGATCCGGACAGCTCGAGGTGGCGCGCGCCGTCGTCTCCCTCCCCCTGAACCACTTCACATGCTGGTACGGCACGCCGATGGACAGCGAGAACTCGCCCGACGCCGACCGTTCCGTGCGCGCGGTGCACCAATATGTGCCCGACGGCGTGTCGGTGTACTGGGAGTAGGCGCTGAACTTGTCCGGGACGTCGAACACCGCACGCGAAGTCCAGGCCTTGCACGACGGCTGCCCCTCGATGGCGCCGGTGTGGTCCTGCGGGAAATTCACGCCGTCGTTCTCGTAGGCCTTATAGATGATGCCGCTCTGGTGGGTCTTCTGGAAATGGGTGGTGATGCCCAGGTGTTTCGTAGCCAGGTTCGTGAAACGGTGCGCGGCTGTCTCGTACGAAACGGCGAAGGCGTCGCGAATATCTTCCACGGCGATTTCCTTGGCGGCCTTGGCTTTTTGCAAAAATTCCACAGTTGTCTGCTCCGGCAAGAGCAGGGCGGCGGCGAAATAGTTGGTGGCCACCCGCTGGGCCAGGAAGTCGCCGTAGTTGCGAGGGGTCTCATGCCCCAGCACGTAGTGGCCCAGGGCCTGCAGCAGCACCGAGCGGGGGTCGTGGTCCTGGCGCTGGCTCTGCGTCAGGTAAATTCTGTGATTCTTCAAATCCGTCACTGAGCGCGTGGAATGCGGCAGGTCGCCCACGTGATGAAGCGTGAATCCAAGATGGGCGGCGATGTCCGCGATGACGTGCTGGCTCAGCGGACCGCCGCTGTACCCCACCTGCCGGAGGACCTTCTGCGCCTCGGCCTCGTACTCCGGAAAGTAGTTCCCGCGCTCACGCATCATGGCACGCAGTTCACCATTCGCGCGGCGGGCTTCTTCGGGCGTCGCCACCTGTTCGTTCATCTTGCGTTCGAGCTCGTGCAGCAACCCCACCTGCGCCTCCAGGACATCGAGCGGAAGCCGCGAGCTGACACGGATTTTGGGCAGGTTGAGCGACTCGTAGAGCGGCCCGCGCTGGTAACGTTCCAGCTCGATTTCGAGGGCCGCCCGGCGGCTGGGCGGCTCGGCCCCGAGCAGCTGTTCGATGCTCACGTTGAGCGCTCCGGCCAGGCCCTGCAGCAGGCCCAGTTTGGGTTCGCGCTTGCCGTTCTCGATCAGGCTCAACTGGCTGGGGGCGGTCCCGACGGCGGTACTCAAGTCATCGAGCGTCAGGCCGGCCTGCTTGCGCAGATGCCGCACGCGGCGGCCCAGGCTGATGACGTCCACTTCCGTGGCGGCAGCGGACGACGGCGGGACGGCAACTTCGCGGTTCCAGCTTGCAGGCGACATTTCTTGAGAATACGCGAAGAACTGCATTTCTTTCCACGCTTTTCCCCTAGAAACCCCTTGGAAAGTCCAGAAAAGTAGTTGTCACGGCAAGAACACCCGTCAGCGTCAAAGGAGACAGAACAATGACCGCAGCATTTGAACCAGAGCAGACCACCCCGCTCACCTCCACCCAGGAAGACGTTGAGCAGCAGGCCGCCGCGCTGGAACTCGAATGGGCTGCCAACCCGCGTTGGGAAGGCGTCACCCGTGATTACTCGGCGTCCGACGTCGTCCGCCTCCGCGGCCGGGTCTCCGAAGAACACACCCTGGCCCGCCGCGGCTCGGAGAAGCTGTGGAAGCAGCTCACCGAAGAGGCCCCCACCGGCGGTTACACCAACGCCCTCGGCGCCCTCACCGGCAACCAGGCCGTGCAGCAGGTCAAGGCCGGCCTGCGCGCCATCTACCTGTCCGGCTGGCAGGTTGCCGCAGACGCCAACCTTTCCGGCCACACCTACCCGGACCAGTCGCTGTACCCGGCGAACTCGGTTCCCCAGGTTGTCCGCCGCATCAACAACGCCCTGTTGCGCGCCGATCAGATCGAATTCGCCGAAGGCATCCAGACCGTGGAGGACTGGCTGGTTCCGATCGTCGCCGACGCCGAGGCCGGCTTCGGCGGACCGCTGAACGCCTACGAACTGATGAAGTCCATGATCGCCGCCGGCGCCTCGGGCGTGCACTGGGAAGACCAGCTGGCCTCCGAAAAGAAGTGCGGCCACTTGGGCGGCAAGGTCCTCATCCCCACCCAGCAGCACATCCGGACGCTGAACGCAGCGCGCCTGGCCGCGGACGTCGCCGGTACCCCCACCGTCGTCATCGCCCGCACCGACGCCGAGGCGGCAACCCTGATCACCTCGGACGTCGACGAACGCGACCGCGAGTTCATCCT
>Ga0105246_10000717_pt1 | contig 18752 bp, 17 predicted proteins | sample KBSM64metaG_FD_99694 | JGI IMG/M metagenome (GOLD analysis project Ga0105246, IMG submission 99694) | Miscanthus rhizosphere microbial communities from Kellogg Biological Station, Michigan, USA - KBS M6-4 metaG | ecosystem: Host-associated > Plants > Roots > Rhizosphere > Soil | place... | reverse complement strand
CGGGCATGCAACGGACAAGAGCGTGACAATTCTTGACCCCAGGCGTTTCTTTGGGCAAGAAGGAGAGGCGGAGGCCGAGCGCTATTTGCGTCGGAAAGGCTACCGCATCATCGCCAAGAACCTCCGCTCGTCGCTCGGCGAGTTGGATCTCGTCGCGGAGGACGACCGCGTGGTGGTGTTCATTGAGGTCAAGGCGCGACGGACCGCACAGTTCGGAGGCGCAATCCATGCGGTACATCGGCAGAAGCAGCAGAAACTCATCAGGTTGGCCGCCCAATTTCTCGCTCGACGACATTGGATGGACCGGTCCTGCCGATTCGACGTCGTCCTGCTCGAGCCCACGGCGACAGCGGCGCTCCGGATCGAGCACATTCAGAATGCCTTCGAGGTTTCCAGCGACGACTGGCACTGAGAGACCATGATTCAACTCGTCCATGTCACCAAACAATACGACCGACGTCTGGCGCTGTCGGACGTCAGTCTGGAGGTCCAAAAGGGTGAATTCGTCTTATTGATGGGGCCCAGCGGCGCGGGGAAATCGACGCTCCTGCGAATGTTGATCGGTGCCGAACGGCCCGACCACGGGCAGGTCGTCGTGAACGGCAAGAATGTCGGCACACTGAAGGCGTCTGAAATCCCCTATCTCCGGCGCAAGGTGGGGACGGTCTTTCAGGATTTCCAGCTGCTCGTCAAAAAATCCGTCTTTGAAAACGTGGCCCTGCCGTTGCTCGTCCAAGGCGTGTCCCAGACGGACATCAAGCGAAAAGTCACGGAAGCGTTACGGGCGGTCGGCGTAGAACACAAGCGGGAGCAATTGCCGATGAGTCTGTCGACCGGTGAGCAGCAGCGGGTCTGTATTGCGCGGGCCATTGTGAACGGACCTGTCGTGCTCTTGGCGGACGAACCGACGGGCAATCTGGATCCGGCCCTGACCGGAGAGATCATCGAGCTGTTCAAGCTGATCAACGCCCGCGGCACAACGGTTCTGGTGGCCACGCATGACCCCTCCGTCATGACGCAGGTCAATCGGCGCGTCGTCACGCTCGTCCAGGGATCGCTGATGCCGGAGCAACGAGTCACTCTATGATGAGAACGTTGTTCTATCTTCTCCGCGAGGCCTGGGCCAATATCTGGACCAATCGCACGACCACCGTGGTGGCGATTTTTACGACGGCGTTTACCCTCGCTTGTGTCGGCATCTTTCTGTTGTTGTACGTGAACCTGCGTGCCGCCGCCGGTTGGCTCCAGGAGGACATCAAGATCATGGTGTATCTGGATGATCGGGCCGTGGCCTCCACGGTTTCCGAGCTTGACCGGCAGCTGCGGGCCGATCGTGCCGTCGCGGCGTTGCATTTTGTTTCCAAGGAGCAAGCGCTCGGAGAATTCCGGACCCAATTTCCCTCCGATTCGCATCTTCTGGAAGGGCTTGGTCAGAACCCCTTGCCAGCCTCCTTCGTCGTGACATTGAGTCCGCCCTTCCGGTCACCGGAAGCCGTCAAACGGTGGGCCGAACGCATCGGTGGGCTCGCGGGGGTCGAGAAGGTGGATTATAATCAGGATTGGATCGATGCTCTGTCCACGATCATACGGTCCATTGAGCTAGTCGCCATCGGGATCGGCCTTATCCTCTCGGCGGCCGCCGTGACGATCATCGCCAACACGATCAGGCTGACGTTGTTTGCCCGTCGGCACGAAATTGCCATTCTGCGGTTGATCGGCGCCACGAAGACCTTCATTCGCGTTCCCTATTTATTGGAAGGGGCGGTGCTCGGAGGACTGGGAAGCGCCTGCTCGTTGTTCATGCTCAACGCACTGTACGAACTGTTTCGGCATCAAATGCGGACGACGGGACGATTGCGCGGCCTCGAGCAGCTCACGATGTTTTTTCCGCTTTCCATCTGCCTGTTGCTCGTTGGCGTGGGTATCGTCCTCGGCTTCGCTGGCAGCTTCGTCTCCTTGCGGCGATTCGATGAGGCCAAGGTATGAGATGGTGCCGATCGTACTCGATGGGAGCGGTGCTGGTGATCGTGCTTTGTACACCGCCCGGCGTTTCCGCCGATTCCATCAATGAGAAAATTGACAGGGAACGCAAGACGCTGGAGCAGCTCAAAGACCAAATCGAAGAAAAGCGTCGGCAGGCGGACGAGGCGGGGAAAAAGCGCGAGTCCATCCTACAAGGCATACAAACACTGGATGAGCGGCATGTCCGCTACCGGCAGTCCCACCAGGAGATCAGCCGAAAACTCCGCAAAAAAGACCAGGAAATCGAGTCGATCAATGCGCAGATCGCACGGTTGCGGGAGGGTGTGCAGGTCCGCCAGGATGCGATTCTCGCGCGATTGCGTGTTCAATATATGGAAGGGCGGTTCGGGCATTGGAAACCGCTGCTCGCGTCGGATTCGTACGGAGATTTCCAGCGGCGCCTCCGCTATCTGTCGGCGGTTTCCGGGCGTGACTACGGCCTCATCGAGACCTTCAAAACCGACATGGCCAACATGCAGGAAGCAGAGCGACAGCGAGAAGCCGCGCGGGTGGGAATGCTGGTGTACAAACGCACCACCGAGAAGCATCTCGATGAGATCAAGACGGTCAAGAAAGAGAAGAAATTGTATCTGGCGAAGCTCACTCAGGAGAAAGAATCGTACGAACGGGCACTGCAGGAATTAGAGCGATCGGCTGCGCGCATCGACAGTTTGTTGCGGGAGTTGGAGCAACGCCGTAGGGCGGCAGCGGCCAAGCCGCCGTCCGGCTCTCTGCCGAAGGGGGTCAAGGGCGGTCTGCCATGGCCAGCCGAGGGCAGCGTGCTGACTCACTTCGGCCGGCAAAAGCACCCGACCTTCAACACCTACGTCCAACGGAAGGGGATTGAGATCCGCACAACGGAAGGAAGTGCCATCCATGCGGTCATGGCAGGGACCGTCGTCTATGCGGACTGGTTGAAAGGCTACGGACTCGTTATAATCCTCGATCATGCCAACGGCTTCTTTTCGCTCTATGCCCATGCCTCAAAAATCCTTACGACGGTGGGGGCGGTCGTTGTATCCGGGCAGGCGATCGGTGAGACGGGTGACACGGGCATGACGGGGGAAAATACTTTATACTTTGAATTGCGCGAAGGAACCGAACCGGTCGATCCTCTCCAGTGGTTGGCGAGACGCTAGAAACAAAGACAATAGAGCAACACAAGACTGTGCGGGCGAAAGGACGCGTATGATGGAACAGAACCAACGGCGGCGATTCTGGATGCTGGGGCCAATGGTCATGGTGGCCTTGCTGTCCGGCGTATTGATCGGCAAGGGCTGGGAACGGACCGGCCATGCCACCGAGACCTACGAGGAATTGAGAACGTTTTCGGAGGTCTTGACGCAGGTTCAGAAAAACTATGTCGACGACACGAAGGTCAAGGATCTCGTCCAAGGCGCGATTCGCGGCATGCTCTCGACGCTCGATCCGCACTCGGCCTACATGACGCCCGAGATGTACAAAGAAATGCAAGTCGAGACCAAGGGAGAGTTCGGAGGCGTCGGGATTCAGATCGGCGTCAAAGAAAATCGCTTGGCCGTGATTGCGCCGATCGATGGGACGCCGGCCCAGCGGGCGGGTATCAAGGCCGGTGACTATATTACGAAGGTCAACGAAGAATCCACGAAAGATCTGTCACTGATGGATGCCGTCCAGAAGATGCGTGGACCGAAGGGCACCAAGGTTAATCTCACCATCCAACGCGACGGCACCGCTGATCCGCTTCAATTCACGCTGGTGCGGGATACCATTAAGATTGAGAGCGTCAAATCGAAGGTCTTGGATAACATCGGATATGTCAAACTCACGCAGTTTCAAGAGGCCACTGGCCGCGATTTAGGAAGGGTCTTGAAGCAGTTCAAGGAACAAAAAGTACAGTCCACGATCCTTGATCTGCGCAACAATCCCGGAGGGTTGTTGACGGCGGCCGTGGAGGTATCCGAGCAATTTCTGCCGAACGGCAAGATGGTGGTGTATACCAAGGGCCGTGAAAGCAAAAAAGATGAGTGGTTTGCCAAGGGGAAGGATCAGATGGATGATTCGCCGATGATCATCCTCGTCAATGAAGGATCGGCCAGCGCATCGGAAATTGTGGCCGGCGCACTCCAAGACTATGGACGCGCCGTGATTGTGGGAACGACGTCATTCGGAAAGGGGTCGGTACAGACGATTCTTCCTCTGGGCGATGGATCGGGGCTCCGGCTGACGACCGCCAAATACTACACCCCGAAAGGCCGCTCGATTCAATCGACCGGGATCACGCCAGACATCGTGATCAAGCCACAACCGGCGACCACGGTCGCCAAGGCCGAGACCAAGCCGGGGGACAAAGAGCCCGACGGCAAGGCGTCCAAACCGCCTGTCGGTGGACCCGGAAAAGAGCAGTCCGCTGTCACGCCCAAAGGTATCGAAGACGGCGTGCAAAGAAACGGTGCCGGCCCGGCCGCTCCTGCGCTCGATCTTTCGGGTGAGCCTTCGTTGGAGCAGGATGTGCAGCTGCAAAAGGCCGTCGAACTGCTGAAGACGTGGAAGATATTCAAGGAGCTTCGGCCGTCCTGATCAGGTTGAGCGTCGACGCAGCTCCTCAATAGCCTGGAGCAAGGTCTCCTCGGATCCCGAGAAGCCCGGCATCGTCCGGAGCATGTGAGAACGCACGAGTTTCTCGAGGTCCGCCAAGCTGGCGATATTGAGGCGACTGTAAAGATAGGCGACCAGCGATTCCGAAAGGCCCGGTAATCGCGCCCAGCCTTTCACCTGCTCTGGCAAGGGCATCCGGAGCGTCTCCAGCATCAGAATCTTGCCGGTTCTGAGAAACTCTTCGATCTTCTGGGACAAATCGCTCCCGATGCCGTCAATTTCTTCGAGCGCATTTCGTTGCGCCGCATCCGCCACATCTTCATCCAAGGCCAAGAGGGCATCGGCTCCCCGGCGGTACGCGCGAACCCGATAGGGATTCGCCCGCTGCGCGGCGAGAAGCTCCGCGATCGATCGGAACAGTGCGGCAAGCTGTTGATTGCGCTCTGGAACGGCCATCGGGTGTCCTGCCGTATTCTGCCGGGTTCTCATCGACCCAAGCAAGGCGTCCGACGGTTGATTGACAACCGGAATTGCGGTTCCCTAGGATGATAACCATGGCTGAAGCCTTGCAAATCCAGGTCAACGGCCTACCGCGCGATTGCCGGTCAGGCTCGACCGTCGGCGATCTGCTGCGGGAACTGGATATCAAGACCGAGCGTGTCGCCGTGGAGTTGAACTTGGAAATCCTTGATCGGAAGGACTTCGATCTCCGAAGTCTCAACGCGGGCGATCGGGTGGAAATTTTGAGCTTTATCGGCGGCGGGGGCTTGTCTTCGGCGAGAGGGATGGAAAGGGGACGGACCGATGTATGATGATCGCTTGGTGATTGCCGGTCGGGAATTCAAGTCCCGCCTCTGGGTGGGAACCGGAAAGTACAAGGATTTTGCCGAAACCCGAAAAGCGATCGAAGTGTCCGGCGCCGACGTCGTGACAGTCGCCGTGCGCCGGGTGAACATCACGGACCGATCGAAGGAAAACCTGCTCGACTACATCGATCCTAAGAAATACACGATTCTGCCGAATACGGCCGGCTGCTATACGGTCGAGGATGCAGTGCGGTATGCACGGTTGGCTCGAGCGGCCGGTATCTCAGACCTCGTGAAACTGGAAGTGCTGGGGGACGAGAAAACGCTGTTCCCCGATACCGCCGGCCTCATCGAGGCGGCCAGGATTTTGATCAAGGAAGGATTCATTGTCCTTCCCTATACGAACGATGATCCCATCGTTGCCAGGAAGCTCGTCGAAATCGGTTGTCCTGCCGTCATGCCGCTGGCCGCGCCGATCGGCTCGGGTCTGGGCATCCGTAATCCCTATAACTTGAAAATTATCATGGAGACCGTCAAGGTACCGATCATTGTGGATGCGGGCGTCGGAACCGCCTCGGATGCCTCGCTCGCCATGGAATACGGCGCCGATGCCGTGCTGATGAACACGGCCATTGCGGGCGCCAAGGATCCGATCGCGATGGCGGAGGCCATGAAATATGCCGTCCATGCCGGCCGGCTCGCGTACAAGGCGGGTCGGATCCCGCGCAAACTGTATGCGACGGCAAGCAGCCCCATCGAAGGCATGCTGTAAGGATGCTGAAAACGACCGTCAGTGGGGTTGGGGTGAGAACGGCAAACTATTTTGAGCATCCTGCAAAAACCTACCAGTGATCCTGCGTTCTCTTCTGGTCTTTCATGCCGTCGCTTGAGTCGCGTTTGCTCCTCGTTACCGATCGTCAACAAACGAAGGGCAGGCCGTTGCTATCCGTCCTGGCGCAGGCATTGAAGGCCGGAAGCCCTGCCATTCAATTACGGGAACGGGACCTCTGTGCGAAGGAGTTGCTTGCACTTGCAGATGAAATTCGAAGGCTCGCAGGTCCTCGCGGCAGCCAACTCGTGATTAACGACCGCCTCGACGTGGCACTGTCGGTCGAAGGAGCCGGCGTCCATCTGCGCGGTGACAGCCTGTCCCTGCCCGTGGCCCGCCGGTTGATCGGTGCTCGTCGGCTGCTCGGGGTGTCGGTCCATTCCGTCAGCGAGGCGGTGCAGGCTGAAGCCGGAGGAGCCGATTACGTGGTCTTCGGTCCGATTTATGAGACGCCGTCGAAGCACATGTACGGCCCGCCACTCGGTCTTTCAAAGCTGGAAGAAGCGGCGCGAGCCGTTCGTGTGCCGATTGTCGGCATCGGCGGCGTGACTGCCGCGCGCGCCCGCGACATGCGCTCTGCCGGCGCGTTCGGAGTCGCCGTGATCACCGCGATCCTTGGCGCAGAGGATGCGGAAGCTGCGACGCGAACGCTGCTCGACGCCCTCACGTCAGCATCATGATCGACTCAAAATCCCTGATTCCACGCGCGAGAATCTGCCGTCTAGTTGACCGTGAAAATAACGAGTGTTAGAATCCGCTCAAGACTTGGACTTCGCGATGCAGCAGGAGTTTGTCGCTTGTCCCAGGTGGTTCGATGGCAGATTCGAAAGGAAGTCCAAGCCGGCTCCGGTCCCTCCGAGATTCCGTGAAGCACATTACGAAGCGGCTGTCCGAGGGAGACCAAAACGTGATTCATCGTAACGACGAACAGAATCGGGAAATCGAAAAGCTCCGAGTCCAGATTCAGTCGATGGAAGAAGAAATCCGTCGGCTGTACCAATCCCGTTACCAGCTCGACCAGGCCAACAAGCAGAACGAAAAGCTTGTCACGACTTTGCAGGAAGCCAAAGCGCAAATCGAAGCGCTTCGCGCCGAAGTGGAGAAGCTGACTGCGCCTCCCTCCACCTACGCCATCTTCTCGAGCCTCAATCAGGACGGCACCGGCAACGTGTATGTGTCCGGACGCAAGATGAAGGTGAGCTTGCACCCTACTGTCGCGAGCAAAGGCTTGCGGAAGGGACAGGAAGTGATCCTGAACGAAGCCTTGAACGTGATCGAAGCCCGTGGATTCGATGTCCAGGGTGAAGTCGTCCGCTTGAAGGATCTGTTGGAGGGGAACCGCGCGCTCGTCACGCTCCACTTCGACGAAGAGAAAGTCGCCGAACTCGGCGAGCCGCTGTTGGCTGAGCGTCTCAGCGTGGGCGACCACCTATTGTTCGATCCGCGCTCCGGTTGCGTCATTGAAAAACTGCCCAAATCTGAAGCCGAGGAATTGGTGCTAGAGGAAGTGCCGGATGTGGACTATGCCCATATCGGTGGGCTTCAGCATGAGTTGGAGCAGGTGCGGGATGCGGTCGAACTGCCGTTCCTCCATCCTCACTTGTTCTCGGAATACCAGCTCAGCGCTCCAAAGGGGGTGTTGTTGTATGGCCCGCCGGGCTGTGGGAAAACGCTCATTGCCAAAGCCGTGGCCAATTCCATCGCGAAGAAGTTGGGACACTTGACCGGCAAGGAAGTGCGGAGCTACTTCCTACACGTCAAAGGGCCGGAGCTACTCAATAAGTACGTGGGAGAATCGGAGCGTCAGGTGCGGGAAGTGTTCAAGAAGGCCAAGGAACGCGCGGCGGACGGCAATCCGGTCATCGTCTTCTTCGATGAAATGGACGCCCTCTTCCGTACCCGCGGCACTGGTATCTCGTCGGACATCGAATCCACGATCGTGCCGCAGTTCCTCTCAGAGATCGACGGCGTCGAACGGTTGCGGAACGTCATCGTCATCGGCGCGAGCAACCGGCAAGATCTCATCGACCCCGCCGTATTGCGGGCCGGCCGGTTGGACGTCAAGGTGAAGGTGGGCCGTCCGGATGCAGTGGCCGCGAAGGACATTTTCTCGAAGTACGTGGGAAGCACTCTGCCGTTCGACGAGGAAGAGTTGAAGCGCCACGGAGGTGACGTCAAGACCTTCGTCGAGCATTTGACCGACCTGACAGTCGGCACCATGTACGCGACCTCCGAGGAGAACCGGTTCATCGAAGTGACCTACGCGAATGGCGAGAAAGAAATTCTCTACTTCAAGGATTTCGCCAGCGGGGCCTTGATTGAAGGGATCGTCTCGCGCGCCAAGAAGTACGCCGTCAAGCGCGCCATTGCCCAGGAAGGCCGTGGCCTCAGGTCCGAGGACCTGATCCGCGCGATCCGGGAGGAGTTCAAGGAACACGAGGATCTGCCCAACACGACCAATCCCGACGACTGGGCCAAGGTCGCGGGCAAGAAGGGCGAGAAAATCGTGCATATCCGAACCATCAGCGGAGGGCCTGGCGAGTCGCGCCAGATCGAAACCATTACCACCGGCCACTATCTCTAGACCCCCATGCGGGACTCCACACCCCCGACGACTCCACGCGTACTCGGAACGGAAACAGAATTTGGCATTGCATCCAGGGATGCGTCGGCCACCGATCCAATTTCGAATTCGCTCGCGGTCATCGGGCATTATCCCGGTATCTCCGTGCCTCACGCCGTCTGGGATTATGAGAACGAAAATCCTCTGCTCGATGCCCGGGGATTCGAAGTCGAGGGAGAGCGGGAACGGCCGAACCCTGACTACAACCGCCAACTGAACAAAGTCCTGGCCAACGGTGGTCGTCTCTATGTGGATGGCGCCCATCCGGAGTATTCGACGCCCGAATGCACGAACCCGCGCGAAGTTGTCGCCTATGAACGCATCAGCGAGCGGATCTTCGCTCAATGCCTCGACAACATGACGCGGGTGCGGGGCCGCGACCAGTTCGTTCTCTACAAGAACAATTCCGACGGCAAGGGCAACAGCTACGGCTACCACGAAAACTACATGTTGGCCCGGTCGGTACCGTTTGAACGGATCGTGAAAACGCTGGCGCCATTCTTCGTCACGAGGCTGATCTATGCCGGAGCCGGGAAAGTCGGCGCGGAAAACCAGACGAGTTTCACCGACTTCCAGATCTCCCAACGGGCCGACTTTTTTGAGTGTCTCGTCGATCTGAACACGATGGTGAAGCGCCCGATCGTGAACTCCCGCGATGAGCCCCACGCCGACTATGGCAAGTATCGCCGACTACACGTCATCGTGGGCGATGCCAACATGGCGGAACTCTCCACCTATCTGAAGGTGGGGACTCTCGGGATCGTGTTGGACCTCCTTGAGGCTGGCATCGACGTGCCGCAGATCGAACTCGACGATCCCGTCCTCGGCATTAAGCAGGTGTCGCGCGATTTGACCATGAAGGGCACGTTGAAACTCACGGACGGCCGGGCGACGACCGCCGTGGAGATCCAACGGACGTATCTCAAAGCCGCCATGGATTTCTACGCCTGTCATGAACTGGACCAGGTCACGAAAGACATTCTCGTGCGTTGGGAAGACGTTCTCGACAAGCTGGAAAGGGATCCTCGCTCGCTGGCAGAGGAGCTGGACTGGGCGGCGAAGCGCCACATGATCGAGTCGTACATGGATCGCAAGGGCTGTGGATGGAATGATCCTCGCGTGCGGCTGATGGACCTGCAATATCACGACATTCGTCCGGATAAAGGACTGTACTATGCGCTCGAGCGCAGCCATCTCATCGAGCGGATCGTGCAGGACGTGGAGGTGGTCAGGGCGGAGTTCACGCCGCCGTCAGGTACCCGCGCTTACTTCCGCGGACGGTGCATTGGAAAGTTCTCCAAATCCATCTACGGAGCCAGTTGGACCTCGGTGCTCTTTGACGTCGGCAACACCACCATCAAAAAAGTGCCGTTGATGGACCCACTGCGCGGCACCGAATCGCTGACGGCGGAATTGCTCGACCAATCGGAGAGCGCGGAAGCCTTGCTCTCAAAGCTGAAAGCCTAAATGAAGCTTCCCTTCCTGCCCAATCACGACGACGCGAGTTTCTTCAGTTTCCTGACCAGGCAGCATCCCGAATTGACGCCGGGTGTTCGCCGGTCGCCTGACTTGCCGTCCGTGCAGCACGAGCCGGCGCGGCCGCTGCAGCCTGTGACGGTCCCGCACGCAACAACCGTATTGGCGGTCAAATATCAGGAAGGCGTCGTCATTGCCGGCGACCGCCGTGCCACCGAGGGATTTCAGATCGCCGAGCGCCGGATCGAAAAAGTCTTCAAGATCGACGACTACTCGGCTATGGCGATCGCCGGCGCGGCGGGCCCCTGCATTGAAATGGCGAGACTATTCCAAACCGAGCTGGAGCACTACGAAAAACTGGAAGGCGTGCAACTGTCTTGTGAAGGAAAGGCCAACAAGCTTGGACAAATGGTCAAGGCCAATTTGCCGATGGTATTCCAGGGGCTGGTCGTGATGCCGCTCTACGTCGGATACGATCTCACTCGAAGTGAAGGGCGGATTTTCAAATACGATTTGGCCGGCGGGCGCTACGAGGAATCGGATTACCATTCGATCGGCTCCGGAGGCAAGGATGCCCGCAATACGATGCGCGAACATTTCAAGAAGGCCATGGCCGAGGCCGAGGCCCTGAAACTCGCCCTCCTGGCGCTCTACAACGCTGCCGACGACGATGTCGGCACCGGAGGCCCCGATCTGGTGCGCGGCATCTATCCCACGGCGAAGATCGTCAATGGAACCGGCATCATCGACGTGGCGGAATCACGGATCCGCGCGATTTACGACGAGATGCTCGCCAGCCGCGCTGCGAAGGAGCGCTAACCATGCCGATGCCCTACTACGTCTCGCCCGAGCAGATGATGCAGGACAAGGCGGAGTATGCCAAAAAAGGCATCGCCAAGGGCCGGTCGATCATTGCCATGGAATATGTGGACGGCATCCTGTTGGCCGCGGAGAATCCGAGCGCCAGTCTTCACAAAATTTCCGAGATTTATGACAACATCGCCTTCGCTGGCGCAGGCAAGTACAGCGAGTTCGAAAATTTACGCAAAGCAGGTATCCGGCATGCGGACCTCAAGGGCTTCATGTACAGTCGTGAGGATGTGACCGCCCGGTCGCTTGCCAACGGGTATTCCCAAAGCCTGGGGACGATCTTCAGTCAGGAGATGAAGCCGCTCGAGGTGGAGATCCTTGTCGTGCAGATCGGCCACAACGGGCACACGAACGAAATGTACCGCATCTCTTTCGACGGCAGCATCATCGATGAGAAGCAGTTTGCCGTGATCGGCGGCAAATCCGATGCCGTTCAGGCTGTCCTCAAGGAGAAGGTACCGGCCCGCCCGCCGGATCTCAGGACCGCGCTGAATCTCTGTATCGCCGCGCTCGAGCAGACGGGCAACCAGAAGCTCTCGCTCGAAAGTCTTGAAGTGGCGGTGCTGGACCGTACCAGAGACAATCGGAAATTCCGCCGATACAGCCCCGCTGAAACCAAGCAGTTCCTCGCATAAGCCGTTCCGCTGACGAATCCGTCCGCTTCTGTTGAACATGAGCGGGAGGCCGTGTATTCTCATTCTATGCCATCACCTGGTCCCATGAAGCAGCGTATTTTCGGTCTCGAGAATGAGTACGGTCTCATTTTCTCTCCGAACGGCCGGATTTACTTGCCGATGGAAAAGGTGCTCGGCTACATTTTTGAGGGACTGATTCCCAACAGCTGGCCGTCCAACGCGTTTCTGGTCAATGGCGCGCGGTTTTATCAGGACACCGGCTGCCACCCTGAGTATTCGACGCCTGAGTGCGACAACATTCTGGACCTCGTCGTCCATGACAAGGCCGGCGAGCGCCTGCTGGAGGCGTGTCTGCCGGCGGCGGAAGAACGACTGCGCGAAGAGGGACTATCGGGCGAAATCTACATTTTCAAGAACAACACCGATTCTCTAGGCAACACCTATGGGTGTCACGAAAACTTTCTCATGCGTCGTGACGTGGATTTCTGGAAGGTGACCGAGCAGCTCATTCCCTTCTTCGTCACCCGGCAGGTCTACAGTGGCGCGGGCAAGGTGCTCAAGGTCTCGGGGAAGCCCCAGTTTTTCATCTCCCAGCGCGCCCAACACATCCATGAAAAAACGTCCTCCTCGACGACGTCGTCCCGCAGCATCATCAATACGCGCGACGAGCCGCACGCCGATGCCGAACGCTATCGGCGGTTGCACATCATCGTCGGGGATTCCAACATGTCGGAACTGGTCACGTACCTCAAGGTCGGGACCGCAACGCTCGTCCTTTCGATGATCGAAGAAGGATTTTCTGTGCATGGGATGGAACTGGAAGACCCCGTCAAGGCGATCCGCGAGATTTCCCGCGATCCGACGGTGAAGCGAAAAATCAAACTCGATGACGGGCGGCAGATGACGGCGGTCGAAATTCAACGGGTGTATCTCGAGCGGGCGCAGGAGTACCTGGCCCAGCAGGACCATGATCCCATCCTGGATGACGTTTGGAAGCGATGGGCGGTGATCCTGGACAAGCTCGAAGCCGACCCGATGCAGCTGGTGCGTGAAATCGACTGGATTACCAAGCGGCATCTGATCCAATCCTATGTCGACAGGAAAGGCTGCAGCTGGGACGATCCCCGCGTGTTTCTGCTGGATCTTCAATTCCATGATGTCAAACGCACCAGGGGCCTGTACTACCTCATGGAATCCCGCGGGTTGGTCGAGCGGGTGGTAGAAGAGGACGCGGTGCAGCGGGCCATGTCGACGCCGCCGCAGACGACTCGCGCGAAAGTTCGCGGCGACTTCATCAGGTTTGCTCGAGCCAAGAACCGCTCTTACACGGTCGATTGGACCTATTTAAAGCTGAACGGGTATTGGGAAGAAACGATCCTCTGCATGGATCCATTCAGTGCCGTCAATCGACGCGTGGACGAACTGGTCTCGCAGGTATCGGGACTGCGGTTTTATCGATGAGAAAGCCGTGGCAGGCTCATCGCGGCCAGCCGCTCGTTCAAGGAAGTCCGAGGCACGTCCGATGCTCAGTTCCGCGTTGAAACAGGTCGGTCAACGGGTGTCCCGCTTGGATCGAAGCCTGATCATGCTGGTTGTGCTCCTGACCAGTGTCTTTCCTGTCGAGTTGTTTCCGAATGCCCCTCCTCCGCCCAAAGGCATCGACGGACAATACAGTGGCCGGCAAGGACAGGTCGTGCTGGTGAAGGTCCCGGTCACCGAAGAGGCGACCGAAGTCAAAGGCACCTTCCTGGACCGGACCATTCCGTTTTTCCGAGAGATCAGGGCAGGAGAACCGTCCGGATATCTGGGCTTGGTCGGCATCGACATGCAGGATGTGCCAGGCACCTATGAACTCGCAGTGACCATCAAGAACGGTGAGCAGCAGGTCAGGCGGCTCAGCTATCACGTATTGGTCGCGAAGGAAAAATTCGCCGTCGAGCATTTGAAGCTCCCCAAGGACAAGGTCGATCTGGACGACAAAACCCTGGCCCGTTGGAAGATGGAACAGGAGCAGGTACGCCAGGCGCTGTCGGATAATTCCGCACTTCGGTTATGGCACAGCGGCTTCGTCGAGCCGGTGAGCGGCAAGCGCACGGGCATCTTCGGCAGCGTTCGTATCATGAACGGTCAGCCGCGCAATCCGCACAACGGTGAAGATATCGGCGCACCCTTGGGCGCCGAAGTCGCTGCCACCAACGACGGCGTCGTGCGGCTCACCGTCGATCATGTGTTCTCCGGCAAGGGCGTGTTCGTGGATCACGGGTTAGGTTTCTACAGCATGTACTTCCACCTCTCCGAAATCCTCGTCACGGATGGCGATCTCGTGAAAGCCGGGCAAATCCTCGGGAAAGTGGGGGCCACTGGCCGTGCGACGGGCCCGCATCTGCACTGGGGCGTGAAACTCAACGGCGCGCGCGTGAACCCCTACGCACTGCTCGACCTCCCGTTCAAGAACGGGTCAGGGTCGGTCCCTGCCGTCTCAAGTGCCGGCTCCCAGCCCACTTCGGAAGCGCTTCACATCACGCACTAACATCAGCCCAGCCCTCCGTTTCCCTACAGCGACGCGACATGAATTCGGCATTTCGCTTGGGTTTACGGGACCAGGTTCTTGCAACTGGGACGCGTTCGAGGAACGCTTTCCGCCAGAACGGCATGACATCGACGGGCCGTCGTTCACTCAACGGAAGCAGCTTCAACACCTGAAGTCGTTCCTGTGGGAGAGGCGGTCGTTGAAGGTGTCGACCTAATAATTCGATTCGAGGCTCGACGGCGTCTTGTTGAGCACCGTGGCCGCGGCGCGTGACAGCACCGCATCATGCTGGTGATCCAGCGAGTAGATGCGGAATTGAACCAGTCGTGTCGGCAACAGATCGAGAAATTCTTCCAACGGCTCAGTGGACACCGTCCTCGTCCCCGGATCGTAGACATAGAGCGGGATACCCCGTTGATCCTTGGGGTCCGGGCGGGGATCCAGCGGTGCCATGTCCACACGGAACTCGATCTGCTGCAGAGTTCGCGGCATTTCTTTACGAATCTGTTTTTCGAAATGGTGGTGGCTCGGAAAGTCCATCCCACGCTCCTGACCCTTCTCCTTGAGCACCGTGCTGTAGGCCATCTTCCACTTCACGTCCCGGCCCAGAATCCTTCCCCATTCCTCTCCCAGGCGCCGTTCGGCGGCGTGACGAGACGTCTTCCAGCCGCGCACTGCCTCGAGCAGGGACCAATCGGTGAATGTCAGATACTCTTCCATTCGTTTGCGCGGATCATGGGGAAACAGCAACTTCATCGTGTCGCCGAAAATGTCGCGGAGATGAATATCGATCGCACGCGTCGTTCGGTGGAAGTAGACGTTCGAATACAGATACATCCTCGTATTGAGAAACATCTGCAGCGCCGGAAGTCCGGTCTTATGAATGGTAAATCCCTTGTCCGTGATGATTGTGTAATGGATCAGCCGCGTTAGATCGACGGGCCCTACGGCAACGCCGCACATGTAGGAATCGCGCAGCACATAATCCAAGTTGTCGGCCGTATAGCTGCCAGAGATCACCGGCTGCAGCATGTTGAGCCAGTGCGGCAGCCGTGAGTTGTCCTTGCCTTTTTCCTTCAGGATCACATGCGCGATCTGGTCAGGATTCAGCTCTTCGCCTTTGGCAAACGCGCCCGACGGACTGCGCCGGATTTTTCGAATGAGCGGGCCCAGGTGGTCCCGGATGATGATCTGGCCGAGCTTCTCGTGGCTCGCGTGCAGCGCATGCAGGTAGTTATCGTCGAAGAAATGGCAAAACGGTCCATGGCCGATGTCATGCACGAGGGCGGTCACCCGCAGGAATTCTTCGACGTAATTGGCCGAGGGCGCATCCGGAGCCGAATTGGCCAGGAACGGGTAGAGGTGACGCGCGAAGCGGCCAGCCACGTGCATGGTGCCGATGGAATGCACGAAGCGCGTATGTTCGGCCGAGGGATAAACCCAGCGGGCGCTTTGGAGCTGGTAGATCTGCCGGAGGCGCTGCACCCAGGGAGAGTCGATCAGATCCTTTTCCGTCCGCTCGTGCGGATCCGCCTGGCTCGAGGGCACCGTGAAGGAGACATACTTGTGAATGGGATCAGCGATGAGGGCCGAGCCCTCATAGGGAGCATCGGGCGGGCGAGTGGAGAGCTGCCGTGCCATAGGGCCGAAGCATCTTAACGTAGCGGCTTGGCAGGCGGCAATGGCTCCGCAGGCTGTGCGGCTGTCTGCCGATGCTTTGTGATCACATAGAGTGCCAACGGATAAGACAGGATCCCCGCGATCAGGCTGAGCACGACTCCACCCAGTGCAAAAGGCACGGCATACGGGATGACCTGATCGTAGATCGCGCTGAAACCGAGTTCGCCCCAGTCGAATGTTGGAGTGTCTGAGCGTCCCAATAAGATGGCGCCCGTCCAGTAGGTGGCACCCAGGGTCGGGACGATGGTCCAGGGGTTGTTAATGAGAGCACCGGCGAGTAATGCCACGAAATTGAGCCTGAACGCCCACGTGCAGAATCCTACCAGCACCATGTGAAAGCCGTAAAAAGGGCAGAACGCGATTCCACAGCCCACCGCAAAGGCGAGCGCCGTGCGGTGTGGCGATTCCTGAAGATGGAGCACCTGCTTGAGCAGGGCCTGAAATGAGGCCATGGGCAGCTACGTTGACGACCTTGAGCGAAAATGTTCGTAACTGGAACAGGGCAGAGGGCGCTGGCGTCCGTCCGGCAGCGTCATGCGAAGCCCCTCCTTCGCAGCCGTCATCCTTCCCACCTTGGTCATCCGGAAATGCTGTTGCATCGACGCCCGTTCGAACCGAGCACGGTGTCGTGCAGACACCGTGAACAGGAGTTCATAGTCCTCTCCTCCGGCCAAGGCGAGGGCGGTAGGATCCTTCTTCACGGATACGGCGTACCGGCGGCACGCAGAAGAGACCGGCAGGGCGGCCAGTTCTATTAGGGCCCCGACTCCGCTTTCCGCGCAGAGATGGCGGAGGTCCCCGGAGAGTCCGTCCGACAGATCGATGGCCGAAGTCGCCCAGCGGGCTTTCGAGAGCCAGCGTCCTTCGCGAATGCGCGCGGTTGGCCGCAAGTGCCGCTGGGTCAAAAACCGCCGATGTGCGGCTTGCAGAGATGGCGCGGGCGCCATCCCTCGCCGCTGCAGCAACTGAAGTCCTGCTCGGGAATCGCCGAGCGTGCCTGTGACATAGAGATCGTCGCCCTCCTTCGCTCCGCTTCTGAAGAGCAGACGACCCCCTGCTGCCGATCCAACCAGCATAAGATTGACGAACCAGCCGCTCCTCGACGCGGACGTATCGCCACCGATCAGGTTGACCCGATGAGGGCGGCAGGCGGCCATCATGCCGTCATACAACTGCCTTACCTGTCGGCCTATTGCGTCACGAGGAATGGCCAGGGCAACCAGGAGATACTCGGGAGTTCCCCCCATGGCGGCGATGTCACTGAGATTGGCGGTTGCGGCCCGAAACCCGATGTCAGTGAACGCGGCGGTGCGGCGGTCGAAATGAATGCCCTCTGCAAGGAGATCGGTCGTCAATAAGTACCGGTTGCGGCCGGAGGCGATCACTGCGGCGTCGTCGCCGATTCCGCGGACAATTCGGGCACTCGTCGTTCCGTACCGTTTCTTGAGTGCCCGGATCAGATCGAATTCATGGATCGTTGGACTGGCCTGGGAGCGGACCGACAAGGTCATGCTAATGCGGCCGGTGCGAGGCCTGCGGGGGTGCGGCTGATCGTGCGTGTGCAGTTGGCTCGGCTCGCCTTGATTTCTCGATGCGGGGCACCGGCTTCGGCGGTTCCTGCGGGGACTGCGGCCGGCCCGCCTTCTTCTTCATCGAGGTTCTTCGCCGCAAGGCCACTTTCATCACATCGTCCATGGTATCGGCAAACACGAGCTGGATGCCTTTGAGAATGTGCTTCGGGATCTCGTCGAGATCCTTCTTGTTGCGCTTCGGCAGAATCACCGAGGTCAATCTGGCGCGTTTGGCCGCAAGGATTTTTTCCTTCAAGCCCCCGATCGGCAGCACGCGCCCCCGCAGTGTGATTTCACCCGTCATCGCCAGATCCCGGCGCGTCGGCACCTGCGCCATCGCGGACGCGATGGCGGTCGCCATCGTGATGCCGGCGGATGGGCCGTCTTTGGGAATGGCGCCGGCTGGCACATGGATGTGCAGATCTTGCTTGGTGAACATGTCTGGGTTGATGCCGAGAGTTTTTTCTCGGGAGCGGACGTAGCTCAAGGCGGCTTGCGCCGATTCCTTCATGACGTCGCCGAGATGACCGGTCAAGGTCAGCGCGCCTTTGCCCTTCATGACCGTCGCTTCAATATAGAGGACATCGCCACCGGCCTCTGTCCAGGCCAGACCCGTCGCGACGCCGATTTCGTCTTTCTCAAGCTCCGATTCAGGCACGAACTTCGGAACACCGAGATATTTGTGCAGATTACCGGCGTTCACCGGGAATCCCAACCCTTTGCCCTCAGCCACCTTCTTGGCGACTTTGCGCATCACATTGGCGATTTCCCGCTCGAGATTTCGGACCCCCGCTTCGCGCGTGTAATGGATGATGATCTGGCGGATCGCCGCCTCGACGATTTTGACGTGCTTCTCCGTGATGCCGTGCTCATTCAGCTGTCGCGGAATGAGATAGCGCTGCGCAATGCCGAGCTTCTCCTCTTCGGTGTAGCCGGGGATCTCAATGATCTCCATGCGGTCGCGAAGAGCGGGAAGAATCGGATCGATGAGGTTTGCCGTGGTGATGAACATCACTTCCGAGAGATCGAACGGCACGCCCAGATAATGGTCGGTAAAGGTGTTGTTTTGTTCGGGATCGAGCACCTCCAGCAGGGCGGCCGAGGGGTCGCCGCGAAAGTCCATCCCGACCTTG
>Ga0105246_10000716_pt1 | contig 18755 bp, 8 predicted proteins | sample KBSM64metaG_FD_99694 | JGI IMG/M metagenome (GOLD analysis project Ga0105246, IMG submission 99694) | Miscanthus rhizosphere microbial communities from Kellogg Biological Station, Michigan, USA - KBS M6-4 metaG | ecosystem: Host-associated > Plants > Roots > Rhizosphere > Soil | place: Michigan... | reverse complement strand
CTGATCTATACCTCCGGCTCCACCGGTAAACCCAAGGGCGTGGTGGTGTCCCACGGTGAAATCGCCATGCATTGTCAGGCCGTGATCGAGCGCTTCGGCATGCGCCCGGACGACTGCGAACTGCACTTTTATTCGATCAACTTCGACGCCGCCACCGAGCGCCTGCTGGTGCCGTTGCTCAGCGGTGCCCACGTGGTATTGCGTGCCCAGGGCCAGTGGGACGCCGAAGAGATCTGCGCGCTGATCCGCAGCCATCGCGTGAATATCCTCGGGTTCACGCCCAGCTACGGCAGCCAGTTGGCGCAGTGGCTGGCCACGCAAGAGCAGACCTTGCCGGTGCGCATGTGCATCACCGGCGGTGAAGCACTGACCGGTGAACATCTGCAGCGTATTCGCGCGGCGTTCCAGCCTGAGCTGTTTTTCAACGCCTATGGCCCGACCGAAACCGTGGTGATGCCGCTGGCCAGCCTGGCGCCGCAACAGGTGGAGGAGGGCGCCGCCAGCGTGCCGATCGGCAGCATTGTCGGCGCGCGCGTGGCTTACATTCTCGACGCCGACCTGGCCCTGGTGCCGCAGGGCGCGAGCGGCGAGTTGTACATCGGCGGCGCGGGCCTGGCTCAGGGCTATCACCAGCGCCCCGGCATGACGGCGGAGCGCTTTGTCGCCGACCCGTTCACCGCCAATGGCGGCCGTCTGTACCGCACCGGTGACCTGGTGCGCCAAGGCCCCGATGGGCAGGTGGAGTACCTGGGGCGTATCGACCATCAGGTGAAGATTCGCGGTTTCCGCATCGAATTGGGCGAGATCGAAACGCGCCTGTTGGAGCATGCGGCGGTGCGTGAAGCGGTGGTGCTGGCGCTGGATTCGCCGAGCGGCAAGCAGCTGGTGGCGTACCTGGCCAGCGACGCCGAGCACGGCGCCTTGCGCGATGCGGTGAAGGCCCACCTCAAGGCGCACTTGCCGGACTACATGGTGCCCGCCCATGTGATCGTGCTCGACAGCATGCCGCTGACCGCCAACGGCAAGCTCGACCGGCGTGCCTTGCCGCAGCCCGATCCTGAAGCGAACCGCCAGGCGTACGTGGCGCCACGCAATGCGTTGGAAAGCACGTTGGCGGCCATCTGGTGCGCGGTGCTGAACCTGCAGCAAGTCGGCCTCGACGATAACTTCTTCGAGCTGGGCGGCGATTCGATCCTGTCGATCCAGGTGGTCAGCCGTGCGCGGCAGGCGGGCATTCATTTCAGCCCGCGTGACCTGTTCCAGCACCAGACCGTGCAAAGCCTGGCCGCCGTCGCCACGCGCGTCGAGACGTTCAGCGCCGAGCAAGGTGTGCTCACCGGCCGCTCGGGCCTTACGCCGATCCAGCATTGGTTCTTCGACAGCGACATTCCGGCGCGCCAGCACTGGAACCAGGCCCTGGTGCTCAAGCCGCTGCAACTGCTCGAGCCGCATCGCCTGGAGCAGGCCCTGCTGGCGGTGCTGGAGCATCACGACGCGCTGCGCCTGAGCTTCACCCGGCGCGATGCCCAGTGGCACGCCGAACACCTGGGCGTGCCCCAGGGCGGCATATTGATGCAGGCGCAGGTGCGCGACATGGACCACTGCACCGCGCTGTTCACCGACACCCAGCGCAGCCTCGACCTGGCGCACGGCCCGCTGCTGCGCGCCTTGCTGGTGGACGGCCCGCAAGGCCGGCAGCGCCTGCTGATCGCCGTCCATCACCTGGTGGTGGACGGCGTGTCCTGGCGCGTGTTGCTCGAAGACCTGCAAACGGTCTATCGCCAACTGAGCGCAGGCCAGTCCGTCAGCCTGCCAGCCAAGACCAGCGCGTTGCGCGATTGGGCCGCACGTTTGCAGGCCTATGCCCATAGCGAATCCCTGCGCGAAGAGCTGAGCCTGTGGCAGGCGCAACTGGCGGGCCCGGCGCTGGCGTTGCCGGTGGATCGCCCACACGGCGCACTGCGCCAGCGTGACGCCGAGACCGTCAGCGTGCGCCTGGACGTCGAGCGCACCCGGCAGTTGCTGCAACAGGCGCCGAGCGCCTACCGCACCCAGGTCAACGACCTGCTGCTGACCGCCCTGGCTCGCGTGCTGTGCCGCTGGAGCGGTCACGACGCGGCGTTGATTCAACTGGAAGGCCACGGCCGCGAAAGCCTGTTCGATGACATCGACCTGACCCGCAGCGTCGGCTGGTTCACCAGCGCCTATCCATTGCGCCTGACCCCGCAGGCGGAGCCGGGCGACTCCATCAAGGCGATCAAGGAGCAACTGCGCGGCGTGCCGCACAAAGGCCTGGGCTACGGCGTGCTGCGCTACCTGGCGGACGACCAGTGCCAACGCAGCCTGGCCGCGCTGCCGAGCGCCGACATTACCTTCAACTACCTCGGCCAGTTCGACCAGAGCTTCGGCGCCGACGCGCTGTTTCATCCGCTGGAGGAATCCGCCGGCCTTGCACACGACCCCGATGCACCGCTGCCCAATGCGCTGAGTGTCGACAGCCAGGTGTATGGCGGTGAACTGGTGCTGCGCTGGACCTTCAGCCGCGAGCGCTACGATCAGCAAACCATTGGCAAACTGGCCGAGGCCTATCTGACCGAACTGCAGGGCCTGATCGCCCATTGCCTCAAGGACGAATCCGGTGGCCTCACGCCGTCCGACTTCCCGCTGGCACGGTTGACCCAGGCGCAACTGGACAGCTTGCCGGTAGCGGCCGGCGCCATCGAAGATGTCTACCCGCTGACCCCGATGCAAGAGGGCCTGCTGCTGCACACCCTGCTGGAACCGGGCACCGGCCTGTATTACATGCAGGACCGCTACCGCATCAACAGTGACCTCGACCCCGAGCGTTTCGCCCAGGCCTGGCAGGCGGTGATCGCCCGCCACGAAGCCTTGCGTGCCTCCTTCTGCTGGAACGTCGGCGAAGACATGCTGCAAGTGATCCACAAGCCCGGCAGCACGCCGATTGACTACCTGGACTGGAGCGCCGACCCCGAGCGTGAGCACGAGCCGCGTCTGCAAGCGCTGCTCAAGGCCGAGCGCGAGGCCGGGTTCGATCTGCTCAACCAGGCGCCGTTCCACCTGCGCCTTATCCGTGTGGGCGAGGCACGCTACTGGTTCATGATGAGCAACCACCACATCCTTATCGATGCCTGGTGCCGTTCGCTACTGATGAACGACTTCTTCGAGCTCTACCAGGCGCTTGGCGAAGGGCGCGACGCGCAACTGGCCACGCCGCCGCGCTACCGCGACTACATCGCCTGGCTGCAACGCCAGGACCTGGACGCAGCGCGCCAGTGGTGGCAGCGCAACCTGCAAGGTTTCGAGCGCACCACGCCGATCCCGAGCGACCGGCCGTTCCTGCGCGAACATGCCGGCCACAGCGGCGGCATGGTGGTGGGCGACTGCTACACCCGGCTGGATGCCCGTGACGGCGCGCAACTGCGCGAGCTGGCCCAGGCGCATCAACTCACCGTCAACACCTTCGCCCAGGCGGCCTGGGCCTTGGTGCTGCGGCGCGTGAGCGGTGATCGCGACGTGCTGTTCGGCGTCACCGTGGCCGGGCGTCCGGTGGACATGCCCGAGATGCAACGCACCGTGGGCCTGTTTATCAACAGCATCGCGCTGCGGGTGAAGCTGCCTGCCGATGACCAGCGGTGCAGCGTGCGCCAGTGGTTGAGCGGGTTGCTCGACAGCAATATGCAACTGCGCGAGTACGAATACCTGCCGCTGGTGACTATCCAGGAACACAGCGAACTGCCCAAGGGCCAACCGCTGTTCGACAGCCTGTTCGTGTTCGAAAACGCCCCGGTGGAAACCTCGGTGCTCAGCCATGCGCAAAGCCTGAATGCCACCTCCGATTCCGGTCGTACCCACACCAACTTCCCACTGACCGCCGTGTGCTACCCGGGCGATGACCTGGGCTTGCACCTGTCCTACGACCAGCGCTATTTCGATGAAACCACGGTGCAAGGCATGCTCGCCGAGTTCGAGCGCCTGTTGCTGGCGCTGGTGCAGGGTTTCCATGGCGACATGGCCGACCTGCCGCTGATCGGCGAACAGGAGCGCGCGTTCCTGGTGGACGGCTGCAACCAGAGCGAACACGACTACCCGCTGGCGCGCAGCTATGTCGAGTTGTTCGAGGAACAGGTGGCGCGATATCCGCAGCGTATCGCCGCCAGTTGCCTGGACCGGCAATGGAGCTATGAGGAGTTGAACCGGCGCAGTAACGGCCTGGGGCATGCGCTGATTGCCGCCGGTGTCGGCCCGGACCAACCGGTGGCGTTGCTGGCCGAGCGTAACCTGGAGTTGCTCGGCATGATCATCGGCAGCTTCAAGGCCGGTGCTGGCTACCTGCCGCTGGACCCTGGCCTGCCAGGCCCGCGCCTGAGCCGCATCATCGACCTGAGCCGCACGCCCTTGCTGGTGTGCACCGAAGCGTGCCGGGAACAGGCCATCGAACTGCTCGACGGCGTCGACTGCCAGTTGCTGGTGTGGGAGGAAATCCCCGCCCGTGGCGAAAACCCGGGCGTCTATAGCGCCCCGGACAACCTCGCCTACGTGATCTACACCTCCGGTTCCACCGGCCTGCCCAAGGGCGTGATGGTCGAACAACGCGGCATGCTCAATAACCAGTTGAGCAAGGTGCCCTACCTGCAACTGAGCGACGCCGATGTGATCGCGCAGACCGCTTCGCAAAGCTTCGATATTTCCGTGTGGCAGTTCCTCGCCGCGCCGCTGTTTGGCGCGCGGGTGGATATTGTGCCCAACGCCCTGGCGCATGATCCGCAGGGGTTGCTGGAGCATGTTCAGGCACACGGCATCACTGTGCTGGAGAGTGTGCCGTCGCTGATCCAGGGCATGCTCGCCCAGGACCACATTCGTCTCGACGGCTTGCGCTGGATGCTGCCGACCGGTGAAGCGATGCCGCCGGAACTGGCGCACCAATGGCTGCTGCGCTACTCGCAGATCGGCCTGGTCAACGCCTACGGCCCGGCGGAATGCTCGGACGACGTGGCGTTCTACCGCGTCGACCTGGCGTCGACCCGTGGCACCTATCTGCCGATTGGCACGCCCACCGACAACAACCGTCTGTACCTGTTGGACGGCGCGCTGGAGCTGGTGCCCCAAGGCGCCGTCGGTGAATTGTGCGTGGCCGGCACCGGCGTCGGTCGCGGTTACGTCAGCGACCCGCTGCGCACCGCACCGGTGTTTGTACCGAACCCGTTCGGCGCACCGGGCGAGCGTCTGTACCGCACCGGCGACCTGGCGCGCCGGCGCAGTGACGGCGTGTTGGAGTATGTCGGGCGGGTCGACCACCAAGTGAAAATTCGCGGCTACCGCATCGAACTGGGTGAAATCGAAGCACGCCTGCACGAACAACCCGAGGTGCGTGATGCGGCGGTCGGTGTCCAGGAGGGCGTCAACGGCAAGCACCTGGTGGGCTACCTGGTGCCGGTTGATGAAAGCTTGAGCCCAAGCGAACGCCTGGACCGTATCAAGCAACGCCTGCGCGCCGAACTGCCGGAATACATGGTGCCGCTGCACTGGCTATGGCTCGAGCGCCTGCCGCTCAACGCCAACGGCAAACTCGACCGCAAGGCCCTGCCGGCCCTGGACATCGGCCAGTTGCACAGCCAGGACTACCTGGCACCGCGCAATGAACTGGAAACCACCCTGGCCGCGATCTGGGCCGAAGTGCTCAAGGTCGAACGGGTAGGGGTGCAGGACAACTTCTTTGAACTGGGCGGGCATTCGTTGCTGGCGACACAGATCGCTTCACGGGTGCAGAAGACGCTGCAGCGGGATGTACCGCTGCGGGCGATGTTCGAATGCAGCACGGTGGCGGAGCTGGCCGAATATATCGAGGGCTTGGCGGGCAATGAGATCAGTGCCGAGAAGGTGGATCGGTTGAGTGATTTGATGGCGGAGCTGGAGGGGTTGTGAGGCGGCCACTGGTCTGGAATATCGAGTTTTTTCAGCAGAACTGTCAATTCTGACAGTAGGCAGGATTCCTGATCCACGTGTTAGATAACCGCAGTTTCCGGCCCATCCGGCCGGGCCCGACGGTGATCTAACGCTGGACAGGAGTCTTATCGTGGCGAGCAAAATACCTACCGGAAAAACCAGGTCCGTTCGAGCGGCGAAGTCGCTGCCAGCCGTTGAAGCGGAACTGCCCTATGCGATTATCGAGCACGCTGCGAACAACAGCCTGCTGTATCCCATCGATGCAATCGATGGCACGACGGCCACGCTGACGCTGCCGGCGAATGCCACTAACGTCATGTTCCACATGGCGGTCAAGGATCAGGACCAGCCAAGCTTCGAGCCGATCTCTGTGGAAAACGGCGTCAATATCGTCGACATTCCGGCACGCTGGATCAGCTACTGCATCGGGCACACGGTATTGATCAAGTACACGGCCAATGCCGGGGGGAGGGCGCTGGAATCCCTGACGCTGGAGTTGGAAATCCAACAGATCAGGGAGGAGCATCTCGTCGTCTCAAGGCCGGTGTTTACCCATGCCAAGGAGGAGTGGAGTACCTGGTACCTGCGCATGCAAGAGTTTACGGGCGATGAAATTGTCGCGATCAAGGCTTGGCCGATGATTCAACCCGGGCAGCGGTTGTTTGTCGTGGTTGCGGGTAACCAGCACGTGGCGCCCTATCGCTTCGCCTGGGTGGCCAAGGATCATGTGGTGCAGGAGCACGAAGCCCATCCGGACCACGTTTTTCGCTTTACGCTTTCGCGAGGCTGGCTGTCCAGGCTGGACGACTATTCGGCGATCACCGCTCACCTGGGCGTGATTTGGGACACTACCGCCCCGGTATACCCTGAGCCTGGCGATCCGCTTCTGGAGAATCCGCTCCCGGTGAACGCTGAGGATTTCCACCTGCGCACGACCTCATTGCTGCAGGTCGACCCTGCGTTGGATCTGAACGCCCCGCATTTGCGCGAATCCGTCGAATTGCCCGCCGGTCAGTGGCAGCTCAACCCTGTCAACACGGTTAACGGCGGGCATGCAATCGTCAGCTACGAAGGCATGTTCGAAAATGACCATGTCTGTGCCTACGCATCGGGCCCCAATTTTGGGCCGGTAGCCCTCGGCTGCAAGGACGTGAGCGAAGGGCAGACCAGCCTGTCATTCGATGTTGCTCCGCACACCATTGCAGCGCTGTTCAACAAGACGATGGTGTTGAACTACAGCGTTCAATTCAACCATTACCAACCGCAGAGCTCCCCCGATCGCCCGGTGCAAGTGCTTGCTCCGCGACTGACCTTGCCGTGTATCGAAGAGGCAACAGTGGGCATCGTTGATCTGAACATCTTTAGTGGTAATGCCACGGCAGTGGTACCCGTTTGGGACTACGCAAAAGAGGATGAATGGTGTTGGATGTGGGTGATCGGAACACGTGAAGACGGTAGCAACTACCGGTTCGACGTATTGCAAGACCGGCCTCTCCCTGCACAATGGCTGGCCAATGGTGTTGACACGCCTATCGCGCGTGACGATTTGAAGAAGCTTGGCGATTGCACGAGCTTTGAACTGCATTTTGCCGCGAGTTTTGATGGCAAGCGTAATCGGTCGACCGCCATTGAATTCCCGATGCAGGTATTTTCGATCAGCCAGGAAGATCTGGTGTTGAACGCTCCGACAGTCACTGAAGCAGTGGGCAGCGAGTTGACTGTGTGGAATGGGCGTAACGGCGTCCATGTGCAAGTGAATTACGTCGGCAACCATCCCAACCACAGCATTCAAGCCAATTGGTATCGGCCGGACGGCAGTTGCTGGCTGCTGGAGTCGCAACCCGGTAGTACAACCGGCCCAGTGATTTTTGCTGTTCCAAGAGAGGCTGTAATCGAGAGCATCGGCAAAACGGCGAAGATCAACTTTACCGTGACCAGCGCCTGTAAACAGCAGACCTCGGACGATTTGAACCTGCATATCAGCGTGCCAGTGCGTCTGCCGACGCCAGTGGTGGAACAGGCTACGCCCCGCGCCACCCAGAACGGTATTCTGGATTTGCGCACGTTTAACGGCGATGCCGACGCTACGTTGGAACCCTGGTGGTTTATCTTGGCTGGACAAAATATCTGGGCGCGGTGCGAAGGCATCGCCGACGCTAATGGTGCCCCTTTGACCTTCCCTGTGGTGACTGCCAACCCAGTCACCGAGGGTGAAGTGACCGGCGGGTTGAATAAGCTGCTCAAACGTTCTGACCTGGAGAAGCTGCGTGACAAAACCGATCTGTTGATTGTGTTCAACGTGACACCGGATATCGGTGGCCAAGTCAGCAATGGGATCGAGTTCCCCAAGTTGCACCTTAAATTCCGCAAGGCACTTTATGACCTGACTGATTTCGACCCTGACGATAAAGGCTGGAATGGCTGGACGAAAGGGGCAGGTGCCGCTGATCCCAGGGACTTGATACTCAAAGCGGGCGCGGTACCCGGGAATCCGAATGGGCATTACCTGTTCGACTGGGGATATACCAACACGAGCAATCCGACGACGCAGCGTGAGAAGTTGTACAAAGAGTTTACTGAGCTTGAAGTGGGGCATGTCTATGAGTTCAGTGCGTATGTGCGAGATAACAGCAATGTCGGTAACAAGCCCCGCTTGGTGATTGTGGCCAATGGACAAGCCTCGGCTGAATTGCTGCCGCCTGCTACCTGGACGAAAGTTGTAAAGCAGTTCACGGCGATTTCAGGCATCAACCGACTGAGTGTCGATAATCTTCAGATGGGCATCAGCCCAGGCAATGACTTCGATGTAACGTTGCTCACAGTCAAAGAACTTTGACTGGGCTTGAGCGGTAGAAGAAAAAACGGCCTCCCTTATGGAGGCCGTTTTGCTGTGGCATTGCACAAACAGGCGGCCCTTACTGTTGCCGCAATCCACTGGTCGAATACTGTCTCTATGCGGGTTGGAACTGTGAATTCTGACAGTAGGAACGCCGGCTTTTTTACGGTGTGATAGGGCGATGCTGATCAGGCCAAACTCTGGGCTTCGGCACTCCCAGTCTATTGAAAAGGAACTTTCACCATGCCCAAGTCATTGCCGGATGCCCTTGACCTGCCCAAGCCAGAGCTGCTTGAGGCTGACGGAAATGGCAGTGTCGATTCACTCAAACTGCTCAACGGAGGCAACGTCCGAGTCTGCTACGACGACATGCAGGCCACTGACCTCATCACTCTTGACTGGCCATTGGCAGGCAGCCCTTATCCGCCGATAGAACCCCTGAATGGCGACGTTGCAGGTTGTATCAACTTTTATATCCCTCCTGAATACATAGCATTGTGGTTGGACACTTACGCGTCGTTTACCTACACCGTCACCAGAAACGGTGAGAGTCAAACATCTCTACAGGGTGGGGTACGGATCAGCCTGCCCTCGAACTTGCCTCAGGCACACATTTTCGAAGCGTTCGATGGCAAACTGGATCTCTCCTTGTTGTGCTGCAAAGATCCGATTCTTTACATTCCACCCTGGGCATTTGTCGGCACCATCCAAACGATCAACTGCTATATAGGCGGCATCTATCCGGATGGCTCCAAGGCCAGATTCTACCCATTCAAGGATGAACCGGTCACCGACGAACACGTACGCCTTGGGTGGCGTCGAGCAATACCTCGGGCGTTGCTCCAGCAACTTAAACATGACAGCGAACTGTATCTGTTGGCGCAGGTGCGCTACAGCGAGGCGACTCCCTATAGACCGTTCGGCTCGCTTTCATTGACGTTGCTCACTGAGTCTCACCTGGAACTGTCGCCCCCAGAGCTCAAGGAAGCCGTACACACCGAGTTCGACGGCTGGCTGGTCAACCCGGTGAACACGGTGAACGGTGCGCATATCGTGGTGGCTTATGAGGGCATGTGCAGCGGCGACACGGTGTGCCCGGCACTTACCGGCGCCCCTGGGCCGGGCACCGTCGAACTGGAATGTCGGCAACCGGTTGAAGGTGAAACCAGCCTGGTGTTTACGGTACCGCCCGCAGTGATCCGCGCCCATTTTGAGCAAGCCCTTACGTTGACCTACAACGTCACGCGCTGCGATGGCAGCCACTGGCCCTCACCCGAGCGCCGAGTGAAGGTGCTGGGCATCACGGGCTTGCCAAAACCCGGCATTGAGCAGGCCACTGGCGACAGGGTGGACCTCAATACGTTCGGTGATGACGCAACGGCGGTGGTGCCTATCTGGCATTACGCCATGGAGCAGGACTGCTGCTGGGCCTGGGTAACCGGCACAGGTGAGGACGGCAGTTCTTATCAGTTTTCTATATTAAAAGGAGACCCGCTTACTCCCGCCTGGCTACGCGACGGAGTTGCTACACCGATAGCCAGGACCGAGCTGCAAAAACTGGCCGATTGCAGTGAGTTTAAACTGCATTTTGCGGCGAATTTTAATAGGCAGTGCGACTTGGGCACGGCCGTCGAGTTTCCTGTTCGGACTTTCAGCATCGAGCAGGAGGCTTTGATGCTGCCCCCTCCGAGGGTGTGTGAAGCCGTGGGTGATCAACTGACCATCTGGAATGGCCGGGACGGTGTGACGGTGCGGGTGAAGTATGAACGGATAAGTCCCAATCAGATGATCGACGTGAAGTGGCTCAAGCCGGATGGAACGAGCCTGCCGTTGAAATCAAAACCGGGCAACAGCGATCTGGGTTACGTCGATTTCAGGATCCCGCGTGAAGAAGTGATTTGGGCTGCGGGCAAGACCATCTTTATCAGCTACTCGGTGACGAGTGCCTGCCAGCAGGCATCGTCCGGGACGTTGGAGTTGGACGTCAGTGTTCCTGTGCTGGAGCGACGACCAGCACCGATGGTTTACCAGGCGGTGTGCCCGCCTGGGCAGCGCTGCTGCCTGGACCTGCGCACTTTCGAAGGCGATATAAACGTCTTTATAGAAGACCCCAGGGACGAGAGTGAGAGGGCGTGGTGGTTTATTCTTGAAGACCAGATCGCGTATATGACCTGTACGGGGCCGGCAGAAGATGGCGCTTCCCACACGATTACGATCATGCACAAGCAACCTATCAGACGTGATGACCTGAACAGGTTATCGCGGACGGTTTTACGTGAGGAATTCGAGAGGTTCAAAGATAGTTCGGAGTTGATCTTGCGCTTCAAATGTACGACAGATCAGAGCCAACTTGAGAGCGATGCCCATGAGTTTCAGACGTTAACGCTGCTGTTTAAAAAAGCAATTGCGCTGCCTGCTCCCCGCGTGCCGGAGGCAAACGATGGCGTATTGGATTTTCTCCGACTGTGCTGTGAGAAGGATGCCCATCTGGTAGTGAGTCCCTGGGCGGGGATCGCGACGGATAACCAGATCTCGCTGATATGCACCGGTAACGCGATTGGCGGTGGGGCCCACTCCGTCGTCTTGCTGCCAGCGCGTGCAGTGACCCCCTCAGAGGTTCTGTACGGCTTGAATATCGCCGTTACCAATGCGCAACTTGCTTCGTTCGCCAATGGCAGTGAAATCACGCTGCAACTAAGTGTGAAATTCCCGAACGATGCGTGGCGACCTTTCGATCCTGTGGCGCTGAAGCTGATCAAGAGCAGGCAGATCGCCGAAAGGTTCGACGGGCAGCCTAACAAGCTGCTTAACGTTGGGGAAAGCATCAGCCTTTCGACGATGACCATCACCATGGTTCAATTGGCCCCCAATGCCCGTAGCGGTATATACACCCACGGAAACGTCGGGGACTTTATGTCAGGGCCGGCGTTTGGGTTTTGCATCAACGCTAATGGCTTTATCACTCCGGCGCAGATAACACGCTTTGCATTCAGCGTGCCTTGTGCCTGTCTGCGGTTTGCCTATGTTCATCTGGATGAAAAGGCAACCTTGCGGTTCTACGATGAAAGGGGCGCGCTCATTGAGACGAGGGTCGTGGACTCAGCCAACGGGGGGCGGCATCAATGGGTTGAATTCAAGGCGGGTAAAGGTGAGTTGCTTGCAAGCTTTGAGGTTGAAGTGGGAGATCACGGCTATCTGGATAATTTCACTATGTGCAGCCCAGTGGATGCCTAGATCCAGACAGTGAAGGGCGGGGTCGCGCAGACCCCGCTTTTGTTGTTTATGGATGGGATAATTACTTCGGCCCCAGTATCTTCACCAACTTATCCGGCGACGGCGCCCCCTGCTGTTGCTGCAACCCACCCTTGTCATCCAGATAGAAAATCGCCGGCGTCGCCGACAACTCCAGGTCCTCCATCAACTTCATATTGCCATCGAGCCTGGCTTCGATATCCGCCGGGATCTTGCTCAGCGCTTGCAGTTTGCTGGCCTTGCCGGCGCCTTCGTGTTCTTCCAGGGCTTTCTGCGGGTCTTTGGCGGCGAACAGTGCGGCGGATTTGCCCGGGCTGTCTTCGCGGATGATCCCCACCATGATGTGGCGCAGTTGCACCTTGCCGGCCTTCACCCATGGCCGTGCCTGTTCCCAGAACATGTTGCAGTAGGGGCAGTTGGGGTCGCTGAACAGGTAGACGATGCGTGGCGCGTTCTTGTCGCCGTCCTGGATCCAGCTGCTGTTTTCCAGCTTGGCCCAGGCTTCCTTGGACATCGGGGCGTACACCAGTTTTTCCAGGGGCGCGCTGCTCAGGTCGTTGCCCTGGGCATCGTACAGGTTGCCGGCGATCACGCTTTTGCCGTCGGCGGTCAGGTACAGCGCCATGCCACGGTTCTGGTACTGCGCGGCATAGCCGGTCAGGCCGCTGGGGGCGTCGAACTGGCCGAGGATTTTGGCGCCCTTGGCTTCGATTTGCTTGATCGGGGCCGGCCAGTCTTCGGCCTGGGCCAGGGTGGCGGCAAGCGTCAGCGGCAGCAGGGTCAGCAGGTGGCGGAGGCGAGGCATGTGGGTTTCCTTTGTGGGACGGTGTCGAAGGGTTCCATGGCGCGGGCCAGGCTGGCCTGGGACAGCTCGCCCAGGTGGCTGTTGATCAGGCGTCCGTCGGCCGAGTAGAACAAGGTGGTAGGCAGCGCCATGGAGCCGACGGCCTGGCCGAGGCGGCCGCCGGCGTCGAACAGCATGTTGTCCAGGTTCAGGCCCTGGGTGGCCAGGTAGGTGCTGACACTCTGCATGCTCTCGGCCTGGTTGACGAACAGGAAGGTGACATCCGGGCGTTGATGTTGCGCGCGCTCCAGCACCGGCATTTCCCGACGGCACGGTGGGCACCAGGTGGCCCAGAGGTTGATCACCAGCGGGCCGCCTTTGTAGTCGGCCAGTTGCACCATATTGCCGTTGGCATCGCGCAAGGTGATGTCCGGCAGTTGCGAGCCCTTGTCGTAGAGGCTCAGGGACAGGCTGGCCATGCCCCAGAACACCAGGCCGCTGATCACCCCGGCGCCGAGTGGCCTGCGCAGGGCAGGGCGCCGCCAGCCGTAGGCCAGCGCACCGAGCACCAGCGCGATCACGCCGGGCCAGGCGAGGAAACCGCCGTCGCGCAGGTCGACCATCTGCAGCCAGTCGTTACGGTAATCGCTCCAGTACATCAGTACAAAGCTGACACGGGCGGCCAGCATGCCCAGCAGGAACAGGCTGAACAACACCGATTCAGGGTTTTCCCCGCCACGCTTGGCCACGCGCCAGCCCACCAGGGTGGCGAGAATCAGCGCACTGATCAGCAGAATGTGATTCAGGGCGATGGCGAAGGTGCCGATGGTGAGGGTCAGCATCAGCGCGCGTCTCGGGTTTGCGTCCAGCGTTGCAGGAAGGCGGCGGCATCCACTTCGCCGGTGATGCGTTGGGCGCGGCGTTCTTCACCGTCCGGACCGATCCACACGAAACTCGGTGGCCCCGGCACTTTGTAGCGACCCAGCAGTGCGCGGCTGGCGGCATTGTCGGCGGTGACGTCCAGGCGCAGCAGGCGTACATCCTTCAGGGCGGCCATCACGTCCGGCTTGCCGAACACCTGTTTTTCCATGATCTTGCACGACACACACCAATCGGCGTAGTAGTCCACCAGCACCCATTGGCCCTCGGCCTTGGCGCTGTCGAGCTGGCTTTGCAGGGCGGCCGGGTCGTGGATGGTGGTGAACGCATCGTGGGCGTCAGCGGTGGCAGCCACCCGCGAGCCGCTGTAGACCTTCAGCGGTTGCCACAGCTCATCGCTGCCACCCGCCGCGCCCACCACCAGTACCGCGCCCCACAGGCCCAGCACCAGGGAGGCCGCGCCGAACACCTTGGCGGCCAGCCCGTATTCACGGGCCAGCGTCCAACCGCAATAGGCCATGACCAGCGCCAGTGCGCCCCACAGGCCGATCCACAGGCTTTCGCCGACCACCGGGCGAATCATCAGCACGGCGGTGCCGAGGAACAGGAAACCGAAAACGCCCTTGAGCACGTTCATCCAGGTGCCCGGCTTGGGCAGGAAGCGGTTGCCCACGGTGACCAGCAACAACAACGGGATACCAATGCCGATGCCCATGGCGAACAGGATCAGCCCGCCGTGCAGCGCATTGCCGCTCTGGGCGATATACAGCAGGGCGCCGGCCAGGGGCGCGGTCATGCACGGGCCCACCAGCAGGCCGGACAATGCACCAAGAATGCCCGCACCGACCAGGCTGCCGCCGCTCTGCTGGCGGCTGACCGTGTCGAGGCGGTCGCGCAGGAACGCAGGCAGTTGCAATTCAAAGAAGCCGAACATCGGCAGGGCGAGGATCACGAACAACGCGGCGAAACTGCCGAGGATCCACGGGGTTTGCAGCAGCGCGGCCAGATTGCCGCCCAGCAACGCGGCCATCACACCCAGCGCGGCATACACCAGGGCCATGCACACCACGTAGCTGCTGGCCAGGGCAAAGCCGCGACGCGGGCTGGCACCGCTGCCCACCACCAGGCCGGCAAGGATCGGCAGCATCGGCAACGAACACGGGGCAAACGCCAGCAACAGGCCCAGGCCGAAAAAGATCAGCAGGCTCCAGCCCAGGCTGCGCTGTTGCAGGCCGCTGGCCAGGCTTTCGTCCTGGGCCTGCGCGGTGGCGGCGACGGCCGGGTTGCCGCCCAGGTCCACGGTGATCGATTGTGGCGGATAGCACAGGCCGGCGTCGGCGCAGCCCTGCCAGCCCAGCTTGACCTGGCCGGTGGCGCCGGCCGGGAGCTTCACTTCCAGGCCCTGGCGATACACTTGCTGTTCGCCGAAGAACTCATCGCTGTGGGCTTCGCCCTGGGGCAGCACGGGCTTTTGCGCCAGGCCGTCGAATTTCATGCGCTGCTGGTACAGGTAGTAACCGTCGGCAATCTGCCAATACAGCTGGGTCTCGCCGCTTTCAAGACGCTCGGAAGTAAAGGTGAAGGCCTTGCCCACCGGGAGGAAATCGGGTTTGGACTCGAACGGGTTACCCGGTGCGGCCTGGGCGAACCCCGCCAGCAACACCAGCAGAAAAGTAAATAGATACCGCATGGTCCAGCCTTAATTCGATGCAAGTGAGGCACACAATGTGTGGCGTTGATTAACCGATGATTAACCGGCGCTATTCTAGAGTGTAGGAGTTATCGGGTGTTATGAAGTTAGCGGCATAATGCACGCTTAATCCGTGCGTTTTCTAATCACCCGCATCTTTCATGAAGGGTTCAGCATGCACGTACTGGTCTGCGAAGACGACGAACTGATCGCCAGCGGCATCGTGGCCGGCCTCACCGCCCAGGGCTTCACGGTTGAACGCGTGGCCACGGCGGCGGCGGCCAGGGCGATGCTCAGGGCGGCAACCTTCGACATCATGGTGCTCGACCTCGGCCTGCCCGACGAAGACGGCCTGAAACTGCTGCAGCAACAGCGCAGCCAGGGCCTGGAGATCCCGGTGTTGATCCTCACCGCCCGTGACTCGGTGACCTACCGCGTCGACGGCCTGCAGGCGGGGGCCGATGACTACCTGCTCAAACCCTTCGACCTGCGCGAACTCGCCGCCCGCCTGCAAACCCTGCTGCGCCGCGTGGCGGGGCGCCGGGTCAACCTGATCGAACATGGCCGCCTGGCGTATGACCCCAGCAGCCGCGAGACCTTCCTGGGTGGCCAGCCGGTGGACCTGTCGCGCCGTGAACAAGCACTGTTGCAGGCCTTGCTGCACAACAAGGGCCGTGTGTTGTCCAGCGAGCAGCTCAAGGACAGCGTCTACGGGTTCAACGACGAATTGGAAAGCAACGCGCTGAACGTGCACATCCACCACCTGCGGCGCAAATTGGGCAATGGCATCGTCGAGACCGTCCGCGGCCTTGGCTATCGCCTGGGTCCGGCCGATGCGGGAGAGGATGCTTCGTGAAGAGCCTGCGCCTGCGCCTGACGTTCAAGCTCGGCGCCGCTTTTGTCGTAATCTGGGCCCTGGCGGCGGCCTGGATGCTTAACGACCTGCGCAATCAGATGATGTTTTCCCTCGACCAGCGGCTGGTCGCCTCGGCGCGCATGGTGGCCGGGCTGACCGAACAGATGCCGGGCCTGGCCAGCGTCGGTTCCGGCACCCATTTGCGTAGCGAACAACTGAGCGTACCGGGGGGCATGGCCTGCCAGGTCAGTTCCCTGCACGGCGAAGTCCTGGCGCGCAGCCATACCACGCCGGATGAGGGGCTGGAGTCGCGCAAGAGCGGTTTTCGCGACCAGATGATCGATGGCGTGGGCTGGCGCAGTTTCACCCTGTCCCAGGGTGACCTGCTGATCACCACGGCCGACCGTCAGGTGGAGCGTGAGGCGCTCAACCTGTCGATCCTGCTGGCGGCTTCGGTGCCGGTCGGCGTGGCCTTGCTGGGCTGTCTTTGCCTGCTGTGGCTGGGCATCGGCCAGAGTCTGGTGCCGCTCAACCGCATGCGTGACGCCTTGATGCGCCGCAGCGCCGACTCCCTTGAACCGTTGCAGATCCACCCGCTGCCCAGCGAACTCAAGCCATTGCTCGACACCCAGAACCAGCTGTTGCAACGCATCGCCAAGACCATCGAGCGCGAGCGCCGGCTCACCGGTGACGCCGCCCATGAGCTGCGCAGCCCCTTGACGGCGATCAAGACGCACCTGCAAGTGGCGCGCATGACCGAGGGCGCGGCGCGTGACCAGTCCCTGGCCCATGCCGAGGAAGGCGCCGACCGCCTGCACCGCACCCTGGAGCAACTGTTGTTGCTGGCACGGGTGGAGGGCAGCCTGTCGTTTGACGATGGGTTGCAGTCCAGCGCCGAGGAAGTCGCCCGCCTGGCGATCCAGGATGCCCACGCCGGGGACAATTCGCGCATCGACCTGATCCTGGCGGACAGCCTCGTCGACACGCCGGTGGAGATGCCCGTGGGGTTGGCCGTGGCGGCCTTGCGCAACCTGCTGGACAACGCCTTGCGCCATACCCCGGCCGACACCCGGGTGCAATTGAGCGTGTCTTGCAGCGCTGACAAGGTGGTGTTCCGCGTGCGCGACCATGGCCCGCAGATTTCCAGCGACGACCTGCAATACCTCACCCAGCGCTTCTGGCGCACTGGCAGCAGCGACGGCTGTGGCCTGGGCCTGGCGATCGTTCAAGCGATCGTCCAGCGCTGCGCGTGCTCGCTGACATTCGACAGCCAGGCCGATGGCCTGCGCGTTGACCTGGGCATGCCGTTGCGACGCTGATCGCTTTTCTGCAAGTGCCAAATAATTACCGCTCGCCTGACCTGCAAATCGTCAGGATGGCGGTAATTTTTTTGCGCTTGAAAGGGCCGAATGATTCGGCCCGTATTGAAAAGGACGGATCTTATGTTGGTCATCGATACCAGTTTCCCTGCCCGGGATTTCAACGAACGTAACGGCGAGCCCGTGGCGCAGGTGATCCTGCACTACACGGCGGCGCCCTTTGACTCATCCTTGCGCACCCTCACGCAGAATGGGGTCAGCGCTCACTACCTGCTGCCCGATCCCGATGAACACGCCTATCGCGCCGCCGGCTATGACGAACTGCGGGTGTTTCGCCTGGTGGGCGAGGACAAGCGTGCCTGGCATGCCGGGGCGAGCCATTGGGGCGGGCGGGATAACCTCAACAGTCGCGCGATCGGCATCGAAATCGTCAACCTGGCGCGTGACGACAAAGGCGTGTTCACATTTCCCGCGTATCGCGAGGAACAGGTGCAGGTGTTGATTGCGTTGATGCGCGACATCCTCGAGCGCTACCCGCACATCGGCCCGGTGGATATTCTCGGGCATTCGGATGTGGCGTACTGGCGCAAGAGCGACCCGGGCCCCCGGCTACCCTGGCGCTGCCTGCATGAGGCCGGGGTAGGCGCCTGGTTTGACGAAGCCACCCGGGCGATGTACCAACGCCGGTTTTACATGGGGTTGCCGCCGGAAGTGGAAGTCGAGCGGGCGTTTCAGCGCTATGGCTACAAACCGGCGTGGAATCGCCAGGCCTTTGAACAGCGTACCCGGGCGTTTCAGATGCACTTTCGGGCGCGCGATTATGCCGGGCGCCTGGATGCGGAGACCTGCGCGATCCTGTATGCGCTCAACGAAAAGTACCGGGGACTCTGAAGCCAAACACCATTCAAATGTGGGAGGGGCGTGAGTATCTACACAACGTTTAGGTACCACGCGGGCCCCTGTGGGAGGGGGCTTGCCCCCGATGGCGGCCTCTGGGCCGACCAGGATGTTGGATTGGACCGAGTACATATCCGTTTCTGCGGTCACGGCCACTTAGGGTTCCGCCCTTACGGCGGCTCACTTTTGAAAAGCGCAAAAGTAAGCAAAACGCTCTTGCCCCACCACTCGGCACCTCGCCTAGGCTCGGTGTGCCCGAACGCAGGCTTGAATCCGTG
>Ga0105246_10000714_pt1 | contig 18770 bp, 17 predicted proteins | sample KBSM64metaG_FD_99694 | JGI IMG/M metagenome (GOLD analysis project Ga0105246, IMG submission 99694) | Miscanthus rhizosphere microbial communities from Kellogg Biological Station, Michigan, USA - KBS M6-4 metaG | ecosystem: Host-associated > Plants > Roots > Rhizosphere > Soil | place... | reverse complement strand
CGGTGAGGCGCAAAAAAAATAGATGTGCTTCAGCCGTTGCCAAGCGAATACCCGGAAACGAAAAAGCCCCGTAGCTTATTCAGCTACGGGGCTTTTTCTATGTAATGGCGGAGAGATAGGGATGCTCCACATAACGGCAAAAAACCCAAAGACCATTGATTTTACGGGCTTTCACAGCCGTTTTACGTACAATAAATACGTACAAACGATCACTGGCACATCAAAATGGCAAACAACTTAGAACTCCAAGGGGGCACCTACCACGTCAGGCTAGCCGTCCCCGTAGACGTACAAAAAGCATTCGGCGGACGCCGTGTACTTTCTCAAACACTTATGACAGGTACACACCAAGAAGCACTGGATCGCAGACTTCCCATTCTTGCCGCCTGGAAAGCTCAAATCAAAATTGCACGCGAAGGAAAACCACTGCCTGAAGGCTGGCAGGACAATCTAGTTTCAGGACTGCTTGAACTGGAATCCCTGAAGCGGAACCGAAAACTCGACATCATCGGTGAACCTACAGCCCCATTGGCCGTCAGCGAATCAGAAGTCGAAGCGTTCAAGGCAAAAAATCCAGGGTTTGTCGCACTACTTGAAAGAGTCATCGACCACGAGTGGGACAACGGTGTAGAAGGCGAGTTACGCATCCAAGAAGGCTTGCATCGAGCATTCAAAAAAACGATTCAAAACGAATTCGCCTCGATGCATCGTCTGTCCTCGGACGAGCACAAAGAATTGGCAGGGCTGATCAATAACCCGAAGTCATACACACCCAAATCCCCCATTACCAAAGCAAGGCTGGCAACGTTCCGAACCTTTCGAGAAAACCGAAACATCGCCGCCAAAACGATTGATCAGCAACAGTCCAAATTAGAAAAGCTGTCGGCATACCTCACGCAAACAGGTAAACCGCTGGACTTCGATGCGATTTCGTCGTGGTTGGATTCAATCAATTTGGCGAGTAAGACCCTGACGCAATACCTGCTGGCGGGGAATGTCTTCTGGAAATGGGCAATGAAGCATGACGCTCGTTGGCGGATCGACTACAAGGACAGAGCCAACCCATTTGAAGAACACGATCTGCCGAAAGTGAGAGGCAGGGACAAGGTAGACGCGCAACGCAAAGACTTCACCTTGGATGACCTTACAAAGCTACACGCGGCAGCGGTTTCAGAAGGACTACAGGCCCTAGCGGACCTGATCCTACTTGGAACCTTCACAGGGGCCCGTATCGAAGAACTGTGCCAACTGAAGAAAGACAACGTGATCACCGTGGATAACGTTCTTAGCTTCGATATTACTGACAGCAAGACCAAAGCTGGAATCCGGGTCGTCCCAATCCACCCTGGCATCATCGATCTTGTGAAACGACTGATCAACGATTCGACTGATGAATACCTTATCGTTACCAAAAGTCGTAGCAAATATGGCATCCGATCAGACCCGATGGTGAAGGCTTTTGGCAGGTTGAAGACAGCCCAAGGATTTGGTTCGGATCGTGTTTTTCACTCCATCCGAAAGACCGTCATTACCCAGCTTGTGAGGGCGAACGTGCAAGGCACTTTGATTGCTGAACTTGTAGGTCATGAAACCGGGCTGGTTACATTTGACGTGTACAGCCAAGGGGCGACAACCGCGCAAAAATTCGATGCCATATCGAAGCTTCCACAGTTGAGCAAGCTTGAATCTGCTGGTATTGGTACGTAACTGGCACATCTGACCCCCATACTGGGACCCAAGGGCCTTTAGACAGAATATAGGGTGGTATCAAAACACCCTCCCCTGGGTACACCCCTCCCGGACTCACCCAAAAATTAATTTGTGCAATACCTGGATGCACCTACGACCACGGGGGCCGCGTTGGGCACACCGTCCGAGACCGCTACGGAAAACGCTCGCATGCCATATCAAAGGCGTTTGGCCGACTGCGTACAGCGGCTGGATTTAGCAGACTCCATGTGTTCCACAGCTTCCGTTGAACGGTAGTAACTGCGCTGATCAGGGCGGACGTGCCGGACGCACTGGCAAAAAAGCTGGTAGGTCACGAAGTGGGCAATGTCACCCATGACACCTATTCGAAGGGTGCGAGCACTGCCCAGAAGCTTGCAGCTATCAAGGAACTATCAACAATCCCGAACCATTAGCAGCTACGTCACGCAACGCAGCTTCCTTTACGAAACACTGTATGCATACCCAGCTAAAGAGACAAAAATACGGCACCAACCTGATCGAAATACCCCTCCCGTCAAAAAAATAGCCTTTAAGGAAAATTTTAGAATATTCGGTGATAAACGGCTGAATGTAGTGGCCATGCGGGTTACAAGGGTGTTCCACGTTTCATACACATTTTACGCACAGCGTTATCCACAGGTCGTGCGTTGCTAAGCCCCCAAAAACGCATTATCTTGTGTTCAAGCGCAAAAAAAACCCTACATGTAGGGGTTAGCGTTGGCCGTGCCCTAACATGGGCAGGTAAGAAGACAGCGGGTGATCACGCTTCGTTTTTGCGGACAGAACGTAATCACTCGCCCCTCAAGCCAGCGGTTTGTTGTAACCCGACCTGAGAACCGGCATTAGAGCGAATGAGTACCCCATCGTCAAACGATGGATTATGAAACCTGCTCAACGGTGCCTTTTTTCAGGCGGGCAATCCCACTGAAATAGGTACTACGATCATGAGCAAAAACACCAAGCAATCATCGCCGAAGGTCGCCACCCTGGCGTCTGAAACCCTTCGCGATCCTAATGCCTCTGACATCGCCAAGAGGCTTGCCGCCTCAACATTGGCCCAGGCCAATACGCCAAAACAAACCGGAACCAAAATGGAAGCGGAGGCAGGCCGGGTTCTTCAAAGCGAGAAATACAGTGAGAAGACTAAAATCCTTGCAGCCTCGCTTGTCTCTCAGTCCAACAAAGCGCGAGGTAACTGATCATGAACATTCATGCAGTTGTGACCGTCGATCTAGACGGTGGCGTTACCTCATCAGCACGAAATACGTTTAACGAAGAGCTCAAAAAGGAAAAATACATCAAGCACAAGCTGACAACTCTTTGGACAGCACGGTATACGGAAGGCTGCACCAAAGCGAGCGCCCTTCAAGACGCTCGTAGTTGTGTAGATAAGGCAGCTCGGATTGCTGGAATAACGAAATATGAAGCACTGGTTTCGCTTTCGGATGAAGCGCCCACTGAGTGGAGGAAACCAACTACTCTTCTAGGTGGCTGATCCAGCAAGACCGGACGACAAGAAACCCTGCGCCTGCAGGGTTTTTTTCTGCATATTTGCAATAGACCGAGGATCGAAAATGCCATCCGAACGTGTTATCTGTAATCGATGCGGATCAACTCTCTCAATCCGCTCTATCAAACTCCGTGTGAGAGATAAGGATGAGCTGCATTGCCCTGTATGTGGTGAGCATCTTAAAAGCTGGAACGAGGCAAAGATGTGGGTCGCGGAAGTGATAACGCGACTCGAAGATCATTTGCCCAAAACGTAACCTGAGAATGAAACAACACACGCCCCGCCGCTTGGCAGGATCGTAATTCGATAAACGATCACGTGCTGGAGCTGGAAAATAATCCAGGGCGGGAAGATAGTTGCGAGTGCTGCTTAACGGTGTGGACCGATAGGTCAGGTAACCTTGACCAAATCCAAATTAATCCAAGCCTGGGTGCCGCTGAGCTTGCTTTTGAAGGACCTTGAGCGTGGAGCTGTGGGTGTCATCAGATACAACGAAGCCCGCTCAAGACGGGCTCTGTGAGGCTTTAAAGCGGGGATTCAATCCTTGTTCCAATGTCTCTTGATCGTGGCAATCCCCATACCCAGTTCTGCCGCTACCTGAGCCTGTGTCATGTCCCTCGCCTTATGACGTTGCACGGATGCTGTTGTGCTTGTAGCCACAGGTCTACCTAGTTTCTTGCCTTCGGCCTTGGCACGGATTAAACCTCGCTGAGTCCGCTCGATCAGCAAATCACGCTCAAACTCTGCCACAGCCCCCAGCACCTGCATGGTCATCTTGCCCGCCGCTGAGGTCAGGTCTACCCCACCCAAAGCTAGGCAGTGAACACGAATACCCGCACCGGCCAGGTGCTCAACTGTTTGGCGTACATCCATCGCGTTACGACCAAGACGGTCAAGCTTGGTTACGATCAATACGTCACCACCTTCCATTCGCTCTAAAAGCTTCTTGAAGCCTGGACGCTCGCTTGCGGCGGTGCTGCCTGAGATAGTTTCCTCGACCACCCGGCTCGCCTGCACATCGAAGCCAGCTGCTTTAACTTCTTGGACTTGGTTCTCGGTGAACTGGGTAGCAGTCGATACCCTGCAATACAGGAAAGTACGGGACATGGCGGTAGCCCTTGGGATCATTTAACGTGGCATCACCATACCAGGGTATCAATTAATCCCACATGCTATTTTGTTGACACCCTGTACAGTTTGTATGATTGGTATCGTTTAACGGTCGTTTGATGGTACTGATTTCCGTTGGTGACGATTCGACAAAAAATCGTGACTTCAGAAATAACCGGAAAAGGTTTGACAAGAGTACTTTCAAAGAAACGGTCTGTGATGCTAATGTGATGGCCACCCCTTGATGAAAGCAGAAAAAGGGGCAAAGGACAGATTTCATAACAGGGAGAGCATCAATGTTAATTGTAGTTTTTGATCTTGATTTCACGTTAGCCAATACTGAAGATTGCCAGCCATATTTAACTAGCCAAGTGGGCAGGGACCTCGTTGTTTCACACCTACGACAAGGACTAGTTCGAGCTAGATCATACGGGGCTGACATCGTAGCCGCCTTTAACGACTTGCGGAACCACCCGGAACTTCGTGGCATCGTAGTTTCAGACTCACCTAAAGCATACTGCCTAGAAGTACTCAATCAATGTGGCTATTCGGTAAACCCAAATTTGGTTTTTGGCGCACAGGGAAAGCCCCTCGTTGACTTTGAAGTGATAAGTGAGTCTGTATCCGAAGAGCTCAATATCGATGAAGATGAACTTGAATACATAGTCGTAGGCGATAGCCCAAAAGATATCTATTTTGCTCACTCCATCGAAGTTCCTTCCATATTTGCAACGTGGGGAACCCGTCATACCCTCAATGCAGCCAACAAAAGCAGACCAACATCTGTAGTTAATAACTTAGCAGAGCTTCGTAGTTCCGTCAGACGCTGCCGTGAAGGAGCTTTAAACTATCAGACATATGATTTTAGCCAGAACTACCTAACGTTTCACGCGGACGAAGTAGAAGAGAATGAGTTCGACGTAGATGACATTGGTTTTGGGCAAGAATATGTTCCGCACCATACAAACTATCGAAACAACAATGACAATGACAAATTTGCATCCAGAAACTTAAATTGGGTAGTAAAAAAAGCTAAAAACTATCCTCGAAGGCACCACACATCAAATACCCCTATGCAGATGTACGGTCAAAACGGCGTGTTTGAAACACAAACGCTAATGCGACAATCAGGTCATTTCAAAAGAGATTTTCTTCGGTGGTGCGATAGCCAAGAAATCTATGGTCGCATTCTACTGATACCAGTCCCCGCATCCGTTCCACAAGAGTGTAACTTAAGTTATCCAATAGAAATTATTTGCACTTGGTGGGCTGGATGGATCAGTTCAGAACGGGCAAATATGAATATCAGCGTTCATGATGTTTTTGAGAGATTTTGGCCAAGACAACCGTCACATCTATCGGAAGGTCGCCGCGAAATGTATGAACAGTTTGAAACACTGGGGATACATATAAATCAGACATCATTGATAGCCGCTGACTACATAATTATTATCGACGATGTCGTAACGTCAGGAGCTCATATGAGTGCAATTGCATCTCTTTTGCGGACAGCAGGAATGGTTGCAGAACAAACCGAAGTAAAAGCATATGCCTTGTTCAAAACAGTACATCCAGAGAATCAGTTTTAGACTCAGCACTCAAAAGCTCTGGCTTTCCGATAAAGCCCAGAATGCGATGCATATAATAATTTATGTTATAGCGGCATATATCGGGATCACAATCAAAAACGTCAGGATTTTATTTTTCACGAAAACAGTATACAGTAGGCAGTCATACTGGCGGCCCCACCCGAAGGCCGTGCGCTTCTCTAATCAGAGTTGCTATAACAGCTAAACATACTGACAAAGGTGATTTCAGTTCTATGATAGCAATCTCCACCAAAACGGAAAAGATGCTTGCCTTGTCAATGCTGAAAGGAGTGGGCCCAGCAACCCTACACCAAGTCGCGGCGTTACCGAATTTCCTACTTGAGGATATTAATTGGATAGCAAAAAAATCGCCGAAGATACAGAAGTCTCTAGAACTGCCTAGTGCCTGGAATACTGCCCAGGCCCAAGCTTGCTTTCAAATATCAGAAGCGCAACGCTCGGATACACGCATCATTAGCGTTTTGGATGAAGACTATCCTGAACTGTTAAGATTAACTAAAGATGCACCTTATATAATCTATGTTAAGGGCAACCTCCATACCGTCCCACGCAAATCCGTCGCGATTATAGGTACGCGCCAACCGACAAAACATGGAGTTATGATCGCTGATAGAGTAACCAAGTTTTTCGCCGAAAATGGATGGAGTATTGTAAGCGGCTTAGCTTTGGGATGTGACGCCGTTGCGCATCGGAGTGCATTGGCCAATGGTGGGCACACCATCGCAGTTTTAGCTCATGGATTAGATACTGTATCACCTAGCAGTCACAAGCAGCTCACGTTGGAGATTCTTGAAGCCGGTGGCGCCTTGGTGAGTGAGTATGGCTTTGGTAGCTCCGCTATACCATCAAATTTTGTAAAGCGTGATCGAACCCAAGCAGGTCTTGCACAAGGAGTGGTTATGATTCAATCCGATGTAAAGGGCGGTAGTCTTCACGCATCACGAGCTGCGCTTCAATATGGACGCTGGTTAGCTGTTCCCTACCCAACTGATCAAGACAGAGAAGCAGCAGAAGCTAAAATACAGGCCAATATGTTGTTTGCATCCACTAGCGTTTCTGATAAGAAAAACCTACTTAAGTGCGAAACTCAAGACCTGGAGCGGCTTCATGTTTTCTTTGGCAGGGCTGATTATCCAAAGATGCTAGACTATGGAGACGGCGCTGCGCTAACCCATAACGATACCGGTAAAATGTTATAATCACGTCAACGACGTCTAAAGCTCTCAGTTCACGTACGCAGCAATTTTATTACACCCATAATGCCTTCAGCGTTAGTATCAAGAACCTCAAGCGCCCCCACAGCACTTGCCGCCACATCAGTTGAACCCCGCTCATGAATCCATTTAGCAAGCTCCTCAATTGCGGCTCCTATGCCATTCTGGTTGATCATCAAAAGTTCTAAAGCATTCGCTATAGCTTCATCTTGATCAGACACCATATCAGACCTCTAAGAAATACAACGGTTTGATCGAGAACACCCACATACTGATTAAAGCTCCCCATGATGAGATCGTTACCTGCCATCATCAAGTGAAACTTGATCTAGGATAAGGGATCCGCTAATGCAGCATCCATCAATCGCACTCCGGTTGCAAATTCTTGGACAAACTCTACAAGGTCACACCCCAGTACTTGGCAGATATCATAAATTTGGACGATGTCTAACCGACGTATCCCCCGCTCCACATCACTCATGAACGATTGGGGACGACCCAAAGCCTTTGAGCAGTCCTGCTGAGTTAGCCCGGCGTCGATCCGCCGCGCCTTCAACAGAGTCAAAAAGACTTCATATTCATTTCGATAGATAGCTTTCGGCATTTGGCTGTCCGTGATGAGCAGCCTTACAAGCTATATCTGCTTTCCAGATATCTGATTTTCAGATATTTTGTCGTAGAAATACTCACCGTGCTAATTCTGGACGGTGCATCAACGAGGAAATGGATGTGAAAATCCACATTGCATTATTTATTGCAACGCTAAGCATGCCGCTAGCCAGCATTGGCGGTATCTGTTCATTGGAGTTCGGATACGTTTCCAGCTTCCGGCAAGCACTGGGCGTTGGCGTCCTGGTGGGCTCTGTGATGCTGCTGGTGGCCTTGACCTTGTTCCTGGCAGGGGTCCCCTCGACATTGCGGCGTTTGCGCTCACCGATCAATACCAACTGATTTTCAAGGACGAATCGCATGACCCTTTTTCGACGGGCCTGGCTGTTGATGACATTTGCAACCGCATCAAGCGCTGCATCAGCCGCCCAAACTGGTAAGGGCACATCTGATGATCTGCTATGGGCATTCCTTCTAGCCGCTCCACCAGTGGCTTATGCAGTAAACAAGTGGTGGCGCTGGGGCATAGGCTTCAGGTTCGGTGCTGCAAGCGGTGCGGGGTTTCTGTCCGCACTGAAGTGGTCATTGATAGCAACCATCTGGGTAGCAATCGTGATGGGGCTAGTATGGTTGACGTAGAAGAACTGATACTTGTGATCCAGATTATTAACCATAACAAAACGCCTGTTCGGTAACACTATCGCTAGATATTTATGCCCGTCAGCAGGGACTTCACATGGGAGGCTTCCTGCTAATGACGTTAACTGGCTCGCTGATGATTAGAATAAGGGAAGTATTATGCGAAAGTTTATGTCGGCTTTGATGCTTTTGCCCGCGATTGCACTTGGTCAGACCGATCGTGAAGCCAATTTGAAAGCACTGGAAGACGCTAATAACGTAAGCTATTGGGGTGGACTGTCAAGGGCATTTGCAAGCAACCAAAACCAAGAATTAAACTGGTTCAAAAACAAAGCATTTGAACTGGATAAAGAATTCGCAATAACTGCGTGCGGTGATGGCCTTTGTTACATATTGGGAGGAAGTGACAATTTGAGGGTTGCGGTCAAACAGCAAGAAGGCGATTTCAATGGGCGAAAACTACAAGGGCAGTTTGTTCGTGTGGTAGGTACAGATGTGTACGGAACGCTAGTTATTGAACGGTTAACCACTAATAAGAAAGTCGTAAAACAGCCAGTCAAACAGCCGACTACTGCACCTACCCCTGTACCAACACCTGTATCCATCAAACAACAATATCCTGATCTGGCTGCTCACTTTGACGAACTTATTAAGTCCCGAGCTTCCGAGGGCTGGTCACGACCGCCATCGGCAAGGCCGGGAATGGTCGTTGAACTGCAAATCAGTATCAGTCCAGATGGAACTGTCACTTCGGTTGACGTAGCGAAAAGCAGTGGTGACTTGGCATTCGATAAATCAGCAGTAGCCGCAGTCAAGAACATTGGGAGACTGACTGAAATGCAGGAAATGAAACCGTCAGACACTAATAGATTCAAATCATTCAGGATGCAATTCACGCCAGAAGTATTGACCTTATGAATCCAATAACCTCAATCAAAACTTAAAACCAATAATGAGTCAATCAAGACAAATATTAAATTCACTACACTAAGTACACCAAACTCGTGAAGAAACCCAGCTCACGGAAGCGTATCGATTGGTGGAACCGCATTTAAAGTCGGTGTACGGAACTCTGCTTTGAGTGGGCTCATCCTTTTAGAACTGTACACTGACACCCACCGCGTTAGGAATACTCTATTCCGTTTATCATATGGCTACGGTGGGCGGAACGCCGATGCTTTCGTGAAACGACCATCAGAATGCATGATCAAATATCATATAATCGTCTGTGTAAGCAAAGCGCACACCACTTGCGCAGCAAGTGACCTTTAGTAGAGTCATAATACGCTCAGTGGCTTTAGTCTCTTCTAGGCTCTTTCGTCCGCTTCGCTTCCGAAAAGTACGCTCCGCGCACCTGTGTTATTGTTAGCTATCGATTAGGATTTAATTCATTAATAACTATAAGGAAATTTAATCTCCAGTTCACACCATCCAACTCTCAACAGTTTGTCGCTTGCTTTTTCAATCTCGACTTATAGTTCTTGACAGTGCTTTTAGGTAATTTGAATTTGTCCATGACCTCAACAACGGTAAATCCGCTTTCCAACATACGAATAGCTTCATCTCGTTGAAGATTCGGCTTAGGTCCACGCTTCTTCTGTTCACCGTAGCTCTTTGTGTAACCAGTATCAATTACTGCATCGTACAAATACGTCCGTTTTAGGTAGTCCGCGACCATATAGGTTTGAACGAATAACCGTACCGATGCCACTGACTCCTTGTCACGTAGCGAACACCTATAGGCGTTCTGCAAGGTCGCATCGTATAAAAAGGTTTGGGTCCAAGCATCCCGCAAGGAACTGTAGCTTTTTCCGTATTTCGCTGCCAAACGTTTGAAGCACATAGTTGCAGTAGTGACATGATTACCGTGAAACATACAAAAAACGTTGGAGGCGCTGGAATAACTATTCAGCCCGCGACTATCGGTTGGGCAACGTGTAAAATTGTCATGACAATTCAGCTTTGCCCAGTCTTGAACGAATATTAAACAATCATCTTCTTCGCCCACGACCTCCTTCACAACGTCAGCTACAAGCTGAATATTTCGCACAAATGAAAACTCGCCTGGTAGTGTCTGAACTTTCATTTCAGAATTAAGCACCGACTTACTACACTGACCATCTTGCAACAGAGGATAAATTGTGACTTTTTGCTTATGCTCTTCAGGCTTATCAGGAGTTAATTCTGAAACCAAAACTTCGAAGCCATGAACAAGTGAGAACCACGCGAACAATGACCCTTGCCAAGTGGCACTCAATATATGAACTTCAGAACAAGCTTTAAACCTGCTAAAAAAATCAAACTCTTCAGCATAATACAAGATGCAATTATTCGTTTCCCCTTCCTCTGTTACGTATACATCTTTATCTTGCAGCACCGCTTTGTAAATCTGCTGGCACTCTTGAGATGCCATTGAAACCAGATTAGGATTTCCTTTTATTGCAGACGCTCCACACGACCAATCCCTCGCTTTACCTTTACACCCGTCAGCGATAGAAAGCCGACGGTCTTCGCTGATCTCAATATAGGGCAAACTTTTTAACTGCGATTGTCTGATGGTGATAGCAAAAGGGAACATAGGCGTCGGAAGTTCGTCTACGACAACTCTCCAATTATTCAAAAATTCCTTGCCGCACTCACAGAAGGTTGCTTGTTGGCATACGATCAGATTTTGACCCTCGTCAGGGTCAAGATATTTATTAAGCCGTGAAACAGGAGAAAAACCTCCGCGACAATCAATTTTGCACGGGTTCATGTCAGACAAGTCATTGCAGAGTTGGTCCGCGAGCAACATGGTCGGAACTACGATCAAAACGCGAAGTCCGAGTGATACCCAATAGCGAATTTTCACACATGCAGTTTTAGTTTTACCTGCTCCAGGGCGAGATAGAGAAACATTAATTACTTTAGTCATTTTTTCTTACGAGTTGATTTAGATAACCATAAGATAACAAACAAATCTAGCTTTCTAAACATTGGAGCTGGTCCAATCGCTGAAATAACAAAATTCTAACTTATCGCACCACAACGCTTTCTATCAAATAAACACCACCCACCCGCCTCCCCCCTAAGGCCATACCCCCTAAAAGATTAGATCAAATCTAAGAAAGCCTCTAATTTACAAGTATTATATAAATTGGCTTTCGCATCAGAAATGTCACCTCCAAAGCCCGCAACCTGACACACCCAAGCTCGGGCGCCGGCCGCTAGTTATTTTTCAATTAATGTTTAGAATTGAATTTTTTTTTGGTAGGGTGGTTTAAGAAATTCACTAACCAGCAAGGAAAATAAATTGAGCGACACTAACTACAACAGCAACATCACAGGTCTTAGCGTAACAGAAAAATATTCAATTAAAGATATTAAAGGAAAACCTCACCTGCAAATTGAAGTTCTTACCGAGCTTGATAATCCATATTTTAATTTGGAAGACCGACGTAGCCATCAAGCTCGTCTTGTACTTTTCCCGACCCTGGCAGCCCAGGTGGCAGACATTGCCATCAAAAAAATCAATAGTTATCCGGTCGGGAAAATCACCACCGCAGGTATTTGCGTTAAAACTTGTATTTGCGGAAGCAAAAAAGGCACAAAGGTTTTGTTTGGTAAACAGTTTTTGGATGTATTGCAAGGCAAGATGAATTTTACCCGCACAATCCCCGTTGCTTTCATTAATCCTATGGACGCCAACCCAGACGAAATGATTGTCTCACGACGCCAGAGTTCTCGCCTCTACCGTTCAGAGATCAAAATGGATGTAACAGACCTGACTCCAGATCACGGGCGAATGAGCGTTATCTTCCAATTTTCCGCACCATGGGAAAAGTTGGCTAACATCAACTGACCGTTGAAACAGTAGCTCAGAATAGTCAGGTAGTTTTAGCGACAAACCCTGTCACTGCCTATATTGCTTCGAGTAACTCCAAAATGACTGTTTACGCCTCCAGCTCAAATTATCTTTCCGAGCGGCGCTCTTACAACACGGCTCCACAGCCTTCATAAGGCGTGAAGCTTCTGGCGGATAAAATCTACGAGAGGATTGACAGCCTGCGAAACGTTACCAATCCTTTATCGCTGCGCCATCGGACATTTATCTCCTGAAAACAGTCGCCGGCCTTTTGTAATATATCAATTCTGAAAAATTAACATATCTAGAACGTTCGTTGTAGATATGTTAAATTCACCATTTCTTCCATCAGGGGAACGGCAGCGATGACCACCGCGACAATAACTGAAGTGGTTACATACCTCCGCGTATCGACCGGGGCTCAAGAAAAGTCCGGTTTGGGCTTGGAAGCGCAGAGGGAATATGTCCACTCGGCAGCTAGGCAACAGGGCTGGACAATTATTGCTGAATATATCGAAACCGTAAGCGGCACTGTCGCACCGTGGGAACGCCCGCAATGTAACGAGGCTCTGAGCCATGATCTACCCGTCCTAGCCGCCAAGGTTGATCGTATTTCTCGGGATGTCGAACACATTGCAGGCCTAATGAAACGTGCCACTCTCAAGATTGCGACAATGCCTCACGCGGATAATTTTCAAATCCATCTGTTTGCGGCTCTAGCGCAACAGGAGCGGGACTTCATCGCAAGTCGTACCAGAGATGCCCTAGCCGCTTTAAAGCAACGTGCAGCAAAAGGTGAGCTGGAAGCTGTAATCAAAATAGCCAATCGGACTGAAAAGCTCGCGCTAGGGCGGAACAGCGCTAATAGGGCGAAAGCCATAGAGGCCATACAAAGTCGCGCCTCTCAATGGTCTGAGACTGTGCGTGACCCTATAGACCTATGCATTCGAAGAGGGGCGAATACTCTTAGCGAGGTAGCTGATTGCATGAATACTAAAGGCATCCCAACTAGCCGTGGAGGGAAATGGTCGCCTATACAAATCAGCCGAGTCATGAATTCCTTGTCACTGACCTTCTAGCCAACGCCAATAACAATGGAAGGTGGTACACATCACCATACTTCAGTTGACTATTGCAAATGTCTTAATAGCGGGATGACAACTAATGAAGCATAAGCTTTGATACCACTGAGCAATGTCAGGAATAACAGTACGTGCCAACATGTACACTACCGCAACCAAAAGCATTAGACTCGTGAGCTTATCTATGTTTGTGATCCGTTTTTTGGCCTTCTCGATCATGCGAAGTATAGAGGACATAGCTTCCTCTGCCTTACGCTTTACTATCGCATCGTCAGAAGCTTTCTTGTAACGGGTGAAAATTTCTCCCACTTGATATTCAAGATTTCTAAGAACATCTAGCTGAATTTCGTTTGTCCCGTTAGTGATACGCTTAACCATCCACAGACCAAACAATACCAAAATAGACTCAGCTAAACCTAACGATTTAACAAGTGCTCCAATAGCAATAATAGCTCCCGGAACGGCAAAAGCCTTCGTCTGGGCACCGGATATTGCGTCATTGAGCTTATTGACATAGTCAATATTTTTTTCAGCCACTTCTTCGAGAGCTTTATTAATAGAGCTCCTATGGATTAGCGTTTCAAAACTTTCGTAATATTTACCAAGAATTAGATGGTGATCGCTAAGACACCCAGAAAAATATTCTTTTTCGGACGAATCTAAGTCATCAAGAAAATCAACTAATGCAACGCGCATAATCTCACGTCGCTCAGTATTTTGTGCATCGTCTATAGCTAGAATAGCTAGGAGTTTTAGCGCAGTATCATTTGTCGCACCAGTTCCTTTCGCTTGAAGGTTCTCTATAGACAACCTCGGTGTTATTTTATACTTCTTTGCACCTTTATCACTACCTACAAAAAAAACCAAAGTATCGGGAGAACTGACCGTCCCAATATGATCAGCCAGTTGCGTTAGTAACTTATACCAATTCGAGAATGAATCTAACGCAATTAGAAATTCATCCTTATCATTGGCAAGATTAGTAGAACCACAAGAGGTGATATAAAAATAATCTTCTACGCGAAGACTCTTGTAGTCACCCCAAAGACTTTTTTTATCCTTATAAAAATATAATCCACGGCTGCTCGTCCACGCTGACTGCGCGTTAGAAATAGATACGCCAACTACATCAACATCTATTTGGCGACTATAACCCAATGACGCCATTGCTGTTCTTATAAACTCAATATCTTGCGAGTCAACTAACTGAATGCAAACGTAGTCCCCATCCCATTTAATATTAGACGCCTTTAAGATGGCACCAATCTTTTCAGGCGAAACCTCACTCATCAGAATGGCCCAAAAGCTGTCTAAGAACGAGACTAGATTCCTCGCTTAACTTTACTCTCAGATACTGATAATCATCATCTACTACTATAGGCTTACCGGAGGTTTCCGTACCTACAGATGTAGATTTGATTCGACACTCATAGTTTCTGCTACTATCGCTGAGAACGACTTCTAAAAGTGATTTTGCAGTAATACTCGCCACTTCAAAGAAGTCATTAATCTCGCATTCATGTGCGTTTACATATGTAGCGAATTGATTTCTGTGCGGAGAATCCAACGGAAGTAAATCATCAACGACATTTTGAATTTCTGCAAGCCTTATGACTCTATCTGTTTTAGACTTTGCCTTTTTGAAAAACAAATCCTGAATTGACGTTTCAATAGCGTCACGAAGTGTCAAAGGAATTTTATGCTCTTTAACAAATCCTCTTAGAGCCGTTATTACTCCGTCCGCGCTATCTTTGTTACTTTGAGATTTCTTACAACCAAGAGCATCTTGAATGAACGCACTTTTAGAACCTGCTTGAATAAATCGCAGGTATGCATCCTCCCCAACATTAGGATAAACCGCTGAAAACAGATTGAGATCAAACAGTGCAGCCTGCTTCAAGTCGGAAATATTAATTGAGGTCAGGGACTTTGGCTGTAAGTTAGAATCAAATTCGAACCCACTTTGATTGCCGAGCATAACAACAAGAATATGGCCTAAATCATTTTCTTCAAAGCTGGTATAGTGTACAAATACTATATTGCCGCCCACCAGACCTTTTCTCTCTGTGACGTTACCTGCTCTTTCTAATGACTTGCACAGGGCGCGTATAAACAAATCGAAGTCAGTGCTATCGAGATACTGGTGAAGATGCTCAGCAGTCTTATAATCCGATTCAGGATCAAAGTTACCGTGTATCTTCCCTTTCTTACGGAATTTTTCCTCAATTTTACTGACAAAAAGCTGGGCTGTACTATCATTTACATTCCACAACGAGCCCAACTGAGAAACAAATGGGAAATCCACAATCTTCTTATCACGCTCAAATCCCGCGGTAACCGCAAATCTGACGATGACATTTTTCTTCGGAACTGAGATTTCCGTGGATTCTTTAGCATCCTCAACAGCATCCTCGACGGTTTCAGCTGCGCCCATTTCTAACTCCCTGTACATTCGATTAGTAGCTTAATGCTAGCACGGGCAAAGGAATTGGCAAATATATCGGACGCTAGACCAAACGGGCTGCCGCCGCCGCCAGATGACCTGCAAATGTAGCTACAAATGTCTTCAAACTGGTCAAATCTGACATTTGGCCAAACTCTCCGCTATCCTTCGCTGACCGAGGAGAAGTGATAAGTGCAGTTGCGGTATAAAGCTGCTCTAAAACAAGCCGCTGGCACAGAACATCATACCGCTTGAGGTAGGACGCCCCCTGAAATTCTTTGAATACTGGAAAATGCGGCGAAGCATCCCGCACAGCCGATCGGGATTTTGGTTCATCCTCTACAAGCATAAGCCAACCTATAAATGGACGCGCCTGCTTTCCAAAGGCGTCCTCGCGGTAAGCAGTCCACAAATCATGCGCAGTGCCAATTGCCTCCTCTGTCCGGTTATTGAAATTATTACCAAACGATGGGCCAACTTGGCTTTTTAATTCAATAGCGGCGATGAGCTCTCCCTTATATATGATAAGCAAGTCCCATAGCTTGGTCGGCCTAAAGTAACCTGGCAGCGTTAAGACGGCGCGTTTTTGATGGATTTCTGCATGATCCAAACCATTCGCGCGTATCAGTTCAAGCAACAAGACCATGAACCCGTCCATGTTCTTTCCACCAGTAACTCCCGCTCGCTCTCCCTGATCAATATTTCCTGCTTCGATTTGCTTATCCCTAGCCGCTATTCTGTTACCCCAAAATGCTTTTACCGCCTCACTTGCTTGCTGTTCATAATTTGCCAAATCCAAAGCCATCAATTTATCCCTCCAAGGACAGCGCGTTGCTCTTCTGTTAAACCGTACATTTCAAAAACCGCTAGATTGCACAGTTCCAGATTCCGACTTCGCCCCGCAACAGTTAGGCGTTGCTTAACAGTAACTGGCACTACTTCCCAGTGAGGAAGCCTTAACCTTCGAAGATACTGTGCTTGAAACCTAAGAAAACCTCCGCGCATTTTTGTTGAGTATGTAGCAATGAACAGCCGTGTGACTTCTGACAACAGTACAGCTTGCAGAGCGTGTAAATCCCAGCGACCAGAAGTTACGTAATACAAATTATGATGGGGATAAAGACCGCCGCCCTCATAAACGATGTGTGCCTTTCCCTTAATGTCCGGGATCAAAAGCTTGGGCTTATCCGCAAACGACGGGGTGATACGATCGATTGTTTTATACCATTGTGCAGGATTTTTCTGTGCACAATGCCGATTTTCTATTACTTCCCGGCGTTCTTCTAAGTATTTTCGAAGTTTCGGGTATTCTTGAAGATCGACTAACCCACCCTCATCGCGGTAAGGATTAATTACACCTAGGCCTGACCATACAACCTCGCCCGACCCAATGTCTCGGGTGGTAACCAACGGAAGCTTCCGATCTTGTTCTACATCCAAGCTATCATACTGTCCTATAAATGCCTTATCGGCACCTGTAGCCACCCCTATTCCTACCTTACAGCCGGTCTCTTCAAGCAACGGATATTCTGCCTCCAGTTTCCGTATTATCGCCATTTGATCAGACGATTCCAGCAACCAAGGCTCACTCCCCACGACTACGCCTGTAAGCTCTTTGATGCCCGGTAAAACGTCGGGAGCAGCTAGTGCCTTAACTAGGGCCTCAAGAGTCACAGCATCAATTGATGGCCTATGCATTACGCGCGTATGACTAGCTTTTTCTTTCGCAATTACTGTAATTGCCGGATAAGCGACTACTTCGGAAAAAAAAGCCGGGGTATCGTACATATCTATATACATACGAAGATTAAACTCTTTGGAGATCATTTCTCGCAAAGGTCCGCCATACCGATTTTTCATCCAACGGTCTGCGCAGATGAAGGTTACAGAGCCATCCTTAACTAATAGGCGCAGCGACTTTTCAATAAAAGGTATATACAGATCCGCTCGGTCATATAACGTCGTAAATCGCTTTCTGTACTCTGCTAATAAAACCTGCGGGATCAGCTCCTGTCGCACATATGGAGGATTACCGACAACAAGATCGAAAGTTGACTCAAGCTCAGTCAGCAGGAAATCACCTTGCAGCATCCAGGCAGAGAGCAAGGCATCTGTGTCGTCTTTACTGACTCCGTGCCTTAGAAGCAACTGTGAGACGCCATGACGGGTTTCGTCATAAGTCTTGCTGTGTAACTCAACGGCTCGCACAGCAGGGCTGAGATCGCTGTAGAGAGGCCTTCGGTCATGAACCTTTTTCCATGAGCTCAATAACCGTTCAACGATGGGATATAAGAAGCTTCCTCCACCGCATGAGGGTTCAAGGATGCTCATCTCATACAACGGCTTGTCATCTGTATAACCGGCCAGATTCAACATGAAATGCACAACTTCGGGGCGAGTATAGAACGCTCCCCTTTCCTCAACCCCTCCTTGAGACGCTAAGGCTTCTACCGCAGCTATCAAAGGCGTCTCATCGACAACGAATAGGTCTCTGGTAAACATTTCTGAAATTGTCATCTAACGCCTCTGTTCCTGGCCATCTCACGTATCAGGCCGCACATGATGTCGGAGTCTTCGTGCCTAACTGCAGCCTGTGAGCCCGGCGGGGCCTCTACGAGGGAATTCACCGCATATGCACGATCATCAATCGTCTGATTGAAATCTCGCATCAAAAAATTGCCCAGACACCAGAATACTGTGCAAATGGACAGTACATCGGTGAATACAGTGACGCAAGGTCAAGGCGGATAAGCAGCATCTACATACGCAAATTTACGTACAAAGCCTACGTACAACAGCCAAATACCGAAAACGAAAAACCCCCGCAAATCAAAGACTTGCGGGGGTTTTATTCGTATGGCGGAGAGATAGGGATTCGAACCCTAGGTACCGGTGAAGGTACAACGGATTTCGAATCCGTCCCATTCGGCCACTCTGGCATCTCTCCAACGGCGCGCATCATAACAGCCTGTTTCGTG
>Ga0105246_10000713_pt1 | contig 18775 bp, 20 predicted proteins | sample KBSM64metaG_FD_99694 | JGI IMG/M metagenome (GOLD analysis project Ga0105246, IMG submission 99694) | Miscanthus rhizosphere microbial communities from Kellogg Biological Station, Michigan, USA - KBS M6-4 metaG | ecosystem: Host-associated > Plants > Roots > Rhizosphere > Soil | place... | reverse complement strand
GTGGGCATAAGATCGTGCTTGGAACGGCTTTCGGGCCGGAGGGACGCACTCCGGGACCAAGTCCCATGGAGTTGGTCCTGATCGGCCTGGGGGGCTGTTCGGGGTACGATGTAGTTCATATACTTGAGAAGAGCCGCCAGGCGATCGAGGATGTCACCGTCGAGCTTGAAGCCGAGCGCGCGCAACAGGATCCAAAAGTATTTAGCCGCATTCACATGCATTTCGTGGTGAAGGGGCGAGGGCTTACAGCAGAGAAGGTTGAGCGCGCCATCGCACTGTCAGTCGAGAAATATTGCTCGGCATCGGCAATGATCGCGAAGACGGCCTCGATCATCCACGACTTCGAGATCGTCGATACCGCCGCAAGAGGGGCGGGAACGCCCTGACGCGTCCACGGCCATGGCATCGGATGAGGCACTGAAGCATACGCCGCTGCACGCCCTGTACCTGGAGTTGGGCGCACGGATGGTGCCGTTCGCCGGTTACGAGATGCCGGTCCAATATAGGCTGGGCGTGCTCAAGGAGCATCTTCACACGCGCAAGGCCGCCGGGCTGTTCGATGTCTCGCACATGGGGCAAATCGTCGTCCGCGCAAAGTCCGGCGATGCTCGAGACGCGGCGCATGCGCTCGAGCGACTCGTTCCGGTCGACATCGCCGGCCTACCGCCCGGGAGTTTGCGTTATGCTTTCTTCACGAACGCGCATGGCGGCATTCTTGATGATCTGATGGTCGCAAATCGCGGTGATGATCTGTTGATCATCGTCAATGCAGCCTGCAAAGCGGCGGATGAAGAACATCTGCGGGCCCAAATCGGGAAGGAGTGCGAGATCGAACGGCTCGATCGCGCGCTCATCGCGCTTCAGGGGCCAAGAGCGGAGTCGGCGCTCGCAGTGCTCGCACCGGGGTGCACAAAAATGCGGTTCATGGATGTGAGAACGCTGACCTTGATGGGTGCGGAGTGTACGGTCATGCGTTCGGGCTATACCAGGGAAGACGGATTCGAGATCTCAACCTCGGCCGCCATGGCTCGCGAGGTTGCGGAGGAATTGCTCGCAAATGCTGACGTTGCGCCGATCGGACTTGGCGCGCGCGATACGCTTCGCCTTGAAGCCGGACTCTGCCTTTACGGAGCAGACATCGACGAGAATACCACGCCGGTCGAAGCGGATTTGTCGTGGGCGATCCAGAAAGTGCGCCGGCACGGCGGAGCACGCGAGGGCGGTTTCCCCGGGGCCGAGATCATCCTCGGGCAGCTTGAGCATGGTGCGCCTCGCCGTCGCATCGGCCTTAGGCCCGAAGGAGGGGCACCCGTGCGGGCCGGCGCGCCTCTTTATGCTGAGATGGACGCAAATACGCCCGTAGGTTCCGTGACTTCAGGCGGCTTTGGTCCCAGCCTTGATGCGCCCATAGCAATGGGCTATCTGCCAGCTGCGCTCGCAGCGCCCGCAACCGGGGTCTTTGCCGAGCTGCGCGGCAAACGCTTGCCTGTCGCCGTCACGACGCTCCCGTTCGTTGCACCAAAGTATAAACGCGGTTGAGCCGGCCCCATTCAGGAGGATACTTTGCTGAAGTACACAGACGAGCACGAGTGGCTAAGGCTCGAAGGGGACATTGCGACGGTAGGCATCACCGGACACGCGGCGAACCTGCTCGGCGACATCGTATTCGTCCAGCTGCCCGAGGTGGGCGCCACGCTAGCGAAAGGCGATGGTGCGGCGGTCGTCGAATCCGTGAAAGCGGCCTCCGATGTCTATGCCCCGCTCGCTGGCGAAGTGGTCGAGGTCAACCAGGCCATTGTCGACGATCCCGCAGTGGTCAACGTAGATCCGCAAGGCGCAGGTTGGTTCTTCAAGCTTAGGCTCAGGGATACTGAGGCGATGGATGGCCTCATGGACGAGGCTGCCTACAAGAAGCTAATCGAATGAGCGCCGTGCGATGAGCTCCTCCGACAGATACGAGCCCTACGATTTCGCCAACCGTCGTCATATCGGGCCAGCGCCTGAGGAGATGGCGGAGATGCTGCGTGTCGTTGGTGCCTCGAGCCTCGACGCGCTGATCTCTGAAACCGTGCCGGAGGCAATCCGCCAGGCGACGCCGCTCGATTTCGGCCGTCCGTTGTCCGAGCGCGGCGTGCTCGATCGGATGCGGGCGACCGCGAACAAGAACCGCGTGCTGACGTCGCTCATCGGCCAGGGCTACCACGGCACGATCATGCCGCCCGCTATTCAACGCAATATTCTGGAGAATCCCGCCTGGTACACCGCCTACACGCCCTATCAAGCGGAAATCAGCCAGGGGCGTCTCGAAGCCCTTCTGAACTTCCAGACGCTGGTTTCGGATCTGACCGCGCTCGATGTCGCCAACGCCTCGCTGCTCGACGAGGCGACAGCCGCGGCCGAGGCAATGGCGCTTGCGCGCCGAGTCACGAAGTCGAAGGCCACCGCCTTCTTCATCGATCAGGAATGCCTGCCGCAGACGATAGCCGTGCTTAAGACGCGCGCGGAGCCGCTCGGCCGGCGGATCGTCGTTGGCGACCCGTTCAAGGACTTGGACGCGGAGAAGGTATTCGGCGCGCTGTTCCAGTATCCGGGCGTATGCGGCGCCTTCCACGACTTCTCCGAGCCTATGGCGAAGCTGCATGCGGCCGGGGCGCTCGCCGTCATTGTCGCCGACCCCCTGGCACTCACGCTTCTGAAGCCGCCGGGCGAAATGGGGGCGGATATTGCAGTCGGCTCCATGCAGCGGTTCGGAATGCCCATGGGCTACGGCGGACCGCACGCCGCCTATATCGCCGTGAAGGACCCGTACAAACGCGCTCTGCCCGGCCGTATCGTCGGCGTTTCGATTGATGCGCGCGGAAACCGCGCCTATCGCCTCGCGCTTCAAACGCGCGAGCAGCACATCAGGCGCGAAAGCGCGACGTCCAACATTTGCACTGCGCAAGTGCTCCCCGCAGTCATCGCCTCCATGTACGCAGTATTCCATGGCCCGAAGGGGTTGAAGGCGATTGCCGAGCGTGTCCACCGCAAGGCGGTGCGTCTTGCCGACGGACTGTCCTCGCTCGGCTTCAAGATCAGGCCGGAGTCGTTCTTTGACACCATCACGGTGGAGGTCGGCCCCTATCAGGGACTGATCATGAAGAACGCCGTCGACTACGGCATCAACCTGCGAAAGGTCGGGCATGACCGGATCGGCATCACGGTCGACGAGCAGACGCGGCCGGCAACGCTCGAGGCCGTCTGGCGCGCGTTCGGCGGCTACGACCTCGTCTACGGCGACGAATATCCCAAATATCGCCTTCCCAAAGCTCTCATCCGCCAGTCGGCCTATCTCACCCACCCGATCTTCCACATGAACCGGGCGGAAAGCGAGATGACACGATACATGCGCCGCCTCGCCGACCGCGATCTCGCGCTCGACCGAGCCATGATTCCGCTTGGCTCGTGCACGATGAAGCTCAACGCAACGGCCGAGATGCTGCCGATCACGTGGCCCGAGTTCGCCGAGATCCATCCGTTTGTCCCGGCCGATCAGGCGCTCGGCTACGCCGAAATGATCAAGGACCTGTCCGAGAAGCTTTGCCAGATCACGGGCTACGATGCCATCTCGATGCAGCCCAACTCCGGTGCGCAGGGCGAGTATGCGGGTCTCTTGACCATCCGCGCCTACCACAAGAGCCGCGGCGAGGGCCATCGCGACGTCTGCCTCATCCCGGCCTCCGCGCATGGCACCAATCCGGCCTCAGCGATGATGTGTGGGCTGAAGGTCGTCGTCGTGGCGACTGACGCAAAGGGCAACATCGACCTTAAGGATTTCCGCGCCAAGGCCGAGGCCAACGCCAAGACTCTCGCAGCCGCTATGATCACCTATCCTTCGACACATGGCGTGTTCGAGGAGACGGTTCGTGAAATCTGCGCGATCACCCACGCCAACGGGGGGCAGGTCTACCTCGATGGCGCCAACATGAATGCACTGGTCGGACTGGCGCGACCTGGTGACATGGGTGCTGACGTGAGCCATCTCAACCTGCACAAGACCTTCTGCATCCCGCATGGCGGTGGCGGGCCCGGCATGGGGCCAATCGGCGTCAAGGCGCATCTCGTCCCGTTTCTCCCTGGTCATCCCGAGACCGGCGGCAATGAGCTAACGGTTTCTGCGGCTCCCTTCGGCTCGGCGTCGATCCTGCCGATTTCGTGGAGCTACTGCTTGATGATGGGCGGCGCGGGTCTCACCCAGGCGACGCGCGTCGCGATCTTGAGCGCCAATTACATCGCGAAGCGGCTCGCCGCTGCCTATGACGTGCTCTACACGGGAAGCAAGGGCCGCGTTGCGCATGAGTGCATCATCGATACGCGCCCGCTCAACGAACGCGCGGGGGTGACCGTCGACGACGTCGCCAAGCGGCTCATCGATTGCGGCTTTCATCCCCCGACAATGAGCTGGCCGGTGCCTGGAACCCTGATGATCGAGCCGACGGAGTCGGAGACGAAGGCGGAACTCGATCGCTTTTGCGATGCCATGCTCGCGATTCGCGAAGAGGCACGGGCGATCGAAGAAGGCCGTATGGATCGAAAGAATAATCCTCTCAAGAACGCGCCTCACACCGTGGAGGACTTGGTCGGCGATTGGAACCGGTCCTATTCGCGAGAAGCCGCGTGTTTCCCTGCCGGCGCATTCCGGGTCGATAAGTATTGGCCCCCAGTGAACCGCGTTGACAACGTCTATGGCGACCGGAACCTTGTGTGTACCTGTCCCACCATTGACATGTATGTGAAGGCTGCGGAATAGCCGAAAGATCTGGCGCTCATGAGCCGGGATTGGCTCGATGCGGGTCATCCCTGCTCCGCTGATTGCGAGCCCCTCGATGGAGCAACCTTAATGCCTTCGGTGCATCGAATTCTCATCGCCGACGCGATTCACGAGCAGGCGCAAAAGCTGTTGGCTTCGCGGCCGGGTTTTGAGGTGGCCGTCGCAACGGGATCGAGCGAAGCGGAGCTGGTTGAGCGCATACCGGCTTACGACGGAATCATCGTCCGCTCGAAGACGCGCGTGACCGCGCCGGTAATCGCCGCCGGCCAAAAGCTGAAGGTCATCGGCCGCGCCGGCATCGGGGTTGACAATATCGACGTGGCCGCCGCCACCGAGCGGGGGATCGTCGTTCTGAACACGCCCGACGCCAATGCAACGACAACGGCTGAACTTGCGCTCGCCCACCTCCTTTCGCTGAGCCGCCACCTTCCTCAGGCCGATCGCTCGGTGCGTGCCGGTGAGTGGCAGCCAGCCAAATTCGTCGGGACAGAGCTCGCGGGCAAAAGCGTCGGCGTGATCGGTTTCGGAACCATAGGCCGCATCTTCGCCAGGCTGTGCCTAGGGCTCAAGATGCACGTCCTCGCCTACGACCCATTCGTGACGCCGGAGATCATCGAGCAAACTGATGCGGAACCCGTCACCCTTGATGCACTGCTGGCGCGAGCCGATTACGTGAGCCTCCACTGCCCTTTGACCGACCAGACGCATCATCTGATTGACGCCCAGCGCCTTGGGCAAATGAAGCAGGGCGCCCGATTGATCAATTGCGCGCGCGGGGCACTCGTCGATGAGGCGGCACTTTATGAAGCTTTGCAAACAGGCAAGCTCGCAGGTGCAGCCCTCGATGTCTATGGGCAAGAGCCGCCGAAAGGCTCGACCCTGTTGGCGCTCGACACCATTGTCTTGACGCCGCATCTCGGAGCTTCGACGCAGGAGGCGCAGCAGGCGGTAAGCATGAAGATCGCAGAAGATGTGGCTGCGTATCTGACCACGGGCGAGGCGGCAAGTGCCGTCAATCTGCCGAAAATTCCTCCCGAACAGCTCGCACGCGCGCGGCCTTATCAACATCTCGCACATGCGCTCGGAGGCTTTGTCGCCGCAATCACGCCCGATCCCATCACTGAGCTCGAAGTGGGCCTTTTCGGGCGCGCCGCCGAGCTCGATCCTCGGCCAATCACCTCGCAGGCGCTCGTCGGGCTCCTCGATAAGCGACTTGCCGTCCCCGTCAATCAGGTGAACGCCGCGCAGCTCGCGCAGCGGCAAGGAATTGCTCTGCGCGAGACCCGATCCGATGCGACTCACGATTACATTGCCCTGGTCGAAGTGCGCGCGACAACCGCCACGCGGACCACGAGCGTGGCGGGAACGCTGCTCGGCGAGCGGCTGCCGCGTCTCGTCCGCATCGATGAGTACGATGTCGAGGCAGTGCCTGAGGGACATATGCTCTTCACGCGCCACGATGACCGGCCGGGAGTCGTCGGCGCACTCGGTAGCATTCTTGGCCGCGAAAATATCAACATTTCGCGGATGCAGGTCGGAAATGCCAACGGTAAGTCTGAAGCTATCGCGCTCATCGGCATTTCCGCAGCTTTGCCTGAGAGAGCGCTCGCAGAGATTCAGGCGCTGCCGGCCATCCGGCAAGTTGTGCAGTTCACTCTGTGATGACGCAGCACCCGAAATTTGGCGCGGTGTGTTTCGACTGCGACAGCACCCTCACCCGCATTGAAGGTATTGACGAATTGGCACGCCGCGGCGGCTGCGAGGCTAAGATTGCCTCGCTGACCGAAGCCGCGATGAGCGGCGCGATTCCACTCGAATCCGTCTATGCCAAACGCCTCGACTTGGTGCGACCCGACCGAGCGGCTCTTGCTTGGCTCGCAGTGCGCTATGCCGACGAAATGGTCAGCGGAGCGGCAGAGACCATCGCCACGTTGAGGCGGCATGGCAAGGCTGTCTACGTTGTCACGAGTGGACTGCTCCAAGCTGTCGCCGAGTTCGCGCGCACCCTGGGCCTTGCGCCAGCACAGGTTCATGCAGTGGAGGTACATCTTGATGTGGCCGGCGCCTACCAAGGCTTCAACACCGGCTCGCCGCTCTGTCGCAGCGACGGCAAGGCGATCGTCTGCCGAAGGATTGCCGCGACGCACGGAAGTGTCGCCATGGTTGGAGACGGCATGACTGATCTGGCCGCCCGCGCGGGCGGAGCCTACGTTGTCGGTTATGGCGGGGTCGTCCACCGAGACATCATGCGGCAAGAGGCAGACTGGTATATCACCGGACCTTCTCTGACAGCTACACTTCCTGCCTTGCTGACCAGTGAGGAATCCCGATCTGATTGCGGGGTGTAGAGCTAGGTGGGCGCTCCAAATTAACTCGACAGCCGCTTCTCCTCAATGCTCTCGAAGGCGCGATCGAGATGATAGGCGCGGCCGATTATCGCCTCGCCTTTCGCCGCAAGGCCGGCGATGATGAGCGACAAAATGTCTCCTATGGGTCACTAGCGGACATGTCAGGCTATGAGAAAAAAGCGTCCGCTATCTCTGAAAGCAGACATTCTGCGAGGCGGCTGATATAGTCAGCTGAGTGCAAGAAGCGGACATTAAACCTGTGCTCAGGAGCGGTCACGGACTTGGCGCCGAACTATGGCGTGCATGTCGCGAAAAGAGATTCCCCGCTGCCGAACCTCGTCCCAGAGAACCATACGTACACACCTGACGCTTTCCAACAGGGTAAGACGCCCGATGGCAGCAAGCTGCGGGTGATCTCGTAACACCCGTGGCAACCGGTAGTATGGAATTCGGCTGCATAGATGGTGGACGTGGTGCACGCCGATATTGGCGGTAAACCAGCGCAAGACATGGGGCAAGTCATAGTGCGAACTCCCGCGCAGGGCCGCCTCATGAAAGTTCCACCCCTCATCATGGGTCCAGAAGGTGGCTTCGAACTGGTGCTGGACATAAAACAGCCAGACGCCGATCGAGGCTGAGAGAAACGTAATCGGAACGTGCACCAGCAGGAATGGGCCAGCACCAACCAGCCAAATCATTATCGCGACAAGCATCGCGATTGCGATATTCGTCGCCATTGTACTTAGCCAGGGCTGCCAACCACTGCGCATCAATCCAAACGGGAGTCGTTGCCGCAAGACGAAGTGATACGCTGGACCAACGCCAAACATCATTAGCGGATGCCGGTACACCCGATACAGGACCTGGCGCCATCGGGACAACGCTAGATACTCGCTCACCGTCAGAACGTCGATGTCACCAATTCCGCGATAATCGAGATTGCCTGAATTCGCGTGATGGATAGCGTGCGTGCGTCGCCAAAAGTCATAGGGTGTCAAAGTCACGACGCCGATCACCCGGCCAACCCAGTCGTTCACCACGCGCCGGCGGAAAAACGATCCATGGCCGCAATCATGCTGGATCATGAATAGGCGCACCAGAAAGCCAGCCGCCGGAACGGAAAGCAGCAAGCAAAGCCAGTACCCAATTTCGAGCGAGGCCCACATCAAGAGCCAGAAGAGAACAAGCGGCACCACCGTAACCACGATCTCAAAAATGCTGCGTGCACAGCTCGGTTCGCGGTAGCCGGCAAGGCTCTGAGCCAACGCGCGTGGATCGCCGGTGACGGGGAGATTTGCTACCTGCTCGTTCATGCTACCGTCGAGATTTCCCGACCTCTCCAACATGGTTTTCCATGTCCGCTAGGTGCCATAAGCGGACGTAATCTCCTCAGTAGCCGCTGAATGCTCGCTGCAGCAAGCTAGCCATTTCGGTGCGGCCGCGGATGGGTTTCGGCTTGACCGGCTTGACGCCGATTGATTTTTTCGAAGAGCTAATGGTTTTCGCGTCGCGCTTAACTGGAATGGCTTTCGCGTAACGCTTAGCTGGAACAGATGCCTCGGCAACGACGCTTTGCGCTTGCGCTTCATGCGACGCGATCTTGCTCTGCTCGGAATTGCTAATCGCACCTAAATATTTTCGATAGATCCCACCCCGATTTCGAAGCGCCTGGTTCGATGACTTCAATCCAGTCGTTCCAATAGCGCGTGACGTGGAGCGGTGTTCCAACCGCATAAAAGCGGATGATCGGAGTGTCAACGGAAGGACCGGAATGAACTCTGGCGGGCAGTAACACCGTTACCCAAATCGACTCATGGTAATTCGTCCCAGGCGAAACTGCATGAGCAGGTTTTTCAGGTATCGCCACCGGATTCGGAACTTCATAGGAAGGGAGCGCCGAACTCGTCTGCTCAGTAGGCGGGCTATAGTCCTTGCGACTTTCGCCATGGTTCGCAACAGAGTTTGGAATGCTTAATCCAACGCGCGACCCGCCAAGGTTATACACAACAATAGGCCACGCGATATATGACGCGCCGGCGACATATGACGCGACGACGAGACACGGAACTAGTGCGAGCCTGTTCACGGCATCGTTTCACTCGCCCCACCATTCTGAAAATGCCTAAGCGGAGTTCCAGTCCCCTCGCCTAGCTACGAGGCCATTGACATTGGCCGCACCAGGGCGTCGACCAGCCAAGCCTCATCACGCCACCAAGCGTGGTCAAGTCCACAGCGGGGGCACGAGGTGTAGAACAAATCGTCAGGAATTTTTCGGAGGCTGTCAGGGTCAGTCTCTATCCCTGTCCAAACCTCCTGGCCCGTTCGCGGGCATCGAATCATAAGCAGGGGCATGACGCTCTCTCTTCGCACACTGATCGAATGACATTGAGAGAAGCGTACTGGGAAGCCCTACAAAGAACTGGTCAAATTTGCTCACCCACCGATCAACTGCCGTCAGAACCCTTTGTGATGCCGGGTGTCTCATGCAAAACCATGTTCAATAATGAGCTATGGACTTCTAAACCCCCGTTGTAATCGATGAAGCCCAGTTTCCTGAATTTGTTCATGAAAAAACTCACATCCGAGGCCTTGATGACGGCGACGACGTCATCGCCCGCGACTAGCTTGAGATCATCCACCGCCTCATTGGTAATCGATGAGGTGATCACCACACCATTGCCAATGTCGATCCTGACATGGGCGGTGATCTGCCCCTTGCGAACCTCGATTATGCGTCCGCGAAGCTGATTTCGCGCGCTGAGCTTCTTCATCTCTTTGGCCTCCGAAATTTCCAAAGGGCGCTATTGCCAAGGTTGCTGGCACAGAACCCCGACCAGGGCGCGTGCGGCAGGGTGCCAGGTGTCATGGCAACGCGTTCGCAATGCTTTCTTGAGGCAACCTAACGGGCGGTTGTCATCGGCAGGGGCGCGTCGGGACGATGAATGTCGTGCATGACCACACCAACATCCTGGCCACTCATCGTCAGCCAGTCCTTGTGTTTGATGGTCAATACCGTGTCGCGATAGCCGGCTTGCCAGTGATCCCGCATCGACAGCGAACTGAACTCGGCATCGTTTGCCATGCCCTCGTATTTGGTCTTTTGGTAGATAAGGTTGAGGATCGTCACCTCGGGAAGATCGCTCAATCGCTGCTTCAGCTCCTTATCTTCGCGAGTCAGCTTGGCGCTCGGCACTTTGTCGAGAATGCGCTTCAGGAGGACATCCTTCTCGTAGAGCTTGACGTAATAATCCGTCAGGATTTTCGTGCGACTTGCGTATCGGATCTCCTTCTCCCGCGCGAAGACGTCCCATATGTCGCGTGGGAGATCCCCGGGTGAGCTGAAGAGGTCGACCTGGAAGACTAATAGGTTCTCGGTTTCCACATTGCTGAGCAGGTGGATGAGCGGCGTGTTCGAAACAAGGCCCCCATCCCAGAAGTGATCGGTCCCTACCTGCACCATCGGCAAGCTCGGAGGGAGTGCTCCGCTCGCCATCACGTGTTCAGGTAAGATTTCTGTCTCCGTATTGTCGAAGTATTGAAGGCTTCCGGTGAGCACATTCACTACGCCGGCAGCATAGCGCGTTTCGCGGCTGTTCAGCCGTTCGAAGTCAACCAATTTGAGCAGCGTCGTCCGCAGCTCCTCGGTATTGTAAAAACTCGTCGCGGTCTTGGTGCCGGGAAAGCTCAGCCAGGGGTTCGGGATATTTGGCGTGAAGAAACCGGGCTGGCCCAGCAACACGCTAAACCATGCCGACCAAGCGTTGCGAATCCGCCGTGGCGAGTCGCCATCACCGAGCATCAGCGGAATCGGTCGCGCCGTGACGGTGTACCAAAATGCGCGGAGTTGCTCTAGGCGACGCTTGGGCGGGTTTCCGGCGATGATTGCGCCATTGATCCCGCCGATGGACACGCCGGCCACCCAGTCGGGTTCCAGACCCGCCTCGTGCAACGCCTCGTAAGCTCCGGCTTGATACGCGCCAAGCGCCCCGCCGCCCTGGAGAACCAACGCGACGTTATCGCATCCCTCCGGACGCCACGGCACAGGTGGTTCTCTACTTTTCGAAATCGGGCCGGCATCCATGGCTGTTCTCCACTAAAGCCTCCTATCCCCCCCGGGGGGGGGATCATGGAGATTGTATCGGCGCCACTTCTTGTGAAGGGGGAGGGATCACAGACGCCTCTAAGAGTCGCTAAAAGCCCGGAGCGGCAAATATGAAGGCGGCCTGCGACATCTCGTTCTGCGACATCTCGCGCTGCGACATGTGTGCTGATGAAGGACGCCCACACTCCAGACGTGCTCGACGCGAGCATGATCGCCGATGCGCAGGCGGTCGAGCATTACGAGATCGCCCGCTATGGAACCCTCATTGCTTGGGCAAGACAGCTCGGGCTAAACGACGCGGCGGGTCTACTGCAACAGACACTTGAGCAGGAATACATGCCGATAAGAAGCTCACTCAGCTGGCGGAGGAGAAGCTCAATCGTGAGGCGGCTTGAGCACTAAAACTCGGGTTGCCTTGCTCACGGGCAAGCGAAAACCAGCGTGCTGCAGCTTCTAGCCAGTGGGAGCATTGATCAACATCCTCGGCGATGACTGCCCTGCGAGAGCAATCCTCGACGCGATTGAGATAGCGTTCTGCATTGCTGGACGACGTGCTCCCGTAACCCAAAGAGGGTGACAATCGGTCGGGCAGTTGTTCGCCTACTCGGTTTAGAGTGATTTCGATGAGATCATAAGACATCATTGATCCTCGCTTTCACTTGGTTTGACCGGCGTTGGCATGACCCACCAGGGGTTCTGGAAGGCGGGAATTTCGCGGCTGCTCTGGCGGCATCGTCTCAAAATCCGCATGTAAAGTGGGTAGCGCGCCGGGCCATTGCTTGATCAATATTGCCGCCCTTATCCGGCGATTGCGGGGATGGAGCGAGCGGAGCCCTCGAACGACGGAATTCTCGCCTGGGCCGAATATCAATCCATTCCCAGCTTCTCGAGGTTCCGGACAGCGTGGCTGAGACTGAGGTCGGGAGGCTGACTGGCCCAGCCGCCCGGTGAAAGCACAGCCGACGGCGATATACTAGAATGTCCGCTTGTGGCGCTTAGCAGACATTGATGCCGACGATGAACATGTCTGCTTCTGGGGATAAAGCGGACATCCCTGATCCGTTGTCTAATGTCCGCTAATGACCCAAAGCGGACACTCGCGAGACCAATCACACGGCGGCTCAACCCTGTGGGTTTAGCGTTGGGTAAGAAGAGCTGCTGCCCGTCGATCTTCCACCGACGCTATCGCTGCCTTCCATGCATACAATAAGATTTTTCGTTTATGTGATTCCTATATCGCAGCCTTTCGCTTCCTCTCGATTCCTTATGGCCTTCACGCCACGTTCAGCGCGTCGAATAAAAGGAAAGGAGAACTCGTCATGGCTAACATGGACGAAGTCTCAAGGTCCATTTTGGCCTTTGGCATTGTGGCGGCAATCTGGATCGTTCTGCTGATTGTTATCGGCGGCGCTGGCGAAAACGTGGGACCGAACACACCGCAAGCGAACGTCGAGTCGAAATACCTGCGATAAGGAGAATCAAACAATGTCGTATGACATCATCGAACTTACGCTCACCCGACTCGGCGAGCAGTTGCCCGAGCGTTTGTCACCTTGTTTGGAATCTCATCAAACTGACCGTCGTTCAGACAAGATCCGAAGTGGGATTTCCCGCCAGTCTGTGAACACATCAGGGGATGCGTGCACGACTGCTCCGCAAAGCGCGCCATGGAAATAGCGTCTTCTTCCCGGTAGGCTGTGCGGAGTGTCGTAGCGTCTGCGGGTTCAACGTGAGCGTCCGCTAATGGCACAAAGCGGCCGTGGATTAGGAGGCAGAGCATGTCTGCTCTGCCTCGGTTTTCAGACATCGATTTGTTCGGCTACTTCAAGCGCATCGTCCACCTCGATCCCTAGATTAACGGACCGTACTCTCGATCTTTGTGTGCCTAGGAGGAGTTGGACTGCGCGAAGATTCCCCGTTTTTTTGGGCTCCTTTTCTGCGGCGAATGTGGTGGCGCGTTCACAGTCGGTCGGCCCGGCAAGTATGGCTGCGCAACTCATCGAGAGAAGGGCACTTGCACCAACTCACGTCAGATCTCGGTCGATCAACTCGAGCACCGTGTGCTATCCGGCATTAAAAAGCACTTGCTCAATCCAGAGCTCCTAAGCGAATTCGTCCGCGAATTTCACTTGGAGTTGAAGCGGGTGCAGGAGGCTTCCACCGGAGCAAGCGCGCACGCCGAAAAAAAGATCGAACAACTTAAGCAAAAGATAGAACGCATTGTGGTAGCCATCGCCGAGGGGACAGATACTCCCGCCCTTCGCCAGGCTCTTTTTCGCCTCGAAAGTGAGAAGGCCGAGCTACAGAAAACCATTGTGTTCCCCAGGCCAATTTTGAAAACGAGACCCGACTTTAAGGAGCTTTTCCGGCAAAAAGTTGAACGGTTTCAAGAAACTCTCAACTCCGATTCGGACCTAAGAATTAAGGCCGCACCGATTTTCCGGACCCTCATCGATGAGATCGTACTGCACGCAGGCGACAAGCGCGGGTAGATGTCGATTGAGGTGCATGGTGAACCCAGCGGGCTGTTCCTCTTTGCGCGCGACGAAACAGCTGCTGCCGACAATCGGATGATAAAGGTGGTAGCGGAGGAGGGAATCGAACCTCCGACACGCGGATTATGATTCCGGAGGCCGAGACTACCGATTTAGTTCTGGGGCAAACCTAGAAGCCCCCCTAAATCCATGGAAAGGAAACAGTCGGTTTTACAGGTATCTGCGGCTCCCTTGCGACAGACAAGAACGCCTTCGCTGTTTTGAATCGTGCAAGTGCCCCCACCCTTTGTGCACGAGCAGTTCCAGATTGTTTCGATTCCTAATCGATCACCTCTTATCCTGGCAGTCGAGCCCTCAATCCGAACATCGACGTTCGGCGGGAGCTTCATCGTCTTAAATCTCATTTCGGCGCCGAACAAAGGCAGCGAAGCTAAGAGGCTGATCATTCCGATTGCGGCTTTCGCAGCTGCATGGAACATGAGGCTGCTCCTCGTCGCCTAAACCAACGACCAGATTTTCCGACTTGCGAGACCAAAACTTCTTTGCTCTTGGGCTGACGGATCTGCCAACGGTGACATGCTGTTACCCAAAATGTTACCCACGCGTGGATAGGCCCTATCGTCGCGAAAACCTATCTGTCTTCAACACATTGATTTGAAATTGAAAAGGCTGGTGCCCAGGGGCGGAATCGAACCACCGACACGCGGATTTTCAGTCAGTCGCCAACGCTGAAGATTCTGTTTCGACACGACGCACTCCGTCCCTACAAAGAATTGCTTCAGAAGCCATCGCAGTGTTGAACCGTTTCAGCGCATCACAATCCATTTCATTCAATCGCACGGTTAGCTGTTACCCATTTGTGACCCGCGCTCGGACAAATCTGGTTCTTTATCGATCTCAGAGGAGCCTTAAGGCGACTAGACAATCCAACCCATCTCGCGGGCCTTATCGTTAGCGGCGGCCCAAGCGAGCGCCTTGAATTCATCACGCGTGAAAATTGCCTCAGGGTCATCAGCTCGCAATTCCGTGCAAACCAGCCAGGATGCATTATTTTTCCGAGCCGTCATCCTGAGACAGGTTCCGCGAACGAAGACCGAAATCTCAGGTCCATGCACGTCGACCATCAGCTCTTGAGCCATCCCTCGTCCTCCCCGCTATCACTCAAAAAATCATAATCTTGGCGAAGCGCCTTGCCGATACCCTCAACACTTATCCACAGATGCTGTGGACAGCGGGGCCAGTTGCCCTGAAACGAGGACCAGTGGGAGAAGGCACTCCACCCGCATCGGCGACGAGTTGGTCGCCAAAATCAGGCGTCTCATACTATCTTGCTGACAAAAGTGCCTTGGATCAGTTCGGCGGTTCGAGCTTGCTTGACCACGTCCAAGCGCGATGCCGGGTTCTCTAGGTGTGGGGGCAGGATGGTCGCGGCGTCGCAGGTGCTATCGTTGATCTGAGCCTGGGTAAGGTTTTGGGCATGCTGCAAGCCGGCCCCACTGAGATTCGCGTCTATGAGCATCGCGCCATTAAAGTCCGCATAGTCAAGGACCGCACCTTGCAAATTGGCACCCTTGAGGTTAGCTCGGTCCAAGCGAGCATAGGCAAGGTTGGCCCCCGACAGGTCCGCAGACTCAAGATCGCCTGCCGAAAGGTTGGCAGAACGAAAGAACGCCCGCTGAATCGTGGCTAAGCGCAGATTTATGGGGCCGCCGTTGATTGGACCTAGTTGGCGCTCACTCAAGCTCAGAGCAGCGTCATCCAGGTTGGGAATGTGCGAAAGGTTGTCTTGACGCCAGGCGTTCCAAGCTCGGGGACCGCGACGCCAAGTGGACCCCTAGCGGCGGCAATAACCAACTGCCGATTAACGCGCCGACGACACCTATTGCGATATCGATGACGAGTCCAAATCCGGTACCCTTCTGTATATCGACGCTACAACATTAGGATTGCACCAGATGGCGCGCATGCAGAGTGTTAGCCTTGCGAGCAGGTTAGAGAGCACTGCTGCAAAAATACGACCAGCGCTCAGACCATGGTAAGCGATCGACGGTACACCGCCCTGCGATCATCAATGAACCTTCTCACCGCAATCGGCGTTGCCTTGCATTAGGTACATAACTCCGAGGATTGACAGATGGACGAGCGCATCGCTTTCGGCCCGAAAGCGTTATCGAGGTTTACCAATATCATTGAAGAGGTGGAGATGGAGCTGGGTGACGACGGCGTTCTGCTGCGATCCACCGAAATGCAAACAAGGCTGGCCCAAAGGCTATTCGGCATAGCTCGTTTCTGGTGGACAGATACTCAAATTAAGCAGCTCTTGCTGAGGACATTGCGCAACGAGGCCTCAGCTTCCCGGATTACACTGCCTCGTGCTCGGTGATGGTTTCGGCGCGCTCGAACGACTTGCCGCATTCTCTACAACGATATGGTAGGTCGGCACGTGTCTCCTCCACAGGCTTGGACACTCCCCATCAAATAGCCCCTATGAAATCGCGTTATCGCAACATAATTAGCCCTCCCTATTGTGCAGTGCAACATAGCACCCCATATGACGCTCACATTCAAGATCCCGCGCAGCGGATACGAAAGGTAATTAGATGTCGGATGCTCAAAGGTTTAATGATGAGGTTCAGAGAGCGAGCAAGAACGGCTTCGACGCCGCTGTTAGCTCATTCGGTGAGGCGAACAGGGGATTCCAGGCTATTGCCGCCGAGATCACCGCTTATTCGAAGAAGTCGTTCGAGGACGGCACCCGCGCTTTCGAACAGCTGCTCGCTGCAAAGTCATTACCACAGGTTATCGAGATCCAGTCTAAGTACGCAAGAATGGCTTATGAGGCCTACGTTGCCGAGTTATCGAAGCTCGGGGAAATGTACGTCGGTTTGACGCGCAACGCTTACAAGCCGGTCGAGCAAGCCGCTGCCAAGGCTGGGGTACCTAATCGAGTTCGAAGCGCCTAATTCGACGAAAGACCTGAGGTCAGCCTCGGGTCTTTTATTTTTGTCCGAGTTCACCCTGCTTTCATTGCTTCCCCAAGTTGGTGCGAATTTTCACATCCTGCTCCCGCGACTCACTTCAATATCCCCTCAATCTTCCCTCGCATTTGAAGCTGGTTTATCGCAGCGATGGTGGAGCGTTGATGAAGGTTTTCATGGTCCAGAACAGCATCAGCCCCAAGTTGGAACGTGATCGGTCCCGCCGGGACAGACGTGAGCTGGAATGGGCCTCGTGGTACAGGTCGCCCATTTGGAAGGCGATCAAGAGGCACAGGCTTGCCACGGAGCCGCAGTGCCGAGAATGTGCAGTTGAGGGTCGAACCGAACCCGCCAGCCACGTTGATCACATCGAACCTCACCAAGGTGAGGAGTCGCTTTTCATGCAATATGAGAATACCCAAAGCTTGTGCCGTCACCACCACATTGCGCATAGGTATCAAGAAAGACGCGGCAAACCCCCCAAGTGAACAAGTGAACCAATAACCGGCATTTACACTAAAGACTGTCAGAGCCGAGCCACTGTGGCAGGAGATCATGTTCAGTTTTTTTGACAAGCTGTTTCATCCCTTCGAGTGCCCAAACCCGAAGTGCCGACATAAATTCTACGGCCTCTCGCGATGGCTAATTCACGGGAATGAGGTCGTCTGTCCCAAGTGCGGAACGAAATCATCGACGTCGATCGGAGCCAGCGAACTCGGAGAAAAAAGGTCGGAACATCTTCCCGAATCGTGAAAGCTCCCAAAAGATCAATGGGCTGTCCAGGTTCGCCAGGGACCTTACCCGCCCGGTCGGTGGCATGCTCCATCCAATCAACGACCTCGTCGTTCAACGCCCCTTGAATCGATGTGTGTCATCGCGGTCGTCGTGGTAGTGCCGTGCGATCATTGCTACTCAAAAACTTCACCCTCACGCGCCGTTTCAACCTCGAAGCATTCAATTCAAACCCCATGCTCCTGTAACAGGGTGAGACCTGACAGAGAGACGCTTTGATGTCATTAACTCGGCATGAAGCGAAAGCTAACGCCAAAAACGGTCGAGCATCTCAAGGCAGAAGGACGGAGACGACTCGAGGTTTGGGACACTACCCTGCCCGGCTTTGGTATTCGCGTCTACCAAACCCGTCGCAAGGTTTGGTTTGTGATTGCAAGAGTTAAGGAAGACAATGCCGCTTCACCATTGGGACCTATCCAGTGCTTGCACTGGGAGACGCACGCACCAAAGCGCGCAAGATCCTTCGCGACGCGCAGACGGGAATTTACGACGAATCCCCTCCCCCAGAGTCGATAACGCTCGGGGCAGCCGTAGCACTTTTTGTCACTCTATATGCCAAGCCTAAAAACAGGGGTTGGCGAGAAACCGAGCGGATACTCGGCAAATTCGCTCCGCTCTACGATCGCCGTCTCGACCAGATACGTCGCGCCGAGATTGTCCGCGTGTTGGACGCACTGGTTGCGAACGGCACGCCGTATCGCGCCAATCGCGCCCTCTCCGCGATCAAGAAGTTGCTGAACTGGGCACTCAACAGGGGGATGATCGACGTCAACCCGGTCGCCGGACAAAGAATGCCAACGAAGGAATGCGCGCGCGACCGAGTCCTATCCGATGACGAGATTGAGCGACTTGTCTACGCGGCCAAGGCTAATGGCTATCCGCTCGGCACAATCTATTTAGTGTTGCTGCTTACGGGCCAACGTCGTGGCGAGGTAAGCGCGATGCGCTGGTCGGAAATCGATCTGCAGCGACGGCTCTGGACCATACCGGCTGCGCGAGCGAAAAACGGGCACGCGCACGAGGAGCGATGGGCAGAGTTCCTGCTAACTTTCGACCAATCGTCAGAAGCCGGACGAGAACGTTTTCGACCAGTTTGATACCGTAAAACTAAAACAGATCGGCTGTTCCAACTCTGATGATACCGTTACAGTCGGAGAGGCGCGCAACACTCCTCCCAACTTGAATTGGTTCGCTGAATTTGGCTCCGGGTTGCTGTTGAGCCCCCTACCCCAGACGCTCATCGTTACGCT
>Ga0105246_10000710_pt1 | contig 18786 bp, 19 predicted proteins | sample KBSM64metaG_FD_99694 | JGI IMG/M metagenome (GOLD analysis project Ga0105246, IMG submission 99694) | Miscanthus rhizosphere microbial communities from Kellogg Biological Station, Michigan, USA - KBS M6-4 metaG | ecosystem: Host-associated > Plants > Roots > Rhizosphere > Soil | place... | reverse complement strand
TTCCCTCGGTCTCTCCGAGGCTTTAGTCCGCGCCATCGAGGCAGCGGGCTATACCGAGCCTACTCCGGTGCAACAGCGGGCCATTCCCGCCGTGTTGCAAGGTCGCGACCTGATGGTTGCGGCGCAGACAGGTACCGGTAAAACCGGTGGTTTCGCCCTCCCGATTCTGGAGCGGTTGTTCCCCAACGGTCACCCGGACAAATCCCAGCGTCACGGCCCGCGCCAACCGCGCGTACTGGTCCTGACCCCCACCCGCGAACTCGCCGCCCAAGTGCACGACAGCTTCAAGCTGTATGCCCGCGACTTGAAGTTCGTCAGCGCCTGCATCTTCGGCGGCGTCGGCATGAACCCTCAGGTCCAGGCCATGTCCCGTGGTGTCGACGTGCTGGTGGCATGCCCGGGTCGTTTGCTCGACCTGTGCGGCCAGGGCAGCGTCGATTTATCCCACGTGGAAATCCTCGTGCTGGACGAAGCCGACCGCATGCTCGACATGGGCTTTGTCCATGACGTGAAAAAAGTGCTCGCCCGCCTGCCGGCCAAACGTCAGAACCTGCTGTTCTCGGCAACGTTCTCCCAGGACATCACCGCCCTGGCCGGCAAGTTGCTGCACAACCCGGAGCGCATCGAAGTCACGCCGCCCAACACCACGGTCGAGCGTATCGAACAACGCGTCTTCCGCCTGGCCGCCAGCCACAAGCGCTCGCTGCTGGCGCACCTGATTACCCACGGTGCCTGGGAACAGGTGCTGGTGTTCACCCGCACCAAGCACGGTGCCAACCGCCTGGCCGAGTACCTGGACAAGCATGGCCTCACCGCCGTTGCCATCCACGGTAACAAGAGCCAGAACGCACGCACCAAGGCCCTGGCTGACTTCAAGGCCGGTTCCGTACGCATCCTGGTCGCCACCGATATCGCCGCCCGCGGCCTGGACATCGACCAACTGCCGCACGTGGTCAACTTCGAGCTGCCAAATGTCGATGAAGACTACGTGCACCGTATCGGCCGCACAGGCCGTGCCGGTCGTTCGGGCGAGGCCATTTCCCTGGTCGCGCCGGACGAAGAAAAACTGCTCAAAAGCATCGAACGCATGACCAAGCAGAAAATCGCCGACGGCGACCTGATGGGCTTCGATGCCAGCACCGTGGAGGCCGAAAAGCCAGAAGCGCGCGAGCGTCCGGACGTGCGCAACCCACGCAACCCACGTGGTCCGAAGGGCGATGGCCCGAACGGCGGCGGGGGTGGCGGTGGTCGTCGCGACAAGGGCAAGGACAAGGGCAAGGAAAAAACCGCGACCAGCAGCCGTGGCGAACGCCCGGCCCGCGAGCAGAAGCCACGTGAAGGCACCCCGGCCCGCGAACAGCGCCAGCCGAGCCAGCCGCCACGTGCTGCCGCCGATCGTGCTCCGGACGAATTTCTCGACGACGATGTGGATAACTTCGGTAACCGCGTCGACTACGTGCCACAGGCCAAGCCTGCACAAGGCCGTGGTCGTCGCCCAGGCGCCCCGGCACAAGGCGCAGGCGCAGCCGCTCCACGTGGCGGCCAGCCACAGGGCGCTCGTCAGAATGGCCCGCGCAACAGCAGCGGCGGCACCACCGGTACGCCGCCGGCCAAGCGCAGCGGACCGCGTAACGGTGCACCGCGTGACGGTCAGGCCCGTCGCGAAGACTCGCGCAGCAACAACCGCCGCCCGGCCCGTGACGAGCAGCCACGTTCGTCCGAGCCAGCAGTGCAAAACCCGCGCGGCGGCCCGGCGCCGAAGATTATCCACAAGGAGTCGAAAGCGGATCGCTTCCCGACACCCGAGCAGTTGGATCAACTGCCTGGCCGTCCTCGTGGTGAGAAACCAGCGCTGCTGACCCGCAACCGCTGAGTTTCAAAGCGCCATAAAAAATGCCCCGCCTCTTTCGAGACGGGGCATTTTTTTTGCTTTTAAACTGTAGGAGCGAGCTTGCTCGCGAAGAACTTACAGACACCGCGTACATCCAGGTTTCACGCGTCATCGTTGACGTTTTCGCGAGCAAGCTCGCTCCTACATACCAAGCATTACTTCTGCTTCACGCCTTCCAGCGTGATGTCCAGGTCGACAGTCTGCGAAGTCGGGCCTGGGCCTTTCACGCCGAAGTCGTTCAGGTCGATTGTAGTCTTGGCGTTGAAGCCGGCACGTTCGCCGCCCCATGGATCCTTGCCTTCACCGTTGAAGGTGGCCTTGAAGGTCACCGGCTTGGTCACGCCGTGGAAGGTCAGGTCGCCGGTCACGTCAGCGGTCTTTTCGCCGGTGGGTTTAACGGCGGTGGACACAAACTTGGCGTCGGCAAACTTGGCCACGTCGATGAAGTCTTTGCTGGCGATGTGCTTGTCACGTTCAGCGTGGTTGGACCACAGGCTGGCGGTTTTCACGTCGACGGCAATTTTGCTGGCTTCAGGCTTGGCTGCGTCCCAGCTGAAAGTGCCATCCCAGTCCTTGAAGGTACCGTAAATGTAGCTGTAGCCCAGGTGGCTGATTTTCCAATCGATGAAGGCGTGCTGGCCTTCCTTGTCGATCTTGTAGTCAGCAGCCATTACCTGGCCGGCAGACAGCAGGGCGGTACCGATTGCCAAAGCGGCGAGTGTCTTCTTCAACATGTTTTCTATTCCTTGTGAGTCGAGGTTGAACATCAGGCTTTGCGCCCCAGCATTCGCGTCAGGGTCGCATCACGATCGATAAAATGGTGTTTCAGTGCCGCCACGCCGTGCAGGCCGGCGAACACCACCAGCACCCAGGCCAGGTACAAATGCACCCAGCCGGCGGTATCTGCCTGGTCCGGTAGACCGGAAACCACGGCAGGAATTTCAAACAGGCCAAACACCGGGATACCGACACCGTCTGCGGTGGAAATCAGGTAACCGGCAATCATCACGGCAAACAACCCGAGATACAGGAACGCGTGACCAAACGCGGCGCCGATGCGGGTCAGGCGACTGTAGCTGGCCAACGGCGGCGGCGGCGGGCTGACCAGGCGCCAGACAATGCGTACCAGCATGATGGCGAACAGCGTGATGCCAATGCTCTTGTGCAGGTCCGGCGCGTCTTTGCGCCAGGCGCTGTAGTAATCGAGGCCGACCATCCACAGGCCCAGGGCGAACAGTCCAAACACCACCAGGGCCACGCCCCAGTGCAAAACCATGCTGACCCAGCCATAGCGGGCCGGTGAGTTGCGTAGCTGCATGTACTTAATCCCGTAAGAACTGTGCCCAAGACTAGCGTTTTACCTATCGAATTAAAGCGGAAAATTTCGCTTTGAAATATCGAGAAATACGATCTGAAGGCTATGCATCATAAATTAACGAGGGATTAAGACTATTCCCAACAAACGTGACAGACCGTCCTGCATTTACCGCGAATTTCCCCACAATGGCTTGTGACCCACGCCACCATTGCATAGGCTTGCGCGATTGTTTCGCCTGCACAGGTTGCAGGACCGCTTCGAGGAGATGACCGATGGGCTTGAATAACCAGTGGATGCAACGCGACCTCGCGGTGCTGTGGCATCCCTGCACCCAGATGAAAGACCACCAGCAACTGCCCGTTGTGCCGATCAAGCGCGGTGAAGGCGTATGGCTGGAAGACTTCGAAGGCAAGCGCTACCTCGATGCCGTCAGTTCCTGGTGGGTCAACGTGTTCGGCCACGCCAACCCGCGCATCAACCAGCGCATCAAGGACCAGGTCGACCAGCTGGAGCATGTGATCCTCGCCGGTTTCAGCCACCAGCCGGTGATCGAGCTGTCCGAACGCCTGGTGGCCATGACGCCCGCAGGCCTGACCCGCTGCTTCTACGCCGACAATGGCTCGTCGTGCATCGAAGTCGCGCTGAAGATGAGCTTCCACTACTGGCTCAACCGTGGCCTGCCGAACAAAAAGCGCTTCGTCACCCTGACCAACAGCTACCACGGCGAAACCATCGCCGCGATGTCGGTGGGTGACGTGCCGCTGTTCACCGAAACCTACAAGGCGCTGCTGCTCGACACCCTCAAGGTGCCGAGCCCCGACTGCTACCTGCGCCCCGAGGGCGTGAGCTGGGAAGAGCACTCGCGCACGATGTTCCTGGCGATGGAACAGACCCTGGCCGAACACCACGACAGCGTCGCTGCCGTGATCGTCGAGCCGTTGATCCAGGGCGCCGGTGGCATGCGCATGTATCACCCGGTGTACCTCAAACTGCTGCGCGAAGCCTGCGACCGTTATGGCGTGCACTTGATCCACGACGAAATCGCCGTGGGCTTTGGCCGCACCGGCAGCATGTTCGCCTGCGAACAGGCCGGCATCCGCCCGGACTTCCTATGCCTGTCCAAGGCCCTGACCGGCGGCTACCTGCCGCTGGCCGCCGTGGTCACCACCGATGACGTGTACGACGCCTTCTACGACGACTACCCGACCCTGCGCGCCTTCCTGCACTCCCACAGCTACACCGGCAACCCGCTGGCGTGCGCGGCGGCGTTGGCGACCCTGGATATCTTCGAAGAAGACAACGTGATCGAAAACAACAAGGCCCTGGCCCAGCGCATGGGCAGCGCCACGGCCCATCTGGTGGACCACCCGCACGTGTCGGAAGTGCGCCAGACCGGCATGGTGCTGGCCATCGAGATGGTGCAGGACAAAGCGACCAAGACCCCCTACCCCTGGCAGGAACGCCGAGGCCTGAAGGTGTTCGAACATGCCCTGGAGCGTGGCGCGTTGTTGCGACCGCTGGGCAGCGTGGTGTATTTCCTGCCGCCGTATGTGATTACGCCGGAGCAGATTGATTTCCTTGCCGAGGTTGCGAGTGAAGGCATCGATATCGCCACCAACAGCAAGGTCAGCGTTGCCGTGCCGAAGGATTTTCACCCAAGTTTCCGTGATCCGGGATAGTGTCCAAAATCCCTGAAGGAGCGAGCTTGCTCGCGAAGGTATTCCAGGCACATTACGGCGTCGGGTATACGTTTTTCGCGAGCAAGCTCGCTCCTACAGAAAGACAGAACGTGTGTATGCATAATTTTTCCAGAGAACAGACATGAGACTGTCCCGCTTTTTCACCGACACCCCGCTGAGCCTCGGCGACCTTGAGCTGCCCGAAGCCCAGGCGCATTACATCAGCCGTGTGTTGCGCATGGTCGAAGGCGACGCCGTGCAACTGTTCGACGGCTCCGGCCAGGAGTTTCTCGGCAGCCTGCTGGAAGTCGGTAAAAAACGCGTCACCGTGCAACTGACGCAACGCTTCAACGGCCAGGCCGAATCGCCGCTGCACATCCACCTGGGGCAAGGCCTTTCCCGAGGCGAACGCATGGATTGGGCGATCCAGAAAGCCACCGAACTGGGCGTCAACGCCATCACCCCGATTTTCAGCGAGCGCTGCGAAGTGCGCCTCAAGGACGAACGCGCCGACAAACGCCTGCTGCACTGGCGCCAGGTGGCGATCAGCGCCTGTGAGCAATGCGGGCGTTCAACTGTGCCGGTGATTCACCCGCCGCTGTTGCTGGCGGACTGGTTGAAACAGACCGAGGCGGATTTGAAGCTGGTGCTGCACCCGGTGGCCGAGCCGATGGTCAGCCATGCCAAGCCTTCAAGCCTGGCCTTTCTGATCGGCCCTGAAGGCGGTTTGACCGACGGCGAAGTCGACACCGCCCAAGGCGCCGGCTTCCACGCCGCCCGCCTCGGCCCACGGGTTCTGCGCACTGAAACCGCCCCGGTGGTGGCGCTGTCCGTAGCTCAGCAATTGTGGGGCGACTTCTAACCCTCCCAGGATCGTTCCCACGCTCTGCGTGGGAACGATCCTGGGTAGCACTTCTTACTCCACCGGGTCGCTGACCGGCTTGGCGATAATCGCTTTCAACTCGCTGGTCATCGGGAATTCCAGGTTCAGGCCCTTGGGCGGAATCGGCTGTTCGAACCAACGCTGGTAGATCCCGTTAATTTCACCCGAGCGGTACAGGTCGCCCAACGCTTCGTTGACCACCGCAAGAAACTGCGGGTCGTCCTTGCGCACCATACAGCTGTAGATTTCCCGCGACTGCTCCTCCCCCACCACCACCCAATTGTGCGGATCCTTGGCCTTGGCGCGCTCGCCGTAAAGCAACGCGTCATCCATATAGAACGCCGCTGCACGGCCGGTCTCGAGCATCTTGAAGGCTTCGCCATGGTCCTTGGCGCTGATCACGAACATATTGGCCTTGTGCTCGGCGTTGTAGCTTTTGAGGAAACGCTCGTTGGTGGTACCCGCGGTGGTCACCACGTTCTTGCCCGCAAGATCAGCAAAGCCTTGGATACCACTGTCCCTGGCCGTCAGCAATTGCCCCTTCACGTAGATAAACCCGTAGGAAAACGCCACCTGCTTCTGCCGTTCGGCCGTCACCCCGGTAGAACCGCATTCCAGGTCGACAGTGCCGTTTTGCACCAGCGGGATACGGGTTTGGGAGGTCACCAGGTTGTACTTCACATTGAGCGTGCCCACCCCGATTTTCTGCTGGATGCGCTCGACGATCTTATCTGCCAGCTCCACCGAGTAGCCCATGGGTTTGCCACTGTTATCCCCCACGTAGGAAAACGGCACCGACGCATCGCGATAGCCCAATGTGATGGACTTGGCGTTGGCGATCTTGCCCAGCGTGCCGTCCAACGGCGCTTGGTTCGCATGGGCTTGTGCGCCCAGCAAAAGCGCGAGGGTGCAGGCGGTCAACAGGCTTTTTTTCATTGTTATTCTCCGTTGGTTTTTCGATTATTTACGTACAGCAATCACGCTGATTTCCACCCGCACACTCGGCCGCGCCAGTTCCGCTTGAAGGGTCGTGCGCGTCGGCGCCATGCCCGGTGAAAGCCAGGTCCTTGAAGGTCACTGCGCCCGAGAGGCGCTCATTGCTGCAGATCCGGGTGATGGTCATCCATACATCCTCATGCGGCGCGGGGCGCAAGGCCCTGCATATCAATGGAAGGCGCGTGTTGCCCGATCAACTCAGCCAGCAACTGGCCGCTGCCGCAGGCCAGGGTAAAACCAAGGGCGCCGTGGCCCAGGTTCAGCCACAGGTTGCGATACACACTGGCACCAATCAGCGGCACGCCAGTGGGGGTGGCCGGGCGCATACCCGCCCACTCCACCGCATGGGCGTAATCGCCGGCCTGCGCAAATGTCTCCAGTGCCTGGCGTTTCATCAGCGCCAGGCGCTTGGGTTCAAGGCTGGCGTCGAAGCCGACGATATCCACCATGGCCGCCACCCGCAGTTGTTCGCCGATGCGCGCATAGACGATCTTGCGGTCGTAGTCGGTAATGCTCACGTTCGGCGCCTGGTGCTGCGCGCCAATCGGCACACTGAGGCTGTAACCCTTGAGCGGGTAAAGCGGCAGCGGCACACCCAACTCGGCGCTGCGATAACCGGCCGCCAGTACCAGATGCTCGACCGGCACCACCTCAGCGCCCAGTTCGATAGCCTGCACCGCACCGTCAGCGTGGCGAATACCGGTGACCTTGCGCCCCAGCAAAAAGCGGCAGCGCCCGGACGCTTCAAGCCGCGCCGCCAAGCGCTGGCAGAAAGCATGACAATCAGCCACCTCCTCATTCGGCGTGTAGATCCCGCCGACAAAACCACCGCCCGCCAGCGCCGGCTCCAGGCGTGCGCAATCGGCGGCCGACAGCACCTGCTGTTGAAGGATATCGGTGACCTTGCTGCGGGCATGCGCAAATGAGCTGGCGTTGCGGAAGGTGACCAGTTTGCCGTTGCGCCGCCAGTCGAAGCCGTCCAGGTGATCATCCTCGCGCCATTGCTGCAACGTGTGCTGGCTCAGGGAGGCAAGTCGCAGCAGGTGGGCGGCATTACGTTTGTTCACCGAGCTACGGCATGCACCGAGGAACGCGGCCATCCAGCGCCATTGCTGAGGGTCGAGGCGTGGGCGCAGCTTTAACGGCGAGTCACCGCGCAACAGCCAACCGATGGCCTGAAGCGGCACGCCGGCATCGGCCAGCGGCGCCACGTAGCGATAGGACAACTGCCCGCCATTGGCAAAGCTGGTTTCACTGCCCAGGGTCTCGCGCGCGTCGATCACCGTCACCTCGTGGCCCGCACGCACCAGCGCATACGCGCTCGCCAGACCAATCACCCCACCCCCAATGATGTGCACCATTCCCGCCGCCCGCCGCTGAATCAAGAAGGCTCAAGCCTAGGGGCAGGTGACAGGCCACCGACAATGAATAAAGATGGGTCACCTATAAACAAAGGTTATGGACTTGCTATGCGCTTGCGTCATATCGAAATCTTCCAGGCCATCCGCCAGACGGGCTCCATCAGCGCCGCCGCGCAGTTGCTGCATGTCTCGCAACCGGCGGTGACCAAGGTGCTGCAGCACGCCGAATTGCAGCTGGGCTTTGCGCTGTTCCTGCGCGTACGCGGCAAATTGCAGCCCACGCCGGAAGCGCTGGCGCTGGAGAGTGAAGTCGAGAAAGTCACCGCAAGCCTGCAAGGCGTACGGCGCCTGGCCAAAAGTTTGCGCCACATGCCGGGACAAAGCATACGGATTGGCGCAATCCCGGCGCTGGCCCTGTCCCTGCTGCCACCGGCAATTCTGGAATGGACGCGCGATTACCCGGACATGGCCTGCGAACTGTCCAGCGACCATAGCCGCGAACTGGTGCAGAAGCTGTTGATGCGCGAGATCGACCTGGCACTGACGCTCAACTTCTCCGGCCATCCCGGGCTGACTACCCAAGTGCTGGCCAACGGTGTACTGGTGGCGCTGGCGTCCAAAGGCTATTGGCCGGATGCCGAACGGCATCAGCCCTTGCCGTTGGCCGAGCTGGCCGGGGCGCCGTTGATCGGCCTGTCCAGCGCCGACCCGCTGGCGGCGAAGCTCGGCAGTTACCTGGAAAATATCGACCCGCCGCCACGGGTGACGATCTCGGTGCAAACCTATTCCCTGGCACGTGCGATGGTCGAATCCGGCGCGGGCCTGACCGTGATCGATCCGTTCACCGCACTGGGTGCCTCAACGGCCACCACCCAGATCCGCACGCTCACCCCACCGCTGCCCATCACCCTCTACGCCCTGACCCGCGCCAACGAGCCACCGCCGCATATGCTGGGCAGGCTGCTGGAGATTTTTGGCAGTCGCGCCTGTGAACTATTGGCACGTCTCTAAGAGCACCCTGGGCCCAATGTGGGAGGGGGCTTGCCCCCGATAGCGGTGTGTCAGCCAGATAATTTATATCTGACAGAAAGCTATCGGGAGCAAGCCCCCTCTCACATTCAAAGCACGTAATGCATGATCGCCACAAAATGCAGCAGGCTGCCGCCAATCACAAACAAATGCCAGATCCCATGGGAGTGCCGCAGGCGGTCCTCCAAGGCAAAAAAGATGATGCCGACGGTGTACAACACCCCGCCCGACGCCAGCCAGATAAACCCCGCCGTGCCCAGCGCGGCGAGCAGCGGCTTGACCGCCACCAGCACGATCCAGCCCATCACCGCATAGATCACGATGGATAGAATCCGCGCTTCGGAGCGCGGCTTGATCTCCTGCAAGATGCCGATCACCGCCAGCCCCCACACAATCCCGAACAGCGTCCAGCCCCACGGCCCGTGCAGCGTCACCAGGCAAAACGGGGTGTAGCTGCCGGCGATCAACAGGTAGATCGAAAAGTGATCGACCTTCTGCATGATCTCTTTTCGCCGCCCCCGCACGCTGTGGTACACCGTCGAGGCGCTGTACAGCACGATCAGCGTAAAGCCATAAATCGCCACGCTGACGATCTTCCAGGGGCTGCCATCCAGGCTCGCCACCACCAACATCCACACAGCGCCCATGCACGCCGCGACAGCACCGAGCAAATGGCTCCAGGCGTTGAATCGTTCTCCGTGGTACATCTGTCACCGACCTCCTGTAACTCCAAGCACACGCGGACAAGCGTCCAGCCTTGCGCATCAGAGTGCAAGCACGTTATGACGTTCCGACGACGCCGCGCCGTTTTGCGGGCACAATCGAGGGCATGTGAACCAGAGCCACGGCCATGTTGATCGACGAAGAATTCACCCTCAAAAAGCTGGAAATCTTCCTGGCATTCATGCGCACCGGCAACCTGGCCCGCGCCGCCGCCGAATTGCAGACCAGCAACGTCAGCGTGCACCGCGCCATTCATTCGCTGGAAAATGCCCTGCGCTGCCCGCTGTTCAAACACGAGGGCCGCAACCTGACGCCGCTGGAAAGCGCCTACGTACTCGAAGAGCGCGCGCAGAAGCTGGTGGCCGACGTGGTCGACAGCGTGCGCCTGACCCGCGAGGCCGCAGGTTTCTCCGCCGAACGCTTCAAGCTCGGCTCGCTGTATTCGCTGACGGTCAAGACCGTGCCGCAATTGATCATGGGCCTGAAAATCCGCCGCAGCGAACTGAATATCGACCTGATCCTGGGCTCCAACTTCGACCTGCTCTACAAGCTCAAGAACATGGAGGTGGACGCGATCCTTATCTCCCTGGATGAGCACGCCAACGACCCCGACTGCGAACAGATCGCGCTGTTTACCGACGACATTTTTCTCGCCACTCCGGCCGAATCACCGTTCGACCGCGAGCAGGAAATTGACCTGGCCGATGTGCGCGACGCCACCTTCATCACCCTCACCCAGGGCTTCGCCACCCATCAGGATGGCAACCGGGTATTCAAGCAGGCGGGGTTCGAGCCCAAGGTGGCGATGCAGGTCAATGACATCTTCACGCTGCTGAGCATGGTCAGCTCGGGGGTGGGTTATGCGCTGTTGCCGGGCCGGATCGCGGCGGTGTACGAGAACCGCGTGAAGCTGATACCGCTGCAGCCCAGGTATCGGTTGCAGCAGCATATCGGCGTGGTGTTCCTGAAGGCCAAGGAGCGCGATCCGAATTTGCTGGCGCTGTTGGCGGAGTGTCGGATGTATGCCAATCGCCAGGCTTGAGATCGCTATCGGGAGCAAGCCCCCTCCCACACTTGACCGAGTTCCACCATGAGAATGCGGTCAACATGTGGGAGGGGGCTTGCCCCCGATGGCGCCCGACCAAACACCACCATCTCCAAAACTAACCGACCAACCCCCGCACAATGAAGTACAGCAACGAAGGCCCAAGCAGGCAGCCCAAGCCGGTATGAAACGTCGCCGTCAGCGCGCCATACGGCACCAACCGGCGATCCGTCGCCGCCAGCCCCGCCGTCACCCCGCTCACGGTGCCGGCCAATCCACCGAACACCATCGCCGAACGCGGGTTGTCCAGGCCCATCCAGCGCGCCGCCACCGGCGTGCCGACCATCACCAGGATCGCCTTGATCAACCCGGTGGCAATCGACAGCGCCATCACATCCGAGGTCGCGCCAATCGCCGCGCCGGTCACCGGGCCGACGATGTAGGTCACGGCGCCCGCGCCGATGGTGGTCATGCTGACCGCATCGCGATAGCCGAAGGCCCAGGCCATGCTCGCACCGACGATGAACGGCAGGATCGTGCCCAGCAGCAGGGCAATCACCCCGATCATCCCGGCTTTGCGCGCCTCGGTGGCCTGCACTTCAAACGCCGTGGCAACGATGGCGAAATCCCGCAACATCGCGCCGCCCATCAGGCCGATACCGGAGAACAGTGCCAGGTCCGCCAGGCCCTTCTGCCCGCCCGTGATGGTGCCGCCGACCCAGGCCAGCACCAGGCCGATGACGATGGCAATCGCCGAGCCATGGATGCGCCCGAATGTCAGGCGCTTGGACAGCACCACCGAAATCCACATCACCACGCCCACAAAGGCGAACGCGGTGATCAGGCCATTGTGCTCCAAACCTTTTTCGATGAGGTCCCACATATCAGCGGCCTCCTGCAGCGAGGATCAGCGGCTCTTCGGGCGGCAAAGGCTCGCCCCTGTGCGTGCGGCTGATCAGGGCAATGGTGCAACCACACACGACCACCGAACCGATGGCCGCCAGCACTGCCACCGGGCCGCCGTGCAAGGCAGTGACCACGTTCTGCTGCGCGGCCATCGCCACCACCACAGGGATATACATGGCGCCCCAGAAGCCCACGCCCATCTCGCAGTCCTTGGTCATGCCGCCGCGCTTTTGCATCCACAACCGCGCGCAGATCAGCAGGATCATCGCGATGCCCACGCCGCCCACATTGGATTTGACCCCCAGCAACACGCCGAGCATGTCGCCCATGATCACGCCCGCGAGCGTGCAGATCGCCAGCAATGCCACACCGTAAATAATCATTGTTGTTGTCCTCAAAGTGCTCGATCGAAATTGTTGTTGTTGTGCTTCGAAAGCCTTGGGTCGTGCTTTATCGGTGGCGGCGCTCCTCCTCTTGCAGCAGGGCCTGCAAGGTATCCAGGCGCGCGCCCTCGCAGGCGATCACCGTGCCTTGTTCGAATACACGGCGTGACAGGCCGGTGAGCACCGCGCCCGGTGGCAGTTCAATCTGCAGACGCACACCACGCTCGTAGGCGCTCTGCACCGTGCCGCGCCAGTCGACGACGCGGCACATGTTGAAGGCCAGGTCATCGCGCAGTTGCTCAGGGTTGTGGATAGGCCGCGCGCGGGTGCTGCTCAGGTAAGTGATGCGCGGCGCCTTGAGTGGGACGAACGCTTGGGCAAGCGCCTGGGCCGGTTGCTCCAGCAGCACGCAATGGGACGGCACGCTGACCGCCAGACGCCTGGCGATGCCGTTGCCCTTGATGCGTTCTGCGACACGCTGCATCGCCGCGTCGCTGCCGGCAATGACCGTCTGGTTATCGGCATTGATATTGGCCAGGTACACCGGGGTCTGTGGGCTGTGGATTTCGGCGAGCAATGTTTCCACTGTGGATAACTGCGGGCCGATGATCGCGGTCATCCCGTAGCCCTGTGGATAAGCGCTTTGCATCAGTTCGCCGCGCAGGCTGACGAGTTTGATGGCATCGGCAAAGTCCAATGCGCCGGCGATAACAGCAGCGGGATAGGCGCCGATGGACAGGCCCGCTACATAGTCCGGCGCGAGCTGCAACAGACGCGCATGCGCCACGCCAGCCATCAACAGGCAAAGCTGGACGGCGCGCGTCGATTCAAGGGCCTGTGCCGAATCGAGCCGGCGCACGTCTTCACCCAGGGCAGCGCTGGCCTCGTCAAGGACGTCGACGGGCAGCGACTGGAGCATGCCGACTCGCTGGGCGCCCTGCCCCGGAAATACCAGCAAGCTGCTCATGCCACCGCCTGCCAGGGGTCGACGACAAGGTGCGCCCCGTTGGCGGTTTTCAGCAGCACCCGGCGTGATGCGCCCGCCCATTCACGCAAGGCGACAGCGCCGACGGGGGTTTGCAGTTGCAGGTCGACGGCGCACGGTGCGCTATCGAGCATCGCCAATAACGCATGCGCCTGGTGACGCTCAAGCGGCTCGGGGGTGCGCAGGATCAAATCCAGATCGCTCGCGGCATGCAACGCTTCGATGCCGCTGGCCAATTCGAATCCGGCACTGCCGCTGACGCCCCAGTCGTTATGCGCCAACAGCGGCCGCAGTTGATCAAGTGCCCGCAGCGCCGGCACATCCCTTGGCGAGGTCACGTCCCGCAGGGCTTCGGGGGCCACACGCCGTTGTACCGCAGCAATCGGCATCTGCGCGGCAAACCGCTGCTCACGCAAACGTCCCCGTACACCGACCGCCACATGGCCCGGCGCGACGACGGCGCGACGCACCACCACCGGGTGGCCGGCGCTGAGCGCATCCACCACCCAGCCGGGCGCATCGGCGGGCAGATGGGCCGGGGTCATGCCCCAGAGCAAGTCGTGAGCGTTCACCATTGCTCCCGCAGCAGCTGACGCACGTGGCTGGACGCCGCACGATTGGACGCCCCCAGGCGCCCGCTCAGATCGGCGGTATCGATATCCTTGATCGCATTCATCAGGCAATCGCTGACCCGCGCCACGTCGTCTGCCGTGGGTTGTTCAATCTGGCTGACCGTCAGCGTCTCCCAGAGCAGCCCAAGGCTGGCATAACTGTCGATGTCATACGCCATCGGCGGCACGCTGGCAGCCAGGACTTCGAGTTCTTCGACACTGCGCAGGGTGACCCGCGCCGCCGAGGCCTTGCCCATGGCATGCACCATGACGCCAGGGTCGCGCAGGGCAATCAGGCGATTGGCCTGGTAACCGTGAGCGAGGAACGCGCCGGACATGGCCTTGCCCACCAGCAGCGCAATCACCGGGTGACCGGCGAGACGGGCACGGGCATAGCTGTCGGCGGCAGCGGCCAGGGCTTGATGGATGCCGAGGGCTTCTTCGCGACGACCGTAGGCTTGGCTGGGCACATCGACGATGGCGATCAGCGGGCGTTTGTCACCCCTGGCGATAGCGTCATCGACGGCCTTGGCGAGCCCCCAGCCCTCCAGCAAACCGACTTCGCCATTGCGTGCGCGCGGGAAGCGGCTGTTCGGGTCGGTGACCACGGCGAGAAAACGCACGCTCTGGCCGTTCAACTGGCCATCGGCGATCCTGAGCGAGTCAGGCAAGCCTTGCACCCGCGTCGCGCCGGCGCTTAGCGCGTTAAACCACTGCAAACCTCTCATGGGCGTACTCCCTGATAGAGCGCGCGCACCGTCGCCGGCTCGATTTGCGCTGTCGTATCCAGTTCGGCCAGGCGCGCCAGATAAAAATCAGCGCGGCGGCTACGCTGTTGTTCGGGCGCGCCTTGCTGCAACAGCGCGCTGACGGTCTGCTGGATCTGCGCCACATCGTCGGCCACATAACGGTCGGCCAACCCACTGTTGAAGCGCTGTTCGCCACCCGTTAGGCTCCAGATAAACGGCCGGTCGCGGGAGTCGTATTCGTCCAACCCGGCTTCCTGCTCGATCACCTGCGGGCCGTTCAAGCCCAGGCGCGCTTCACGGGTGACCACCAGATAGCTGCACAACCCTGCGGCGATGGACATGCCGCCGAAGCAGCCGACACTGCCCGCCACCACGCCGATAACCGGCTGGTACTGGCGCAGGTCGACAATCGCCGCGTGGATATCGGCAATGGCGGCCAGACCCAGGTTGGCTTCCTGCAGGCGTACGCCGCCGGTTTCCAGCAGCAGCACGGCGCGGGTCGGGATGCCGTTGCGGTTATCTTCAGCGGCCAGTTCCAGCGCTCCGGCGATCTTCGCGCCGCCGACTTCACCGAGGCTGCCGCCTTGGAAGTTACCCTCGATGGCGGCAATCACTACCGGCAGACCGGCAACGCTGCCTTTGGCGATGACCACCCCGTCATCCGCCTGGGGCACCACGCCCTGGCGGCTGAGCCACGGCGACATGACGCGCTGAAAGGGGTCTATCAGCTCGCGAAAGGTGCCGGCATCCAGCAACGCCTTGGCGCGCTGCCGACCACCGAGTTCAACGAAGCTGTGTTTGTTGAGCCAATCAGTCATGGCCGATCTCCTCGAAGCCTTGCTCCAGGCGCAAACGCACCACACCGGGCGTGGCGCCAAAATCGTGGATATCAATGTTCAAGGCCGGCGGCGTCTGCTCCTGGAAAATGCGTTCGAACAGGTGCTGCCAACGTTGCTCGGCGCCATTGACCGAGGTCTGTACCTGGATGGTCAGCGTGCCGGCGGTGCCCGGTTCCAGCAGCACTTCAAGGTCGCCGGAGCCGACGCACCCCACCAGCGCACGGCCTTTTGGCGGCTGCCCGGCGGGGAATTCAAAGGATAGGGTCTGCATCACAACGCTCCGTCGAGGCGGTCGATAAACAGGCAGGCGGCCAACAGGTCGGCAGCACCGCCGGGGGAGGCATTCAGGGCCAGCAGTTGTTGGTCCAGCGCGTGCAGTTGGCGGCGGCCGGCCAGGGTTGCGCTGCCGCCGGCGTCCAGCACGGCCTGGGCGCCCTGTTGCAGGGTGGTCAGGCCTGCGTAGCCGGCGCGGTAGAGCACGCAGGTGTCGGCCAGTTCGGTCATGATCGCGAGCAAGGCGTCCAGGCGCGCGTTCTGTTCTCCGGCGTGTTGCCGGCGGCTCTTGTGCAATTGCGGCAGGCCACGCTGCGTCACCGAGGGGAAGCCCAACTGCGCTTCTTCGCGGGCACCGCGAGCGCCGTAACGTTGGGCGACCAGCGCGCCGTGGCTCAGGGTTTGTGGCGCATGTCGGTCGTTGAGTAAGGCCAATCTGGCCGCGTTCAGCGTAACGGCGCCAGGGTCCAGGGCCGCTGCGGCGGTGAGCAGACCGAGCGCCCAGATCGCACCGCGATGAGTATTTACGCCATTGGTGGTAATGAGCATCGCTTGCTCGCCTTCGCGGCCAATACGGCCGAGGGCTTCGCGCAGAGGCAGGCCGATTTCGCCGATTTCAAGCGCGACCTCGGCCATTTCCTTGAACATCGGCCACAGCGACAACGCCGAGGCGTGCATCAAGCCCAAGTGCAAATCGGTGTGGGCGCCGTTGCCTCGCCGGTCTACCAGGGCGGGCTTGGGCGACAAATCCGCTTCGTCGATCAGTGCATCGACCGCCATATCCGCCAGGCGATCGGCCAGGCTCACTTCATGCAGTTTGAGGGCGCGCATCTACCAGCTCCTGAATTTGGCGGGTGGGTTGTACAGGCCGCCGGACCAGTCCACCAGGTCGGCCACGCTCTTGGCGGCCAACAGCTCGCGGGTGGCGTCGGTGCGACGAATGCCCAGGTCTTCGGGCAGCGCAATCAAGCCTTCGCGGCGCATGCGGGCGGTGTCCTTGGGGTTGTGGCGCATACCGATGGCGGTGACTCCGGCGACGGCAGCGATCATTGCCTGGCGTTCTTCCAGGGAACGGGCCTTGTACAGGTAGGCGATGCCTTCTTCGGTGAGCAGGTGGGTGACGTCGTCGCCGTAGATCATGATCGGCGCCAGGGGCATGCCGCTTTTGCGCGCCACTTCCACCGCGTCGAGGGTGTCGACAAAGGTCGGCTTGCCGCCTTCCTGGAAGGTCTCGACCATTTGCACGACGAGTTTTTTGCCGCGTTCGAGCAAGGCTTCGGGCGCATCATCGTGGCGCATGTCCAGCCAGGCCGGTGTGCCGTGGCGGCGACCGCGTGGGTCGTGGCCCATGTTCGGCGCGCCGCCGAAACCGGCAAGGCGGCCACGGGTCACGGTGCTGGAATGGCCGTCGCCGTCCACTTGCAGGGTGGCGCCGATAAACAGGTCCACCGCGTACTGGCCGGCCAGTTGGCAGAACATGCGGTTGGAGCGCATCGAGCCGTCGCGGCCGGTGAAGAACACATCCGGGCGTGCGGCGATGTAGTTTTCCATGCCCAGTTCAGTGCCGAAGCAATGCACGCTTTGCACCCAGCCGCTTTCAATCGCCGGGATCAGCGTGGGGTGCGGGTTGAGGGTCCAGTTGCGGCAGATCTTGCCCTTCAGGCCCAGGGATTCGCCGTAGGTGGGCAGGATCAGTTCGATGGCGGCGGTGTTGAAGCCGATGCCGTGGTTGAGCGATTGCACATTGTGTTTTTCGTAGATACCACGGATCGCCATCATCGCCATCAGCACGTGTACCGGCTTGATGTGACGCGGATCACGGGTGAACAGCGGCTCGATATAGAACGGCTTGTCGGCCACCACCACGAAATCCACCCAGCTGGCGGGGATGTCCACGCGCGGCAAGTCGGTGACGTCGTCCACCAATTGGTTGACCTGCACAATCACGATGCCATCGCTGAAGGCAGCGGGTTCGATCAGCGCGGGGGTGTCTTCGGTGCTGGCGCCGGTGTAAATGTTGCCGGCGCGGTCGGCCATGAAGCCGGCCGAGAGCACCACGTTGGGAATCAGGTCCACCACCAGGCGCGCATAGAGTTCGATGTAGGTATGGATCGCGCCGATTTCCAGCAGGCCGTCTTCCAGCAACTGGCTGATGCGCAGGGATTGGGTGCCGGCGAAGGAGAAATCCAGCTTGCGTGCGATGCCTTTTTCAAACAGGTCCAGGTGCTCGGAACGGCCGACACTGGGCATGATCATGTGCAAATCGTGGAGCTTGGCCGGGTCGGCCTTGGCCAGGGAACGCGAGAGGAAGTCGGCCTGCTTCTGGTTGTTGCCCTCCAGTACCACGCGGTCGCCGGGAAGGATCAAGGCTTCAAGGGCCTCGACGATCTTGTCACTGGGCAACACCGCCCCGTCTGCATACTGCTTGACCAGCCCGAGCCGCCGCTGCTTCTCGTCGCGCCGCCGCGTCCAGCGCGAGTCGGGGGTGATGGTTGTTGTCATGGTTGCTCCACGGGGGGTTGCTGTCGTGGGCTGTACCTTAGGAGTGAACGTGGAGGCTATCAATCAAGCAGGGCAGCAAACCATTACGCCTGGAGTAACGAAGATCAAAATGTGGGAGGGGGCTTGCCCCCGATTGCGGTGGGTCAGCTAATAGATATGTGGCTGATACACCGCTATCGGGGGCAAGCCCCCTCCCACATTTGCTCAGTGGCGCCTGTTAGATAGCGGTCCCAATCAAGGACCGATCAGTCCCTATTTGGGACCGCTTTAAAATTCCGGCGAAGGACTGACTTGCTCCAGCGCTCTATCGACCAGCAACTGACCCAACGCTGCCATCTGCTGAATCCCAAGCATGATGGCGCGCTGGGAGGTGTCCAGATCGAAGGCCAGGGTGCAGGTGAGCGCGTTGAGGGAGGACAGGGTTTCGCTGGCGTTGACCAGCAGGGTTTCGGTGTTTTGGTGAGGGTTTACGGTGAAGAGGGGTGGATTGGGGGTAGGTTTGATCATGATGAAACTCCTAAACAGTCAGTAAGGAGCGCCACTGTTCGCTTGCACGCGAATGAGGGTGGCGACCGTGCGCAGGTGTGCAAGACCGGGCCTGTTTAGGACACCC
>Ga0105246_10000708_pt1 | contig 18820 bp, 18 predicted proteins | sample KBSM64metaG_FD_99694 | JGI IMG/M metagenome (GOLD analysis project Ga0105246, IMG submission 99694) | Miscanthus rhizosphere microbial communities from Kellogg Biological Station, Michigan, USA - KBS M6-4 metaG | ecosystem: Host-associated > Plants > Roots > Rhizosphere > Soil | place... | reverse complement strand
CTTCAACACACTTCGGCTTGGCACTCGCATGCGCAGAGGCGCACGTTCCGCTGTTCGATCACTTGAGGTTTTTATGACACCGCGTTTGCTGGCCATGGCGCTGGCGCCCCTGCTCGGGCTGTTCATTGTTGCCCTGGGCAACGGCTTTCTGTCTTCTTTGACCACTTTGCGCCTGGGCGCGGCCGGCGAATCGGCGACGATGATCGGCATCGTGTCCTCGGCCTATTTCATCGGCCTGACCTTGGGCGCGATTTTCAATGACCGGCTGATCCTGCGCATCGGCCATATCCGCGCCTATAGCAGCTTCGCCTCGCTGATCGCCGCGACCATCCTGCTGCAAGGCCTGTTTTATGACACTTGGGGCTGGGTCGTTCTGCGCCTGATCAACGGCTGGGCCACGGTCGGCGTGTTTCTGGTGATCGAGAGCTGGCTGCTGCTGGCCGGTGACGCGAAGATTCGCGGGCGCCTGCTGGCGCTGTACATGATCGTCCTCTACGGCGCCGGCGTGCTGGGTCAGGCGTTTTTGGGGAAAATCACCGGGCTGGGCGACACGGCGCCGTTCATGGTCGCCGGCATACTCGCGACCCTGTCGGTGCTGCCGATCGTGATCCTGCCGCGGGTTTCGCCGCTGCTGGAACAGGTCGAACCGCTCAAGCCACGGGCACTGCTGGGCGTGTCGCCCACCGGGCTGGTCGGCTGCTTCGGCTCCGGGGTGACCATCGCGGCGATCTACACCCTGCTGCCGCTGTACCTGCAACGCATCGGCCTGAACGTCGGCGAAGTCGGCAGCATGATGGCCTGGACGATCCTCGGCGCAATGCTGCTGCAATACCCGGTCGGGCGCTGGTCCGACCGCAAGGATCGCCTGCAAGTGCTGACCGTGCTGTGCGCCGCGTGCACCGTGCTGTCGCTGGTGATCGTGCTGGTGCCGCTGTCCTCGGCCATGCTCGCAGCGATGCTGTTTCTGCTGGGCGGCGGCGTGTTCGCGCTGTACCCGGTTGCGGTCAGCCACGCTGCCGATCGTGCGCCGGTCGAAACCCTGGTGCCGATGATTCAAGGCATGCTGCTGATCAACTCGCTGGGCTCGGCGATGAGCCCGCTGCTGATCTCGCCGGCAATGAACGCCCACGGCGAAGCCGGTCTGTTCTGGGCCTTCGCGCTAGTCAACCTGAGCATGGTGACGTTCTTCTTCTGGCGTCGCGGCAAGCGTCCGGTGCCGGCCAACCCGGCGCCGTTCGCAGCAGCGGCGACCTTCTCGCCGACCGGCGCCGAGCTGCGGGTGACCGAAGACTTGCGTCAGGCAGCGCAGGAGCATCCGCCGATGGTCGATGCGTTGAGCGGCGAAGCGGCACCGCCAACGGCATCGCGCTACGAAGCCAGTTGAGTTTCTGGCAGGCATAAAAAAACCGGTGACTTGCGTCACCGGTTTTTTATTGCCTCTGAATCAGTGCGGTGCCCGAGGAATGGTCTTCATCAGGTCTTCAGGGCTGATATGCCCCACCACACTGCCCGGCTGCGGCAGATTCAGGATGTGGCCCTTCATCTTGCCGATCACGTGCATCTCGCACGGTTTGCAGTCGAACTTCAGGGTCAGCACTTCGTCGCCGTGAATCAGCTGCATCGGCGCAACTTTGGTTTTCACGCCGGTCACGCCTTTGGCCTGTTTCGGGCACAGGTTGAAGGAGAACCGCAGGCAGTGCTTGGTGATCATCACCGGCACTTCGCCCGCCTCTTCGTGGGCCTCGTACGCGGCGTCGATCAGCTTCACGCCGTGACGGTGGTAGAAGTCGCGAGCCTTCTGGTTATAGACGTTGGCCAGGAACGACAGATGCGCTTCCGGGTACACCGGCGGTGGCGTGGTCTCGGCCTTGCGCGAACCGCGCGGGTGAGCGGCAACGCGGGCGGTGGTCAGCGCTTCGATCACTTCACGGCGCAACGACTTGAGCTGCGAATTCGGGATGAAGAACGCTTGCGGCGCATCCAGCTTGATCGAGGTCGCGTGGTACTCGGTGGTGCCGAGCTGACCGAGCAGGTCGTGCAGAGTCTCCAGCGCCTGTTCCGGTTTGTTGGCGACACCGAACGGGCCTTCCAGCGCGACGCTGGCGCTGATGCCCTCTTCGCTGGTCACGGTCAGTTCCAGACGCTCTTCGCGAAGCTTCGCCAGCCAGCTCACGCCGATACGACGCTCGGCGGAGGTCTTGAGCAAGGCCTGCTGCCAGTTGTGGTCGAGGTTGCGGTTCAGCGGGTGGTTCGGGCGCAGCTTGTACAGGCCTTCCGGCATCTCGTTCGGCTCGACGCGGTAGCGATAGCGCTTCTCGCCTTCTTCCTCGAACTCGCCCTTGGCTTCGGCGATGTTGGCGCGGAACCCCACCACTTCGCGCTTGACCAGCACATTGAGGCCGTCGCCGTTGGACAGTGGCTCGTGGGTGATGACCTGCATGTCACGCTTGCCGACTTTCTCAACCACGCCCACTGCCAGACCGGTGAAGGTCGGCGAATCGAACGCGCCGATGTCGATCTTGCGCTCGCTGACGAAGTAGTCGGTGCTGCCACGGTGGAAGGTCTTTTCCGGGTCCGGCATGAAGAAATGCGCGGTGCGGCCGCTGGAGGCGCGGGCCAGGTCCGGGCGGTCTTCGAGCACGTCGTCGAGGCGCTGGCGGTAATAGGCGGTGATGTTCTTCACATAGCCCATGTCCTTGTAGCGACCTTCGATCTTGAACGAACGCACACCGGCCTCGACCAGTGCGCGGATGTTGGCGCTCTGGTTGTTGTCCTTCATCGACAGCAGGTGTTTTTCGTAGGCGATCACGCCACCCTTTTCGTCTTTCAGGGTGTACGGCAGACGGCAGGCCTGGGAGCAGTCGCCCCGGTTGGCACTGCGCCCGGTCTGCGCGTGGGAAATGTTGCACTGACCGGAAAACGCCACGCACAACGCGCCGTGGATGAAGAACTCGATGGCGGCATCGGTTTCATCGGCGATTGCGCGGATTTCCTTGAGGTTCAGTTCACGGGCCAGTACCAGTTGCGAAAAACCGGCCTGATCGAGGAACTTGGCCCGCTCAAGGGTGCGGATGTCGGTCTGGGTGCTGGCGTGCAGCTCGATGGGTGGAATGTCCAGCTCCATCACGCCCAGGTCCTGGACGATCAGCGCATCGACGCCGGCGTCGTACAACTGATGGATCAGCTTGCGCGCCGGCTCCAGTTCGTTGTCGTGCAGGATGGTGTTGATGGTGGTGAAGATGCGCGCGTGATAGCGACGGGCAAATTCCACCAGTTCGGCGATTTCGCTCACCTCGTTGCACGCGTTATGACGCGCGCCGAAGCTCGGGCCGCCGATGTACACCGCGTCGGCGCCATGCAGGATGGCCTCACGGGCAATGGCCACGTCACGGGCGGGGCTGAGCAGTTCCAGGTGATGTTTGGGCAAGGACATATGTTTTTTTAGTCAGGCTGTCACGGTTGAGGCGCGCATTGTAGCCGCGAAACGCGTGGGCGGCACGTCTGTGCTGCCGGGTGGCTGCTATAAATCCGGCTACAGAATCTTGCGCCGTTACCTACAACTACACCGGAATGCGCCGACTGGAGAGTTTAGAGCGAGTTCCTTACCGTTCCTGACCACAGAAAAGAACTGATCGATTTATCGAGTGCGTACTGGTTTGCGGTACCCCCGTTCGAGCAGTTGCTTACACATAAAGGGTCGCAAGTGAACTGGATCAGTTACTACTTAAAAACTTTCAAGATCATATCAAAGAACTATCGAGGATTCGTGACGGGTTTCATCGGGGTCTCCACGATATTCATTGCATGCAGCTCCTTGAGTTCGGCCCTCCCCATTTTGTTGAAAAATGCAGCCAACGCTATTAATGAAATACAGAGCGCACAGACTCAATTCCTTGTTTTTGCCAGTGCCTATGCAATCCTGTGGACAGCATCACAGATTCTCTCCAATGTTCGCGGGGTATTTTCAGCGTGGATATTGGCCAAATGCGATGCAACCCTTTACGAAGAAATAGTTTCCAGGGTTTTTAGATACTCCCATCGAAAGCAGCAGACCCTTGACCCTGGATACATTGTCGCCGATATAAACAGATCAGCAGGCAGTTTCAGCATGGTCACCATAGGCATCTTTTGGACAATCGTTCCCATCGCGCTTGAAATGATTATTGCCATGAGCGTTCTTTTTACGACCATGGGTTATTTCTATGCAATCCTGTTTTTTGTTTTTTGCATTGGTTTGATTTTGATAGCCGTCCACGTAGCCAAATCAAGCTCACATATTCACAAGTCCATATTTGAGGCTGACAATGAGCTTTCCAGCTACACCATTCAAAGGCTCGGAAGAATTTATGACATAAGGCTCAACAACAGCCTCCCCAAAGAACTTCTTTCGGGGCGATCCTTCTTCGACAAATACGTGAAGACAATCAGAAAAGCAAATCTTCACATGGGAATGCGCCTCGGCTTGCAGGGGCTGGCGATCGGCACCACACTAACCTTTTTTGTCATACTTTCGGGGATGAGCGACCCTACTCGCCTTACCGCCGGTGACTTTGTCATGATTGTGGGCTACATCACCATGTTCACCATGCAGTTACATATATTGGCCGGAACGTTAATCAATCTTCAGGCAAATCTCGTATCTTTGAACATTGGAATTAAATACATCGAAGAGAATATCAATAAACCGTATTACCCAAACAAGCACAAAGACACACATCTATTCTCCCTGCATGGTGTATCACTCACCAAAGACAACAAAATCATCCTAAGCAGCGTCAGTTATAAATTTGGTCCAGGCATACACATAATATCTGGCCGATCCGGCACTGGAAAAACGACACTCATAAACACCCTGCTAGGATTTGAAGACAGCTATAAAGGTACAGCCCACTATAAAGGACACCCCATAGATGAATCATTAAGTGAGTACATACTGTCCGAAGTTTCTGTTGCACCACAGAATCCGGTGCTGTTACCCGGAACGCTTAAAGACAATCTGCTTTATGGAACTGAAAGTGCCAGCCCACAAAAATTGGCTTTGACTCTTGAACTTTTAGGATTCTCTAGAGACAACGCTGACATTGAAGCTTTGCTATCCACCGCCATAGACATTTCAGGAGGAGGACTTAGCGGCGGAGAACGACAAAGAATTGCCATAGGGCGAGCGATTTTAAGAGAGAAAACAACAATAATCCTGGATGAACCCACCTCGGCACTGGACAGAATAACGGCCAAAAGAATTATGGACTGGCTGATTGCCAACATCCCTTGTTTGATTATTGTTACTCACGATGAGCTTCTGAAGAAAAAATACGGAGTTGCCATAGAACTTTAGAACATCTATTTAATTCGCAAAAACTGAATCTCAAATCTGAATTTCAAATGGCGGCCCGAGTCGTTTGATTGATACTCAATGCCGCCATGCTGTTATCTGAAATAGCCGCTGACGCGTAAATCAGGCCTTGGCAGCCATCGCAGTCACTTCCACCTTCATCCCTTCAACCGCCAGCGCCGCCACACCCACCGCCGCTCGCACCGGCCAAGGCTTGGCGAAGTAGCGCTTGTACACCTCGTTGAACGCAGCGCGATCAGCCATGTCGGTCAGGTAAATGGTCAGGTGCAGCACGCGATCCATCGAACTGCCGGCCTTTTCCAGCGCCACTTTCAGCGCCTGCAGGGTGCATTCGCTTTGCGCAGTGACATCACCCAGTTCCAGGCTGCCATCGGCACGGGTCGGAATCTGGGTCGACATCAGGATGCCGTTGAATTCGGTCACGTCCGAAGAGATCGAGTCTGCATCCGGATCCGGGGTGTAGGTGATGTCTTGGTTGGCCATGGGAAAGTCCTTCGCTGGCAGTGAGGACGGCGCGATCGCGCGCCGTTTCGGGCGGCCAGTTTACAGACCCGGTCGCCGGTGGGAAGTCCCGACACGGTGTGTCAGCCCTGCACCAGTATCCGCCGCAGTTCCAGCGCATTGCCGAGTGCCGCGCCACTGGCGGTGTTGTCGAAGATGCACCAGGTGTCGGCACCATCGGCAGCCGCTACCTGCAAATCGCCGGCGAGCGTTTCCAGATACGCCGAATCATAGGGGCTGTGATAAATCCGTGGCGAACCGTGCAGCCGCCAGTAGCGCACGCCCGGCCAGCCGCACGGAGCCGTGTCGGTGCTGATTCGCGAGGGATCGACCACCGCTTGCGCGATGCGATACGCCATCAACAACAGTTCGGCGGCGGCCCAGGATCCGTGGCGCGGCTCCATCACCACGGCCCCGGAATAACGCTGGCGCAAGCCGATAAAAAACGCCTCGGCAACCGTTTCGTCAAACACCAGCGACGGTGGCAACTGCAGCAGCAGGCAACCCAGGCGATCACCGAGTCCCGAACACTGCTCGAGAAAGGCGTCAAGCTCAGGTTCAAAGTCCCGCAGACGTCGCTCATGGCTGATCGACTTCGGCATCTTCACGCAAAAGCGAAATCCGTCCGCCACCGACTCTGCCCATCGGACGTAGGTTTGGCGTTTGTGCGGACGGTAGAAGGAGCTGTTGATTTCCACGCCATTGAGCAGCGCGGAATAACGTTGCAAGTGAGTGCCCTGCTCCGGAAAGGCCGGCCAGTGCTGCCGGGCCAGGCTCCAGCCGGCGCAGCCAATGAAAACCGACGGCGTACTCAAAACAGCACCCTGCCCGCTTCACGCATGAAGATTTCCACGGTTTTCGGCCCGATACCGTCGAAGGCTTGCAAACGCTTTTCGAAGTCTTGGCGGTCAGCGCTTGCCTCGACCATGTTCATCACACGACCGGCGTACTCGTCATTCAGTTTGGCGGCCAGGGCCAGCAAGCGTTCGGCGGTGGTTTCGTCGTAGCGCACGTAATGCGCTTGGCCGAGCATCCGCACCAGTTCGCGGTGGGTGCAATCGGCGAGTTTGCGCGGGGTATCGCGCTGGTGCTGTTCAACGATCACTCGGTAGGCTTCGGCGGCGATGTCGGCCTGGATTCTTTTGCCCATCACGAAACTGGCGAGCAGCCATTTGAACAGGGCTGATTCGTTCAGCGGATGCAGATCGATGTGCAAGTCTTCGGCGTTGATGGTTTTGGTCATGTAGCTTTTGAGCAAGAGTCGCGTGACGCGTGCGGCGCTGGCGACGAATGGTTTCGAAGCGTAAAGCTTCAGGCTTTTCCTTGTCGTGTGATGATCGATAAACATGTTTGGATCACGCCGTTTAAAGGCATGTCTGAATGCTTCCAGATGCCTACAAATCCTTGCGCCAGAGCCTACGGCTACGCCAGAATCCGCCGGCTTGTGCGCCCTGGGGTCGGCCGGTAACTTGGATCGGGTCACTGATTCGCAGTGATCGGGTTTAGCAGCCCGGCTCATCTACCACGGTTGCACATCTCACCTTGTCAGGTTTTCGCCTGCATTTTGCGGTGGCTGTGCGCATGGCACCTTCGGGTGCGCCGGGTTTGGTGATGACCGGTCTGCTAACTTGCGCACAGCTGCCACCTTTCGTTTAGCAGCGAGACGGTTGCAGCCTCAATGAGGTACATCACCATGTTCAAAGTAACTCCGAATCCCCCGGTCACCGAACCGGCCAGCATCACCGACCCAACTTCCCCCTACGAATGCCCTGATTCGAAGAAATTCAACGAAGCTGCCAACCGCGCCCTCGACTACCACCTCGGCCCGATGACAGCCCACATGATGGCCGCGCCCTACTCCCCCAACCGCCTCTACCAGACCAACCCGGCCAGCAGCAACGAATCCCTGCTGGTCGACGCCGCCGAAACCCTCGGCTCGGCCAACGTCATGCTCAACAACTTCGCCGACCTCCTCCAGGGCCCCCACCGCAAGACTGCGCAAGGTATTGCGCAGGTGGTGATGTTGGCGGAACTGGCGGTGAATCAGGTTCTGGATAAGGTCGTACCGACCGAGTAATACCTAGCGGCGGGGTCTCCCCCGCCGTCACTGAGTTGTTTGATAACTCTTCGCAACTGGATATCCCCCCAAACCCAATTATGCTCAATAGAACCTCGCCCAATCCGCGAGGCCGTCAGTCTGTCCGCGCTCCCCCCACCCGGTGAAGCGCAACACCCCCAGGCCACGGGTACAGCAACACTGATAGGTGCTCCGGCCTACAAAAACAAGCACAACGGAGAACACCCATGGCCGTACTCGACAGCATGTCCACCGGCAGTGCCCCGCACCACAGCGTCAGCCGTGAGGAGCGCAAGGTCATCTTCGCCTCGTCCCTCGGCACGGTGTTCGAGTGGTACGACTTTTACCTTTACGGCTCTCTCGCCGCGATCATCGCCAAGCACTTCTTTGCCGGGGTCAACGAGACCACCTCGTTCATCTTCGCCCTGCTCGCCTTCGCCGCCGGTTTTGCGGTGCGGCCGTTTGGGGCGGTGGTGTTCGGGCGGCTGGGGGACATGATCGGGCGCAAGCACACGTTTCTGATCACGATTGTGATCATGGGTGTGTCGACGGCGATTGTGGGTTTCCTGCCCGGTTACGCGACCATCGGAGTCGCGGCGCCGATCATTCTGATTACCCTGCGCCTGCTGCAAGGTCTGGCGCTGGGCGGTGAATACGGCGGCGCGGCGACCTATGTCGCCGAGCATGCGCCGAAGGGCAAACGCGGGTATTTCACCTCGTGGATTCAGACCACCGCGACGCTGGGGCTGTTTCTGTCGCTGCTGGTGATTCTGGCTTGCCGCACGGCGCTGGGCACCGAGGCGTTCGAGGCCTGGGGCTGGCGGATTCCGTTCTTGCTGTCGATCCTGCTGCTGGCGGTCTCGGTATACATCCGGCTGCAACTGAACGAGTCGCCGGTGTTCAAGAAAATGAAGGAAGAAGGCAAATCCTCGAAAGCCCCGCTGACCGAGTCTTTTGCCCGTTGGGACAACCTGAAAATCGTGATCATGGCCCTGCTCGGTGGCACCGCCGGCCAAGCGGTGGTCTGGTACACCGGGCAGTTCTACGCGCTGTTTTTCCTCCTGCAAACACTGAAGATCGACCCGCAGACCGCCAACCTGCTGATCGCCGGTTCGCTGCTGATCGGTACACCGTTCTTCGTGATTTTCGGCAGCCTGTCCGACCGCATCGGGCGCAAGGGCATCATCATGGCCGGGTGCATTCTGGCGGCGGTGACCTACTTCCCGATCTTCCATGCGCTGACCCAGTACGGTAACCCTGATGTCTTCGTCGCTCAGGAGAAGAACCCGGTCAAAGTGGTCGCCAGCCCTGACCAGTGCTCGTTCCAGTTCGATCCGGTGGGCAAGGCCAAATTCACCAGCTCCTGCGACCTGGCGAAAACCCTCCTGGCCAAACGGGCGATCCCGTACGAAAACGTGGTGGCGGAACCGGGCACCGTGGCCCAGGTGCGCATTGGTGACAAAGTCATCGAAAGTTTCGAAGGCACCGCCCTGCCGGCCGCCGACTTCAAGACCCGCAACGACGCCTTTACCGCCAGCCTCAGCACCGCGTTGAAAGAGGCCGGCTACCCGGAAAAGGCTGACCCGGCCAAGACCAATTACCCGATGGTCCTGGTCCTGCTGACCGTACTGGTGATCTACGTGACCATGGTTTACGGCCCGATTGCGGCGTGGCTGGTGGAGCTGTTCCCGGCGCGCATCCGCTACACCTCGATGTCGCTGCCCTACCACATCGGCAACGGCTGGTTTGGCGGGTTCCTGCCGACCGTGGCGTTTGCGATGGTCGCGGCCACCGGGGATATCTACTACGGCTTGTGGTACCCGATTGTCATCGCGGTAATGACGGCGATTCTCGGGATCTTCTTCATGCCGGAAACCAAGGATCGCGACATCCATCACACCTGAAACCGGGGCGGCCCTCTTTCATCGAGAGAGGGCCGTCAACGCACGTTGCGATACAGCATCAACCGTGCGCTTTCGTGCAGCCCCCGCGTCAGCTCGACCAGTCGTTGAAACTCCTCAGGATGCGCATCAGCCACATTCTCCAGCGGTGTCGCCGATTTCAAGTCATGCAGCGTCGGCGCGCTGCCGTCGTGTTGCATTTGCAGCAGATGGTCCTTGGTCACCCCGCCAATCAGCGGAAACGTCCCCTCGCGCAACACCAGCGGCACCACTCGCTCGCCTTCGGGTGCCGGTTGCTGCAGGTCGCGACCCATGGCGCGGTTCTCGAAAGCCACGCCAGCCATGCCCGCCACCGTCGGCAACAGATCGGCAAGCCCCACCGCTTCTTCGATCACCTTGGGTTTGAGCAGGCCCGGCGCATGAATCAGCATCGGTACATGGTTGCTCTCCAGCCCCAGTTGTTCGAAGGCCGGCGGCATGTGCGGGATGCGGCTGATGCGGGTGTTGTGGTCACCGAAGAACACGAAAATCGTGTTGTCGTAATAGCCGCCGGCCTTGGCCAGTTCCATCAGGCGACCGATGTTGAAATCCAGCAGCCGCACGGCGTTGTATTGCTCGACGCTGCGTGAACCGGCGTTTTGCACCTGTTCCAGCGACAGGTTGCTGACCTCGAAGCCGTCGTTGTCCCTGGGAATGGTGAAAGGCCGGTGATTGCCCGACGTTTGCACGTAGGCGAAGAACGGTTTGTCCTTGGGCAGTGCGCGCAGGATCTCATCGCCTTCCTTGAACAGGTCCAGATCGGAAATCCCCCACACATCCACACGTGGCGCACGCCAGTCGCGCTCCTCGTACAGACGCACGCCGTCGATGCTTTGCTGGATCAGCGCATTGATGTTGGCCCAACCGGCGTTGCCGCCGATCATGTAGAGCTTCTGGTAATCGGTGAACGCATTGATCAGCGTGTGCTGGTTGGTGATCAGCGGATGACGGGTGGCGGTCTCCTGCCGGGTGACGTCGGGAACGCCGGTGATGCTCGCCCACACGGTTTTTGCAGTGCCGGTGACCGGGACGTAGAAGTGTTTGAAGAACCAGCTCTCACCTGCCAGACGATCAAGGTTGGGCGTGGGGTTTAACGGGTTGCCATACGCGCCCACCGCGCTGGTGCCCAGGGATTCGAGCATGACGAACATCACGTTCGGTGCCCGCTCGGCCGCGACGCTGTAGGGCTGTACGGCTTGCCGGCGCTCGAACGCAAGGCTTTGCGCATCCGCTCGATCCACTCCCAGATACCTGGAAATGACCGGGTAATGCGCCCGCACCTGCGCCTCGTCGAATTGCGCCTGGCCGGCCTTGAGCGTGTCGTAGAGGAACAGCACCGGATTCAGGCCCACGGCGGCGATCTGTCCGTTGCCGGAAAAGAACGCATCGCTCCAACGCAGCGGTACCGGATTTTCCAGGTTGAGTTTGTCGACCCGGCCCAACAGCGCCAGCAGCACAGCCACCAACCCGAGCCCCGCGCCCACGGCGACTGATCTGCGGCGGATCACTTGAGGTTCACGGGCCAGCGTCAACCGTTCCAGCCGCACGAAACCGTAAAACCACAGCGCCAGAACCGCGAGCCAGCCCAGCGCAATCCACAGCACCGGATAGGTTTCCCGGACCATCTGCTGCGAGATCTGCGCATCGTCCAGATAACGCAGCACCGTGGCGTTGATCCGCACACCGAGGTAGGCGTAATGGCCAAAATCGATGATGTACACCAGCCCGATCAGCCCCAACGCCAGCAGCAGATAAACCCGGGCCACGCCGCGCAGTAACGGCACTGTGGTCAGGTTCCAGCGCGGCAGCCACGCCAGCACCGCCAATGGCAGCACCAGCAACAGCGCCAGCCTCAAGTCGAAACGAAACCCGATGCCCAGGGTTTGCAACCATTGCGGGTCGGCAAACAACTGCGCGACATCCACCCCGGAAAACCCGATCAAGAACACCAGCCGCAGCAAGGCAAACAGCAGAAACGCCAAACCTGTCGCGCCCACGCCATAGCGCAGGCGACGCGATTGCAACCACCCCATCATTTACCTCTGTGTCGTTCGTTCGGATTGCAGGTGTTGCCACGCTGCTTTGGCGAGAAATGCGAAACCGGCAATCAGGCAATAACCCGCCAGCAAAGGGTCGATCAGGTAATCCCAATAGTTTTCCGAAGGTTTGAGGCGCAGCGCGAACGCCAACGTTGCCAGCGCCAGCATCGCCACCCCCAGCGTATTGCGCAGTCGCAAGAGCACCAGTGTCGCCAGCCCGACAACCACAATCATCGGTCGGGGATTGAAGCCCCAACGGTAAGGATCGACATACGTCAGGCCCATCGTCGCCGGGTACAGCAGCACCGTCAGCACTACGAACAACCCCAAAACCTGCGCCCGCGCCAGCGGTTTGAGTGGGTGAACCACACCGAGGCGCAACAACGCGGCCCAGCCAAGAAACACCAGCGTGGTGATCGCCAGGTCATCGGTAAAACTGCGCACATACGCCGCCAGCGGCAGGCCATTGAGCGGAATGAAGCTGACCAGCGCCAACGCCGGCAACAGCCACGGACGCCAGCGCCGGGTAAATTGCAGGGAGCCCAGCAGGACAAAACCGAGCAGAATGAAACTCAAATGGGCTTGCCAGAGAAACAGCATCACAGGCGCTCCGCCAGCCAGGCATCGTTGAAGCTGACATGTTTGATGAAGGTGTTGTTCCAGGAATACACCAGGTGATAGAGGCCATCGCTGCCACGGCTGAAGTACGGGTATTCGTACTCGAACTCACAGCCTTCGGGTTTGCACACGCGGTAGTCGAGGTTGCTCAGAAAGCGTTGTTCCAGCGGCAGACGCTGCGCCCCGCTCGATGCCCGAAAGCCTTCGCCGATGATTGCCTTGTAGGCCTCGGGCGAAAACGGCTGGCCGAGGGGATCGGGAGACTGGTCGAGTTCGATCACGTTGCGCCAGTCGTTGAGATTCGCATCGGTGCCGTACAGGCTGAGCTTGAAGCGACCGTCGCGCAGGTCATTGAGCGCCACCAGCAAACCGTCATCGGCGGTGCCCACCGCCGCCAGCGACGAGTTGGGGTTGGCCGGCTCCAGCGGATACGGCTCGCTCCAGGTCTGCCCGGCGTCTTCGGTACGGCTGGCCAGCACCTTGTGATGGGTTTCACCGGCATAACGCAGCATCGCCACGGCGCGGCGTTCGTCCTGCGGCACGATGGTCGGTTGCAGCGAATGCTTGCCGCGACTGATGCGGAATTTGTCGATCACCGCGCCGTCCGCGCTCAGGTACAGATATTCGGCGAACTTGCCCATGAACTCGTGATACACCGGCAGGCCAATCGAGCCGTCGGCATGGAACACCGGCGCGGCGCGTACCAGGGTGCTGATGTTGAAGAACGGCGAGGTGATCAGCTGTCGCGGCGCCGTCCAGTTGCGCCCCAGGTCATCGGAGACCATCACGTTGATCGCGCTGGTAGCCCAGCCGCCGACGGACACTGACACGTAGAACATCCACAAGCGCTGGTCAGGCGCCAAGGCGATCACCGGGTTGCCGAGTTTGCGGATGTAGCGCTGGGTGCCCGCGACGGTGGATTCGCGGGTGGCCAGCACCTGTTCGGCGCCCCACTCTGCGGTCTTGGCGTTGAAGCGCGCGGTGCGGATCTGCACATCGGCGGCGCCCTCCCGGGAGCCGGCAAACCACACGGCCATCAAGTCGCCGCCGGGCAGCGCGGTGACCGAAGACGAGTGCACGAAATCATCCAGTTCCGAGGACACGAAACGGCTGCTGTACATCGGCTCGGCCGGATCTGCCGAAGCCTGGGCGACAGGCGTTTCAACCGCGAACGGCGCCAGCACGTGCTCTGGGTGACTGCGCCACGCGGCGATAAAAATCAGACTCACGGCGAGCGCGGCGACAACGAATTTCAAACGAAAGGACAAGGCACGCATAGGCAGCTCATGGCAGTTACGAAATGGCAAACCATCGAAAGAACCTCCCTGTCACGGGCCCGGATCGTCCGGCAAGCGACGCCGGCGGCCGGTGAGCATCGACAACGGCAGGTTGTCGCGCACCTGAACACTTTCAAACAGCGCGGCCGCGATGTGCACGATGACCAGCGCCAGCAAAACATCGGCGGCCGTTTCGTGGACTTGCAGCGGCCAGTCGGCGCCCCACAGGACGTCGATTTCTTCCATGGCCCAGCCACTGACACCGACAGTCAGCATCGCCAGCAGCATCGCAAGCATCACCAGCGCGCCGATCGGCGAATGCCCGAGACGATGTTCGGGGCGCCCGGCGATCAGCGACCGGGCATGGGCCGCGAGCCGTGACGGCGTCGGCCAGAAGTCCGACCAACGCGCACTGCGCGGCCCGACGAATCCCCACACCAGACGCACCAACAGCCAGCCCATGGCGTAATAACCGAGCCAGACATGCCAGTCGTCGCCGGCCTCATTGAAGAAGTAGTTGGCGGCAAAGACCCCGGCGATGGACAGGTGAAACACCCGTACCACCGGGTCCCAGAGGCGCAGGGACTCGCGTGGCATCAGCCCTTGATCTCGGTTTTCACCGCTTTGCCGCTGACCGGGTCGTGGTAGATCTCGACCTTGCGTTTGTCCTTGTCGAAGCCGTAGATCTCGTAGCAGTTGCCGTCGGTGACCTTGAACTTGCTGATTTCATACCCCTGGGATTTCAGCTGTTCCTGGAACGCTTTCTGGTCCTGCCACTGCGAACGTTCGGCCGTGGTGCATTGCGGGCCGGCGACGGCCAGGGGGCTGGCGACAATCAGGGACAACAGCACAAGTTTGCGCATGGAAGCACTCTCGCTGGATGGGAAAGGCTTCACTGTGCAAAACCAAGCTTAACGAAAGCTTAGTTGGCAACGAGCCGTTACATCTTCGCCGCCACAAGGGCTGCCACGGCAGCAAGGCGAGCGGCATGATGCCGCCGATCACGCGCCCGATTTCCTACAGAGAAAATGCCATGCGCCTACTTCTGGTTGAAGATGACCGTGCCCTCGGTCAGGGCATCCGCGTCGCCCTGAGCAACGAGGGTTACACCCTTGACTGGCTGCAGGACGGCGTCAGTGCGCTGCACGCGTTGCGCAGCGAAAGCTTCGATCTGTTGTTGCTCGACCTCGGCCTGCCAAGGCTCGACGGGCTGACGCTGCTGCAACAATTGCGGGCCACGCAGCATGATTTGCCGGTGCTGATCCTCACCGCCCGCGACGGCACCGCCGAACGCATCGCCGGGCTGGATGCCGGCGCCGACGACTATCTGGTCAAGCCATTCGATGTCGACGAACTCAAGGCGCGTATCCGCGCTTTGCTGCGACGCAGTCAGGGGCGTGCGCAACCGGTGCTGGAACACGCCGGCGTCTGCCTCGACCCGAGCAGCCAGCAAGTCACCTGGCAAGGCAGCACGGTGGTGGTCACACCGATGGAATATCAGTTGTTGCATCAACTGATGGCCCGTCCCGGCAAGGTTGTTACCCGCGAACGCCTGTCGCGCACGCTGTACGGCTGGCAGGAACGGGTCGAAAGCAACACGCTGGAAGTGCTGATCCATAACCTGCGCAAGAAACTTTCGACCGAACTGATCCGCACCGTGCGCGGTGTGGGTTACGTCGTGGAGCTCAAGCCATGAACTCGATACGCGCACGGATTCTGCTACCGGTGCTGATTCTGGTATTGCTCGGCGATGTGCTGATCAGTTGGGCGGTGTTGCGCTACAGCCATCATGAGGTCGAAGAAATCTACGACGCCCAACTGGCGCAGAGTGCGCGTTTGCTGCAAGCCGTGCTTGCGCAACGCGCACCCGGTGACAACGATTGGGAGCGTCTGCACCAGGCCTTCGATGAAGCAATGAGTCGGGTCGGCGATGGCGAGGCGGCGCATCCCTACGAGACGCGGCTGACCTTTCAGGTCTGGCGCAATGACGGCCAGTTACTGATGCGCTCGGCCGAAGCCCCGATTCTGGATGCACCACCCGCCACCCTCGGCGCGCATGACTTGTTGGAGAACGGCCGCGACTGGTGCGCCTTTCTGCTCAAGGACCCGCGACAGGACTTGCTGATCTGGGTCGGCGAACGCGACGACATCCGCCAGGACCTGATCACCCGCATCGTCGGCCATACCCTGTGGCCGAGCCTGATCGGCGTGCCGCTGCTGACTATCCTGATCTGGCTGGCCATCGGCTGGGGCTTGCAGCCGTTGCGGGCCATGGCCCGGTCGATTCGCGGCCGCGACACCGAGACCCTGAAACCGCTGCACCTGAGCCCCCTGCCCCAGGACCTGGAGCCGATGCAGACTGCGCTCAACCGCTTGCTGCAACAGATCGACAACCTGCTGGCCCGGGAGCGACGCTTTATCGCCGACGCCGCTCACGAGCTGCGTACGCCACTGGCGATCCTGCGGATTCATGCACAGAACGCGCAGTTGGCGGGCACCGCGCAACAACGCGAAGAAGCACTGGAGTTTCTGGTCAGTGCCGTGGACCGCGCCACGCGCATCGCCAGCCAATTGCTGACCATGGCGCGCATCGAACCGCGTCTGGCATCCCCGGAGAACACCCATGTCGAACTGACCGCCCTGGTGCGCGAGGAACTGGCCGAACTGACGCCGCTGGCCCTGGAAAAAGACGTCGACCTGATCCTCGACAGCGACCATCACTGCCCGGTCGATACCGATCCGGTGGCGTTGGCCATCGCTCTGCAAAATCTGGTAACCAATGCGCTGAACTTCGCCCCGCCCGGCAGCGAGGTGCGGATTCAGGTGCAGCCACAGGCCTGCGGTTCAGTGTCGATCAGCGTCGAAGATGCCGGCCCCGGCATCGATGAGCAGCAATATGCGCGGTTGTTCGAACGCTTCTACAGCGAGGGCCACGCCAATGGCGCGGGTCTGGGGCTGGCCATCGTGCAGATGATCGTCAGCAAGATCGGCAGCACCTTGCAGCTGTACAACCGGCCTGAAGGCGGGTTGTGCGCCGAGCTGCGAATCCCTGCAGGATCAACCGAACCTGCGCCGGGCATTTAACGGAATTTTCATGTTTGCCTGCCCATGATCCGGGCCTTCGTTGGGGAGTAACCTGCTTCCGAGCCCCTCGGAAGCGTTCGTATCAACATATTCGGCAACATGCCGTGGTGCGAACACCTTCTGGTTGGTGAGACCGACGACACATCCATGCCGAAAGTCGGGCGTGTGGTTGTGTCGTTGACTCATGGCCCGACTGGAAGTATTGCCCGTGAATCCTGTTTCCCTGATTTTCCTCGCACTCGCCATGTCCACGGATGCCTTCGCGGCCGCCATCGGCGTGATGCTGGGCCGGGTGCTCGGCACCGTGGTCGGCAAGCGTGCGGAAATCGTCGGTGGCGCGGTGCTGATGATCGTCGGTGCGACGATTCTCTACGAGCACCTTTCGGCCTGATCCCAGGTACCTTTTCCCGAGCCGTTCGACGAAATCACCTTCGTCCTTCGCGCCCCCGGCAAGATCGTTGTCAACCCTGAATCCGTTGGATTGAGCGACGTGGGGCTGACCACTATCTGCAGCGAAATCTGACTGAATATGGCAAATCTACGAAAAGCGTAATGGCGGCGCGATTTGTCCGGCCGGCGCGCGTTCTGTCCGTCAGGCAGGCTAAATCCCTGTCGAACTTTGACGTTTTTTTTGCAAGAGGCAGGGTAAAGTGCCCTCTCCGGCCATCCTGGAAGCAGTCAATGAACCTCCAAAGCCCTCAAGACGCCGACGATGAAATCCTCAATCAGGCGGCGCACTGGTGCCTGCGCCTGCAAGACGAAACCTGCACACCTGACGAGCGCCAGGCCTTCCAGCAATGGATTCAGAGCAGCCCGCGCCATGCCTTCGAGTACGCAAAGATGCTTGAGGTCTGGGAGTTGAGCGATCAATTGCCCGACGAGCACGACGCATCGAAAAAACGCAAAGCCACGAGCCTGCCCTGCAGCTTTGAAGAGTTTCAACGCAATCTGGCGCAGCGCAATTAGCATCCTGCGGGTATCGACGCCAACAGCGGCAGGCGTCACTCGAGGCAACGCCTTGTCCTTGATTCAGGGTTAGAATCCCCCGGTTTGGCTAACCCGTTTAAGGATGATCCCGGCATGTCCCCTCTCGACACCTCCCTGCAAGACTCCGCCGCCCCCGACGGCGTCTGCTTCGGCTGCGGCAGCAGCAACCCGCACGGCTTGCACATCAAGAGTTTCTGGCATGAGGACGGCGTGCACGTCATGGCCGAGCACGTGCCCGAAGCCAAATACTGCGGCTGGCCGGAGCTGGTCTACGGCGGCCTGATCGCGATGCTAGTGGATTGCCATTCCAACTGGACCGCAATGGCTTACCACTACCGGGCGGAAAACCGTGAAGCCGAAAGCCTGCCACGCATCAACTGCGTCACCGGCAACCTCGGCATCAAATTCATCAAGCCGACGCCGATGGGCGTACCGCTGACGTTGAAGGCAAAAGTCGAGGGTGAAGTCGGACACAAGAGCCGGGTGATCTGCGAGGTGTACGCCGGGGATGTGCTGACGGCGGTGGGTGACTCAGTGTTCGTTCGGGTGGATACCGAGCAGTTGGCGGCGGCCGCGCACGGTCGCTGAAATCCGTCATTGAAGGAAAACACGATGCCCGATCGCGAAATCATCATCCCCGAATCCATGAAACCCATCGTCGAACGCGCCGGTTACGCCCCGGCGGTTCTGGTCGGCAATACGCTTTACTGCGCCGGTCAGGTGGGCCGGACAGCTGATTTGAAAGTCATCGAGGACCCCGAGCAGCAATTCATCCGCGCCTGGGAAAACCTCGACGAGGTGTTGAAGGCTGGCGGTTGCAGCTTCGACGATGTAGTGGAGATGACCACCTATCACGTCGACATGAGCCGGCACATGCCAGTGTTTCGCGAGGTGAAGAATCGCGTTTTCCCCAAAGGTTTCTGCGCCTGGACCTGCGTCGGCGT
>Ga0105246_10000701_pt1 | contig 18901 bp, 14 predicted proteins | sample KBSM64metaG_FD_99694 | JGI IMG/M metagenome (GOLD analysis project Ga0105246, IMG submission 99694) | Miscanthus rhizosphere microbial communities from Kellogg Biological Station, Michigan, USA - KBS M6-4 metaG | ecosystem: Host-associated > Plants > Roots > Rhizosphere > Soil | place... | reverse complement strand
GTTGGTAGAGCAGTTGGCTTTTAACCAATTGGTCGTAGGTTCGAATCCCACACGACCCACCATTTTTGAGACCAGTTAACGCTGGAATCAGATCTTAAGATCAGAGGTCAAAAGCCCTGGTCGCGAAAGGCGACTGAAAGGTCGCCTTTTTTTACCGGGGTATAGCGCAGTCCGGTAGCGCGCCTGCTTTGGGAGCAGGATGTCAGGAGTTCGAATCCCCTTACCCCGACCATTTTCAAGAAAAAAGGCGCCTTTGTGGCGCCTTTTTTCGTTTTTGGATCAAATGCATACCGCTCATCTGAACCCTAGGTCGGGTTTTCAAGAAATATTTTTTGCGGGCACGCAAAAGCCTCTGGTTAACCAGGACTCGCTAGAGCGTGGGCTTTGACGTTGGGCGTGCTACATAGATGCTTGAGGAGGAGAGGTGATTCCCATCGATCGCTCAGTTGAGGTGCGTTTCCTAAATGCGCCGACACTTGCCACTAGCGTCAACAATAGGCTCTGATCTGCTGGTGGGTCCATGGCAGAGGGCATGGATCCGCGATTTAGTTGTGCTGATGCGAACTCAAGAGCTTTCTGAAGTGCGCTTGGGCCCGTCGACCTGCTAGGTCGATCAACACTGACTTCTGTGATAGCCGGTTGTTGTGGGGGGGGGCGGAGCTTACCTGAGTTCAATTTCAGTAGAGCGTCTCTGTCGGCATTAAAGATTTACATCGCCTTGCTTGCGTATAGGGATTCAAATCGTTGTGGTATCGCTATGCTTTCCTACGACAGGTTAGCGCTGGTTACCCACGTAACCGATTTCGGAACACAAACAAAGCTCCGAGTTCAGATGCAAGCACATGTACTCGCTGGTGCCTATTGGTTGCCACAAGCTTTGGGCTAGCAGGGGATGCTCAAGGCGAGCTCATGGTGATCACGTAGTACCCCGACTGAACTGGCTTGCCGTGGCCATCCACCAGGACATAACGTTGGTCGTAATAGCGTCCGTTGCCGCTGTCGCCCACCAACTTGACATAAGTCGTCGCATTGCCCAAGGCTTTGACGCTGTCGACCTGTCGCGCCTCAAACTGGCTGCCACGATTAGCTAAGGGGCAATCCTTTAGCTCCATCAGCGCGCCCCTCCGTGCCACGGATTCGCAGCTAAATTCAACAATGCTGCCGTGAAATTGAATGACGCCTTGAGAGGCCGCCATGCAAGTCCCTGCCCCCACTGTAAGAAAGCCTGCAACCACTGACATACGCATACAGTTCATATCGACGCTCCTTCTTGGATGATTTAGAAGGTAGTCGTCAATTCGAGAGTAGACTTGAGGTAAATCGTCGCTTTAAAGGAATGACTGATAGCCGTGACGGGACTGCTGCTCCGTGCAGCAACCGCCCGATTGACGTCCCGTCAGGCAGTTGCACGGGGCTGAATACGATACGGCCCTCTATTGCTGAGTGGTAAGCGTATCACCGGAGTAGGCAGCTACCTGCGCCGCCCATCCAATGCAGTCGTTATGAAATATCCCAAGGCCTGTACAAAGGATCAAGACAGTAGGGCGCACAGAAGTCTGGGCATTTTTGCCAAAACCAAGAAGTCTTCTTCGGGACTTGTCTAGGAAACTTCCTACAAGTCGGCAGGACGCTTCCTTTTCAAATTAGGACAATTGCTGGTCATTATCACCGCCTTCGCTCCTGCAAGGCTGTTGATAAACATGGCTCACCCCCGCATCCTCGTTTTGGAAAGCCAACGATTTCAACGCAACGTCCTGGTCAAGATGCTTGATCAGCTGGGGGTGCCAGCTGTACTTCAGGCCAATGACAGCGAACACGCCATGGCGCAATTGCAGGCGTGCGGCGGGGTCGACATCGTGCTCTGTGATGTGGCCGACAGGAGCCTTGATTGCCTGGAGCTCCTGCAACGCGCCAGACAGGCAGGCTTAGCGCGTGCGGTTGTCTTTTGCAGTGAGTTACATCCCGCGTTGCGTCGGTCGGTGGTCCGTATGCGTTACCTGTCCGGTCTGCAAGTGCTGGGTGTGTTGAGCCAGCCATTACAATTGCGCGCTCTGCGGCAGTTGTTGCGCGGCTATTGCCAACGGCATACGCCATCGGTACGTCCGTCTGTCTCCAAGGCATTGCCCACTGAGCAGGAGATTCACCAAGGCTTGGCATTGGGTGAGTTTCGTGCCTGGTTTCAGCCTAAATTCATGCTGAGCACCGGGCGCCTCGCGGGTGTAGAGGTGTTGGCGCGCTGGGAGCACCCAACCAGGGGCGTGCTGTTACCGGCGGAGTTTCTGGCTGCCGTACTGGCCTACGATTTGATCGACCAGATGTTCATGCAACTCCTTGAACAAGGCCTGAGCCTTCTGGGGGTTCTGCGCCGTCAGCAGATTCAGCTTGAACTGGCGTTTAACCTGCACGCCTCGCAATTGCTCAACAACGAGTTGATGGGGCATATCCAACAGGCGTTGCTGCGCCACGGCCTCCCTGGCTCCACGTTGTTGTTCGAACTGGCGGAAAACGGCTTGCTGGATATCTCACCGCGAATCCAGGAACACCTACTTCGTTTACGGATGCTCGGCTGTGGCTTATCCATCGATGATTTTGGCATGGGCTTTTCATCGCTCAAACTGCTTTGCCAACTCCCCTTCAATCAACTCAAACTCGACGGCGAGTTTGTTCGCCATATGGACGAACCGCTCAGTCGGGCCATGGTCGCCAGCACGTTGGCGTTGGCTCGCTCGCTGGACATGAGCCTGGTGATCGAGGGCATCGGCACTCAGCGCACCTATGAAGGTGTGTTGGCTCTGGGGTGTGACATCGGGCAGGGATTTTACCTGGCGCGGCCAATGGCGGGCCATCGACTGCTGATGTGGCTTGAAACACACGTTGCGGGTCAGAGCGCGGCGTCGGATAACGCCTGAGGTATTCCAGATATTCTCTACACCTGAATCGCGCTCGTGTATTTTGAGCGGCGTATCGATCACTTTTTCCACACCTATTCACAATCAGCGCGTTTTTGTATGTCTCGCAGAGGTAGTTATGTTTAAGGCGTTAGTTGTGGATGATCATCCTTTTATTCGCTCTTCGGTCAAAATGCTTTTGAGACAGGAGCATTTCGACGTCGTTGCCGAAGCTGACAACGGGGCAGACGCGGTGCAGATGGCGCGCGAGCATGAGCCCGACCTGATCGTGCTGGACATAGCCATGCCCAAGTTGGACGGCTTGGAAGTCATTGCGCGCATCTGCGCACTGGGCCTCAACTGCAAGATCCTGGTGCTGACCTCCCAATCGCCGATGTTCTACTCAATGCGTTGCATGAAAGCCGGTGCCGCCGGCTATATCTCCAAGACCAATGACCTGGATGAACTGATTAAAGCGATCAAGGCGGTTATGGACGGATACACCTTCTTTCCCAACCTGGCCAACAGTTCGGTGCGCCGCAGTGATGTCGAAACCACCGATTTGGAGTTGATCCAGAGCCTCTCTGATCGTGAACTGACGATTTTGCAACAGTTGTCCCAAGGGTTGAGCAACAAGGAAATCGGTGACGCCATGCTGCTCAGTAACAAGACCGTCAGCACTTATAAAACGCGCTTGATCGAAAAACTCAATGTCAAGTCTGTGGTCTACCTCGCTGACTTTGCTAAACGCAATAACCTGATCTGATGAGCCTGTTCTTGCGTAAGTGGATGGCGCTACTGGTATTTGGCATGGCACTGAACGGTACCGTCCTGGCGGACTCGCAGGTTGGCACCTTCCAAGTGCTGGGGCGCTCCGATGTCGATGGTTACCATGCTGTGCTTACCGAGGCTGACTGGAGCTGGCTGCGCAGCAAGGATGTATTGATCCTTGGCGATTCCAGCCCCGACTATGCGCCCCTGGGCATGGTCAACAATGGTCGGGACTATGAAGGTGTGACGGCGGATTACGCGCAGCTATTGAGTGAACTATTGCACGTCCAGGTGCAGGTGCGCCGATATGCCACGCGTGCCGAGGTGATCGACGGGCTCAAGCGGGGAGAAGTGGATTTTCTGGGCATTGCCAACGGCTATGAGGCCGCTGATGCTGGCCTGTTGCTATCGACCGCCTACGCCGAAGACATGCCGGCTTTGGTGACACGATTGGGCGAGAGCCAGGCACTCTCCCGTGACCTGACGGGCAAAAAGATCGCGATGCAGTATCACTACCTCTCACCGGAGGCGGTAAAGGCGTTTTACCCCAAGGCCACCTTGCAACTGTTTCCCTCGACCTTGAGTGCCATCGGTGCGGTGGCCTTCGGCAGCGCCGACGTTTACCTGGGCGACACCCTCAGCGCTAATTTCCTGATCAACAAAAATTATTTGAACAATGTGCAGTTGGCTGACTTCTCCCAAATAGAAGCCAGCAACTTCTCGTTTGCCATGACCCACGACAATACGCGAATACAACGCGTGCTCAATCTCGCGCTGGCGGCGATTCCGATCAGCGAGCGCATGAATATCCAGCGACGCTGGAGTGCCGGGGGTAGCAGTATGCCCGGGCGTACTGCATTGCACTTTAGCGCCAGTGAACAACGTTGGATGGATGCACATCCGTCGGTGCGGGTAGCGGTTGACGACAGTTTCTTGCCGATGTCGTTCTTCAATGAAGAGGGCGAGTTTCGCGGTATCAGTGCCGATGTGCTGGCCAAGGTTTCACTGCGTACCGGTTTGAAGTTCGAGGTGCAGCGTGCGGTTTCAGTGGCCGACATGGTTGAGAAAGTGCGTGCTAACGAGGCCGACCTGCTGATTACGCTTACGCCAAGCACTTCCCGCGAGGGGGTGCTGCGCTTTACCCGACCCTACCTGAACACCCCATATGTATTGGTCAGTGGCACCTATCCCTCCAGCCCGAGCACCCTGGACGAGATGGCGGGCAAGCGGCTGGCGGTGATACATGGCAATCCGGTACGGGACCTGGTGATCGAGAACTATCCACGGATTGAGCTGGTGGAAGCGCGTAACGCCCAGGAAGTGATGGCGCTGGTTGCTGATGGCAGGGCGGACGCGGGCGTCAATTCGTTGATCATCGCCCGCTACATGATCGCGCGCGAGTACCGGGAGCAGCTACGCATCACCAGCACCGTGGGCACGCAACTGGCCCGCACGGCATTCGCAACTTCTCGTGGCTCCCTTGAGCTGTATTCGATCCTTGAAAAAGCCTTGCTCAGCATCCCGCCCGAAGAGCTGGATGAAGTCACTAACCGCTGGCGCAGCGACATTGCCGTGAATGACAGCTACTGGCTGCGTAACCGCACGGTGATCCTTCAGGGGTTCGCCCTGGCAACCTTGCTGTTGCTGGTGGCAATCGTGTGGATCGCTTACCTGCGTAGGCTGATGCATACGCGCAGGCAGGCCGAGATTGCCCTGAATGATCAATTGGAGTTCATGCGTGTGCTGATCGATGGCACGCCGCACCCCATCTATGTGCGTGATCGCCAAGGGCGGTTGGTGGTGTGTAACAGCGGCTACCTGAGTGTCTTTGGCGTCGAACGCGAAGCTGTGATCGGCAAAACTGTGATGGCAGGCGTACTCAGCAACCCCAGCGAGGCCGCCAGCTACCATGAGGACTATTTGCAGGTCATGGAAGAAGGGGGTCCCCGTGTGCAGGACCGTTGCCTGACGATGGGCTCTGGCGAGGTCCTGATGATCTACCACTGGATGTTGCCGTACCGAGGCAGCGACGGTGAAGTCAACGGCATGATCGGGGGCTGGATTGATATCAGCGAACGCCAGCACCTGCTGGAGGCCTTGCGTGAGGCCAAGGACCATGCCGACGATGCCAGCCGCGCCAAGACCACCTTCTTGGCGACTATGAGCCACGAAATCCGCACACCAATGAACGCGATCATCGGTATGTTGGAGCTGGCGCAGAAAAAAGCCGATCAAGGTTACTTGGATCGGGTTTCCATCGAGGTGGCCTCCAACGCTGCCCACGGGCTGCTGGACTTGATAGGTGACATCCTCGACATCGCGCGCATCGAGTCCGGGAGACTGTCCCTGGCGCCGGAGCGGGCCAATCTGCTGGTGCTGGTCGAGTCAGTGGCACGCATCTTCGAGGGCTTGGCGCGGCAAAAGCAACTACGGTTGATCCTTGACCTGGACGCCACCCTCAACTGCCAGGTCCTAGTGGATCCGCTGCGTTTCAAGCAGGTCGTCTCCAACTTGCTGAGTAACGCCATCAAGTTTACGGCCGTGGGGCAAGTACGATTAAGCGTCAGCGCCGAGCTGAGCCGCAATGATGAGCGGTTGGTGCTTTGCCTGAGGGTCGAGGACAGCGGCAGTGGTATTTCCGTTGACGACCAACAACGCTTGTTCAACCCGTTCAGCCAAGCCGGCAACCACGGGCAGGTGGCTCGCAATGGCTCGGGCCTGGGCCTGATGATTAGCCGCACGCTGTGCGAGATGATGGGTGGCACCCTAACCTTGAGCAGTGTGCTAGGGCAAGGCACTCAGGTGGAGGTCCGTATCGCTTTGCCAACCCTGCTGCCGGTTGATGAGCCCGAGCCATCCTCAGCAGTGGCGACTCAACCTGCCCAGGTACTGAATGTATTGGTGATCGACGATTACCCGGCCAATCGCTTGTTGCTGACCCAACAACTGAGTTTTCTCGGGCACCAGGTAAGCGACGCAGCGGACGGCGCCCATGGCCTGCGTGCCTGGCGCAGTCAGCATTTCGATGTGGTGATTACCGACTGCAGCATGCCGATCATGAACGGCTATGAACTGGCCCGGGCCATACGCGATGAAGAGCGCAGCAATAGGCGTGCACCAGGGATAATCCTCGGTTTGACCGCCAACGCCCAACCTGAAGAGAAGGACCGCTGCCTGGAGGCGGGTATGGATGACTGCCTGTTCAAGCCTATCAGCCTCAACGACCTCAATGCTCGATTGGCGTCCCTGGTACCCGCTTATGCAGTCGCTCCCTTAAAGCAAAAGCCACCGACCATCGACGGTATCGACTTGACCAGCCTGATACACCTGAGTCGTGGTGATGACGCTGCTATCAGAAGCCTCCTGCAAGACCTGGCAACCAGCAATGAACAGGATATGGCGCAACTGATCCGGTTGTTTATCCAGCACGATCTGAGCGGCTTGAGTGATTTGGCACATCGCGTCAAGGGCGGTGCGAGGATTATCCAGGCGCATGCCTTGATCGAATGTTGCGAGGTGCTGGAGGCCGGCTGCAAAGAGTTGAACTCCGCAATGCTGACTGACTCGGTCGATGCACTGCAGCAAGCGATGGAACAACTGGGGCAGCGGCTGGAGATCTTCTTGGCCTGATACTCACTGCACCTTGAAAAAGCCGCCTCCACGATGCGGCTTTTTTATTGGGTGTGTGGGTGGCAAGACGCAAAAAACCACTGGGAAATTTCCTACAGGGCGCAGGGATGGATACTACGTGGGTGACCTCCTCCTTACGGGAAGATGTACCTGTCGCACAAGACATGTGCTGTGTTCGTTGCTCACCCACTTCGGCGTTTGGCAACCCAACAAGGCTTGGCGATGGTGTTCATAACCTTCCCTTTGGAGCTGTACCATGAAAGTTCAAGCACTCACCCTTGCTACTCTGTTTTGCGCAACCGGCGCCCAGTTCGCCACTGCGGCTGACGGCACTATCAATTTTGCCGGCGAACTGCGCAACCAGACTTGCACCATCTCCGTTGGCGGTGTGGTCAGCCCAGCTGTCGCCACCGTCACGTTGCCAACCATCTCCAACAGTTTGCTCGACACTGCCGGCAAGACCGAAGGCCGCACGGGCTTCGATGTCACTCTGAGCGGTTGCACGGGTACGGCGACCACCGCCGCCGCGTTCTTCAACGCCGGCTCCACCGTCGATCCTGCTACCGGTAACCTGAACAACACGACCGGTACCGCCACACTCGTACAGTTGCAACTGATCGACGCCGTGACCGGCAACGTCATTCAGGCGGGCAACACCAACCAGAAGACTAACACCACACGTAACACCCTGGCTTCCGGCGGCGTGCGTATGGATTACGCCGTGCAGTACTTCGCCACTGGCGCAGCCACCCCTGGCACCGTGCTCAGCTCTGTGACCTACAACATCGACTACAACTAAGTCGCTTGCACGTCAGTGCGCCGTGACCGGCGCGCTGATGTATGGCGGATGAGGTGTGCTATGTCTTGCGTGAAAAAAGTTCGGTTTAGTGCCTGGTTGATCCTGGCTTCGCTGGTCTGTTCCCAGGCCATGGCGGGAGTAGTGATCACAGGGACTCGGCTGGTATACCCGGCCAGCCAGAAAGAAATTACCGTAAAGCTCAACAACAACGGAATGAAACCGGCCCTGGTGCAAGCCTGGGTAGACACTGGAGATGTACAGTCCAGTCCGACCAGTTCCAAGGCGCCGTTTGTACTATCTCCGCCAGTCTCCCGTATCGATCCAAGCAAAGGCCAGAGCCTGCGCTTGATGTTCACTGGTGCGCCGTTGCCTGCCAGCAAAGAATCAGTGTTCTGGTTCAACATACTGGAGATCCCACCTAAGGCCGAAGGCCCGATGGAGATGAATGTGCTGCAAATGGCCTTTCGGTCCCGGATCAAGATTTTTTACCGCCCCGACGGCCTACCAGGTTCGCCCAGCGACGCGCCGCAACAGGTGCAATGGAAAGTGATTGCCGACGGCGCGGGTTATGCCTTGCAAGCGTCCAATCCAACCGTCTACCACGTGTCCCTGGTCGAGTTGGCCTTGGTGGCGGGCGCCCAGCGTTACGAGGCTGACGGCGGCATGGTCGGCCCGGGTGAAAGCACTGTATTTGCATTGCCTGCGCTCAAGTCACCGCCTGGTGCTTCGGCACAAGTAGAGTTCAACGCCATCAACGATTACGGCGCACTAGTGCCGACCAAGCAACCGCTGAAGCCCTGATCGTCACGCGATTGTTCCTGCGCACGAGTACCTTATGACGACTATTCCACGCCTGGGCGATTGCCCGCAGGTGCAACCTCGCTTTGCCCTCAATCCAGTGACCGCAATGCTCATCAAGGCCTTGGCACTATTGCCGGGCGTGATGACCGCGCAAGGGGCATGGGCCGACGACGTGCAGTTCAACGATGCCTTTTTGCCTGAAGACTCCCGCAGCCTGGACCTGACCCAATACGAGAAAGGCAACCCGGTGCTGCCTGGCGAATATCGGGCAGACATGGCGATCAACGGCAAGTTGGTGACTCGTCAGGATATTCGTATTAATGCGGCTAAGGACGGGAGCAACCCGGTGGCCTGCTTCAACCAGAGCATGTTGGAGTTGCTGGGTGTGGATATGCGCAAGCTATCGCCTGAAGCCTTGGCGAGCCTGGAAAGCGGGGCGCCGTGCTTGGACATCGGCCAGTTGATCGAAGGCGCCACGGCCAATTTTTCGCCGTCCACCCAGTTACTGGACATCAGTATTCCGCAAATCGCCCTGCGCAGAGATGCTAGGGGCTATGTCAGCCCGGAACTGTGGGACCGTGGTGTCACTGCCGGCACCCTAAGCTACACCTTCAACGGCAACCACAACAGAACCGACTTCGGTAACTACGATTCGGCTTACCTGGGACTGAACGCCGGATTGAACCTGGGTGACTGGCGCTTGCGCCATAACGGCTCGATGAGCTGGCAGAAGGAAACAGGGCAAAACTACCAGCCCCTTAACACCTACGCGCAGCGTGACGTCACAAGCTTACGCAGCCAACTGACCGTGGGCGAGTCCAATACCAGTGGCGAGATCTTCGACACCCTGGCGTATCGCGGTGTGCAACTGGGTACGGACGATCGCATGTTGCCTGAATCCCAGCGCGGTTATGCGCCGGTGATTCGCGGTATTGCCCGCACCGGGGCACGGGTAGCAGTCCGCCAGGCCGGTAATCTGCTCTATGAAACCACCGTGGCGCCCGGCGCCTTTGTGATTGATGACCTCTATTCTACCGGCTACGGCGGCGACCTGGACGTGACTGTCTATGAAGCCGACGGCAGTGAACAGCGTTTTATCGTGCCTTACGCCGCCGCCGCACAACTGCTGCGCCCTGGCACTTCACGCTACAGCGTCACGGCCGGTGAGACTCGCAACAACTTCACCTCGAACCAGGCCAGGTTGGTGCAGGGCACCTATCAGATGGGTTTGAGCAATATCTTCACCGGTTACACCGGCGCACAAGCCAGCGATGATTACCGCTCGCTGCTGGGCGGCCTGGCATTCAGTACGCCGATCGGAGCGGTATCGATAGACATGACTCAAGCGCAGACTCAATTCAAAAGCGGTCAGGACAGCGGCCAAAGCGTCCGCATGAGCTACAGCAAAAATATTATCAGCACCGGCAGTAACTTTGCCGTGGCAGCCACACGGTTTTCTACGGAAAAATACCTGGACTTCAGCACCGCCACGTTACTGCTGGATGCTGAAAGCAGTGGTATCGACACCAGCCTTTACGCTCGCCCACGCAGCCGGTTGTCGCTGACCGCCAACCAGAGCCTCGGGCCTTGGGGCCAGGTGGCGTTCAGCGGTTTTTCGCAAGACTACTGGAACCAGGCGGGCCGGGATGTGCAATACCAATTCAGCTACAACAAGCAGGTTGGGCGGGTCAGCTATGGCGTGAGTGCTAACCGCAGTCGGGTCGGCTTAGGGGAGATGGATAACAGCCTGCTGTTCACTTTGAGCATGCCGCTGGAGTTTGGCTCCTCGACCAACCAGCCACAATTGTCGACGCGCTTACTGCGCGATACCAACAGCCAGTACAGCGAACAAGCGACCCTCAGCGGCACCGCCGGCCAGGATCGCCAGTACAGCTACAGCCTGACCGGTGGCCATGAAGGCGCCACCGACTCCAACAGTACGTCGGTCAATGGTCAGTACACCGGTTCCAAAGCCTTGGTCGGCGCGACAATCAGCCGTGGCGAGGGTTATGACAGCCTGTCCCTGAATGCCAGCGGCAGCGTGGTCGCCCACCCCAACGGGGTGACGTTCACGCCGTATCGCGGCGAAACCTTGGCGGTGGTCACGGCCGAAGGCGCTGAAGGGGCCAAAGTAGTCGGTTTCCCTGGCCTCAAGCTCGATGGCCGTGGCAATGCCGTGGTGCCGTACTTGCGCCCTTATGAGTTGAACGAAGTGGCCATTGACCCGTTAGGCACCTCGTTGAACGTCGAGCTCAATGAAACCAGCCAACAAGTAGCGCCACGCGCCGGTGCGGTGGTGGCCCTCAAGTACGGCACTCGCAATGGCCAGGCGCTTTTACTCAACGTGGTCCTCAGCGATGGTAGTCCATTGCCGTTCGGTGCCAGTGTGATGGATGACCGCGGCGTTTCGGTGGGCGTGGTCGGGCAGGGCGGGCAGTTATACGCCCGCGTCAAGGAGGGTGCCCGCCGACTCTTGATCAACTGGGGTAATCAGGTCGGTCAGCAATGTGCATTGCCATTACCTCCCGGCACCAGCGATGGCAAGCAACTGCGTCAAGTGGACGCAGTGTGTTCGGCGGTTCAGTCAGATAATCGCGTTGCTTCTGTAAATAGCGCACAGGAGAAAAGGTGATGAAAGCTATACAGGTGTTTAAAGCAGGTGCGGCATTGGCAGGATTATGGCTGGCGGCAGGGTCAGCGTTTGCTGACTGCAACATCAACGCCGGCTCGTCCAAGATGGTACGGACCCAGCCGCTGCTTGGAGGGAATCTGACGGTTGGGCGTGACGTGCCGCTGGGAGCAGAGATCTATCGGCAAACCTTCACCCCCGTTAGCGGGCTCGTTGTGGGCTGCACTGCGGGGCTCTACAACATCGAGACCAAGCGCTCGCTGTCGTCCACGCCGTTACCCTTGGCCAATTGGACGGGGACGCCCTACCCGGGAAAGATCTATGAAACGGGCGTCAAAGGGATTGGTGTCGCGATCTGGTATGGCCCCAACGCCATGCCAACGTCTGGCTTCGGCACCAATTGCGGTGGTGGAACAAGCTTTTGTAACTGGAATGTCAGCTCCACGTTGGTCTTTGATCTCTCGTTTATCAAGATTGGAGACGTGAGTCCGGGCACGATCCAAGGCGCTTTATTGCCTACGATGGTGCAAAGCTTCATAAGCTCTAACACCGTCGAGATCGAACAGGTCAACTTTTCCGGCAGCATGAATATCGTTTCGCGCACCTGCTCGACACCGGACGTCAACGTGCCGATGGGCAGTCATATGCTCAGTGAGTTCTCCGGACCTAATACTTTTACGCAGTGGAAGGACTTTCCAATCACTTTGAACAATTGCCCGGCGTTCAACGGGTATTACCAGTCGACCGGTCCACGTTGGGCCAGTGATGGAACCGTCAGCAATCTCGACTCGCGCAAGAATAACGTGCTGCAAGTACGCCTGGATCCGACCCGCACGCCTCTCAATGCGTCGTTGGGTATCCTCAGTCTCAACCCCAGCGCACCGGGCGATGATCCCGCCGCGATGGGGGTGGGCGTGCAAGTGGCTGACAGTGCCGGTACTCCGCTGCCGCTGGCCACCTTGCGTGCCAGTGGCATCACCACGCGCGCCGAGGAAGGTGCCAGCTACAGCATCCCGCTGAAGGCTCGGTACATTCAGACCCAAACCAACATCACCGCTGGCCCGGCAAATGCTACGGCCACGTTCACCATCAATTACTACTGAGCCCTTGGAGGGGCTCGGAAAATTCCTACAAGGCCTTGGGCGTTTTCACGCGAATTGCTTCGATTAATTGCGCACACTCGTCCCCTCCCATTAGCAAGCACGAGAGCCGTCATGTCCTTCACATCGCTCCGGGTGTTGGTACTCGAAGACCACCTTTTCCAGCGTTCCGTGGCCGTCAACCTGCTCAAACAACTGGGCTGCGGTGAGGTCCTGGAGGCGAGTAACGGCACCGAAGCTCTGGCTGTGCTGCAAGGCGCGGACTCTGTGGACGTGGTGGTCTGCGACCTGCAAATGGAGGGCATGGATGGGCTTGAGTTCATTCAACGCATCAGTGCGACCGGCCAGGTCGGTGCAATCATTGTCAGCAGTGGGTTACCGGGGGATGTGCGCCGTGCCGTGAGCCAGATGGGCGCCTTGCTCGGCGTCAACATGCTGGGCGATACCGGCAAACCGTTGCAGGCGGAGACGCTGCAGCTGTTGCTCGAGCGGGCCTTGAGCACCCACTGCGCACTGCCTCAGCCGCTGCCGAGCCTGGGGCAGGCCGACGAGCAACAGGTGCGGCGCGCCATTCTCGATCAACAACTGCAAGCCTATTACCAACCCAAGTTCGATTTGCACAGCGGCACCGTGCTGGGAGTGGAGGTACTTGCTCGTTGGAACCATCCCTATCAGGGCGTGCTGTCGCCGGCGGTGTTTCTGCCAGCGATGGAGCGCAGCGGCCTGATGGACGAGTTGTTGTTTTGCTTGATGCAACAAGCGCTGGCCCTTCAAGGGGAGGCCCTGAGTCAGGGGCTTGCCTTGGACCTGGCCTTCAACCTGCAAGCGGCGCAGTTGGCCGAGGTGGAGCTGACCGCTCACATCAAAACAATTCTCGCCATCCACCAGACGCCCTGCGCCAGTGTGACGTTCGAGCTGACTGAAAGCGGATTGCTTGAGGTGCCGGCCGTTTCCCTGGAGAACCTGGTGCGTTTGCGCATGATGGGCTGCCGCTTGTCCATCGATGATTTCGGCGCCGGGTTCTCTTCGTTGCAGCGCCTGTGCCAGTTGCCGTTCAACGAAATAAAACTCGACGCGGAATTCGTCCGTGGCCTGCTGCATGAGCCGCGATGCCGGGCCGTTATTGGCAGCACTCTGGCCCTAGGGCAGACCCTGGGCATGTCGGTGGTGATCGAAGGCATTGAAACCGCCGAACAGCATCAAGCATTGCTGGCATTGGGTTGCACCCAGGGGCAGGGGTATTGGCATGCACGCCCCATGAATGGCGTCGATCTACTGCGCTGGTTGCAGCGCAGTGCCGGGCGGCCTGTATCCAACAACCTTGCTGGAGGCCATCAATGATTAACAAAGCGCTGCGCATCATGATTGCCGACCCCGAGCACGTTCAGCGCCTGCGCCTGGAGCGCAATTTCAATCGCCAGGGCTATTACGCCATCGCGCCGGTTCCGAGCCTGGAAGACCTGCTCAGATTGATAGGGTACGGCGACCGCGGCTTTGACCTGGTGCTGATCAATGGCAGCCTTGTCGGCAGCGAGGGTTTCAACCTGCACGATTTCTGCCTGGACAACCCCTTGATAGGGCAGGCTTTTATCTACGACCTACCGCCACCGCAGTTTGCGACCTTACATGCTCCTGAAACTTCAATTTAAGAGCCAAATAAGTTACCGAAACTAGCGAGGCTAGGATAGCTTGAGCCGCATAAAAACAATTGAAGTAAGGGAAGACATGAGCGTGTCGATTGCGACTAAAAAAAAGCAGAGGACGTTCGCACTGGTCGTAGTGCTGGCCGTGATGATTGGGTTATCCGGTTGTGCAATTCCCTGGCAAAAAAAATGGCCAGCACATGAAACGCCAGCCGTGGACTTGCCTGCGACGCCGCCAAAGCTGGCGGCACTGAGTCTCGATCGTGAGTGGTGGAAAGCTTTTGGTGATGCAACACTCAACGGTCTGGTCGCTGATGCGCTTGCTAATAACCTCGATCTTGCCAAAGCGGCCACGAATGTAGCCGAGGCGCGTGCCAATGTTGGTGCAGCAAACGCAATGTTATCGCCGCGCGCCGATGCGCAGGGCAATACATCGGCCACCCGGCGGCAACTGTCGGTCGTGAGCCAGGATCTCAACCACACCACGACATCCGCTACCGCTGGGGTCGGGGTTAGCTGGGAAATAGATCTATGGGGGCGGATTCGGCAGATGAATGAGGCCTCTCTGGCTCGCCTTGCAGCCTCGGAACACACGCGTAATGCCACGGCATTGTCCATTTCATCGACCGTGGTGGATACCTACTTCCAGCTACTCGCGCTTGATGCCAATCTGCGAGTTATCCGAGAGGCCGAACGCAACCTGATTGAAGTTTCGGACTTAGAAAAGCGCCGCTGGAAGGCCGAAGTCGGTACCGAACTGGCCTATAGCCAGAGTCTGGCGGAACTCGCCTCCGTCGAAACCCGCATTCCTAGCATCGAAGCCGCGATTGCGCGAACCCAGTTGGCCTTGGCGATTCTGGTGGGTCGTACTCCCCGGCAGTTGAACGAACCATTGGCTCGAAGCGGCGCGTTTCCCGTACTTCCCTCTATGCCCAGTGAATTTGACTCTGCGCTGCTGATGCGCCGCCCAGATGTTGCCTCGGCGGAGCAAATGCTGGCGGCTACCAATTCCGATCTTAATGCAACCCGCGCCGAGCGCCTCCCGCGCCTGAACCTTGCGTTGCTGGCGGGCTTGATCGCGTCATCGTCATCAGCCATTACCGGGTTTCCGCTGTACGGGGATCTTAGCGCGGGTGTGAGTGCACCTATTTACGATGCTGGGCTTCTGCAATCAAAAGTCGATGCGGCAGTCGCACGAAAAGACAATGCCATCGCCCATTACCGGTACACGCTCGCCCTCGCATTTCGCGATGTGTACACGGCCATGATTGATCGTGATGCCGGCGACCGCCAGGTCGGGGCGGCAGTCAAAGTGTTAAAAGTCCGCAAACAGGCGCTCGCACTCACAGAAAAAAGTTACGCGGCCGGACGTTCAAGCAAATTTGAAGTGCTATCGGAAACTATCGATATTCTCAATGCGCAGACGGCCCTGACCGACGCCCAACTCACACAACTTACAGCCCGTGTCGAATTCTTTAAGGCGATCGGAGGAGGTTTCTAAATGCTGTTCCATGTCTATGATGACCCCAGGCCAGAAGGCTATTTCATCTACGAGCCACAGGCGTTCTATCGCACCATGCTAGACGCAGACTGGGTGATGTACCTTCTGCTGCCCGGGCTTCTTATCGCCATCGTGGTCGCGTTGATGTATGCCTGGCGTGTGCACGAAATACCCAAGCACAAGGCTGATCGCAAAAAAATGCGGCAGGCCGAATTGGTCAGCGCATTGACGATACTGGGACTGTTCGTGAGCTGGGCGTGGGTAGTAGCCCTATTTATCGCCTACATGGATTGGGATGCGGTCGATGACTGGGTGCTAAGTATCGTACGGCGTTCGCGCGACGCTCTGAGCGATGGCCCGACTGTAAACGCTGAAACCCCTGCCACTACGGTTGAGCAAGAAGTACCGGTCGACGTGGTGGTAGTGGAGGCAGCGCTTGTCGACACAGTACCGGCGTCTATGGTTGGCCGTGAGGAACCGCGTGTATGAAACTGATCATGGTTCCCTACATTCTTATTTGCTGGTTGCTGCTGAAATTCGGCATCGTTAAACGTACGCTCGGCAACTATATAGCAATGGGCTGCGGTGCCGTTTTTCTGCTGTTAATGGTGCTGACTTTCACCCGCTATCTGGCGTTTGTCGATATGACGGAAACCACCACCGTCAAAGCACCTCACATCGTTTTGAACTCGCCTGCAGGCGGCGAAATCGATCGAATCTATGTCACCCACAATCAGCGGGTGAAAGCTGGCGATCCGATTTACAGCTTCAAGACTGATCGTTACGAAATTCAGATGGCCGCCAAGCGCGCTGAAAAATCGCACTTGGAAACCCAGCTCAATAAGCTCGACGTTGATCTGAAGCGGCTGGGCAAACTGCGCGGCGATATCGTGCCGCAATCGGAATTCGACGCCAAGCGCGCCGAGTTGGATACCCAGCGGGATTTTGTGATCAAAGCCGAGCAGGACATCGCGGATCTACAATGGAAAATCGATAAAGCGATGGTGCGCGCGCCAGTCGATGGTCAAGTTAACGTGGTGTATTTGTCAGAAGGTCAGTATTTCGGCGAGGCCCGCCCCGCAGCCATCACCATGTTCACCAATAAAAAGTTCATCGAGCTACGGATTCCCGATCAGGTTTACGAATACATCAAACCCAAGGCGTTTGCGGAGTTTTACGTTGACGCCTACCCGGGCAAGATTTTTCGCGCCCGCGTGCAGAGTATTTCCGAATCCAATGGCGAATCCCGAGGCTCTCTGATGCCGACCGCCCAGAGTGTCAGCCAGCACGTAATGCAAAATTCGAATGATGTGGGACGAACGGTGATTCTTGAGTTCGAGGACCCGGAAGGTATTCAGATACCGATCGGTGCCACTGGCCAAGCCTGGATTGCCGCTGAGAAACCGGCTGAAGTGCTCGGCTTTCTTGATGTGGTAGCGGGCATGTTATTGCGCTTCAGTGCTGCCAAATCCTATTTCAGCGCGTTCTGACCAAGGGCCACTAAATAATGTCGTCACCCGATTCGTACTTTCTGGACCAGAACACGCTCTTTTGTATTTCCCGCCGCTGGCACCTGCGCCAACTGGTTGCTGTCTCAAGCCTGATTCTGCTTGCCGCCTGGGCGGGAAAATCAACCGTCGCTCAGGCCCAACTGCTTCAGACAGTCGCTGTCACGACCACCCCGGCCATCGTCGTGCCTGTAGTGCCTGTAGTGCCGACTGGGGACAACTACGGCATCCAGTCGACCCAGACCTTTGAGCAATGGCGCGCAGGTTTCCGCAAGGAGGCCCTCGCCGCTGGCGTCAATCCGAGCCTGTTCGATCGCGCTTTTGCCGATATCACGCCGGATATGAGCGTGATTCGCGCCGATCGCAGCCAGCCTGAGTTCTCCCGCCCAGTGTGGGAATACCTAGACGGTGCACTATCTGCACCGCGCGTTCGTAAGGGGCAGATGCTGCTCAAGCAATACGCCAACACCCTGGCCGCCATCGAACAGCGTTATGGCGTCGATCGCCGGGTACTCGTGGCGATCTGGGGCATGGAAAGCAACTTCGGTAGTTTTCAAGGCACTAAGTCGGTGATCCGCTCACTGGCAACATTGGCCTATGAAGGTCGACGCCAGGGCTTCGCCCAGGCTCAATTGCTGGCTGCGCTACAAATCCTGCAACATGGGGATATCCCCCCCGATAAGATGCTTGGTTCCTGGGCCGGTGCTATGGGCCAGACCCAATTCATCCCGACCACCTACAGCAACGTTGCCGTGGACTTCGATGGCGACGGGCGCCGCGACATCTGGGGCAGTCCGGTCGATGTGCTAGCTTCAATCGCCCATTACCTGCAAATCTCTGGCTGGCAGAAAAGTCAGTCATGGGGCTTTGAAGTCGAACTGCCGAACGCCTTCAATTACTCGCTGGCCGATGGCGAGATTCGCAAAAGCGTCGCCGAATGGAAGCAACTGGGGGTCAAGCTCCCCAATGGTGTGAGCGTGCCGCGAGGTTACGAGCAGCTCTCAGCCGCGCTGCTGTTACCGGCCGGTTATCGCGGCCCAGGGTTTCTGATCCTCGACAACTTCAGGGCAGCCTTCAAGTACAACAATTCGACGTCCTACACATTGGCTGCGAATTTGCTGTCGGAGCGTTTTACCGGCGCAGGCCTCATCGCCAGCGAATGGCCTAAGGATGAGCAGCAGTTGAATCGTTCCCAGCGCGTGGAGTTGCAGACCCTGTTGAGCCGCCACAACTACGACTCGGGGAACGCCGACGGCATCATTGGGACCAATACCCGCAAAGCGATCCGTGCGGCTCAGCAGTCGTTCGGCTTGCCGGCTGACGGCTACCCGACACCCGAGTTTCTGGACGCTTTGCGTAACCGCTAAAAGCTTCGCGGGCGTACCCTCGATGACCGATCTATCAGGCATCGAGGCTTCATGGCCTGACCACCACATCCCGCTCCCGCGCCAACGTCTAGGCCCTGCGTCGCGACTTAAAAATCCTCGTATCGAAAGATACGGGGATTTTTTTTGCCTGGAATTTTCTCAAATCCAACACAAAGCGAATATGGGAGGGGGCTTGCTCCCGATAGCAGTGTGTCAGCCACTCATTACTCAGCCGACTCACCGTCATCGGGCGCAAGCCCCCGC
>Ga0105246_10000698_pt1 | contig 18936 bp, 18 predicted proteins | sample KBSM64metaG_FD_99694 | JGI IMG/M metagenome (GOLD analysis project Ga0105246, IMG submission 99694) | Miscanthus rhizosphere microbial communities from Kellogg Biological Station, Michigan, USA - KBS M6-4 metaG | ecosystem: Host-associated > Plants > Roots > Rhizosphere > Soil | place... | reverse complement strand
GGCTGCGCGCGCTCTCGCACCCGACCCGGCTGAAGATGCTGATGCTGCTCCGCCTCGGGGGGCCGGCGACGGCGACCCAGCTGGCCCAGCAGCTCAAGCTCAACACCGGCGCCACGTCGTACCACCTCCGCCAGCTCGCCGAGCACGGCTTCATCGACGAGGACCGCGAGCGCGGCGACGCCCGCGACCGGTGGTGGAAGGCCGCTCATCAGAGCACCCTGGCGAACCTCGACTCGCGCACCACCGAGGAGGAGGCCGAGAGCTCCGAGGCCTACCTGCACTCCGTCGCGCTGATGTACACCGAGACGCTCATGCAGTACGCCTCGGAGCACCGCTTCCTGCCGGCCGCCTGGCGGAGCGCGAGCACCACCAGCGACTGGCACCTGCGCCTCACCGCCGAGCGCGCCGAGGAGCTGGTCACCGAGCTGATCGAGGTCATCGACCGCTGGGGTGACCGCGAGGACCCGGAGGGCACACCCGGCGCCGGCGACTTCGTGATCAACCTCAACGCTTTCCCCCGTCCCGGCACCGTCGTGCTCGAAGGAGATGATCGATGACCTTCGCGACGGCGCGCCCGACCCCCCGGCGCATCCCGCTGTACGGCTGGCTCACCGCCGAGGCGATCTCGCTGCTCGGCACCCGGATCTCGATGATCGCGATCCCCTGGCTCGTGCTCACCACGACGGGCTCGCCGACGAAGACCGGGCTCGTCGCCTTCGCCGAGATCACGCCGATGGTGCTGTTCAAGGCGTGCGGAGGCCCGCTCGTCGACCGGGTCGGCCCGCGCCGGATGGCGATCACCGCCGACACGCTGTCGCTCGTGGCGGTCGGCCTCATCCCGCTGCTGCACCACACGGGTGCGCTGACGTTCCCGATCCTGCTCGTCCTGGTCGCGGTCGCGGGCGCCCTCCGGGGACCCGGCGACGCGGCCACCACCGCCCTCATCCCGGCACTCGTCGAGCGCGCCGCCGTGCCCTACGAGCGAGCCACCGGGCTGGCCTCGGCGATCGAGCGCGGGGCAACGATGGTCGGGGCCGCCATCGCCGGCGGGCTCGTGGCGACTCTCGGGGCTGCGAACGCCGTGGCCGTGGACGCCGCGTCGTTCGGGGTCTGCGCGCTGCTGCTGCTGCTCACCACCCGCAGCCTCGAGGACCGTGGCCGCGGCCGGCGCGAGTCCGTCGAGCCCGCGGAGGCCGAGACCCCCACGTCGTACGTCGCCGAGCTGCGCGCCGGCTGGCGCTTCCTGCGCGGCGACGCCGTCCTGATGAGCCTCTGCGTGATGGTCGCGGTGACCAACCTGCTCGACCTGGCCTGGTCCGCGGTGCTGCTGCCGGTGTGGGCCCGCGACTCCGGCGCCGGCGTCGGCGCGGTCGGTCTGGTGTTCTCGGTGTGGGGCGGTGCGTCGATGCTCGGGGCTCTGGTGGCCGCGGCGTACGGCACCCGACTGCCGCGGTTCGCGACGTACCTCGTCGCCTTCCTGATCACCGGGATTCCGCGGTTCGTCCTGTTCGCGATCGGCGTTCCGCTGTGGGTGATCCTGGCGATGTGCGTGATCGGCGGCGCGTCGTCCGGCTTCCTGAACCCGGTGCTCGGCGCCGTGCAGTTCGAGCGCATCCCGCGGGAGATGGTGGGCCGGGTCACCGCCCTGAGCAGCGCGCTGTGCTGGTCGCTGATGCCACTGGGTGGTGTCCTCGGCGGCCTGCTCGTCAGCGGGATCGGGCTGTCCCCCGCGCTGCTCCTCGTCGGGTTCGCCTACTTCGCCGCCACCATGTCGCCGGCACTGATCCCGAGCTTCCGGGGCATGAACCGCCAGCCGGCCTCGCCGGAGCGCGAGCCGGTCGCCGCCTGACGCCGTACGTCGCGGGTCGTCCGCCTGACGTGGGCGGAGAGCCCCACGTCAGGCGGACGAACCCATCAGCCCTGACAGGGCACGTACTGCCTCGTGGCCGTCGCGGTGCCGCCGCTCTTCAGCCGCAGCTTGGCGGTGATCTTCAGGTCGGCCTTCGACCTCAGGTGCTTGAGCACGATCCTCTCGCCCGCCTTCGGGGACCCGTCCGAGGCCTTGTGCTTCCCGTTCACCGAGAAGGAGCCCGCCGCGACGTGGCCGGCGCCCGACTTCCACCGCAGCGTCGCCCGGTGGGCGCCACAGCGGATCGAGCCCGGGAACGCGACGAACGACCTGCCGGCGCCCTTCGTGCCGGTCAGCGCCGACCCCGCCTTGTGGAACACCATCGACACGAAGTTGCGGGGCTGGCTCTTCAGGATGATCGACTGACCGGCGGTGACACCCACGGCCATGGCCGCCGAGAACGAGCCCGGCTTGACGAACGCGCGCGTGGACGAGTGCGACGGGCCGCCCTGGTAGAGCTCGAAGACGACCGCCTTGTTCGAGCTGGTCTGGACGATCACCTCGCTGGCGCCGGCCTTGAACGCCGTCGAGCGTTGCACGTAGAGCCAGCCCTTGGCGCCCTCCGAGAACAGCATCTCCATGTTCGAGCTCACCGTCGCGTTCGGGTCGCAGACCGTGTTCGTGCCCTTCGAGTTGTGCAGTGCCACCGCACCCGAGCCGGTGACGACGGCCTTGCCCAGGTTCGGGCCCTTCTTGCTGACGGCGACCGTGCCCGAGATGTGCCCGGTGGCGTGCACCGTGTCGGTGCTGTCACCGGTGGCGGTGAACGTCGCGTCCATCGCCACGCTCCGGTTCCTCTTCCCGTGGGTGAGGATCGGCGTCGCCGAGGAGACGCTGGGGTCTCCCGACGTGAGCGTGCAGGAGGAGGAGACCTCCGCCGAGGCGCTGGCCGCGAACTGGAACTTGACCTGGGCGGACGCCGGGCCGGCCGGCAGCCAGGCGAGACCCGCCGCCAGGGCGCAGCAGGCGGACGCCGCGAGGAAGCGGCGCGGGCGAGACGAGCCGGACATCCGGGTCACCCCTTGCACGGGACGTAGGAACGGGTGGCGGCGGCCGAGCCGCCGTTCTCGAGCCGGAGCCTCGCGGTCACCGTGATGTCCGCAGCGCTCTTCAGGTGCCCGAGCACGATCTTCTTCCCGGCCTTCGGTGATCGGTCCGTGGCCCGGTGCTTCCCGTTCACCGAGAACGAGCCCGACGCCACGTGGCCGGCGCCCGACTTCCACCGCAGCGTCGCCCGGTGGGCGCCACAGCTGACCGAGCCCGGGAACGCGACGAACGACCTGCCGGCACCCTTCGTGCCGGTCAGCGCCGACCCCGCCCGGTAGAAGACCATCGACACCGAGCTGCGTGGGGCGCTCTTGGTGAGGACCCCCGAGTTGCCGGCGGTGACGCCGACGAAGAGGTCGGCGTCGAACTGACCGGCCTTCGAGAAGCCGCGCGAGAGGGCGTGGGATTTGCCCCCCTGGAAGAGCTCGAACTGGACCGGGTCGTTGGTTCCCGCGTGCACGACCTCCGAGACCGCGATGCCCTGGACGGCCGGCGTGGTGCGCTCGATGTAGAACCAGCCGCCGTGGTGCTCGGTGAACTCCAGGAGGCCTCCGCCCTCGGCGGCGGCCGAGGGGTCGCAGGCCGTGTTCTTGCCCTTCGCGACGTCGAGCGAGACCGTGCCCGCGCCGACCACGGCGGCCTTTCGGAGGTCCCGGCCCTGCTTCGCGACCGACCAGGTGGCCCGGTAGTGGCCGCTGGCCTGCACCGTGTCGGAGGAGTCACCGGTGTTGGTGTAGGTGGCCGAGAAGTTCATGCTCCGAGTGCGCTTCCCGTGGCTGAAGATCGGCGTCGTCACCGTGGTGCTGCCACCTGACGTGAGGGGACAGGTGGTGGTGTCGACGCTTGCGTTGCCCTGGACCATGAGCTCGGTCTGGACCGCGGCCGCGGCCGGACCGGACGGCAACCAGGCGAGTCCGGCGGCGAGACCGACGGACGCGGTGGCCGCGCAGGCGCGGCGAAGAGAGGTGGATCGGCTCATACAGGAACTCCCGTGCGTGTGGTGTGCGGTGAGCGTGCGATGGCGCGCCTCACGCTAGGAGTGGGCCGAGGGTGCCGGAATACACCCGCGCCGTGGTCTAGACCAGGACTGTCGACGCCGGTGCGGTCGCCGGGGCGGGGCCACGCCTGTGGACGCGGCCGTTCAGTGCTGCTTCTTCAGGTGCAGAGGAGCCCCGTTGGGTGGACGACGTGTGCGGAACAACGTCACGCCAGGTGCCGCCGCGCCCGCGCGGACAGGCAGTGCAAGGCCCGGTCTGGACCAGGTGCGGCAGCCCTTCGGCCCGGTCAGTGGAAGAACCGGGCCAGCTCGATGACCCGGTCGTTGGCCTCGGGCTCGCCGATGGAGATCCGCGCTCCGTCGCCGGCGAACGGCCGCACCACGATCCCGAGCTCGTCGGCGGCCGCGGCGAGGTCGAGCGTGCGGTCACCCGCAGCGAACCAGACGAAGTTGCCCTGGGCCTCCGGGATCGTGAGTCCGGCGTCGGCGAGCCCCTTGACGACCCGCTCCCGCTCGGCCACCAGGCTCTCGACGCGCTCGAGCAGCTCCGGCTCGGCCCGCAGCGAGGCGACCGCCGCGGCCTGCGCGACGTTGGAGACTCCGAAGGGCAGGCTGACCGCGCGCAGGGCCGTGGCGATCGGCTGCGGGGCGACGGCGTACCCGACCCGGAACCCGGCCAGCCCGTAGGCCTTGGAGAAGGTCCGGGTGGAGACGACGTTGTCGTGGGCACGCACCGTCGCGACGCCGTTCACCGCGTCGCCCATGCGCACGAACTCGACGTACGCCTCGTCGACCACGACCAGCACGTGACCGGGCACGCGCGCAAGGAAGTCGTCGAGCTCGGTCTGCGTCACCGACGGTCCGGTCGGGTTGTTCGGGGTGCACACCAGGACGACCTTGGTCCGGTCGGTGATCGCCTTGCCCATGCCGTCGAGGTCGTGCCGGCCGTCGGGCAGGACCGGCACCTGGACGTTGCGCGCCCCGGCGGCCGTGACCGCGATCGGGTAGGCCTCGAAGCTCCGCCACGCGTAGACGACCTCGTCGCCCGGCTCGCAGAACGCCTGCACCAGCTGGTAGATCAGCGCGACGCTGCCGGTCGCCAGCGCGAGGTCGTCGGCGGCGATGCCGAACTTGTCCGCGAGCGCCTCGTACAGCGCGGTGTTGCCCATGTCGGGGTAGCGGTTCATCTGCTCGGCGGCCCGCGTCGCGGCCTCGACCACACCCGGCAGTGGCGGGTAGGGGTTCTCGTTGCTGCTGAGCTTGTACGTCGTCAACCCCGGGCGGGCGAGCGGCGGCTTGCCTGCGACGTACGCCGGGATGCGGGACACGCAGTCGCGCGGCTGCGGTGACGTCATGGGGCCCAACCTATCTCCGGCTCTCCGTACCGCGAGCCCGCCACGGACGCACCAGCGGAAGGAGCACGAGACCGATCACCACGCCGAGGGTCGCCCCGGTCACATTGTCGATGATGTCGGTGACGTCGCAGGCCCGGTCGATGCGAGCGACATGGAGCTGGATCTCCTCGATGCCCAGGGAGTACGCCGCGAGCGCGGCCAGGCCGAGCGGGACGAGCACCCAGCCGAGTCGCCACCGCCCGAACGCGAGCACCAGGAAGATCCCGGCCGGGACGAACAGCAGGGTGTTCAGCAGCTGCTGGCCACCACCGAGGATCCAGAAGCCGCCGGGCGCAGGCCCTCCGATGTCCCAGCTGCAGCTGGTCGCGTGCTCGTCGGCGGGGATGTAGCCCAGTCCGTTCTGTGCCGGCACCAGGGTCACGATCGCGATCACGGCGATGCTCCACAGCAGCCCGAACCACGCCACGCCGGCCACCACACCGGCCCGGCGTCCGACGGCCAGTCCGATCACCGCGGCGAACACCCCCGCGACCGCTGCGAACAGCAGCATCCAGCCCGTGCCGCCGATCGAGACCATGCCGTCGAACATAGGGCTCGACGTGGCGAGCCTCCCAACCCTGCCGCCGGCGCTCAGCCGAGCGGAGGCATCACGACCGTGCCGCCGGTCACCAACGGCAGGTCGCGACCGAGGGTGACGTCGAGCGGGTTGGTCAGGCAGCGGATCGAGCCCCCGCCCTTGTGGAACTGGGACACGTCGACCTCGACCACCTCGAAGTCCCAGTCGGCCAGCTGCGCCTTCACCCGCGGCGGCGCTCCGGCGGGCATCACGACCGCGCGGCCGATCACGATCGAGTTCGCGCAGAACGTGGTCAGTGCCTCGTCGTCGGTCAGCACCAGCGGCTCGGGCACCAGCTCCAGGAGCGCGGCAGCGGAGGCTTCGTCGAACGCCCCAGGGGCGACCAGGGCGCGTCGCTCGTCGAGCGGACAGAAGGCCAGGTCGAGGTGGTACATCGCGGGGTGGGTGATCCGCACGCCGCGCACCCGCACCCCGAGGTCCGTGGCGAGGTGCTTGAGCGCCAGCTCCTCGGTGCGCGGCCCGAACCCGGCCACGAGGGCGTCGCCCCAGGCGAACACGTCGCCGGCCTCGAGGTGCGCGCCGACGCCGTCGCGCCCGACGTACGACGTGGCGCGGCCGCTGCGCTCGAACCAGGGCTGGGCCGTCAGGGTCTCCATCCGGCGCTCGGCGTACCGCATGTGCGACAGCACGACGTGGCCGACCCCGTCCGGCCGGACGACCCCGAGGCCGAGGTTCATCGCGTAGACCATGTCGGGGGCATCGGGCCGCTGCGGCACGACCTCGACCGTGGCGCCGAGCCGCTCGATGGTCGAGAGCAGGTCGACCCACTGGGCCCGCGCGCGCCGCGGGTCGGGCTGGTCGGCCGGGTCCATGTAGGGGTTGATCGCGTAGTCGATCCGGAAGTGGTCCGGGCGGACCATCACGTAGCGGCGGCCCCAGCGCAGCTCGGACACGGCGTACCCCTCTCCTGTGCACGACGGCCCGCACGGTGGGCGTCTCGTTCATGATTGTCAGACAATCTGACAACCCCAGGATAGGGTCGGGAGGAGACGCCGGGCAAGTCGCTGTCAGACAATGGCCGCATGCACCCGGCCGCGAGCTCGACCGACGCCTTCGGATCGCTCAGCCTCGAGCACTCCTCGACCGTCGACCGGGTCGCCGACGAGCTGCGTCGGGCGGTCTTCGAGGGCGAGCTCGAGTCCGGGACGCCCCTGCGCGAGGTCGCGCTCGCCGAGTCGCTCGGGGTCTCTCGGCCGACCCTGCGCGAGGCGCTGGCCCTGCTGGTCGCCGAGGGACTCGCGACGCGCGAGCCCAACCGCGGAGTGAGCGTGGCACGCCCCGACCCGGACTCGGTCCGCGACGTCTCGACCGCACGGGCGGTGCTCGAGACCGCCGGGGTTCGCACCTGGCCGCACGCGTCGGAGGAGGCGCGGGAGGCGGTACGCCGTGCCCTCGGCGACTACGAGCGCGCCGTCGCCGAGCACGCGTCGTACCAGGAGCTCAACCAGCGACACCTCGCGATCCACCTCAGCCTGGTCGGGCTGACCGGGTCACCACGGCTGGTCTCGATGGCCGAGTCGATCGTGGCCGAGCTCCGGCTGGCCCTGGCCCAGATCGACCGGGTACGCCGCAACGCGCGCTCCCAGGCGGGCAGCCACCATCACCTGCTCGACCTGCTCGAGGCGGGCGAGATCGACGCGGCGGTCGACGAGCTCGGCGAGCATCTGCACGGTGCCGAGGACGCGATCATCGAGCGTCTCGATCTCGGCTGAGCGACCCTGCGGAGCACGCCCACCGCTCCCCTATGCTCGGCGACGTGCGCTTCGTGACCTGGCTGCTCACCACCGCAGCGGCGGTCGCCGTCGCCACCTGGCTGATCGACGGCATCTACTTCACCGGGCCCACAGCCGGCCAGGAGGAGATCCGGCACAAGCTGCTCCCGCTGCTGCTGGTGGCGCTGATCCTCGGGTTCGTCAGCAGCTTCGTGCGGCCGGTCGTCACGTTCTTCTCGATCCCGTTCATCGTCTTCACGCTCGGGCTGTTCCTGCTCGTCATCAACGCCCTGATGCTGATGCTGACCGCGTGGATCGCCGGAGGTGTCGGCATCGGCTTCCACGTCGAGGGCTTCTGGAACGCGCTGTGGGGGTCGATCGTGATCACGCTCGTGAACTGGGGCACCGCGTCCCTGGTGAAGGACCGAGACTGAGGGTGCTCCCACCACCTCGGCAGCCGGGTCGTTACGCCGTCGCACTGGTCTGCCTCGGCAACATCTGCCGCTCCCCGATGGCGCACGTCGTCCTCGAGGACCGGCTCGCTGCCGCGGGGCTCGACGACCGGGTGGTCGTGCACAGCTCCGGCACGGGCGGCTGGCACGTCGGCGGGCCGATCGACCGGCGGGCTGGCGCCGTACTCGCCGCGGCCGGGTACGACGGGAGTCGCCACCACGCCCGTCAGTACGACGAGTCCTGGGTGGACGCCCACGACCTCGTGCTGGCGATGGACCACGACAACCTCGCCGACCTCGGCGGCCGGTCGACCCGGGTCGCGCTGTTCCGCGACTTCGACCCCGAGGGCACCGGCGAGGACGTGCCCGACCCCTACTACGGCGGAAGCGATGGGTTCGCCGAGGTGTTGACGATGGTGGAGCGCACCTCGGACGCGCTCGTCGCGGAGCTGGCCGAGCTGCTCCGCGACTGATCCCGATCGCGAGGAGGCCCCGTGCCGAAGGCTCCGTTGCCCGCTCCTGCGCTCGCCCTGCTGCGCGAGCCCAACCCCGCCGTGATCTCCGTGGTGATGCCGAGCGGCCACCCGATGTCGGTGGCCACCTGGTACCTCGTCGAGGACGACGACACGGTGCTCGTCAACATGGACGCCGGTCGCGCCCGGTTGGGGTGGATCGAGCAGCACCCACACGTCTCGCTCACGGCCCTCAAGGAGGGCGAGTGGTACACGCACGTCAGCGTGCGGGGGCCGGTGGTGCGCTGGGAGCACGACGAGGCCGCGGCGCTGGCGGACATCGACCGGCTCTCGCGTCACTACGGCGGCGACGCATTCCACCACCGATCGGCGAAGCGGGTCAGCGCATGGTTCGAGATCACGCACTGGCACGGCTGGGACATCGAGTGACCCGTCGTACCTCCGGTGCCACCCGGTCGTCCGCCTGAGCGGCCCTTCTAGTGGCCGGCCGGGCGGACGACCCGGATGTGGGTACGGGAGCGGCGTACTACCCTCGCCTTGCCGGGATCGGAGGAGGTGCGTTGACGCGTCAGCCGCACATCGCTCGCCGGGCCGAGGAGCTGCTGGGTTCCGCGGTCGCGGCCACGGCTCCGGTCGCCGGTGGCGACATCGCCACCGCCACCAAGCTCCGGCTCAGCAGTGGCCGCTCGGCGTTCATGAAGACGCTGACCAGCGCGCCGGACGGGTTCTTCGAGGCCGAGGCGGCCGGCCTGCGCTGGCTCGGCGAGGCCGGCGGCGTCCGGGTGCCCGAGGTGCTCGCGGTCCAGGCCGACTGCCTGATCCTGGAGTGGATCGAGCCCGGGAAGCTCACCACGGAGGCGGCCAGCGACTTCGGCCGGGCGCTGGCCAAGACGCACGACGCGGGCGCACCGGCGTACGGGTCGGAGCGCGAGGGCTTCATCGGGCGTCTCCCCCTGCCCAACAAGACCTCGCCGACCTGGGCGGAGTTCTTCGCGACGAAGCGGGTGCTGCCCTACCTCAAGCTGGCTCGCGACCGCGGCGCGATCACGCCCGAGGGCGCGGACGTCGTGGAGCGGATCGTCGGCCGCCTCCCCGGCCTGGTACCCGAGGAGGGGGCTCGCCGGATCCACGGCGACCTCTGGAACGGCAACGTGATCTGGACCCATGACGCCGGCTGCTGCGTGATCGACCCGGCCGCACACGGCGGGCACCGCGAGACGGACCTGGCGATGCTGGCCCTGTTCGGGCTGCCACACCTGCCTCGGGTGCTCCAGGCCTACGAGGAGGTCTCTCCGCTCGCCGACGGCTGGGCCGACCGCGCCGGCATCCACCAGCTCCACCCGCTGCTCGTGCACGCCTGCCTGTTCGGTGGCGGGTACGGCGCGCGAGCTGCGGACGTGGCGGGACGCTATGCCTGATCCCGCCCTCGTGGCCGGCGGCTTCTCAGGCGTGGCTCAGGACGATTTGGCACAGTGAGACCGTGACCCCCGCCGCGTCGACCCCTGCGAGCGCCAAGCCCCGTGTGCTCGTCGTCGACGACGACAAGGCGGTGCGCGAGTCGTTGCGCCGCAGCCTGGAGTTCAACGGGTTCGCCGTGTCGCTCGCCGCCGACGGCGCCGAGGCGCTGGCCGGCATCGGCGGCATCGGCCCCGATGTGGTCGTGATGGACGTGATGATGCCGCGGCTCGACGGCATCGAGACCACCAAGTCGCTGCGCAAGGCCGGCAACGACGTCCCGATCCTCGTGCTCACCGCACGCGACGCAATCGGCGACCGGGTCGAGGGACTCGATGCCGGTGCCGACGACTACCTCACCAAGCCGTTCGCGCTCCAGGAGCTGCTCGCCCGGCTGCGCGCGCTGCTGCGGCGCGTCGTACCCAGCGACGGTGACGAGACCGAGGTGCTCACCTTCGCCGACCTGTCCATGGACCTCGCGACGCGCGACGTACGCCGTGGGTCTCGGGCCATGGAGCTGACGCGAACCGAGTTCACCCTGCTCGAGATGTTCCTGCGCCGCCCCCGGCGCGTGCTCGAACGCTCGTTCATCCTGGAGGAGGTCTGGGGCTACGACTTCCCCACGACCGCCAACTCGTTGGAGGTGTACGTCGGGTACCTCCGCCGCAAGACCGAGGCCGAGGGCGAGCCACGGCTGATCCACACCGTGCGGGGCGTCGGATACGTCCTGAAGGAATCATGACGACCCCGGCGACCGGACCGGCTCCCGGCTCGTCGACGTGGGACGAGCCGCGGTGGCACTACCGCCGGTCCCTGGCCAGCCGCGTGATCCTGATGACCACGCTGGCGGTCTGCTTCGCGGTCGCGCTGGTGTCGCTGGGCGCCTACGTGACGGTGAAGATGTCGCTGGAGAGCTCGCTCGACAGCTCCCTGACCGATCGGGCGCATCGTGCGGCGACCAGCACCACACTGGCCACCCTCACCCACGACCAGGTCCCCTCCTGGGCCACCGGTGCCGCCGACGTACGCATCTTCCTGGTGCGTGCGAACGGGGAGGCGATCACCACCGACGCCGCCGGGGCCCAGGTGCCGCTCGGGCAGCGCGAGATCGACGTCGCGACCCGGAGCCGCGGCAGCAGCATCCGCACGGTGACGTGGAACGGCAACGACTACCGCGTGGTGGCCGTGCCGTACGTCGAGTCGTACGCCCTCGTCCTCGCCCAGAACATGGCCCCCCAGGAGCGGGTGCTGCGCAAGCTCGGTGCGGTGATGCTGCTCTTCGGGCTGGCCGGCGTGATCGGAGCGGCCGCTGCCGGATGGGCGGTCGCCCGCAACGGTCTGCGGCCGGTCCGCCGCCTCACCCGCAACGTGGAGCGCATCGCACGCACCGAGGACCTCCAGCCCCTGCCGGTCGAGGGGGACGACGAGATCGCCCGTCTGGCCACGGCGTTCAACGACATGCTCGTCGCGCTCTCGGCGTCCCGCGACCGCCAGCGTCGACTGGTCGTGGACGCGGGGCACGAGCTTCGGACGCCGCTGACCTCGCTGCGGACCAACCTCGACCTGCTCCTCCAGGCCGACTCGGCGGGCGGTCTCGACGATGCCGCGCGTCGCGAGCTGCTCGACGACGTACGCGGGCAGATCGAGGAGATGTCCTCGCTCGTGGGCGACCTGGTCGAGCTGGCCCGCGACGAGCCCCTGCGGCCCGTCGTCGAGAAGGTCGACCTGGCCGAGGTCGTCGACCGGGCCGTGTCCCGGGCCCGCCGGCGAGGCACCAGCCTGACCTTCGACGTGGCCACCGAGCCGTGGTGGGTGATCGGCGAGTCGGCTTCGCTCGAGCGGGCCGTGACCAACCTCCTCGACAACGCGGTGAAGTGGAGCCCCTCCGGCGGCACGGTGCGCATTCGGCTCAACCACGGGACCCTGACCGTCGACGACGAGGGACCCGGCATCGCCGCCGCCGACCGCGAGCACGTCTTCGAGCGCTTCTACCGCTCGCAGGAGTCCCGCTCGATGCCCGGCTCGGGCCTCGGCCTGTCGATCGTCCGCCAGGTGATCGAGCGGCACGCGGGGAACATCCGTGTCGACGAGACCGACCAGGGCGGCACCCGGATGGTGATGCAGGTCCCCGGCGCCCCGCTCCTCGCCACCTGACCGACCTGACCGGAAGGCACCTGCTCGTCAGACGTGGGTGAGCAGGACCGCGAGTGCCACGAGCGGGACGCCCCACGACAGCGACCGCAACGCACCCTCCAGGGGCGCGAGCAGCGCAGCCCGGTCCAGCGGCACGACGGCGCCGTCGCCCCGGTGCACGCTGCCCGCGACGAGCGCAGTACGACGCCGAAGGTCGCGGGCCGGCGTACTCAACCGACGTTGGGCATGGGTGAGCGCGACGGCAGCGCAGGTGGCCGTGCCCGCCGCGAGTCCCTGCGCGCTCCCGGCTCCTGGTCCTTGGGCGAGGTACCCGACCACCACCGGGAAGCCGCCCCACCCGAGCCCGAACGCGAGGTCGTTGTGCAGGCGACCGCCGGCCAGCTCGAGGTTGTATCCCACGACGAGCGCGACCCCGACCGGCACGGCCGCGGCCAGCAGCCAGTGCGTGCCGCCCCACCAGAACGAGCCGTAGACACCCAAGGCCACCGCCACTCCCAACGCGGCCGCGGCGACGAGCAGCAGGGAACGGTCATCGAAGCCGGTGCCGAGCGGATGTCCCGCCCGCTCGTCCAGCGCATGGGCGGCGACGCCGACCGCGAGGAAGAACGCCAGGACCGTCAGCAGGAGCGCCGTCCACGACAGACGCGGCGCGAGCGCCGCGCCCAGGACCACGTAACTGAGGTGCCACAGCGTGTACGGCGGGTGGAGCAGGGTCCAGCAGTCGGCCAGACGTCCACCTCGGCGCGCGTAGAAGGCCGGCGGCTCAGCCACTCGTTCGCCGCCCACGCATGACGAGCCCTCCGCCCAGACTCATCGCCCGCGTCCGCACGTCATCGAACCCCGCCTCGTGCCACATCGCGATGTGCCGCTCGACCGGGTATCGGCGGTAGTGCTCCTCGATCGAGGGTCCTAGGAACCGACCGACGTGGGCCCACTCCCGACCGCCGGTCACGTACCCGGCGCCGGGCAGCACGACGCGGGTGTACAGCCGCCACGCCGGCAGCCATACCGGGGGCGCGGGGACGGCGAACTCCAGGCTCGCCACGGCCCCGCCCGGGCGCACCACCCGGGCGAGCTCGCGGAGCACGGCGGCCGGGTCGGCCACGTAGCGGAGGAGGTAGGTGAAGGTGAGGGCGTCGAAGGTCGCGTCCGGGAAGGGCAGCTGCTCCGCCCGCGCCACGGCGAACCTCACCCGTCGTTCTCCGGCCGCGGCGACCCTGCTCTGCCCGCGGCGCAGCATCTGCTCGGTGAGATCCACTCCGGTGACGTCGGCGTCGGTCCGGCCGGCCAACATCAGCGCCACGCCGCCCGTTCCGGTGGCGACGTCGAGGACCGATCGTGGCCGCCCTTCGGCGACCGCGTCCACCATGGCGCGCCGCCACCGACGGTTCTGTCCGAACGAGAGCAGCTCCTCGAGCACGTCGTAGCGCGCCGGCAGCCCGTCGAAGAGGTCGCGCGCGAAGGCGTTGGGCTCCTCGCGCGACCGGCGCACCTCCGCGTCCCACCGTCGTCCCATGACACCTCCGCGCCCACCGTAGACCGCGGCCCGGCCCGGGATCACTCCAGACCTACGGCTCGAAGCGGTAGCCCATGCCGGGCTCGGTGATCAGGTGGCGCGGCTGGGAGGGGTCGTCCTCGAGCTTCTTGCGCAGCCCCCCGACGTACACCCGCAGGTAGTTGGTCTCCCGGGCGTACGTCGGCCCCCACACCTCGTGCAGGAGGTCCTGCTGGCTCACCAGCCGCCCCGGTGTGCGCACCAGCATCTCCAGCAGCCCCCATTCGGTCGGGGTCAGCCGGACCACAGCTCCGGCCTTGGTGACCCGGCGCGCCGGCAGGTCGATCACGAGGTCGCCGGCCTCGAGCACCGGGACGTCGGACCCGGCCCGTCGCGCCGAGGCCCGCACGCGCGCGAGCAGCTCCTCCATCCCGAACGGCTTGGTCACGTAGTCGTCTGCACCGAGGTCCAGGGCCTGCACCTTCTCGGTCGACTCGGCCCGGGCCGACAGCACCACGACCGGGATCGTGCTCCAGGCCCGGAGTCGCCGGAGCACCTCCACACCGGACACGTCCGGAAGGCCGAGGTCGAGCACCACGATGTCGGGCTTGTCCTCGCGCAGGGCCTGCAGCGCGGACCGCCCGTCGGCGGCGATCAGGACCTCGTGGCCCTCGGCCCGCAACCCGATCCCCAGCGTCCGGCGCAGGGTCGCGTCGTCGTCGACCAGCAGCACCTTCACGTGCTCGTCCCCGGCAGGTCGAGCTCCATCGTGAGGCCACCGCCGGCGGTGTCGGTCGCGTCGAGGGTTCCGCCCAGCGCCTCGGTCAGACCACGTGCCACCGCCAGGCCCAGCCCGACGCCGGTGCCGACATCGCCGTGTCGCTGGAACGGCTCGAAGATCCGGCTGCGCAGCGCCGGGTCCACGCCGGGACCATGGTCGACGACCCGCAACCCGACCCGTCTCCCGCGCGTCTCGCCGACGACCTCGACGGCATCGCTGTAGCGCAGGGCGTTCGCGACCAGGTTGGCGATGACGCGCTCGAGCAGCCCGCCGTCGACGTACGCCGAGGGGAGCTCGCCGACGTCCACACGCTCGGCTCCCTCGAGACCGTCCAGCGCCCGGCGGACCACCTCGCCGAGCGGTACCTCGTCCGCGATCGGCCGCACGGCGCCCGTCTCGAGCCGGCTCATGTCGAGCAGGTCGCTGACCATCGTCGTCAGCCGCGCGATGGACGACTCCATGGCGTCGAGCAGCTCGTGGCGCTCGGCCTCGTCGAGCCGGAGGTCGTGGGTCTGCAGGGTCTCCGTCGCCGAGCGCAGTCCGGCCAGTGGCGTTCGCAGGTCGTGCGACACGGCGGCGAGGAGTGCGGTCCGGGTCCGGTTGCCGGCCTCGAGCTGCTGGGCGGCCATGGACTGCCGGGCCAGCTCCTCGCGCTCGCGCAGCACGCCGACGTGCGTGGCGAACGCCGCGGCCACCGACCGTTCGCGCGGACCCAGCGTCGCGCCCTCGAGCACCAGCCAGCCGCCGGCTCCGGCCGGAACGACCACGGAGGACGCGACCTGCACCGGCTCCTCGGTCACGAGGTGGGCGGCCCGTGCCCCGAACGTGTCCCGCGCCAGCTCGAGCAGCCGCGGTACGTCGTACGCGCCGCCGAGCACCTGGCGGTTGAGCATGGTCAGGGTCCCGGCCTCGCGCTCGGCCGCCCTGGCCTGGGCACGGCCGCGCGCCGCCGTGTCCACCACCGACGACACCGCCACGGCAGTGAGGGCGAACACCAGCAGGGCGCACAGGTCGGTCCCGGACTCGACATCGAGGGTGTGGCGCGGCGGGATGAAGAAGTAGTTGAGGAGCAGTGCCCCGGCGACGGCGGCCGCCACCGCGGGCCAGCGTCCGCCGACGATCGCCACCAGGACCACCAGGCTCAAGAACAGCATGGTGGCCAGCGAGATCCGCGACGACCCCCCACCGACATGGACCAGGACGAGGGTGAGGACCGACAGCCCGACGGCGGCCAGGCCCCAGCCGAGAGCGGCGCGGCGGTTGCTGAGCCGGCCGGGGTCGGGGCTGTCCACGGGCCCAGTGTCCACCTCGGCTCGCGCCACGGCGGTCGCCACGACGGTCAGCCCACGTGCACGTGCGGGCGCCGGGTCGGATCTCGCTCCGCCCGGCGCAGCACCTCGCGGGTGACCGGCGCGACCTCGCCGAGCCCGAACAGCAGGAAGCGGAGCAGCTGCTGGAGCGGGTTGCCCTCGGTCCACTCGAAGTAGATGTGGGGGATCACGCCGGTGTCGTCGCGGATGCGGAGCGCGAGCGCGGCCAGCGCGTTGGGCACCGAGGAGGCGACGACGCTCATCACCCGGTAGCGCTGGTGCAGCACCTCGCCACGCACCTGGAGCCGACCCTCGAAGTCGCTCGGGTCGACCACCGTCACCTCGACGAAGATCACGTCCGGGTCGGACGGCAGGTCGTGGTCGCGGCGCAGCTGCCGGACCTTGTCGACGTACTCCTCGGCGTCGCGGTCCCGGGTCTTGTGCGCGACCAGCCGGATCGTGCGGCGTGCGCAGTCGCGGAGGAAGACCTGGCTGGTGGCGTCGAAGACGATCTCGGTCGCCCGAAGCTCGAAGACGCGCTTGATCCGCGAGGCGATCGAGACGCTCACGATCGCCAGCACGAAGCAGGCACCGATCTTCACGCCGTCCGGACGCTCGATCACGTTGCTGACGGTGGTGTAGGCGAAGACCGCGGAGATGGCGGCGAACCCGTACATCCGCTTGCGCTGACCGGCCCGCCGCGCCGCCAGGGTCACCGCGACCCCGGCGCTGGTGAAGAGCACGAGGACGCCGGTGGCGTACGCACCGCCCTGGCCGTCGACGCTCGCGTCGAAGATCCAGGTGATCAGGAACGCCGCGCCGGTCAGGATCAGGACCAGCGGCCGGACCGCGCCCGCCCACTCCGGCGACATCCCGTAGCGCGGGAGGTAGCGCGGGATCAGGTTGAGCATGCCGGCCATCGCGGAGGCGCCTGCGAACCAGAGGATCGCGATCGTCGAGGCGTCGTACGTCGTGCCGAAGGCGTTGCCCAGGTACTCGTGCGCCAGATAGGCCAGTGCGCGCCCATTGGCATGGCCCCCGGGCTCGAACTGTGCCGGTCGGATCAGCAGTGTCGTGACGAACGAGCTGGTCACCAGGAAGACGCTCATCATCACCGCGGCCGTGGTGAGGAGTCGCTTGGTGCCGCGGATCCGACCCGCGGGGCGTGCCTCGCTGTCCGTCGGTTCGCCACTGACGTGCGGCATCACGGCCACACCGGTCTCGAAGCCCGACATCCCCAGCGCGAGCTTGGGGAAGACGATGAGCGAGACCCCGATCATGGCCAGGGCGTTCCCGTGCTGCTGGGTGAGGGCCGCGCTCCAGTCGGGCACCAGATGGGGGTGCGTGACGATCTGCCAGAGGCCGACCGCGATCACGACGACGTTGAGCGCGAGGTAGACGCCGACCAGCCCGACCGCCAGTCCGATCGCCTCGGTGAAGCCGCGCAGGAAGACCGCACCGAGCAGCGCCAGCAGGAACAGGGTGATCGCGACCTGGTGCCCGGCGAGGGTCGAGCGGAGGTTGGGGTTCTCGATCAGGTGGGCGCTCGCGTCGGCGGCCGAGAGGGTCATCGTGATGATGAAGTCGGTGGCGGCGAAGCCGAGCAGCGCGAGCACGAACAGCTTGCCCTTCCAGAAGCTGAGCAGCCGCTCCAGCATCGCGATCGAGCCCTCACCGTGCGGGCTCTCCTCGGCGACGCGACGATAGACCGGCAGCGCACCGAGCAGGGTGAGAGCCACCAGCACCAGCGTCGCGATCGGCGAGAGCAGGCCGGCGGCGAGAGCCGCGATCCCGGGCTGGTACCCGAGCGTCGAGAAGTAGTCGACGCCGGTCAGGCACATCACCTTCCACCACGGCTTGCCGGTGTCGACGTGCCCGACCTCCCCCTCGGTGACCAGCCAGTCCTTGGCGCGCCGGGTCAGCGGCACGGTTGCGGTCACCGGGCCACCCGGGGGTCGGCGGCTCTGCGCGAGGTGACCGTGATGCTCACGCTCGCAAGCCTCTGCCGCGCAAGCGCGGGACTCACGCGTCTTGACGCGTTCCTGACGCTCCTGTCCGCGAGATCACGTGATCAGTCCAGGAGGTCGAGCGCCAGGCGGTGGATCAGGTCGGCCCCGTGCTGGGTCAGGATCGACTCCGCGTGGAACTGGATGCCGCGGAAGTGCGGACCGCGTACCTGATGGACGTCGCCGGTGGCCGGGTCGGCGTCGACCGAGATGCCGTCCGGCAGGGAGAGGCTCGGCGAGACCCTCCCCACGAAGGTGTTGTAGAAGCCGACGCGCTCCGCGCGCCCGCCGAGCACCACCTCGTCCTGGGTGCCCTGGAACACGATGTCCTTGTAGACCAGCGGGATGCCGAGCCGGTCGCAGAGCACCTGATGCCCGAGGCAGACCGCCAGGAACGGCCGGCTCGCGGACAGCAACCCGTCGACGGCGCGGCCGAACGTCGCGATCTTCGGGTCGTCGCGGTCGCGCGGGTCGCCCGGTCCGGGCCCGACGATCACCAGGTCGGCGTCGTCCAGCGACCCCTCGGCGTACGACGCGTGCGGCACGACCGTGCTCGGCATCCCGGCGACGCCGAGGACGTGGCGCAGCATGTTCACGAAGTCGTCCTCGCCGTCGAGGATCACCACCCGCCTCCCGGCCAGGGCGGGATCCGGGCGCGTGCCCGACTGGTCGGCGAGCCAGAACGACGCGAGGCGCTGGTTGCGCGTGAACAGCTCGAGCAGGACGTCCTCGTCATGGACGAGCTCCGCGACGTTGACGCTCGGTGTCGGCGCCGCAGCCACCAGACCGAACGCCGAGAGGATGCCGCCGGCCTTCGCGTGCGTCTCGGCGACCTCGTAGGCCGGGTCGGAGTCGCGCACGAGGGTGGCGCCGGCGGTGACCGTCAGCCGGCCGTCCAGGTCCACGTCGGCGGTCCGGATCACGATCGGGCTGTCCACGACCGGCGCGCCCTCCGCGTCGCGACCGAGGATCGCCAGCGCCGCCCCGTAGTAGCCGCGGCCCTCGGACTCGTACTGCTTGATCAGTCGGCAGGCGTTCTGCACCGGGCTCCCGGTGACCGTCGCGGCGTACATCGTGTCGCGCAGCACCTCGCGCGGGTCGCGGCTGGTGCGGCCGGCCAGGAAGTACTCGGTGTGGACGAGACGGCTCATCG
>Ga0105246_10000697_pt1 | contig 18938 bp, 19 predicted proteins | sample KBSM64metaG_FD_99694 | JGI IMG/M metagenome (GOLD analysis project Ga0105246, IMG submission 99694) | Miscanthus rhizosphere microbial communities from Kellogg Biological Station, Michigan, USA - KBS M6-4 metaG | ecosystem: Host-associated > Plants > Roots > Rhizosphere > Soil | place... | reverse complement strand
GGCCCTGCCGGCGCGCCGGCTACCTCGCCCTCGACCGCCTCCGCGGCGCCGCACCCGCCAGTCGCGCCACCTTCGACCGCCGCAGCGCCCGGACCCGCCGGCGCCGGATCGACCACGCCCGTCGCTCCGCCTTCGACCGCCTCCGCGCCGTCAGGACCCGCCGGCGCGGGATCGACCACGCCCCATGCTCCGCCCGTGTCCGCACCCACCGTCGCGGGATCCACCGCGCCGGGCTCGGCCCCCTCCACGATCCCGGCCGCTCCTGCCGTCCCGCCGGCCAGAACCGGCTCGGCCGCCTCGGCCGCCTCGGCCGCGAGGGGAGCCACCACGACCGGCTCGGGCTCGACTGGCGCGAGCGCCGCACCTGCCACCACGCCGCGAGCGACCTCGCCGTCCGGAGAGCTGGCGTCGGCCGCAGGCGTCGCCTCCGCTCAGCCCGACCCCACCCCGAAGGCGAGAAGCGAGACGGACCGGGAGAAGCTTCTCGGTGCCTTCGCCGAGCTCGAGGCGGCCAAGGAATCCACCGTCGTCCTCGAGAGCACGCCGAAGATGAAGGTCCGGATGGGCGGGAAGATCGTCGGCACCACCCCGGTGAAGCTCACCATCCCCGCGCAGGCCGCCCCGGTCGATCTGGAGTTCTTCGACACCGGTCTCGGCCTGTCGAAGCCCGAGCAGCTCACGCTCAAGCCGGGCGACAACGGCACGCACAAGGTGGAGTTCGCGAAGGGAAAGCTGGTGCTGAAGCTCCAGGACGGGGTCGAGGTGATGGTGGACGGAAAGGCCGTGGGCACCGCGCCGATCGCTCCGCTCTCGCTCTGGGAGGGCAAGCACGTCGTCCAGCTCACCCGGGGCGATCAGAAGGAGCGCCGGACCCTGGAGATCAGCGCGGACGACCCCATCGAGCTCGAGTTCGACTTCCCGGAGGCCGAATGAGCACCCCGCCCGACGCGGAACACTGGCGGCTGCACGGCGTCCGGGTCGTGCGTAGCACCGAGCTGGACCCGAACACCGCGCAGACCCCGGGCATGACGCGCGCCGCGGCCATCAACCACGCCCGCGCCGGCGCGGAGAAGCTCTGGGCGGGCACGGTGATCATCCACCCCAGCGCCAAGACCGGGGCGCACCACCACGGCGCGCTGGAGTCGATCATCTACGTGGTGAAGGGCCGCGCCCGGACGCGCTGGGGCGAGCACCTCGAGTTCACCGCCGAGGCGGGGCCGGGGGACTTCATCTTCGTGCCGCCCTACGTGCCGCATCAGGAGATCAACGCCGCCGACGAGCCGCTGGAGTGCGTGCTCGTCCGCAGCGACCGGGACCCCGTCGTCGTGAACCTCGACATCGCCCCCGTCGAGGCGCCCGAGACGGTCCACTGGGTGGACGACATCCATCCAGCTCCACGGACGCGCTGACAGCGACCCGGGCAGGGTCGAGGTCGACACCGGACCGCGACTGGACGCGGGGAGTGCACCTCTGCTTCATTCTTTCACCGGCATCGTTCACCCATGGCACCGGCCACCACAGCTCGCGACGTCTGCCGCCATTGTGGGAACGAGTGGCGTCCTGGCTGGGAGCGCTGCCGTCGCTGCGGCGCGACGCTGCGGAACCGCGTCGCCCTGCCGGTGACCGAGGAGGAGAAGGAGACGTCGGGTCTCGAGCTCGACCGGCGGACGCGCCGTGGGCCGAGGGAGGCGAACACCGCGCGGGTGCCTCACGTGGAACCCTCCGAGGCACCGACCCGCGAGCTCTCTCCCGAGACGCCGGCGGCGCGCGACCCCTCGGCGTGGATCTCCGCGGTCCAGCTGGTGACCGGTGCGCTCGGAGTGCTGCTGCTCGCGCAGCTGCTGGCCCCCGGCGTGCTCCCTTCCCTCACCCGGCTGCTGGTCCTCGCCGTGCACGGAGAGCGCATCAGCTGGCTCTCCTGGGCGCTCGCCTCGCTGCCCTGGGCGCTCACCGGGACGGTGCTCTGGCTCGCGCTCGGGGCGGCCCGTTCGGTCACGGGGCGCTCGCTGGTCCGCAACTCCGCGGTGTCCGCGCTGCTGGCGGTGTTCCCGGGCCCGATGCTGCTCGGCTGGCCAGCGCTGCACGGACACCTGGTCTCGGCGCTCTTCCGCCGCGGCGGACGCAAGCCCGCGGCGCTGCTCACGGGCTGGAGCCGGGCGGTGCTGGGATGCGTGTCGGCGGCGGTGCTCCTCACGCTGCTCGACGGGCTCGGAATCCTCTCGCTCCCTCCGGCGGCGCTGGCGGCGGCGACGGCCCTCGCCGTGGCGGCGCGACAGGGTCACCTCTGCGCGCTGGCCATCAGCCTCCCCGTGCTGTTGCTCCGCCCCGGCCGCGCGGGTGCACCGTTGCCGAGCCAGCTCGTCTGTCCGCAGTGCGGGGGTGACGCGCCCACGCTGCAGCGCTTCCGCGACGGGCTCGCGGGCAGCGCGTGCGCCCGCTGCTCCGGGGCGCTGCTCGGCCCGGGGCAGGTCTCCACTCTGCTGTCGATGGCGCAGGTCGAGGACGCGATCTACCGACGGGAGATCCGCCTGGGCTCCACCGGGACGCGGCCGCTGCACTGCCCGCAGTGCGGCACGGCGATGCGCAACATGCAGCTGCGCACGGTGACGACGCGCGGCTGCCCGGCGTGCGGGAGCCTCTGGCTCGACAGGGTCGGGCTGGCCCGGCTCACCGGTGGACGAGCGATGCTGACCGCGTCTCCGACCCGGGCTCCGCCGTCGCCGGGGCGACTGTGGCCCCTCGTGGCAGCGCTGACCACCCTCGTGGTGGCGGGGCTGCCCTGGGTGGCGGTGCGCGCCGGATGGTGCCGCCCCGCAGTTGGTGCGTGCACCTCGGTCTCGGTCTCCGCGACAATGCGCTGATGCACCGTCTGGACGAGGGCGACGAGGATCGATGATCCGCGCCGCGCTTCCCCTCCTGGTCCTCCTCGTCGCGCCCGCACCCGAGCGCACCGAGCGGGTGCACGAGGCGATGAAGCAGGCCTATGCCCGGGGCGACCTCCAGGACCGCTTCCCGGCAGGCCTGGACATCCGTGCTCTCGAGTCGGCGGACGCGGCGCTGGACCCGATCGTCGCCCTGCTCCGCTGGCTCGGGCTGGGAGGGGTCGCCGCGCAGCTGGTGCGGCTCGTCGGCGTGGGCGCTGCGGTGGTCGCGGTCCTCCTCTTGGCCGCCTGGCTCGCGCGGAGGCTGGCGGAAGGGGCTGACGCCAGCCTGGCCGCGGACGGGACCTCCACACCCGCGCTCGACGCCAGCCCGCTTCTCGACGCCGAAGCCCTCGCGGAACAGGGCCGCTTCGGGGAGGCGATCCACCTGCTGCTCCTCAGGACGTTCGAGGTGCTGGCGCGACGGATGGGCTCCCGGCTCGCGCCGGGGATGACCGCCCGCGAGGCGCTGGCCCGGCTCGTCCTCCCCGCGCCGGCACGCCCGGCGCTGGCCGATCTCGTCGACGCGGTGGAGACGACCACCTTCGCCGGACGGGCGGCCTCCGAGAGGGACTACCGGCGCTGCGCCGAGCGCTTCGGGGTCCTGAAGTCCGCGCTCGCCGGGGCCAGCGGATGAACGGCCCCGCGCTGTTCTCGCGCCGCTGGCTGCTGGTGCTGGGAGCGGTGGGCTGCGTCTCGCTCGGCGTCGCCGCGGTGCTCGTGCTCGATGCGCCCGCGCCACCCGATGCGCCGCCGCCTCCGAGCGTCACCAGCCGCGCTGCCAACGGACACGCCGCGTTCCTCGGCTTCACCCGCGCGCTCGGCATCACGGTCCGGGTCGGCCCTTCCCGGCCCCACGACGAGGCGGTGCTCTGGGTGCTGGAGCCCGACCTCGACCTCGACCGGCCGGGAACGCTCGCGCAGCTCGCCGAGCGCACGCTCGCGGCCGAGACGGTGGTGGTGGTCCTCCCGAAGTGGACCGGCGACGGCGACCCGGCGAGGCCCGGCTGGCTCGCGACGGCGCGGCTGCTGCCAACGCGCGACATCGCGGCCGGGCTCACGGCGCTCCATCTCAAGGGAACCGTGGTGCGCCGCCCGGGGCAGCTCGAGGTCGAGTCCCACATCGGCGGCCGCAGCGCCTCGCTGGAGAACGCGCAGCTGTTGAAATCCGAGGACCTCACGCCGCTCGTCTCCGGCTCCGACGGCATGCTGGTGGGAGAGCGGGAGGAGGACGACCAGCGGCTGATCGTGGTCGCAGATCCGGATCTGCTCTCGAACGCCGGCCTCGCCCGGGGTGACAACGCCGAGGTGCTGGCCCGTCTTCTCTCGCACGTCGACGCCTCGACGGACGGGATGACCGTCGACGAGAGCCTCCAGGCGCGGCAGGCGCGGAGCATCCTCGCCGGGCTGCTGCACTTCCCGTCGGTGCTGGCGGTGCTCCAGCTGCTGGTAGTGCTGGGTCTCGCGGTCTGGGCGGCCATCCCCCGGTTCGGACGGCCGCTGGACGAGATCGACACCGCCCCGCACGGGTCCGCCGCGCTCATCGAGAGCACGGTGACGCTGCAGACCCTCGTCGGCTCGCCGCTGGTCGCAGTGCGCGCGCTGCTCGAATCGGCGCGACGCGAGCTGCTCGATCGGATGCACGCCCCGCAGGGCCTGGACGAGCGCGGGGCCGACGCGCTCCTCGACACGCGCCGGCGGGGGCGGGAGCTCCCGACCGCCGGTAGCCTCCGCGCCGAGGTCCAGGCCGCGACGACTTCCCGGGCAGCGCTCGCCGCGGCCCGCAGGATCCAGCGCTGGAGAGAAAGGATGCTCGATGGAGCTCGCTGAGACCCGTGCCCTGTGCGAGGGGCTGCGCGCCCAGGTGCACAAGGCGGTGGTCGGTCAGGACGAGGTGCTGGACCTGCTCCTGGTGGCGCTGCTCTCCGAGGGGCACGTGCTCCTCGAGGGCCCGCCGGGCACCGCGAAGACGTTGCTCGCCCGTGCCTTCGCTGCCTGCCTGGCGCTGCGCTTCTCTCGCGTCCAGTTCACGCCGGACCTCATGCCCGGCGACGTCATCGGGACGAATCAGTTCGACTTCCGCACCAGCCAGTTCGTCCTCACCCGGGGGCCGGTCTTCACCGACGTGCTGCTGGCGGACGAGATCAACCGCACGCCGCCCAAGACCCAGGCAGCGCTGCTCCAGGCGATGCAGGAGCGGGTGGTCACCATCGACGGGAAGAGCCACCCGCTCGGCCGGGCCTTCCTGGTCATCGCCACCCAGAACCCCATCGAGCAGGAGGGCACCTATCCGCTCCCCGAGGCCCAGCTGGACCGTTTCCTCTTCAAGGTGCAGGTGGGCTACCCGAGCCGCCAGGACGAGCAGTCGATGCTCCGGCTCCACGGTCAGCGCACCACCTCACCGTCGCTGGAGGAGCTGGGACTGGTCCCGGTGGCGACCGCAGAGGCGCTCGACCGGGCGCGGGCGGCGGTGGCCGGCATCCGCCTCTCGGATCCGATCGCGGACTACGTGGTGGACCTCATCCGCGAGACGCGCGCCCGTCCCCAGTTCCTCGCCGGAGGGTCTCCCCGCGCGATCCTGATGCTCGCCGCGGCGTCGCGCGCCTGGGCGGTGCTGCAGGGGCGGGACTACGTCATCCCCGACGACGTGAAGCGCCTGGCCATCCCCGCGCTGCAGCACCGGCTGGTCCTGGCGCCGAGCGCGGAGATCGAGGGCATCACCGCTGCCGAGGCGCTCCGGCAGGTGCTGGACCAGGTGCCGGCACCGCGATGATCCGCCCCACGCGACGCGCGCTGGTGGTGGCCGGACTGGGCGTACCGCTCTCGCTCCTGCCAGCCCTGCTCTCGTCCCGGCTGTGGCCGGTGTGGGCGATCGCGCTGCTCCTCTTTCTCCTCGCGCTGGGTCTCGACGCGGTGCTCGCGCCGCGGCGACCGCGGGTCGCGGCCGATGCTCCCCCTCTTCTCCACGTCGGCCGGACGGCCACCCTCTCGGTGGACGTGCTCCTTTCCGGCGCACGCGCCGCCGAGCTGGTGGTGGACCTGGACCCGTCGCTGGAGCCGGTGCCCGCGACACGACTTCGGTTCGAGAGCGGCCGCGCGGCGGTGCAGCTCCCCCTCCGCGCGCTGCGGCGGGGGCCCACCGAGCCGCCGGTGGCCTGGGTGCGCTGGACCGGGCCGCTGGGACTGCTGTTCCGCGAGGAGCGGCGCGTGCTCGAGCTCGCCTCGGTGGTGACACCGGACACGACCGAGGTGCGCGAGGTCGCGCTGCGGTTCGCCGGTTCGCCCCTGATGCAGCTCGGGGTGAAGCTGGAGCGCCGCCGCGGCGAGGGCTCGGAGTTCGAGTCGCTCCGCGAGTTCGTCACGGGGATGGATATCCGCGCGCTGGACTGGAAGGCGTCGGCGCGACACCGGAAGCTGATGGCCCGCGAGCACCGGGCGGAGCGCAACCACCAGCTGGTCGTCGCGGTCGACTCGGGCCACGCGATGTCGGTCCCCCTCCAGGGGGTCACCCGGCTGGACCACGCCGTGCGCGCGGCGCTGGTCCTGGTGTGGGTCGCGCTCCGTTCGGGTGACCGGGTGGGCGTGTTCGGCTTCGACGCGCGGGTGCGCTGCTGGGCGGATCCTCTGGGCGGAGGTCGCGCCTTCCCGCGAGCGCAGCAGGCGCTGGCCTCCCTGCCCTACAGCGCCGAGGAGACCAACTACACGCTGGGGATGGCGGAGCTGTCGGCCCGGGTGCGCCGTCGCTCGCTGGTGGTGCTCTTCACCGACGTCACCGACAGCACCAGCGCCGAGCTGATGCTCGAGAACCTGGACCGGATGCGTGCGAGGCACCTGGTCCTCTTCGTCACACTTCGTGACCCGGGGCTGGATGCGATGGCCGGCGCGGTGCCGGGAGCGGTGTCGGACCTGCACCGGGCAGTCATCGCCGGAGAGCTCCGCAGCGACCGGGAGCTGGTGCTCCGGCGCTTGCGGCGGATGGGCATCCAGGTGCTCGACGTCCGGCCCCAGGACGCCTCCCCCCAGCTGGTCTCGCGGTACCTCGACGTGAAGCGGAGGGAGATGGTGTGAGCGGAGAGCTCCGCATGCCGTCGGTACGGTTCCGTCAGGAGCGCGAGGCGAGCTGGCGCACCCTGGAGGCGCTGGTGGACCGGGTCCAGCGCTCGGGGCTCCGGTCTCTGTCGGCGGACGAGCTGGCGCGACTCCCGGTGCTCTACCGTGCCGCGCTCTCCTCGCTGAGCGTGGCCCGGGCCATCGCCCTGGACGCGGCGCTGCTCGCCTACCTGAACGCGCTGGCTGCACGGGCGCACGTGGTGCTCTACGGAGGGCGGGAGCCCTTCGCGCCTGCCTTCCGCCGCTTCTGGGTCCGGACCTTCCCCCGCACCGCGCGGTCCCTTCGCTGGCACTTCCTGGTGGCGATCCTCCTGACCGGGCTGGGCGCGACGGTGGCCTGGCGAGAGCTGGCCCGGGACCCGGCACGCTGGTCGGACTTCATCCCCCCCGCCTACGCCCAGGGCCGCGGTCCCGATGCGAGCGACGCCGATCTGAGGTCGGTGCTGGAACAGAAGGACACGCCCCGGTCCTCGCTCATCAAGTTCAGCAGCTTCCTCTTCACCCACAACGCGACCATCGGGCTCGCCTCGCTGGGGCTGGGTTTCGCCGCAGGGGTCCCCACCGCCTTCCTGCTCCTGACCAACGGATTGATCGTCGGCGCGTTCGGCTGGCTCTACGGCGCGCGAGGCCTCGGCCCGGAGTTCTGGGCCTGGACGCTTCCGCACGGCGTGACCGAGATCTGGGCGCTGCTGCTCTGCGCCGCCGCGGGGCTGCGGATGGGACAGGCGCTGGTGTTCCCGAGGAGGCTCTCGCGGCTGGCCAGTCTGCGGAGAGCGGGAGAGACCGCAGGAGTGGTGGCGCTCGGATCGGTGGCGATGTTCCTGCTCGCCGGCCTCATCGAGGGGGTGTTCCGGCAGACGGTGGGAGACCCGGGCATCCGCTGGACCGTGGCCGGGAGCACCTTCGTGCTCTGGTCGGTGTACTTCGGCCTCGCGGGGCGGTCGCCGTGAGCTCCCTCCGCGGGCTCGAGACGCCCGAGGGCGTGCCGATCCAGCTGGAGCTGGCGAGCGTGGGCGACCGGCTGGTCGCGGTGATGATCGACCTGATGCTGATGAACGTGCTGGGGCTGGTCCTCTTCATCATCGTCATGCTGACCGGCGCTCGCGGGCGGCTCGAGCTGGCCGCCGCGGTGATCCTGGTGGCGTTCTTCGTCGTCCGCTGCTTCTACTTCCCGATCCTCGAGCTGCGCTGGCGGGGGCAGACCCCCGGAAAGCGGGCGACGAAGATCCGCGTCATCTCGCGCACGGGCGGACCGCTGACCGCGCAGGCGGTGGTGGCGCGGAACCTCCTGAGGGAGCTGGAGCTGTTCCAGCCGCTCGCGATCCTGCTGGCGCCCGCGGCGATCTCCGGAGGCTTTCCGGCCTGGGTGGGGCTCATCGCCGGGCTGTGGGTGCTGGTCTTCGCGGTGCTCCCGCTGGTGAACCGCGACCATCTCCGGGCGGGGGATCTGGTGGGAGGGACGCTCGTCGTCCGGGCGCCGCCGATGCTGCTGCTCGACGACCTCGGGGCGACGCGCGGGCAGCCGGGGCTGCAGTTCCGGGTGGAGCAGCTGGACATCTACGGGGCGTACGAGCTGCAGACGCTGGAGGCGGTGCTGCGGCTGGGCAACACGCTCGAGAACTCCCCGGCGCTCGCGGCGGTGGCGGAGCAGATCCAGAAGCGGATCGACTGGACGCCGGGAACGGAGCGGGTGAGCCCGTTCGAGTTCCTCGGCGCGTTCTACGCTGCGCAGCGAGCGCGGCTGGAGCAACGGCTGCTGCTCGGCGAGCGGCGGGAGCGGAAGCGCGCGGCCGCTAGCGGAACACCGACGTGAGCTGCTCGATGTCGACGCCTTCCTTCTCCGAGCGCAGCTGGTAGTAGATGACGGTGTAGACGACCGCCGTCACGGAGAGCGCCAGGGCGCTGGGGATGATCTGCCCCATGAGCGTGGCCAGGACACCGCCTCTCCGTCCGAAGATCACTCCGAAGATGCCTCCGAGGAGCGCGCTGCCCACGAGGAAGAGCACCATCAGGCCGAAGATGCTCCAGCGGTGTCCCGCGGTGAGCTCGGCGCTGCGAGCTCTCGGATTGGCCGCCCCCTCGGCGATCACCACCGGGGCGAGAAGGCTCCAGCGGACCGCGAGGATGATGGCGGGAATGACGAGCGCCAGCGCCGCGCCGAAGAGGAGGATGCCGGTGACGAACGCCGCGACGAACAAAGGACCGGCCTTGGACCAGCCGCGGGCGAGCGACTCGGCGGCGGAGGGGTTCCGACCTCGGAGCTGCTCGAGCACGGTGTACGTGACCAGCCCCTGGACGATGTAGCCGAGGATGCTGCTGATCACGATGCCGAGGAACCACAGACCCCAGGCCGAGAGCGACGTGGGCGTCACCGGTGCGAGGACGAACATCGGGACGTAGGCTGCGAACGAGACGGCGACGAAGAACACGATGTTCTTCGACCAGATCGAGAGGCTGCGAGAGATCGCCGAGCCGACCGAGAACGTCTCGCGGGCGGGGACGGCGGGGGCGGGCACGAGCTCGGCGGGGCGCATGGACCGAACGATGACCCGGGTCTCGGGGAGCAAGCAAGCAGGCGTTGGGGAGGCCACATCTCCTTGAAATGACGCCGGTTCGAGAGCCGCTCGCCGGGCATCGAGGCTTGCGCCGGACCTGAATTGCCGGTACGAGAGCGGTCCGGTTCGTCGTCCTGCGCGATTAGCTCAGATGGATAGAGCGTTGGCCTCCGGAGCCAAAGGCCACAGGTTCGAATCCTGTATCGCGCGCACTCAAACCCGCCGGAGTCGCTGAGGAAATCTCGGCGGGCTCCGGCGGCTTTTTTTTCGTCCACGAGCCCCCGCAGCACCAGCGCAGCACTGTCCGCAGCCTTTGCCGCCTCCGCCGCGGGCAACAAGTTCTCCTGATGCTCGGGGCGGCCTTCCTCACCGACAAGGCCAGGGGAGTGGCGACGATCGACGTCCTGGTCACGACCCGGGTGAGCAAGCCCAACGATGTCTTCGACAAGTATGGGCGCTTCGTCGGGGACTTGCTCCTTTCCGACGTCACGAACCTGAACCACTGGATGCTCGCCGCCGGCTGGGCCTTTCCGCACTCTACAACTCGCTCCAGGACGACGAGCTACAGGCCTTCCTTGCGGCCGCGAAGAAGGGCAAGAGCAAGCTGCTCAACGACTACTCTCGAGACCTCTCATTCTGGGACCCGAAGCTCCAGACACCGCACAAAGAGCCGCCCGGCTTCTGCTACGACGAAGCCCAGGACAAGGGCCCGGTGCAGTTCCCGAAGCTGTTCCGCAGGATCGTCACCTGGAAGTCCGATGCCAAGACAATCTCGTGGAGTTCATCGACGCGGATCAGCACTTCAACGCGACACCGGACGGGCTCGTCTACAAGGAAGCGCCCTCAACGCTCTTCGGGCCGGACGGGAAGAAGGTCACGAGCTGGTAGGTCAGGCTTTGGCAGCCTTGCACAGGCTCGCAAGGGCCGGGAACGCTCCTCACCCTCATTCAACACCGTCCGATAGAGATCACGGACCGCTGCGGGTCCCCGTGAAGACATACGAATAGGGCCACGCGTCGTGGGGACCGCATCCCGCCACGCCCCCAGGGTCGGAGTACACGCCTCCGCTGACCTGGAGCGTCAGTTGCTCGCCAGTCACCGAACCGTACGCGATGAAGAATTGCGCCAACCCGTCGCACGCCTTGGCATGTCGCCGGCACACGAGAGGAGCCAGCTCTGCGAGAACGAAGGTTGTATTGCTCTGAATGGCTGTCGTGAAATGCAGAGCGCCGAATTGCCCACAGGCGGCTCCAAAATTGGCCGCCACCCAAAGGTAGTCGCAGCCCGAGTACACGACCTCGATTTGCGCGGGTGCGTCCGCGTTCCACACGCCCGCATCGACCGGATTGACCAGCCTCTCCTCTGCTCTGCCGACGTACGTCCCCGCGAGTCCCAACGCGGCCGTGGAAAGATCGATGCATCCGTCACGGGCGATCTTCACCCCCGACGAGCCCCCCCTGGCCGACTCACCGCACCCAAGGACGACCAACCCCGCAAGAAGTGCGAGCCATCTCATGTCGAATCCCCCGCCGTCAGCATACCGCTGGACCGAAGACCGGAAGAAGGTCACGGTCTGGTAGGCCGTCACGACGGCATGGAGAGTCTTCCGGGGCGTAGCCGGCCCCTTGAAGCGGATTTCTCCCCGATGGGGCGAACGGCCACCCCGCGTCTTTCGCGGCCCGGAGACATACGGGCAACGAAGTCCAGGGCCATGCCACCCGCGAGGACACCGGGGCCCAGCTCCCAGCCCCTGGCGACGAGGCAGACGAAGGCCGCCAGGTCCGCGGCTCGGATCCGAATTCCGTTTCTGGTCAGCCGAACGTGGGGAATCTCGCCGCGCTCGATCAGGCCGAAGACCGTGGCTCGACTAACACCGAGCGCCTCCGCCACGCACTTCACCCGAGCAGACCGCGTCCGCTGCATCGATTCGAATGACCCGCCTAGGAGGTCGGCAGGCCGTCCAGAGCCGCCCCTTCCACTCGGGCCCTTTCGCCTGCGCATCCTCGCCAGGCTAGACGGCCAGCGGCCCACGTCGAAGCCCCGGCGTCCGAAAGGCCGTAAGGAGGACCTCGTACCATCCGGGGACATCGCAACATTTCCGGGATTCCCCCTTGGTCCGGGTCATCAGGTCCAACTCCGTCACACCGTCCCCGGTGCGTGGTCCGAGTCCAGGGCTCGGCTGGAGGCAACTTCGGCATCGTTACAACTCGCTACACCTGTCATCAAAGCTGCGACAAGGTGAAGCCATGCCGCCGCGCATTGCTTTCTCGAAATAGAGAAGGGCATGTCCACGTGGCCGTGGCCTCCATCCGCTTCTGGAACGAGCAGACTTCCCTACGTTGCTCGTTGTCGGCACGGACCCGAGTCTTCTGCGTCATGGAAGCCCAGGTGCTCGTCGTGGAGGACGACCCCGACATCCGCGAGGCTGTCGTCGGCCTCCTCCAGGCCGAAACGCCATGGCTGCGCGTCGCTTCCGCCAGCGACGGGATGGAGGCGCTGGAGTTGCTCGAGGAGGGCGCCGAACCACGCCTCGCCCTGCTCGACGTCATGATGCCGGTCATGAACGGCATCGAGTTTCTCGATGCGCTCCGTGAGCGGCACCTGGCGCCCGAAATGGCCGTGGTGCTTGTCTCAGCACACGTGCGCATCGCCAAGCACGTGCACTATCCGGGAGTCACCGGACTGCTGCCCAAGCCGTTCGGGCCGGAGGATCTGCTCGCCATCGTCCGCCACCACTGCCCAGCGCCGGCCGACGACGCGACAAAGCACTGACGGCATCCCACACTCGCGAAGTGCTCTCGACGGCCTTCCCGCCGAGGCGCTGTACCGCCGCGCCCTGGACGGCAGGCGCCGGGTGCTGGGCCCGGAGGCCGTCCCGACCCTCAACGTGATGAACGACCTGGCCCGCGGCTGCTGGTGATGCTGTGGCTGGTGCTTGGCAGCAAGTCGTGGCCAGGGCGTCGGCCTCGGGCTCGACATCGGTCCCGAGGCCGACTCGACCAGGTTGGCTCACCTGCTCAGGCAGCAGGGGCCCTGAGCTCTCCCTTGTCGACGAGCACCTTCCCGTCGACCGTCACGGTCGCTGCCGGGACGAATCCGATGAAGTTCCACGAGCTCACGTCGGGACCACCGGCCCAGCTGGTGTCGCCGGTCATGATGCTCACCGTCCCCCAGACCGGAGTGGCGTTGACCTTGCTGCCGGCTGGTGAGCGCAGGTTGGGATTGGTGCCAATGTTCACCACCCCCACGGCATCCTTCGCGCCGCCCGAGCCTTCGTAGTCGCGCTTGAATTCCTCCAGGGGTCCACTCTTGGCCTGCATCTCGACGATCTTCCCGCCCTTGACCGTCAGCGTCAGTCCGTCGATCGGCTTCTCGTGGTACCAGAAGCGGTCCACGACCACCTTTCCCTCGGCGCTGCCGGGGACCGCCACCAGGTAGACATCACCTGCGGGCAACCAGGCGACGAGGGTCTGGCCCTTCTTGGCCATCTCCGATGTCACCAGCCCGTCGCTGAAGAGCACCGGCCGACTTTCGATGGACATCGACACCGATGTGCCGTTGACCGCGGAGACCGTGAGGCGCTTGCCGGCGAGCCCGCGAACGATGGGAGCCGCGGCCTCCTTCAGCTTGGCTGGCTCGACGTTGATCCCGTTCCAGTAGAGGGAAGACAGCTGCGCTGGCGTGATACCAAACCGCTTCGCTCGCCAGTCGGCAGGCTCCATCCCGTTACCGAGGTTGATCGCCTTGATCCCGTGCTTGGTGTAGGCCTCGTTCGCCTCCTGGAAGGCCTTGCCACGCGCCGCGAGGCGAGCGGGATCGACATCGCTGCATAGCCCCGGATTGCTGCCGGACGAGACCGAGATGTCTGCGGTCATCGCGGCAATGAGCTTCAGCGTGGCGGCTGCGTTCCCCGCGTCGCGCTCGGCGGGAACCTCATGACAGGTGCGGCGAACCAGCTCATCGCTGCTGAGGGCGAAGAAGCTCGCCCCGCCGGCCTTCGTCACCTCGAGGGCGATCGCCCCGAGCAACGGGAGGTCCTTCGTACTTCCCGAGATCCGCACCAGATCTCCCTGGGCGATGCCAGCACTCTGGACGAGTCGCTTGGCGACCGCCTCCGGAGCTGGCGGGCTCGCCAGCGCGACTGCGCCCCATAGGCACAGCGCGAACGTCAGACGGTTTCGATTCATGGATTCACTTTCCTGGGTTTGATTGCACGACCACAAGGCGACTCTTTTCTGGAGATAGTCAAGCGACCGATGAAAACGACGGGGCACACCAACCCACGCATCGCGCAGATCTGCCTGTCCGGACGAAGTCGGAGCACCAAGCTGCCGCCGTTGCACGGAAACGCGGCAGATGGGTTTCCCGGAGCGAGGAACGCAAAAGAGTTCACGCCTTTGCTGGCGCCTCCGTTCGCGGCGGTTACCCTACGGACGCGCTTGGACGTTCCCGCTCATCGCTCGAGTCATCTGCACTAGGTCAGACGCCTTCGATTCGTAAATGCTTAGTCACCCGAATCCGAGGTCTTCCATGTTTGCTCGCAACGTGCATCTTCAGCTGAAGCCCAACACCGCTACCCAGTTCACCCAGACGCTGGAGAAGGAAGTTCTCCCGCTTCTGCGCAAGCAGCCAGGGTTTCAGGAGGAGATCGCTTTCATCGGCTCAACCGGGAACGAGGCCTACGCGATCAGCTTCTGGGAGTCGAAGGACAAGGCCGAGCAGTACGGCCGTGCAGCGTACCCGGAAGTGCTGAAGGCCCTGGGCAACGTCGTCAAAGGGACTCCGGAAGTTCTGAGCTACGAGGTGTGCAGCTCGACCATTCCCAAGATCACGACCCGCGGCTGAGCCGGTTGTCCGAGCAGTGTTCCAGGGCGGCGCAAGCCGCCCTTTCTTTTGCCCGCACCGTCGCGACGTGCCCGTCCCATCGCCCGCCACGCTCCGAGCATCCAGCCTCGTCCTGCCGCAGGCCTGCTCGCGGTGAGCTCGACGGCCCGCGCCGTGGCGTCGAGCATCGGCTCGGGTCGAGCTCACGACGTCGTCGCTACGTCTGTCGTCGCAACGGCCGCTCCGAGGCAAGCAGGTCCACGCGCCGCAGGATGGCCCGGAGCCCCGACCCCGTCACCCGTCCCTCGGCGAACCCCTCGACGGCGTTCCACAGCGCCTCACGGTAGCTGGCGCCGAACTCGTTTGCTCCCAGCTCGCGCAGCATCAGCAGCTTTGCGGCCGCGCGCCACGCCTTCGCTCTAGACCGCGGCTTCTGCTGACATGGACGGGTCGGGAGGCACCTGAGGAATCCACGGAGTTCCTCCTCGAGCTCGTTCAACCACTGGTCCCGGGGCGAGGGGCGGAACAAGGGCACCACGCTCGTCGTCGACATGGGCATCCTCCTCGGCGGGGCACCAGTGAAAGCCTGCCAGGAGACCGTGACGCTGCCATGGATGACCGCATCCGTCGCAACTGGTCGCCATCGCTCCTCCGATGTGGTGCAAACGTGGTACAGACTGCACCACATACAGGGACCCGACAAGGGTCACCCGTGTGGTACACTGCGCACATGCAAAAGCGGAGCACCAAAGTGCCGCCGTTGCCGAGGAAATCGACCATTCCGAGGAAGGGGACGAGCCTGCGTCTGCCCGTGGATCTCCTGGCGCGTCTCGATGCCTACGCCGCGCGCCACGGGGGAAGGAGAACGGACGCCATCGTGCATCTGCTCCGTTGGGCGCTCGAGCAGGCCGGTGGTTAGCCGCATCTCCTCCGCCGAGGACGGTTCCTCGAATCGTAGCTTCGAATCCTAGTTCCCCGGATCGTCGTCATCGTCATCTGGCTCGCGCTCGCCCCTTCTCCAGGGCAGAGCGTTGACCCTGCCCGAGACGCAGCGTCCCTGGGCGAAGCCATTGAAGCTCGCCGCGCGGTAGTGGATCCCGCCATAGAGACGAGAGATCCCGGTCTCGAGCATCGAGTCCGTGAGGCTGGCGAAGGTCCGCGGATCGAACCCGTCCACGTCGTGGGTGTGGTCGGTGTATCCGACGTCTCCGAACAGGACCTGCAGCGTGCGCCTCCTCCCGCCTTGAAGCGCTTGGACGACGAACGCGCGGACCGCCTCCGCGACTCAGGAGGTAGTCCAAGTCCTCGCGACGAACTCGGATGCCGTTGCTCACCCGGATAGCAGGCAGCTCGCCCACTCCACGATCCGGTAGACGGTGGCACGACAGACCTGGAGCTCCTCCGCCACCTCCGGCACCGTGAGCAACCGCCCTCCCCCGCCCCGCAGGACTGCGAGTCTCGCGCTGTATCCCACGGTGGTCCCACGCGGAACGGTCCCGGAGCGTCCAGCCACTCGGCGACTACTTGCGCGATCGCGAAGCCCGCCGACTTGCGGACACACCCCTTCGGCTCCTCGATACGGGCTTGGTTGTGCTTCCTGCTTCAAACAACTGCCGAATACCGTGTTCCAACAGTTCGACGGCCCTCTCCAGGGCGCCCAGTTGTCCAATCCGCGCTATCGCCACGGACAGGCGCAAGTCAAATGATGGGGGGCGCAACACTTGAACCGCGTCGAGAGCATTGCTCCGCGCAATGAACCGCGCTGGTAGCAACCCGACTCCATATCCCGACTGAATGAGGGCTAGCTGCAACTGTATGTTGTAGTGGATTTCAGCGGCAACCATGGGGGTGAAGCCGGCACGTTCCATCTGATCGATGAGGCTTGCCCGAAGCAAGCACCCAGACGGGTTGAGCACCCAGGGTGCCCTGCTCAAACTCTCCCAATCACCGTCAATGTTGCCTGCGCTGCTTTGAACGATCTCCATGCGGTCGCTGGCGACGATATTCGTCAGAAGCGGTGAAGGCGCGGTTTTGCCTTCGGGCAAAAACACGACAGCAACGTCGAGTTCACCGGCGAGCAGCCGGTCGAATAATTCACCGGTGAGCGCGCTCAACAGTCGCAGCCGGACCTTGGGGTATTTTTCAGTCAGCGCGCGAATGGGTTTGATGAGCGTTCCCTCGGACAACGCATGCGCGAGCCCGATGCGCAAGAGGCCGTGAGGTTCGGCGTCGCGCGCCGCAACAGACTTTATCGCTTCCGTCCGCTGCAACAGATCTCGCGCCTGTTCGAGCACCCTGGAGCCCAGCGAGTTCAGGCGCGGGGGCTTTACCGAGCGGTCGAGCAACTCGGCACCCAATGCAGCCTCTAGCCTTTGCAGCTGCCGGGTAACAGCGGATGGCGTCCGGTATAGACGACCGGCTGCACCGGCGATGGACCCGGCCTGGGCAAACTCTACGAGGGCGCGCAGATCATCGAGCACGGGAGCCTCCTGGACTACTCCTGAAACCTCCCCAGTGACTAGCAGCATCGTGCGTCACCGGCAACATCATTGTGATCATAATGCACTGGTGGAATTGTTGGCTCTCCGTTAGAGCAGGGCGCGCTGATGCATTCGCGAAGATCAACACGAGCATCTGGGGCAGTCGATCGCCTACGCGCGCAGCAACGGCGAGGTTCCGCCCTGGTCTAAGTCGGACCGAAAAGAGCGTCTTCATGGGCACTTTACTTCAGGATGTTCGCTATGGCTTGCGCATGCTGGTCAAGAAGCCCACGTTCACGATCGTGGCTGTCCTGACGCTGGCTCTGGGCGTGGGAGCCAACACGGCCATTTTCAGCATCGTGAACGCCGTGCTGCTCCGTTCTCTTCCGTTCCCCGACCCCGACCGTCTTGTAAGGATCTACTTTAACAACCCAGGGGTAGGATTACGGGCCGTTCCGTTCTCCGTACCGGAATTCGAAGACCTTGGAAGACAGACCGACGTGTTCGAAGATGTGAGTGTCATCGTCTCTGGCCCCACGAACTTGACCGGAACCAAACAGCCAGAACATTTGGAAATGGTCGAGGTTTCTCCCAACTACTTTTCCATGCTGGGGGCCACTCCCGAACTAGGACGCTTATTTGGCCACCAGGACTTCGCGCTCGGTTTCGCGCCTGTGGTCGTGATCAGCGATGCCTTGTGGCGCCGCTCTTATGGGGCTGACCCTGGCGTCCTCGGCCGCAGCCTGCGCCTCGATAACGATCTATACACCATCGTAGGCGTACTCTCTCCCGGATTTCGCCACCCCGGACCGAACATTCCAGCTGTGGAAGTGTGGATTACCTGCGGATTCAGTGCCGATCCGTTCCCGGCTCCAGCGCGTGGCCTGCGGATACTCCCAGCGGCAATCGGTCGTCTCAAGCCAGGCCTCACCCTGGCGCAAGCTCAGGCGCACCTCGATGCCATGACTGCTACTTTGCGTCGCGACTTTTCGACTGATTACCCTGCGCAAGCCAGATGGACGATTGAGATTGTGCCGCTGCAGCACTCGTTGGTGGGTAAGGTTCGACCGATGCTGGTCGTACTAATGGGTGCCGTCATCTTAATTGTCTTCGTCGTGTCTCTCAACATTGGCAGCCTGCTTCTGGCGCGCGCCTCGGGTCGACAGCAGGAGATAGCCGTACGCGCGGCGATGGGCGCGAGCGGGGGCCGAATGATTCGGCAGATGCTCACCGAATCGCTGTTGCTGGCTTTCATCGGGGGAATCGCAGGGCTCGCGACAGCGGTGATCACGCTGAAAGCCGTCTTGCGATTTGTGCCAGCGAACCTTCCGCGGCTAGGCGAAGTAAACATTGATTGGCGGGTGGCGGGATTTGCTTTACTGATTTCGGTCACGACCGGGCTACTGTTTGGACTGGCTCCCGCACTTCATTCCTCGAAGGCAGGACTTGCTAGCACGATGCGCGAGGGCTCGAGCTACAGTGCGAAGGCCGGGCGCATGCGCGATGCGCTGATGGTGTCGCAGCTGGCTTTTGCCGTAGTGCTGATGGTCGGCGCGGGGCTGCTATTGGAAACGCTTCGCGATCTGTTGCGGCAGAATCCGGGCTTCAATCCGTCGCAAGTTGTGACGGCGAATATCTATTTGCCAAACCCGAACGACCCGAAACTCGATTCATATCAGACCTTCGCGCAGCAGATTCCGTTCAATCGCGAACTGCTGCGACGCGCGAACGCGATTCCCGGCGTCGAGTTGGCGGCGATCACGTCCAATTTGCCGGCCGCCGACACAATCAACAGCGATTCGTCGGCCTACGGGGCTACCAACCAGAATTCGCTGGCCATCGAAGACCGGCCTACGGAACTCTCGGGGGATTTGAACGTCGAAATCATTCGAATCAGTCCGGACTATTTTCGGGTGATGCAAACACCGCTGGTGGAAGGCCGCGTTTTCACCGAAGCCGACGAGAACGGCAAACTACCCGTGGTCATCATCGATGAGGCGACGGCAAGGCGCTACTGGTGGCCGGATCATGATCCGGTGGGCCGGCGG
>Ga0105246_10000695_pt1 | contig 18965 bp, 19 predicted proteins | sample KBSM64metaG_FD_99694 | JGI IMG/M metagenome (GOLD analysis project Ga0105246, IMG submission 99694) | Miscanthus rhizosphere microbial communities from Kellogg Biological Station, Michigan, USA - KBS M6-4 metaG | ecosystem: Host-associated > Plants > Roots > Rhizosphere > Soil | place... | reverse complement strand
CATGGGGGGGAGATGCGGGGCAAAATTGGAAGTGGATAGAAGAGTGATGGTGAGGACTCTCTCCGAATGCCGCAGAGCAATCATTTGAGTTAACATACCGCCCATGGACATACCTACCATATGTGCTTGCTCAACCTTGTAAGCATCCAGAACTCTCACGGCATCATCTGCCATATCCTCGAATGTGTAACCCGGTTGACCAGGTTCATACGTTGTTGAACGTCCAACATCCCGGTGATCATAACGAATGACAAACCGCCCTGCATCTGCCAAACGCTGGCAGAATTCCTCTTCCCACCAAATCATGGAGGATTGGGCACCCATAATCAACAAAATTACGGGGTCACCGGGTTTTCCAAAATGGTCTGTACATAAGTTAATTCCATCTATTTTTAGTAATCGTTCATTCATGCAGATTCCTCCCATACTTTTATAAAATAAAAAAAACACAGGCTATAGGCCTGTGCATACCGTAATCGAAAAAAAGAATGAGAATGAGCTCTATACATGTTACCTGGGGACTAGACTTATGATCTAGTTAGTAGGTAGATCAGTATAAGATTCATCTCTTATTCTTCAAATTCAGCCTATGCGATATCAGATTCAAATTACCCTCATTTCTATCACATATAGCTAAACTATAGGTTACCGTGTTGGTACACCATTCTTCGATTACTGTGCACACCGAAATAGCCCCAAAGCCACTATTTGAACCATTGTGCAGAGAATATCGAAGAATTAGTTTAACACACGTAACCCCTCCGTTCGTATAAGTTAAAGCGATACTAGCATATGATAAACGCCAATGTCAATTGCTCGGAAATATGTCTAAAACTGAACGAACCTGCACTTCGTATCATCCTGAGTTCTATGGAGGGAATCATTACTGCTCAGCTACATTTCGCATTTTGGAAGCAAACAGGAAGCAAGCCACGATGTAAACGCCACTTAGTAACAGGTAAGGTAGTTGCAGCGAGAACAGACGGTCGAAAAAGGTTTCGCTCACGCGAACGAGCAATCCGCCCAGCAAAGTGCCGATAGCGCTAATACCAAACGATAGGAAACGGAACACACTGCCTACACGCCCGAGCAGTTCATTCGGGACGGAGCGCTGTAGGATCGACGAACGAACCACGTTATAGACAACAATGAAGAAGGCTGCGCAAAAGTACAGACCACCAACCACATAGGCATTGGACGTCAGACCAACACCTCCATAGAGCAGGCCCATTGACAAGATGGACAAAAGGATTAATTTCTTGGAACTCCAGCGTTTGCGCATATAAGCTACAGCCTGACTACCCAGGATACTACCGACTGTTGCAATTGAGATCAGTATGCCAAATGCATACGCTTCCAGCTGTAATACTTCACGTACAAAGAAAATTTGGGTCACCAGAATCATGGAGAACATTAACGTGATGGTCACTGACAAGATGGCTAGGCCGCGAAGAAACCGATCTTGAAACACATACTGGATGCCGGACCACATCTCACGTTTCCAATTTTTCATTGGACGGGTGTTCTGCTCCGATTCCTCCTGAGTCGTTTGTTTTGCAGCTCCCGCTGAAGCATCTGGAGCTTGCGATTCTTTGGATTCCGTCGCAGGTTTGAAGCTACCTCGCAAACCCATAATGAGTAGCAGTGAGATGAGAGCCGTTACGGTGTCGATGGCAAAAGGATAGACGATATGCATCGTAATAATAAATCCGCCGAGGGCTACGCCCAGAATATCACTGGTGATCAGCTGACCAGCTGTAAATTGGCCGTTGGCTTTTTCCAGCTTTTTCTCCTCCACAATCTGGGGAATAATCGTCTGCACGGTGCTGTCAAAGACAACGCGGCTTAGACCAATGCCAAACATAAACAAGGCAAGCAGCGGTATACTGATCCACCCTCCCCAGATACATACCGTTAGGAACAAAAGGAAGATCATACGGGTAAAGCTGGCTCCGACCAGCATATGTTTGCGTGAATATCGGTCAATGAGTACGCCAACTGGCAAGCTGAAAATTAGCCAGGGCAGACGCAAGGCTGTCATCGTAATGGATGCATATAACGTATCCGTTGTGAGGGTGGAGACAAGCCAAGGTACAGCAGCAAGAGTTAATCCATCCCCTAGAAAAGTAAGGGAAAAGGCACCGAACAGCTTAGAGTAGTTCAATTTGGATTTCATATATTCCTCCGTTTCGTAGATGAGATACTTGAGTGACATTTAGATAGGATTCTCATTTAAATAGATCAAATTAGAGGTTGTCGTATAGTACCAATTTATGTTATAAGCGAAAAAACTGCAAATATTTCGGAGATAAATCTGGGTGAATATGTTCTTTGCTATGGTGTTAATAGTCGGTTATTTTGTCGAATTACGATGTCGAATATTGTAATTAAATGTAGTAAAAATGAAAAAAATACGATATATATTAACAAAAAATATTTAATGGTATAAAAGATTGATTTTTGTTTTTTATTGTAGAAAATTGACAAAGAAAAGAGTATAGTTGAGGAAGAATTTAACTGTTTATTTCTGGTATCTAAACTGTAAACAGAATACTAGAGTTCTACAGAGTATTGAATGATATAAGTGCATTTATATGAAGTTAACGGAGGGTACATATGAGTTCTTTTAAGAATTGGCTCAATTCAACCAAACAGGGACTGGAAGATCAAGTCAAGCGATTCAAGAACAAAGATTTTATGGATGCTGTAGTTGCTGGCTGTGCTCTGGTTGCTTTCGCAGATGGGTCCGTCGATGCTTCAGAAAAGAACAAGATGGCGGGTTATATTAACCTGAGTCAGGAACTGAAAGTTTTTGACATGACAACGGTGATCGAACGTTTTAACCATTATGTGAATAATTTCGAATTTTCTCCTGAGATCGGGAAGCAGGAAGCTTTGAAGGCGATTGCCAAGTTCAAGTCCAAACCTGAAGTAGGTCGTGTCATTGTGGGTGTGTGCAGTGCCATTGGTGCTGCTGATGGTAACTTTGATGATCAAGAGCGCAGAGTAGTCACAGAAATTTGTACTGTTCTGGGGCTGAATCCGGGCGAGTTTAGTCTCTAGTTGATTTGAGAGAAAAGCTGAAAGGAGGTGAATATTAGTGGCCGGTATTAACTTGGTAAAGGGACAAAAAATTGATTTAACCAAAGGTAAAGCTGGATTAACCCAGGTGATTGCCGGTTTGGGTTGGGACCCTGTAGCTTCGAAAGGGTTTTTCGGAAGAAAAAAACAAGCCAATATCGATTGTGATGCTTCAGCTTTGCTATTAGGTGAAAATGGAAAGTTAACCAAAGAAACGAATCTGGTTTGTTTTCATAATAAACAGAGTTTATGTAGATCTGTCGTTCACTCCGGAGATAATTTGACGGGCGAAGGTGAAGGGGACGATGAGCAAATCAAAATTAACCTCTCCGTCGTACCTGCTGATGTTCATAAAATTCTGATCGTCGTGAACATATATGATTGTGTGAATCGCAAACAAGATTTTGGAATGATTGAACGTGCTTATATTCGTATCCTGGATGGTAGCAGTTCGCAAGAATTGGTTCGTTTTAACCTGTCCGATAGCTATGCAGGTATGACAGCTCTCATCTGTGGTGAACTGTACCGACATGGTGGGGAATGGAAATTCTCAGCTATTGGTGAAGGTGCTAATGCTGTACATATCGACGAGCTTGCTCGTCGTTATACGTAAAAATAAGGATTACCTGAAATGAATTCAGCAACTAAAATTATAGTGAGCGGAGATGAATCTTGAATGGCTATTAATTTGTCTAAAGGTCAAAAGATTGACTTAACAAAAACGAACCCGGGACTGGCTAAAATCACTGTAGGTTTGGGCTGGGATACCAATAAATATGACGGCGGTAAAGATTTTGACCTCGATGTCTCCGTATTCTGCGCTAACGCTGACGGTAAAGTAAACGGGGAGAAAAACTTTATTTTCTTCAATAATCCGCAAAATGAAAACGGTTCTGTCGTGCATACAGGTGACAACCGCACTGGAGAAGGCGATGGCGATGATGAGCAAGTGAAAATCGACCTGCCTAACGTTCCGGCTGATGTTGAGAAAATTGCGTTTACCATTACCATCTATGAAGCGCAGGAGCGCAGCCAAAACTTTGGACAAGTATCACGCGCTTACGTACGTATTGTAAACGAAGCGAATTCCGAAGAATTGATCCGTTTTGATTTGGGCGAAGATTTCTCTATTGAGACAGGTGTTGTCGTTGGAGAGTTGTATCGTCACAGCGGTGAGTGGAAATTCAGCGCAATCGGTAGTGGCTACCAAGACGGTCTGGTTGGACTGACTCGGGATTACGGCTTGCAATAGAATGTTGATAATCAGCTTGTGAATGTATAGCAGGACAGGAAAGCCGTCGATTTGGCGGTTTTCCTTTTCATTACATTAAAATCTTTTGCAGAAAAGAAGGGCGGACGAATAGATGACGATTAGCTTGGCTAAAGGACAGCGGATTGATCTGACGAAAACAAACCCTGGTTTGACTAAAGTTGTCGTGGGCCTGGGATGGGATACCAACAAATATAGTGGCGGAGTCGATTTTGACTTGGATGCTTCCGCTTTCCTGCTTCATGAGGATGGCAAAGCCAAAGGGACAGATGATTTTGTCTTTTATAACAATCCAACAGGCGGCGCAGGATCTTTAACTCATACGGGAGATAACCGCACGGGTGAGGGAGACGGGGATGATGAGCAGATCATCGTGGATTTCAGTAAGGTCCCTGCCAACATCACCAGAATTGGTATTACAGTAACGATCTATGATTATGAAGCACGTGCACAAAATTTTGGTCAGGTATCCAACGCTTTTGTTCGTGTTGTAGACGCCTCCAGTGATCGCGAAGTTTTGCGTTACGACCTGGGAGAAGACTTCTCCACCGAGACGGCTGTTGTTTTCTGTGAATTCTATCGTTCGGGTGCGGATTGGAAGTTCCAGGCGATCGGCAGTGGTTTTGCAGGCGGACTCGCCGCGTTATGCCAGAATTATGGACTAGACGCGAAATAAGAGAAGGATAGGTGAATCTGCTATGGCTGTAACGGTCGTCAAAGGGCAAAAAACGGACCTCACCAAAACGAATCCCGGGCTTACCCGGCTTACGGTAGGTATTGGCTGGGATTCTTCTCCCGCTCTTGAGCTTGACACGTCTGCATTCCTGCTTGGTGCTAACGGAAAAGTATCCGGTGATGAAGATTTTATCTTTTATAATCAACCGACAACCGCATTTATTACCTATAAGGATACACCGCAGCAATCGGATAAAAAGCAGTTCGATATTGATCTGAGCCTGATTCCTGCGCGTATCGAAAAGATTGCGTTCAGTCTGACGATCTATGAAGGTGAGTCCAAAAATCAGAGTTTTAGCCAGGTTCAGAATACTTATATTCGTTTTGGTCATGCGAATAGCGGACAGGAAGCGTTACGCTATGATTTAGCTAGTGGTTTTACTGTGGAAACGGCGATCGTTATTGGCGAGTTATATCGACATAACGGAGAATGGAAATTCAACGCTGTAGGTGCTGGTTTTTCTGGTGGACTGGATGCACTGTGTAGTAACTTTGGCGTGAGTGTGGAGAACGACACATCCTCTTCACAGCCCGTCCCCCCAGTGCCTCAGCCGCCTGTGCCGAAACCTCCTGCTCCACCAGTTCTACCGCCTCAACCCAAGATCGAGTTGAACCTGAGCAAGATTGAGTTGAAAAAAAAGGGTGATACCATCAACCTGAAGAAAAATGCAGGTGGACTTGGTGAGATTCTAATTAATCTGAACTGGAATCAACAGACCAGTCGGGGATTGTTCGGGCGAAACAAGAGCGTAGATCTGGATCTGGGTTGCCTTTTCGAAATGAAAGATGGCAGCAAAGGAGTAATCCAGGCGTTAGGGGAATCGTTTGGTTCTTTGAATAGGTATCCCTATATCGCTTTGGATGGGGATGACCGGACAGGTTCAGTGAAAACGGGAGAGAATCTGCGTATTAATGGTGCACGTATTTCCGAAATCAAACGACTCCTTGTATTCACCTACATTTATGAAGGGGTTACCAATTGGTCGCAAGCCGACGGCGTCGTTACCATTAACCAGAAGGACGGTCCGGATATTATCGTGCGAATGAATGAATATGGAAGTTCCTTAGGGATGTGTGGAATTGCTATGTTCAGCAACGTAAATGATGAAACATTTAGTATTGAGAGGATTGTTCAGTTCTATAATGGACACCGCGCTCTGGATGAAGCCCATGGATGGGGTATGCGCTGGACTGCCGGCAGTAAATAACAATTTGAGTTAGCGGAGGCTCTCTGTTCATGTTTAGTGATTTCTTTAGAAGTATTAGTGAGAATTACGGCCATTTTTTTTCTTGGACCGAGATTGTGGCTACTCTCTCCGATCCCGTAAGTTGGGGAATTATCGGCAGTTTGATCTTGCTGGAAGGGCTTTTGTCTGCAGATAATGCGTTGGTTCTTGCTGTTATGGTTAAGCACTTGCCTAAGGAGCAACAGAAACGTGCCTTGTTCTATGGTATTTTGGGTGCTTATATCTTCAGATTTATTGCCATCGGGCTGGGAACATTCCTCGTCAAGATCACCTTGGTCAAGGTGCTCGGAGCGTTATACCTCCTGTATATTGCCTACAAGGGACTATTCAAACCTCAGGAAGAGGAGAATCAGGAAGGAAAGCAATACTCGTTTTGGAAAACCGTACTTATGGTCGAACTGATGGATATTGCTTTCAGTATTGATAGTGTTATTGCTGCATTTGGTATCAGTGAGCAGATTTGGGTGTTGTTCCTCGGAGGTATTATTGGGGTACTCATGATGCGTGGAGTTGCACAAGTATTCCTCAAACTCATTGACAAATTTCCTGAATTGGAAAAAGCGGCATTTATTCTTATTGCGATCATTTCCATCAAAATGATGTTGAGTGCTTTTGGCTTCCATATCCCTAACGTACTCTTCTTCTCGTTACTCATTGTTGTCTTTGTAGGAGCTATGTTGATGAGCTCCGCAAGAAAGAAAAAAGAAAATCAAGGCCAGGCTTAGTTTTGAAAATCTCCACATCTACTAACCAATCCCTCCGCATCTTGGAGGGATTGGTTTTTATACCCCGACAGCATTTATTTTATGATGCAGAACTGACTTCAAGTCAGAAGTGCAAGGAGGAGAATAACCTGAAATACTTTAGTTTTTTGAATGCAGAGGAAGAAGAGGCCTTGTTTTTTTCTTCGCCCGTATCGTTTAGTCATCGAACCTCCAAAGAAATACTGGCATACGCTGTTGGGGCTGCTTTGTACATGCCGGCCACACGTCCGCATATAGCAGACGATATTTTGCAACGCAAACATGAAGGGCTTACAACGATTATCATGGATCTGGAAGATGCGGTAGGAGACGAGCAAGTCGAGTTTGCGGAGCAATGTCTGTCTCAGCAACTTGGACTACTGGCAGAATACATGGAAACGGGTAAATTGTCATCGAATCAGATGCCTTTATTATTTGTCCGGATGAGATCCCCTGAACAACTGGAACATCTTATTGAAATGCTGGGAGAAAAGATGTCTCTTTTAACAGGTGTTGTATTGCCGAAGTTTAGCTGTGAAAATGGACGAGTTTATATGCAGCTTGTTCACCAATATAATCAGCAGAAAGATCGCTCACACCCATTCTTATATGCGATGCCTATTTTGGAAACGGCGGAAGTCATTTACCGAGAGACGCGTTGGCAGACCTTAATCGATCTGAAACAGATCGTGGATGAGTATGCACCATATATATTGAACATCCGAATCGGAGCCACGGATTTCTCAAGCCTGTTCGGTTTGAGGCGAAGCCCGGAGCTTACGATTTACGACATTGCAACGATACGTGATTGCATAGCTGACATTGTTAATTTATATGGGCGTGCAGACCAGGGATATGTGATATCCGGGCCGGTTTGGGAGTATTTTAGCCAGCGTGAACGTGTATTCAAGCCTCAATTAAGACAAACGCCCTTCGAGGAATCCCTTGGCAAGACGGGGCGGAATCTCAGAATGAAATATATTACGAACTCCATGGACGGGCTCATGCGTGAAGTGATGATGGATAAGGAGAACGGCATTATAGGTAAAACCATCATTCATCCGACACAGATCAAACCCGTTCAGGCCATGTATGTGGTTACGCATGAAGAATTCATGGACGCACAGGGGATTTTATCTCGAAATGACGGGAGCCTGGGTGTTTTTAAAAGCACGTATACGAATAAAATGAACGAAATTAAACCGCATTTAAGTTGGGCTAAACGAATCTTGATCCGATCACAAATATATGGGGTGTTACATGAACAGCAGCATTTTGTCGGGCTCCTGCCCAAGCACGAACAGACTTACGTTTCCTATTCTTGATCAGTTCGAAGTCACCGTTGAAGCTACACATAATCCGCTCGCAATCCCGTTGGAAAACTTGTTTTCCATGGCGGCACGCCTGAATAAGAAAAGATCCTTCCTCTTTGTAAGTAAGCTGCTTGGAAAGCATATTGCTGTTAATCCCTATACTTCCCTATTAAGTGGTGCTGCCCTGGCAGTTCTGTTGTATGAGGATATAACGCACGGAGAAGACAAGCATATTACAGAGTGGAAGCAGCAAATGGTTCGCGGATTGATCGATTCAGAGAAGGCTCGTGAGGCTTATGAGTATCTAATGGGTGTGCAGATGAGTTTGCCTGAAGATGTGCGCTTTGTTGGTTTTGCCGAAACGGCCACAGCTTTGGGTCACAGTATGTACGAGCTATTTTCTAACCGAGCGACTTACATTCATTCTACGAGAGAATACCTTCCCGAGATTAAACCTGATATCCAGTTCGAGGAGGAGCATTCCCATGCGATGTCTCATCGCTGTTATGCAGTGGACTCTACCTCCCTCGCAGAAGGGGGGCCACTTGTGCTTGTAGATGATGAGATTACAACAGGCAACACCACGTTAAACATCATTCGGGATATTCAGCGTAGTTATCCGCGTAAGCAATATTATATTGCGTCTTTACTGGACTGGCGTACAGATGCAGATGAGCAACGATTTTCTTCATTGGAAAACGAATTAGGAATAACAATCACGCCTCTTTCTTTGTTAAAAGGGAAAATCCGGGTGACAGGTGAGCCGGAAATGGATGTCTCGAAAGAGAAGCAGGTTCCTGAAAGCTCATCCGAGATAAGTATTATCTCTGTAGCAGGTGAACTGGAGCCTTGGGCTGGGGTATCTGCAGATTCCGAAGGGAATCGATGTTCGCTTCCTTATCTTAGGTATGCTGGGCGATTCGGCATTCATTCCGGATGTAACTCGATTCTAAGTGCTGGTATATCAAGGATTGCATCCATTTTACGTGAAAAAAGGAAGGGACACCGAACCCTTGTTATGGGAACGGGGGAGTTTATGTATATTCCGATGCGAATTGCATCTGAAATGGGCGATGGTGTTCGTTATCAGTCTACGACTCGCAGTCCGATTTATACGGTGAATCGCCCCGGATATGCGGTGACTTCAGGTGAAGGATATGCCTCTCCGGAAGATCCAGCTGTTCGGAATTTTATCTACAATATATTACCTGGGCAATATGATGAGATTTTTGTTTTGATGGAAAGACATATGCCAGAGGAACGTATGCGGCCTATGCTTGATGTGTTGTTACAACTCGGATGTAAGCAAATACATGTGGTGTACTGCGGTGCTACACAGGAAGGCTGAGAAGACAAGCGATGAACTTACCTGCAATCGAAAGTATATTAAAGAACCAGATTAAACCTCCTGAGCCCATGGGAAGTTATGACCCGTCCGATGTTATATTTTTGTTGAAGGATTTAAGTAATATTTCATTAGAAAAAGAGACCGGGGAGCGTGAACAAGCCATTCAGTCGGGTGTGCATTATTCAGAGATGCTGCCTGTGGAGTACCACCCTTCGGATGAATATATTGAGCTATTTCACGAGACATTAGCACAATCCGCGGAAAAAGTAGCTAGAGCCGCCGCAACGGTAGCGGAGATGATTGTACGCAAGCGGGGATTGAACACGGTTCTTGTCTCGCTGGCTCGCGCTGGAACGCCCATTGGCATTCTGGTCAAACGTTATATATCCATGAAATATAATGTGGACATGCCTCATTACAGCATTTCCATTATCCGCGGAAAAGGGATAGATGAGAATGCCATTTTATATATTTGGCAACAGCATGGGGTGGATGTGCCAATCCAATTCATTGATGGCTGGACAGGCAAAGGGGCCATTCGCAAGGTGCTTGTAGATGCTTGCGATAGCCTGAATAAACGTTATGGCATTCCGTTGGATGATAATCTGGCAGTGCTAGCTGATCCGGGTCATTGTTCAGATACTTATGGCACTCGTGAAGATTATTTGATCCCCAGCGCTTGTCTGAACTCGACCGTATCGGGCTTGATGAGTCGTACGGTGCTGAGGGATGACCTCATCGGACCGGATGACTTCCATGGGGCCAAATGGTACAAGGAGTGGACTTCTTCTGATCTGTCGACGATGTATGTGGACAAGATTGCAGAATATTTCCCCAAAGTTGAGACGGAGGCCTCGCTTCAAGCAGAGGATGCAATAGTCCAGCCTCCAGAAGTCACATGGCAGGGAATGAAGGATATCCAATTCATTCAACAGACGTTTGATATCCAGGATGTAAACCTGATCAAGCCAGGGATTGGAGAGACGACACGGGTATTGCTGCGCCGTGTGCCTTGGAAAATTCTGATCGACCGTCCGAACAATCCTAACCTGAAACATATCATGCTACTTGCTCAAGATCGTGGAGTTCCCGTTGAGATATTCCCTGGGCTAAGTTATTCATGTTGTGGCATTATTCGATCTGTAAAGGGGGGCGGCGAATGATCTATGCAAGTGATTTAGATCAGACACTGGTCTATTCCCGCCGTTCTATGGGCGTTGCCGAGGATGCGCCCGGATTGGTTCCTGCAGAATGGATTCGTGGTGAGTTGTCTGCCTTTATGTCAGCCGAGACGTTGAACCAACTGATGACACTCCCCAAAGATATCCTGTTTATTCCTGTAACGACACGGACAGTGGCGCAGTATCAGCGGATACAGATCTTTCAGCAAGAGGTTATTCCGTCCTATGCGATAACTAGCAATGGTGGCAACATTCTAATGAATGGCAAGGTTGATCCCTCCTGGAACGAACATGTTCGTTCCAAGCTTCAAGAGCATTCAGCAACGGCTGCCGAGGTGCGCCAGATATTTGACGATGTACTGAACAAGGAATGGATTGTAGGAGAGCGATTATGTGATGAGTTGTTTTTCGCTTTTGTCATCCATCGTGATCTCATGCCGGTAGAAGAAGTTACAGAGAAGATCAAGCGTGTGGAATCCTTGGGCTGGGAGGCTTCCATACAAGGCCGTAAGTTATATCTGGTTCCCTCGGCGGTGAATAAACGAGCTGCGGTAGAGCATATTCGCCATCAGATTGGCGATGTACCCGTTGTTGCGTCCGGTGATTCTTTACTGGATCGTTGTCTGCTCGATTTTGCAGATTATGCGATTGCTCCACGGCATGGAGAGTTATACCGCGAGAAACAGCGGAATCCTGAAACGGTTCACTACCAGTTCACCGAACAATCCGGTATTTTTGCCGCAGACGAGATATTGAAATATGTTCGCTCTATACACCACGCTGCGATAGGAGATGTTGTCTCATGACCAAGACTCGTATATATTTTAACCGCTGGTTTTCGGTGGCATATCACTATATGAATATGATTCGAAACAACGAAGATGGGATGCAGTTCGAAATCTATGGCACACATTCTGATCCGAACAACATGGCGCTTCAGGCATGTGATCATGCAGAACTGGAGCCGAAGGTGACAGGAAAAGAGTATATCGATTTCTGTGTTGATTTTTGCCGCAGACATCAGATTGATCTATTTATCCCACGTCTCCACATGCTGGATATCAGTCGGAATATACATCTCTTTGAAGAGGTAGGAACCAAGGTTTTGGTTTGCAGAGATACAGAATTAATGGAAAAGTTGATGGAGAAGCATCACTTCTATGAATCTGTTCGTGAACTCGGGATCATGAGCATTCCAGATTACTTTACGGTCAGCAATGCATCTCAATTCAAACATGCTTATGAAGCACTCACTAACGCAGGACATGAAGTATGCTTCAAGCCTTGTAACGGTGAGGGCGGTATGGGATTCAGGGTGATTGACAATAGTCGTAATCCGCTGGAAGAACTGTCTGGACATACGCAGAATCGTATATCATTTGAAGACGCATTTCGAGCCTTTTCCTCTGTAGAATCTTTTCCGAATCTTATGGTTATGGAAAGGCTCCAAGGGTACGAGTACAGCATTGATTGCCTGGCCGACAGTACAGGGAATCTGCTGGCGGCTGTTCCTCGCCGCAAAGCAGGCGGGCGTTTAAGAAAGCTTGAAGAAAATGCTGATCTGTTGAAGATCGCCAGCGAGGTTGCTAGTGCGTATCACATTCCATATAACTTCAACATTCAGATGAAATACCAGAAGGATACCCCCAAACTGCTAGAGATTAATCCAAGGATGTCTGGAGGACTGCATGTGTCTTGTCTTTCAGGAATCAATTTTCCTTATCTAGCTGTAAAGCTGGCTATGGGTTATGAGGTAGAGCCTCTAAATCCACAGTTTGGCATACTGGGCAGTCATGTGGAGCAACCGTTAATCATGAATGAGCAGAAGGTTAGGAATCATTAAAGAGCCATTTCCAAACATTGACACCTTCCGACTGATTTTTTTACAATACGATTATATAGATGATCTTGAGAGTTACACCGGAGCGAAGTGATCAAGTGTAGTCTTCATTTGTTCATTGTATACCGAATTGTTGTTACGGGCAGGAGGAAGAGATACATGTTACGCAAAACAAAAATTGGACTAGGCGCACTGATCGGGTATGGTCTTGCCGCTGTAAGCAGCTTTTTTGTCCCTGAATTTGTAACCTGGGCCATTCCGGCTTTGGCGACAATGGTTGGTGCCCTGATCCCATCTAGGCAGCGTGAGACAGTCGTGAAGACATTGGATTCAAATCGACACCCTGAACCTTCAACGTTGAATAGTGCACCCAGTGAGCAGGGTACAGTGGAACGTTCAGCTAATCAGCGAATCCATCCAACAACTGGACAAGCAGAGATGACGAGCGCTTCCGCAGTCAGTTCAAAGCATAAACACACGGATATGGACCCTGTTTTTGGGCCGGTTATTGAGTATCTTGAAGTGCTGGAGGATATGGTGATCTCCGAAGGGCAGAAAAATGAACTGGACAATGAAATTGTAGAGAAGTCGTTAGCCTTGTTTGCCAGATTACAACGAGTCATTCCGGCACTAAAAGAGTTAAACAATGGTGATATTAACCATACGATGCGCAGATTGATTTTGAAAGATCTCAATGGATTTATTAATCCCTTCCTTCGTTTGAGCGGAGAAGCGAAGCGCAACAATCGTCGGATGTTGTTAAATGGTCTGAAGGATGTTGATTCCAAAGTTTCAGAGATTGTATCTACCATTGAACATAAGGATTTAATGGAGCTTCAGAACAAAGCAGAGCTTATTCATCAGAGGTATAATAGCTCCGAATTATAGGAGGGATTTACGATGGCAACGGAATATATTCAACTGAAGCAGGATGATCAGCAACGAATTAACCAGGAAGCGAGCCAATTAATCCAAAAAGTATCGCAGACGGATGTTGTTCAGCTGGATATGTTAATGGATGATATCGGCAAACTGGGTGTCAAAACGCAAGAAAAGGCGGGTCAAACGCTGAAAATGCTGGATCGACCAGTGAATGATCTGATGTCTGGCAATCGGGCAGAAGTGTCGACGATGATTCTGAAACTGCGAGATGAGTGTGAAAGCTTGCAGCAGAGCAAAAATGTCAGTTTTGTAGGACGATTACTTCGCAAAAGCCCACTGAAAAACTATGTCTATCGCTACCAGTCTGTCAGAACCAACATTGATAGTATCATTAATGGTTTGAGAGATGGCAAGGACAATTTGGAAGAGAGCATCGTAAGCATGCGCCAGTTAAAACGCTCTTCGATTCAGGAAATCTATAACTTGCAAACCAAAATTGCTTTTGGTAATCAGTTGAAGGAACTATTCGAGGCGGAGATTGCCAAGCCGGAAAATGAGAACCGCAAGGCTCACTTGGAGCGCGGATTGCGAAAGGTCGTTACGCGTACACAATCCATGACCGAGATGATTATGCTCTATAATCAGGCCATTGCAGCTACCGATATTATTAATGATAACAATGATAAACTGATTGATTCCGTAAACAATGCGATTGATAAAACGGCAAATCTGATCACGGTATCCGCGATGATTGCGATGGCTTTGAATGATCAGGAGAAGGTCATTTCGGCGGTGGAAGCCACGAATAAAACGATTGAAGAACAGTTCAAGGAGAATGCAAGATTGCTGCGTACCACGACTGAAAAAACAAATGATCTGTTAGCTAAACCGGCGATGTCGATGGAATCGGTTAATCAGGCTATTGGAGATTTGATGTCGGCACTTGATCTTTCAGAGCAGTCAAATCGCCGTATTATTGAAAGTTGTAATGACTATACAGCCAAAATGACCGCAATTAATGCAGGTATGAGTGAACGCTTAGGTCTGGAGGCTCCCAAAGCTGGCAGTATCCAGACTAAAAAGCAACCGGATGCGAACGCGTTGAGCTCTTATCTGGATTAGTTCGATGTTTATATAAGTTGAACTAAAGAGTTTACACAGTCCACTCCGATGACAGAAGAACCTTCCAATCGCTGTTATCCCCAGATTTTTGAATTTCCTTTCTCAAAGGGAAAAATCCGGTGATAAAGGCGAGCGCTTCGCTTTTCCAGGTTTTTTCTGTCCTCTCCGTTAACGTGTAAAAGAATAGTTCATTTTATATAGCTTCTAGTAAGTCAGTTCATATATTAATCATAATAAAAACAAAAAGAGAGGCGCCACGGCGTCTCTTTTTGCTTTTCTGTAGTTGCATCGATGAAAAGAAATCCTCAAGTCTGAGATGGGCATTGGTTTATTCCAATCTCTAGCGGGCGATACTGGGCATACATTGAAGTTTGTTGCATACACTGTGAACATGTACATCTTCACCGTGAAGGGGGCAGGACATGTTATCTCTCATTATCGCCGGTATCATTGGTGTTCTGATCATCGTAGCCAGCAGTGAAAAAGCAGAGTCTATTTCGGAATTAAACGAACGTTAATATGCTGTATTTTCTAGGGAGTCTTTGATAAGATGAAGGTAAACTTTGGAAGTCGAAGAAGGAGCCGCCTAACATGCTGGAGTTTACTTTCGAAATCATTGATGAGGCCAAAATTAACATTCAATACAAGTATGGTAGTCAGTTTTTTAACTTTAATTTGTTCTGTTCCAATGGAGAATGGAAGCTGCATCCGTTTGACGGCATTCTGATTGAGAACCGGGAGATGTGTCGTCTGATCGTTTCGGATCTGTTACAGAACAAGGATTTTCATGTGATGCTTGCCAAAGAAAAAATCGTATTATCGCGGCTGCGGACCACGGTTAATCTTCAATCAGATGATTCGGACGAGTTCGAGAGGGATCATCGGTGGGATGAACGGTCATCACAGAGCGATGAGTTAATGGATTACATAGAGAATCATAGCTTTGAAGAGGTGCTTGAACTAGAGAAACAGCAGCTGGGTGCCAGGGTGGACTTTTTTCAACAGATCATTCAGAGAATGTTTATGGAGGGAATCGGGCCTGGAGATCCTGACTTTCGCAAGGTTCAGTCCCTCATTAAGATCTATAAAGATACCATAGAAAGTCTGGGGGATATTAATGGCCATCATTTTGGAGATCATCCGCGTAAGAGATGGTAGAATCAAATGTTAATTAACTTGAATTGGCTGAAATTTCAATATACCTGAGAAGAAGTTAACAAGCCCAAGAACGTTTGGGCTATTTGCTATTTAATGTTGAACTTGTTGATCATCGACTTATCTTTTTTATGAAATAAACCAAACTTTAGGGTGGATTCGTTTGTTGAGTAGGTATAGGGATCATGATTTGGGGAGGCTAGAAGATGAGTAATCCACATATAGAAGAAACAAGTCAGGAAGAGGCTCGTTTATACGAGGAACTTCGTTGTGTACTGGAAGACGTGCCACAAGGGAAAGAACGGGAGCAAGTGATGGAGCGAATGATTTGTCAGCTAAAGTCCGCCAACTGGCGCAATGGACGTTTGAATGGCCTCAAGGAGTATTGGAGGGAAGCTAGGCCCGTTAAGTTATGGATCTGGATTGCCGCTGGAGCAATGGTTCCTGTTGTATTTTTCTGCTTATTTATCTGGGCATCCCTTTGGGTGGAGTGAAGCTTGATGCGTGGTTGAAGAAGCACAATTCATATAGCACGTGTAAAGATGCAATGGATATTAATATTCTGGTAACAACGTCCTATGAATAAATCAAATAAACTAGGTTTAGATTAGAATGTGCATAATGACCTTTTACTCATTTATGGGCGTTGTTATACACGATATGTATTAGATGATCTATAATGATTCTACTTCTTTGGAAAATGCAGGATAGATGCAAGCCTATACGTTTATACCAAAACGAGCCTGATGAAAGATCAGGCTCTTACGTTAGGTGAGGCCGGTAGACATTATATTCTATTTAGAGGATTTAATTTCATCAGGTACTGAACCGGTTTTTACCGTATACGTATCATAATCAACCATCGCAAAGATTTCCTGATCTTTGTGGCCTTGTACATACCCTGTCAGTGAAACAGTATGAGACAGATCAGCGGGAATGAACTTATGATCTGTAAACACAACGTCAATGCCGTAAGTTTCCTTGAAATAAGCCAAGCTTACTTCCTCAGCCTTTTGGATAATCTCCTTTTTTTCGCTGGACATACAACCACAAATTATGGTGAGACTCAGGATCATGAGGAGTAGACAGAGGTAATGACGAAAACGATAAGATTGCATTTTTAGCATCAGCTTCCCGTTATAAATTTTAGAGCCTCTTAAACGTTGAATAGATTGTTTACTTGATTTTCTTATCTAAAAGTTCTTTGGGGACAACAGCTGTTTGTACCTCAAACGTATCGTAATCAATTAGTATACTGATTGATACTTCTTGATTATCTTTAACGTGTCCACTCAAATTCACATTGTGACTAAGATCCTTTGGCATAAATTTATGATCTGTGAAATTTACTTCTGTATTGTAGTGGTCAATGAAATATTGATATCCCACTTGTGTGGCTTTTTCAACAACCTGATCTTGATTGGGCACGGTATTACATCCTCCGACTATAAAGGCCAAGATGATTAATAAAGTTGATATATATTGAATTTTTTTTAAAATATTCTTCAACCCCCTATATGTGTGAACTTGACACTTAAATAATATACTTTAACTTTTTGAATCAGTAAACACAGGAAGGATAAGCTTATGGATACATATATCAGTGATAAAACTTATAAGGAAATCTCGGAGCTGGCTTATCTTAATATGAAGGCAGGAGATTACCCGGATACCCTTGACTCAGCGAAATGGAAAGTGATTGAACCGGATGGAGCCAAACTTCATAGAAGATCCGGATTCGACGCTGTTGTTTTGAAGAATGATCAAACAGACCAGATTGTTATAGGTTATCGTGGAACAGAACCAGGAGGTAATGTTACTGATATGGCTGCAGATTGGGAAACAGATGCTTTCGATGTTTTAGGTGGCAGAACTAGAAGACTCGAAGATGCAGTAACTGACCCGGAACGCCATAACATTTTTAAAAATAGTCCCTTCAAACTTCTTATGGATAAAATGTCTTGGGAGAACAATCAGTTTCACCAAGCCGAGGAACTATATGAGGTGGTACAGAAAGCATATCCTGACTCCGATATTACGGTAACAGGTCATTCTCTGGGTGGTGGCTTAGCTCAATATGTTGCTGCTCGGAATGATGTATCAGGGATGACCTACAGTGCACCAAGTGTGATGAATTTGCTGGATGATGCCAGCATTGCCAAGGTTAACAAAGGCTACTTTGATAACAAAATACTTAATGTGGTTCATCCCAATGACTCTGTAGGTGCGGGCGGATTAAGTGAATATGAGAGACATGTCGGTGTTACCGTATATAAAGGGCAAGATTTCGAGTCGGCCAATGCGATGTATCAGGATTGGAAACTCCAATTACAGCTGAAAATCCCGTTTCAACCTCTGGGGGCTGGTTCTCCAATGCTGGTGCATGATTTAAAACTCGGTATTGATCTGGATAAGCTGCAAATGGGTAACATTGTCAGACTCATGGATTCCTTTTCCAAGGATGAGGGGAAGGGGTATCATTCCATGAAACAATATAGTTTCGATGAACAAGGGAACTTGATCGGTCCATTAATTGATCGGAAAACAGGGGCTAGCATGGATATCTCTCCAAGGTGGATTGCGCACCAAGAGGCTCTTGCGGCCTTCTCCAAGATTACCTCAGGAGCAGTGGGCACTTTGATATCAGCTATTGCTGGCAACCAAGGGGGACTAGGCGGAGGAAAGATACAATTAACACCGGAAGAGTTAGCACAGTCTGCTCGTGAAATGAGAATGAGTTTAAGTGGATTTTCCAGCGATGCGCAAGCTTCGATTCAGATGTTTCAGACGCATATTTCCACAAGTGAAAGTCAGTCTTTTACTCCGATTGCTTATAACGCGACAGCTACCCTGCAACGGATCAATCGTTGGTACCAGGAATCGATTAGTGAGATTGCAGATTACATTGAGCGTAAGCGAGAAGATTTCGTCATTGCAGACCAGCAGTAAAGAACAAGGCATCTTATCAGACTAACAGGAGGAAGGACATGGGCAGAATTTCCGTATCCTTATCAGACTTAAGAAGAGCAGTTCAGCAATGTGAACAGT
>Ga0105246_10000694_pt1 | contig 18971 bp, 15 predicted proteins | sample KBSM64metaG_FD_99694 | JGI IMG/M metagenome (GOLD analysis project Ga0105246, IMG submission 99694) | Miscanthus rhizosphere microbial communities from Kellogg Biological Station, Michigan, USA - KBS M6-4 metaG | ecosystem: Host-associated > Plants > Roots > Rhizosphere > Soil | place... | reverse complement strand
TCGACGAGCTGCGTGCCGAACAGAAGCAGCTCGGCAAGCTCATCCCCAAGGCCTCCGCGGACGAGAAGGCGGAGCTGCTGAAGAAGGCGAGCCAGCTCGCCGCGGACGTCAAGGCCGCCGACGCCGAGCGTGACGCCGCCGACACCGAGACGCAGGAGCTGCTCCTCCAGCTCGGCAACCTCGTCCACCCCGACGTGCCCGTCGGCGGCGAGGAGGACTTCGTCACCCTCGAGACGCACGGCACGATCCGCGACTTCGGCGCCGAGGGCTTCGCCCCCAAGGACCACCTGGAACTCGGCACCCTCCTCGGCGCGATCGACGTGGAGCGCGGCGCGAAGGTGTCCGGCTCGCGCTTCTACTTCCTGACCGGTGTCGGCGCCCTGCTCGAGCTCGCGCTCGTCAACGCGGCGATCGCCCAGGCCACCGCGGCCGGCTTCACGCCGATGCTGACGCCCGCCCTGGTCCGCCCGCAGTCGATGGCGGGCACGGGCTTCCTCGGCCAGGCGGCCCAGGACGTCTACCACCTCGACAAGGACGACCTCTACCTGGTCGGCACCTCCGAGGTCCCCCTCGCCGCGTACCACATGGACGAGATCCTCGACGCCGACCGCCTGCCCCTGCGTTACGCGGGCTTCTCGCCCTGCTTCCGCCGTGAGGCCGGCTCGCACGGCAAGGACACCCGGGGCATCTTCCGCGTCCACCAGTTCGACAAGGTCGAGATGTTCTCGTACGTCGCCCCGGAGGACTCGGAGGCCGAGCACCAGCGTCTGCTGCAGTGGGAGAAGCAGTGGCTGACCTCGCTGGAGCTGCCGTTCCGCGTCATCGACGTCGCCTCGGCCGACCTGGGCTCCTCGGCGGCCCGCAAGTTCGACTGCGAGGCGTGGATCCCGACGCAGGGCAAGTACCGCGAGCTGACCTCGACCTCGGACTGCACCGAGTTCCAGTCCCGCCGCCTGTCGATCCGCGTCCGTGACGGCAAGCAGGTCAAGCCGCTCGCGACGCTCAACGGCACGCTGTGCGCCGTACCGCGCACGATCGTGGCGATCCTGGAGAACCACCAGCAGGCCGACGGCTCGGTGTACGTACCGCCGGTGCTGCGTCCGTTCCTGGGCGGCCGGGAGGTCCTGGAGCCGGTCGCCAAGTGAGCGACACGTCCACGGCCGGGGGATTCCCGTACAGACTCATCGCGACCGACCTCGACGGAACGCTCCTGCGCTCCGACGAGTCGGTCTCGCAGCGCACCCGTGACGCGCTCGCCTCGGCCACGGGGGCGGGCGCCGCACACATCGTCGTCACCGGCCGCGCGGTCCCCTGGACCCGGCACATCCTCGACGACCTCGGCTACGAGGGCCTCGCGGTCTGCGGCCAGGGCGCGCAGGTGTACGACGCCGGGGAGCACCGTCTGCTGACGTCGGTGACCCTGGACCGGCAGCTGGCGGGCGTGGCCCTGGCCAAGATCGAGGCGGAGGTCGGTCCGCTGCACCTGGCGGCGAGCCGTGACGGCCTGGACGGCGACGTGCTGGTGGGGCCGGGGTATGCGCTCACCGGCGAGCTTCCCGTGACGCCGTTCACGGACGCGTCCGACCTCTGGTCGGCCCCGCTGAACAAGATCTACATACAGCACCCGGAGCTGTCCGACGACGAGCTCGCAGAGGCCGCGCGCAAGGCCGCGGGCGGCTTCGTCACGGTCGCGATGGCGGGCGAGGGCATCGTGGAGCTGCTGCCCCTCGGCCTGTCGAAGGCGACGGGGCTGTCATTGGCGGCCCGGCGTCTGGGCATCAAGGCGGCGGAAACGATCGCCTTCGGCGACATGCCCAACGACATCCCGATGTTCGCCTGGGCGGCGCGGGGCGTGGCGATGGCCAACGCCCACGAGGAGCTCAGGGCGGTGGCGGACGAGGTGACGTCGTCGAACGAGGACGACGGCATCGCGGTGGTGCTGGAACGGTTGCTGAGCTGAGCTCTCAGCTTCTTGCGGAGGATGCACGGATCGAACGTGCGCGGGCTTTTCAGGCCCGACCATGGCTTAGCAAGCCAGTGCCTTACCACTCGGCCAATCCTCCGGGTGGGCGGCCCACGCGAGAGCGACATCGCGTGCTCGAAGCGGCCGCCCCGGGCAGCTCCCCATGCGGAGCGGGTTCGACGGTGGGGTAACTACACCGGAACCCGCCGCGGGCTGCCCTGTCGGGAGCTGGACGTACTGTCGTGCATGGACATCGCCCGGCTCCTCTCCCAGAACGTGGCACCGGAACAGCACCCGGCAGATCGGGCGTCCGGCGGCGTGGACACAACCACTGTGCCTGTCGGACGAGTTGGACGCCACTGAATAAAACGACCGGAGCTACGGCCCTACGGGGATCAGTGCCGCCGCCACTTGCGTCGGCGCGCCTTGCTGAAGAACCACCCCGCGGGTGCCTCGTCGGAGCGCCAGGGCTGCGGCTCGGGCTCCTCGTTGCGCCAGCGTGCGGCGAGCATGCGGGCACGGGCAGACGGCTCGGAGGTCTCGGCGCCCCGTATGAAGTCCTCGTCCAGGAGCAGTTCGTCCCAGTCGTCTGCCATTCCCGTTCCTCTCAGTGGTGCATCCCCAGGTACCTCAGTCGTACATCCCCATTTGCCCAGTCTGACCGGACAGAGGTGAAGTCCCCGTCAAGGTCAGGACTTGTCACTCCTCACCGGCGAGCTTCAGCGTGCGCAGCTTCTGCCCCGCGTACCAGGTGGCGAGGACGGTCACCGCGACCAGGAACACCGTGGCCGTCGTCAGGCCGACGTCCGAGGTGACCAGGTCGCCGCCGGCGACCTTGTGGGCGACGGCCAGCGACCACTGCTGGACGCTCAGCGTGCGCGCACCGGGCACCAGGGAGCCGAACAGGGCTTCCCACACGAGCGCGTACACGAGCCCGAAGACCACCGCGTGCCGGGACACCGTGCCCAGCAGCAGGAACAGCGCCGCGTAGGCGATGGAGGAGACCAGCGCGGCGACCGTGTAGGCGACGGCGATCTGCTGCCCGTTGCCGTTCAGGATGAAGCCGGCGATGAGGGTGGGCAACGCGGAGAACACCATCGTCACCGCGATCGCCACGATCAGCTTGGTGAAGATGATCGTCGACCGCTTCAGCGGCTTGGACAGCAGATACACCACCGAGCCGTCGTCGATCTCCGGTCCGATCGCGCCCGTGCCGGCGATGACGCCGATGAGCGGCACCATCGTGGCGAGCGCGAGCCCGCCGAGCAGGTCGGAGGCCGTCTGGTCGTCGGCGCCGGCGAGGCCGCGTACGACGACTGAGATCGCGATCAGCAGCAGGGGCAGTGCGCCCAGGATGAGGGCCCGGCGACGGCCGAGCAGGGCCCGGTAGGTGAGCCGGGCGACTGTGGGGTCGTACATCTTTCGGCCTCCTACGCCGCGACCAGATACGAGAAGACGGACTCGAGGGACTCGTCGGACGGCGAGACCGTCAGCAGCCGGATGCCGTGGTCGCGGGCGACCCTGGGCAGCAGCGCCGTGAAACGGCCGAAGTCGACGGCCTGGATGCGCAACGCGCCCTCCGCGAGGTCGACCTCGATGCCGGACGTCGACGGGTCGGCGATCAGTGCGGCCGCAAGCGCGCGGTCGTCGCTGGAACGCACCAGGTAGCGGTGCGGGCGGTCGGTCATCAGGCGGCGGATCTTGCGGAAGTCACCGCTGGCCGCGTGCCGTCCGGCGACGACGACCTCGATGTGCCAGGCGAGTTGCTCGACCTCTTCGAGGATGTGGGACGAGAACAGCACGGTGCGGCCCTCGTCGCCCATGCGCCGCAGCAGGTCCATGAGCTGCATGCGCTGGCGGGGATCCATGCCGTTGAAGGGCTCGTCCAGGAGGAGGAGCGAAGGGTCGTGGACCAGGGCGCTCGCCATCTTCACGCGCTGGCGCATGCCCTTGGAGTACGTGGAGATCTTGCGGTCCTGTGCGTACTCCATCTCGACCGTGGCCAGGGCGCGCCCGGCGGCCTTGTCTCCCAGGCCGTGCAACTCGGCGTTGGCGACGACGAATTCGCGTCCGGTGAGGAAGTCGTACATCGCCTCGCGTTCGGGGACGATGCCGATGTGCTGGTAGATCGACTCGTTGCGCCAGACCTGCTGCCCGTCGAGGGTGACGGTGCCGGTGGAGGGGGCCAGGAAGCCGGCCATCATGTTGATGAGAGTGGACTTTCCGGCGCCGTTCGGGCCGAGCAGGCCGGTGACGCCGGGGCCGATCGTCATGGTGATGTCGTTGACGGCGACCACGTTGCCGAACCAGCGGGAGACATGGTCGATCTGGAGCGTGGTCACAGTCCCACCTTCTTGTAGCGGCGCATCAGGAGGCCGTAGCTGGCGGCGATCAGGCCCAGGGTGAGCAGGACGTACACCACGCCCTGGCCGGTCGAGGGGCCGTGGCCTCCCGGGAGCGCCGGGGTCGCGCCGAGGAAGGCGGACTGCACGCCGTCGATGAGCGTGACCGGCGAGAAGAGACCGATCCACGGGATCGCGCTCGTGCTGCCCTGTGCGTCGGCGATGGCCTGGAGTGTCGAGACGGCGCCGTAGGAGACGATCAGGACGGCGATCACGGCCGCGATGCCGAAGCCGCGGCGCGGGGTGACCGACGCGATGACCAGGCCGATGCCGGCGAAGAGCAGCGAGAGCAGTGCCACGGACACGAGTCCCTGTGCGAATCCCTTGGTCTGGTCGGCGAAGTCGAGCTTGGCCAGCAGCGCGCCCACGTAGAGCACGATCAGCGGGGCGGCGGTCAGGATGAACATCGCCGAGGCCAGCGCCGCGTACTTCGCGCGCACGTAGTCGGCGGTCTCGATCGGCCGCGAGAAGTACAGCGGCACGGTCTTGAAGCGCAGGTCGCGCGAGACGGACTGGGGTGCCTGCGAAGCGACGTACAGACAGATGACGGACTGCATGATGATCGCGTAGCGCGTGTACTGGACCGGCAGTTCGTGCGCCTTGGTGGCGACGGCGACGGCCACCATGATGGCCGCCGGCACGCACATCACCGCGAACAGCAGCATCGGCAGCACCTTGGACTTGATCGAACGGCCGAGGCCGTAGGCGCCGCGCAGGGACTGCGAGTACAGGGAGCGGGTGGCGTAGGAGCGGCCGAGTCGGGGGCCGTCGTAGGTGCGGTAGCCGATGTTGTGGATGCGGGTCTGGTCACCCGGCGCAGCCGCCGCGGGATGCTCAACTGCCATGGCCGACCGCCTCCTTCCGCTGCTCTTCCTCGCTCGTGAAGACCTCCGAGATGTGGTGCCTGCGCTGCTCCATGCGCACCAGGCCGAGGCCGAGATCCGCGACGACGTCGCGTACGAGGTCGTACGTCTCCTCGCCCTGCGCCGTGAGCAGCAGGATGTGCCCGGCACCCGGCAGGCCGTCGCTGCCGTCGACGACGTCCACCCCGCGCGCGTGCAGCGCTTCGCGCACCGCGCGCGTGCCGTCCGGGTGCTCGTCGGTGTCGGTGACCTCGATCGCGAGGGTGGTGGTGGTCTGGGTGAAGTCCGTGGTGGAGCTGGAGCGCAGGAGCTTGCCGCCGTCGATGACGACGACGTGGTCACAGGTGCGCTCCAGCTCGCCCAGCAGGTGCGAGGTGACCAGGACCGAGATGCCGAAGTCGGTGTGGATGCGGCGGATCAGGCCGAGCATCTCGTCGCGGCCCACCGGGTCGAGGCCGTTGGTCGGCTCGTCCAGGAAGACCAGCTGCGGGTCGTGGACCAGCGCCTGCGCGAGCTTGACCCGCTGCTTCATGCCGGTCGAGTAGCCGCCGATGGGGCGGTAGCGCTCCTCGTACAGACCGACATGGCGCAGCGTGTCCGCGGTGCGCTCGCGCGCGGCCGTGGGCGGCAGGCCCGACATGCGCGCCATGTGGACGACGAACTCGGTGGCCGAGACGTCCGGCGGGAGGCAGTCGTGCTCCGGCATGTAGCCGACCTGCTCACGGATGTCGCCACCCTTGGTCGCGACGTCGAGCCCGAGCACTTCGGCGCGGCCCTCGGAAGCGGGGGACAGACCCAGAAGGATCTTGATCAGTGTTGACTTGCCGGCTCCGTTTGCTCCGACGAGACCGGTCACCCCGGGCCCGACGTCGACGGAGAGCCGGTCAAGCGCGGTCACCCGGGGGAACCGCTTGCTCAGGCTTTCGGTCGCGATCACAGTCACGCCTTCGACGATAGTGACGCGGACCACGACGGTCGTCAGACCGCAGAGCTGTCCTGGCATCAGACTCCAGGCGTACGGGTCCGTAGGGGATTCCCCTACCTGAGAGCTACGCAGAGTTATCCACAGCCCGGACTCCTCCTATTGACGCAGCCTCTAACAACTGTCACATTCACCAGTGTCAAGTTACGGGCACGTACCGCAGTCGGCGTGGACGAGGTGGGCGGTGGCATGACGACGGCATTGACAGGTGAACTCTCCGCACAGCTGCGGGGTTTCAGGCAGGTACAACGCCTCGCCTACGAGTGCGCCGAGGCGGTCGCCGCACAGCTCCAGCCAGGAGTGACCGAGCGCGAGGCGGCCCGCATGCAGCGCGCCTGGCTGCGCGAGCGAGGCGTGCGGGACTGGTTCCATCTGCCGTTCGCCTGGTTCGGGGACCGCACGGCGTTCGTGAACTTCCGCATCCCGCTCCAGTTCTTCCCGACGGACCGGCGGCTCGAGCCAGGGATGCCGTTCATCCTGGACATGGCCCCCGTGTACGACGGATGCACGGCCGACATCGGCTACTCGGGCTCCCTCGGGATCAACCCCGTACAGGACAAGCTCATGGCCGACCTGGAGGCGCACCGCGAGCTGATCCTGGGCGAGGTGCGCGAGCGGCGCCCGCTGCGCGCGATCTACGAGGACGTGGACCGCCTCATGGTCCGCCAGGGGTACGCCAACCGGCACCGCGCCTATCCCTTCGGCGTGATCGCGCACAAGGTCGACCGGGTCAGGCAGCGCCGCTGGTCACCGCATCTGTTCGGGTTCGGCACACAGTCCCTGAAGGGGCTCGCCTCCGACGCGCTGCACGGCCACCGCGACGGCTGGTCCCCGCTGTGGTCGCCGCACCGCTTCTCCGACCACCCTCCGCAGCCGGGCCTGTGGGCGGTCGAACCCCATCTCGGTTTCCGCGGTACGGGCGCGAAGTTCGAGGAGATCCTGGTCGTCACCGACTCCAGGGACCCCGAAGAGAGCGCCTTCTGGCTGGACGACGATCTGCCGCACGTGCGGCGCTGGGCGGAGGACAAGTGACGGGCTTTTCCCAGTCGGTGCTCAAGGGCGCGCGGGAGCGCCGGATACGGACCGGCGGCGTGGAGCTGTGCGTGGCCGAGCTGGGGGACTCCGGGCAGCCGACGGTGGTCCTCGTGCACGGATACCCCGACAGCAAGGAAGTGTGGTCCGAGGTCGCCCCGCGGCTCGCCGAGCGCTTCCATGTCGTCCTCTACGACGTCCGCGGACACGGCCGGTCGACGGCACCGCAGCCGCTGCGCGGCGGCTTCACCCTGGAGAAGCTCACGGACGACTTCCTGGCAGTGATCGACACCGTCAGCCCGGACCGGCCGGTGCACGTCGTGGGACACGACTGGGGCTCCGTGCAGTCCTGGGAGTTCGTCACCGTCAAGCGCACCGAGGGCCGCATCGCGTCCTTCACCTCGATGTCCGGCCCGTCCCTCGATCACTTCGGGCACTGGATCAGCAAGCGCGTCAAGCGACCCACCCCGCGCCGTGTCGGCCAGCTCCTCGGCCAGGGCGCCAAGTCCTGGTACGTGTACCTGCTGCACACGCCCGTACTGCCCGAGCTCGCCTGGCGCGGCCCTCTCGGCAAACGCTGGCCGCGCCTCCTGGAGCGCCTGGAGAAGGTGCCCGGCGGCGACTACCCGACGTCCTCACTCCCCACGGACGCGGCGCACGGCGCCTGGCTGTACCGGGACAACGTGCGGGCCAGGCTGCGCAGGCCCCGCCCAGACGCCTACGCACACGCACCCGTGCAGCTCATCACGCCCCTGGGGGACGCGTTCCTGTCGGAGAAGCTCTACGACGAACTGGAGCAGTGGGTCCCGCAGTTGACGCGCCGCACACTCCCGGCCAAACACTGGATACCGCGCACCCGTCCCGACCAACTGGCCTCCTGGATCACCGAGTTCGTGACGGCCACCGAGGGAGGAAAGAACAAGGTGCAGGCGACCGGCAGGTACGCCGAGCGCTTCGGCGGGCAACTCGTCCTCGTCACCGGCGCGGGCAGCGGCATCGGGCGGGCCACGGCGTTCGCCTTCGCGGAGGCCGGAGCACGCGTGGTCGCCGTCGACCGGGACGCCGAAGCCGCCGCCCGCACCGCCGAGCTGTCCCGCCTGGTCGGCGCCCCCGAGGCCTGGGCGGAGACGGCCGACGTCTCCGACGAACACGCCATGGAGAAGCTCGCCGAGAAGGTCGCCACCGAGTACGGAGTGGTCGACGTCCTGGTGAACAACGCCGGGATCGGCCTGTCCGGCTCCTTCTTCGACACCAGCCCGGAGGACTGGAAGAAGGTCCTCGACGTCAACCTGTGGGGCGTGATCCACGGCTGCCGGCTCTTCGGCAAGCAGATGGCGGAGCGCGGACAGGGCGGCCACATCGTCAACACCGCGTCGGCGGCCGCGTACCAGCCGTCCAAGGCGCTGCCCGCCTACAGCACCTCCAAGGCGGCCGTGCTGATGCTCAGCGAATGCCTGCGCGCGGAACTTGCAGGCCAGGGAATCGGCGTGAGCGCGATCTGCCCGGGCTTCGTCAACACCAACATCACCTCGACGGCACGCTTCGCGGGCGTGGACGCCGAGGAGGAGAAGCGGCGCCAGAAGAAGTCGGCACGGCTGTACGGCATGCGCAACTACCCGCCGGAGAAGGTCGCCGACGCGATCTTGCGCGCCGTCGTGCGCAACGAGGCGGTCGTTCCGGTCACACCGGAAGCCAGAGGCGCCCACTTCATGTCCCGGTTCTCCCCGCGCGCGTTGCGGGCGATCGCACGCATGGAACCACCGCTGTGAGTGGGCAGTTGCTCAGAAACCGCCGTGGCACCGGACGGAGGCACTGACCGTGCAAACGCCGTACCGGATAGAGGATTTGGCACACCACAGCGGCGCCACCGTCCGCACCATCCGCGCCTACCAGGACCGCGGCCTCCTCCCCCGTCCCGAGCGCCGCGGCCGCGCCAACCTCTACTCGGACGCGCATCTCGCCCGCCTGCGCCAGATCGCCGACCTCCTGGACCGCGGCTACACCCTGGCCTCCATCAAGGAGCTCCTGGAGGCGTGGGACGCGGGCCGCGGCCTGGGCGGGGTGCTCGGGCTGGTGGCCGAGGTCGACGGCCCGTGGACCGACGAGGAGGCGGTACGGATCTCGCGCGCCGAACTGGACGAGCGCTTCGGCGGCGACCCCGACGACGCGGCGGTCGCCGACGCGGTGGAGCTGGGCGTGCTGGAGCCGGTTCCCGGCGACGAGGACTCCTTCCTCGTGCCGAGCCCCCAAGAGCTCGCCGTGGCCGTCGAGTTGTACGCAGCCGGTGTCCCGCTGGCCGCGATCTCAGGCCATCTCCGGGAGTTGAGGGGACAGGTTGAGCACATCGCCGCCCGTTTCCTGGAGTTCACCACCGAGCACGTCTTCGCCCGCTACCTCGGCGGACCGCACCGCCCGACCGACGCGGACGCGGCCGAAGCCGCCTCGCTCGTACGGCGACTGCGGCCGCTCGCGCAGCAGACGGTGGATGCGGAACTCGCGCGCGCGATGCGCTTGTTGGCCGTACGCCATCTGCGACAGCAGCTCGGCTCCGGGGAACCCGCACCGGACCGCCCGACGTCACGCTCCGTGTCCTTGCCTCAGGAGACAATGCGGGCGGTGGAGGGGCTGGTTGGCCGGGATCGGGCGGCGGAGTTCATCCGTCTGGCGGCTGAACGAGAGGTAAGGGCAAGGGCGTTGGACGCGCTCACGTCAAGAGAGGTGCCCCCAGTCGATCTTGACGAACACCACTGACATGTAAGCAGAGTTGTCCACAGAACCGCCAAGTAGCCTGTGGATAACTACAGTTGGTTGTGGATCAAACCTACCCCCCAAAATAATCTGCGTGATCCACGTCTCTCCCGTCATGCTGACCGTATGGACGAAAGACGCATGGACGAAAGACGCACCGTAAAGGTGTCGAAGTACCTCTCGAAACACCTGCGCCACCAGCCCGAACGGATCGGGCTCACCCTCGACGAGGCGGGCTGGGTCGAGATCGACGTGCTGATCGCCGCTGCCGCCGCGCACGGCTTCCGCTTCACCCGCGAGGAGCTGGACCACGTCGTCGCCGTGAACGACAAGAAACGCTTCGCCGTCGAGGGCACCCGAATCCGCGCCAGCCAGGGACACAGCGTCGAGATCGAGCTCGGACTGGCCCCGGCCACCCCGCCGCCGTACCTCTATCACGGGACCGTGGCCCGCAACCTGGACGCGATCCGCGCCGAGGGGCTGCGGCCCATGAACCGGCACGACGTACACCTCTCGCCGGACCGTGAGACCGCGACCCGTGTCGGCGCCCGCCGCGGCCGTCCCGTGGTGCTGTCCGTGGACGCGGCCGCCATGCACCGCGACGGGCACGTCTTCCACGTCAGCGAGAACGGGGTGTGGCTCACGAAGGCCGTGCCGCCCCAGTACCTGCGCTTCCCTCAGCCGCACTGACGCACCGCCCCCGTCCCCCTCGGCGCGTGGCCGTGCGACCGCGCACGGTGACCGTTTCGTCCGTTGTCACTGGGGCGGCTTAGTCTCGGGGACATGAGTCTGCGTCTGAGCACTGTGATCCTTCCGTACCGCCGCTGGCACGAGGGCGGCCGTTCGGCATGGCAGCGCGCGGAGCAGCTCGGCTTCCACACCGCGTACACCTACGATCACCTGTCCTGGCGCAGCTTCCGGGACGGCCCGTGGTTCGGTGCCGTACCGACCCTGACCGCGGCGGCGGCCGTCACCGATCGGATGCGGCTGGGCACGCTGGTGACGTCGCCGAACTTCCGCCACCCGGTGCCGTACGCGAAGGAGCTGATCTCCCTCGACGACATCTCCTCGGGCCGGTTCACCCTCGGCGTCGGCGCGGGTGGCAACGGCTTCGACGCCACCGTGCTGGGGCAGGAGCCCTGGACCCCGCGGGAGCGCGCGGACCGGTTCGCCGAGTTCGTCCAGCTCCTGGACCGGCTGCTGACCGAGGACGGCAAGGAGGGGCTGTCGTACGAGGGCGACTTCTACTCGGCGCACGAGGCGCGCAACATTCCGGGCTGTGTGCAGCGTCCCCGACTGCCTTTCGCGGTGGCGGCGACAGGCCCGCGCGGGCTGCGGCTCGCCGCGCGGTACGGGCAGGCGTGGGTGACCACCGGCGACCCCAGGCTGTACGAGAACGGAACTTCTGAACAGTCGGTTCAAGCCATTCGCGGCCAGGCCGAGAAGCTGGCCGACGCCTGCGCCGAGATCGGCCGGGACGTGACCGGCCTCGACAAGATCCTGCTCACCGGCTTCACCCCGGACCGCGGCCGGCCGCTGGAGTCGCTGGACGCGTTCGTCGACTTCGCGGGCCGCCACCGTGAGCTGGGCTTCACGGAGATCGTGCTCCACTGGCCCGTCCCGGACTCCGACTTCGCCGCCGACGAGAAGGTCTTCGAGCAGATAGCCATGGAGGCCGCGGCCCAGCTCGGCTGAGCGGACGTGCTGTGACGGTGCTGATGAGAACGGTAACCACTCACATGTGCGGACTCCCGCACGGCCGTGCAGGCATATGCGGGAGAATGGGCGGGTGACCTCAGCGACTCGACAGCCCGAGACCCCGGCCGCCGCCGCTGCGCCGCGGCTGATAGCCACCGATCTCGACGGCACTCTCCTGCGGGACGACAAGTCGGTCTCCCCGCGCACGGTGGCCGCCCTCGCCGCCGCCGAGGACGCGGGCATCGAGGTCTTCTTCGTCACCGGCCGGCCGGCCCGCTGGATGGACGTCGTCAGCGACCACGTCCACGGCCACGGCCTGGCGATCTGCGGCAACGGCGCGGCCGTGGTCGACCTGCACGGCGGCCCGGGCGCCCACCGGTTCGTGAAGGTTCGGGAGCTGGCCCGGGACAACGCGCTGGACGCCGTACGGCTGCTGCGCGACGCGGCGCCGGGCACGGTGTACGCGGTGGAGCAGACGTACGGCTTCCACCAGGAGCCGGACTATCCGAAGCTGCACATGGAGATACCGGACAACCTCATGCCGGCCGAGGATCTGCTGGCGCCGGACGGTCCCGGTTCCGCCGAGCCGGTCCTGAAGATCCTTGCGTACCACCCGACCCTCGACCCGGACGGTTTCCTCACCACCGCCCGTCTCGCCATCGGCGACCGGGCCAACGTCACCCGGTCGAGTCCCAGCGCCCTGCTGGAGATCAGCGGCCCGGGTGTCTCCAAGGCGAGCACGCTCGCCCTGTGCTGCGCGGAGCGCGGTATCTCGCACGAGGAGGTCGTTGCCTTCGGGGACATGCCGAACGATGTCGAGATGCTGACATGGGCGGGCCGGTCCTACGCGATGGGCAACGCGCATCCGGACGTCATCGCCGCAGCCTCGGGCCGCACGGTCGCCAACAACGACGACGGGGTGGCGCTCGTCATCGAGCGGATGCTGGCGGAGCGGCGTTAGCCGCCCGTGGTGATCGGGGAAGCACTGGTCACCCTGGTCATGCGAGGAGAACGCCGCGTGCCGCCAGCCAGGGCACCGGGTCCACCGCGGAGCCCATCTGAGGCGTGACGCGCACCTCGAAGTGCAGATGCGGGCCGGTGGAGTTGCCGGTGGTGCCCGACTGACCGATCCACTGCCCGGTGTCCACCCGCTCACCCTGGTCGACGGCGACGGCGGCGAGATGGGCGTACTGGGTGTAGTAGCCGCCCGGGTGCTGGATCACGATCTCGATGCCGAAGGCGCCCCCGCAGGACACGCTCACCACGCGTCCCGCGCCGACCGCCCGCACCGGCGTGCCGATCGGTACCGCGAAGTCCTGTCCGGTGTGCCGGTTCGCCCACCGGTCGCCGCCGCTGCCGAAGCCGGCGGACAGTTCGTACGTCTCCACGGGCGCGACCCATGGCTGCGTGAGGTTCTTCGTCGGCTGTTGGAGCCGGACGGGGCCGCGGCAGCTGCCGGCCGCGACGGAGGCCTCCGCCTGCCCCTGCAACTGCCCACGCGCCTCCTCGAGTTTCCGCTCGATCGTGTCCTTCACGGCGGCGAGCTCGATGTTCCGTTTCTCCAGTGCCTGCCACGCCGCCTTGGCCTTCGCCTCGTCGGCGGCGAAGCGTGCCTCGGCCCGGCGGCTGCGGGAGACGGAGCCGGCCAGGGCCAGACTCGCCTGCGCCAGGACGTGCTGGCCGCGCATCAGCGCGTCGGGGCTGTCCGCGAGGATCAGCTGCGCGGCCACCGGGAGGCCGCCGCCGGTGCGGTACTGGGCGCGCGCCATCCTGCCCAGGTCCTCGTGCAGTCCGGCGATCTCCTGCCGTTCGCCGTCCAGCAGCGCCTGGGCCTGCTCGGCCTGCGCCCGCCGCGTCTCGGCCTCCTGGCGACCCGCTTCGTACTGCTCCGTCGCCAGTGCCGCATCCTCGTAGAGCTGCGCGACCTGGGCACTGATGCCGCTGGCGATCCCGTCTCCGTCGCCCACACCCATCGCCTCCGTGGGCCGTGCCACAAGGACGACGAGCGCACACAACAGGGCCGGAAGGATCAGCGGATGACGGCGGAATGAGCGCATGTCAGCGATCGTGGCCCGACCGGCCGGGACGGGTCATGTTCAAGTCCTGCGCCTGGGGGAAGCAGCACCCCGGATGGCTCAGTACGGACGGCCCGCGACGTAGTCGCTACGGCGCCTGCCGCACGGTAAGCGTGGCGCTCGTGCTACGACGGCGCTCCCGCCGACAACTCCGTCTCGGCCTCCCGCTCCACCATCGTCCGCAACGGCCCTGGTACGGCGGCCAGTTCGGCGTACGTCCCGCGCTGCACCACCCGCCCCTCGTCCAGTACGACGACCTCGTCGACCGTCTCCAGGCCGGCGAGCCGGTGCGTGATGAGCAGCGTCGTGCGGCCCTCGGTGGCGGCCAGCAGGTCGGCGGTGAGGGCGTCGGCCGTCGGCAGGTCGAGGTGTTCGGCGGGTTCGTCGAGCACGAGCACCGGGAAGTCGGCGAGCAGTGCGCGGGCCAGCGCGAGGCGCTGCCGCTGTCCGCCCGACAGCCGGGCCCCGTGTTCGCCGACCAGTGTGTCGAGCCCGTCGGGCAGGCTGTCGGCCCAGTCCACAAGCCGGGCCCGGGCGAGCGCGTCGCGCAGGTCGCCCTCGGTGGCGTCCTTCCGCGCCAGCAGCAGGTTCTCGCGTACCGAGCTGTCGAAGAGGTGCGCGTCCTGGGCACACAGTCCGACGAGCCGTCGTACGTCGTCGCCGTCGAGCGCATGGGCGTCCACGCCGGCCAGCGTGTACGAGCCCGCGTCCGGGTCCAGGAAGCGCAGCAGCACCTGGGCCAGCGTCGTCTTGCCGGAGCCGGACGGCCCGACCACGGCGATCCGGCGTCCCTGGTGGAGGGTGAGGTCGAGGCCGTCGAGCGCATCCCGGTCCTGCCCTTCGTACCGGGCGGTCAGACCCTTCAGGGCGACCGGGAAGGGGGAGGCGGGAGCCTGCCGGGGCTGCTCCGGCTCGCGTACCGGCTCGGGCGCGTCCAGGACCTCGTACACGCGCTCAGCGCTTCTGCGCACTCGTTGCCGGTACTGCACGGCGAGCGGCAGCCCGAGGACCGCCTCGAAGGCGGCCAGCGGGGTGAGGACGACGACGGCCATCGTCACACCGCCCAGCCGCCCGTCGGCGACCGCCTGGGCGCCCACGACGGCCGTTGCGGCGACCGTCAGACCGGAGAGCAGCGCGGTGAGTCCGTCGCCGAGCGCGGTGGCGGTGGCGGCGCGCGAGGCGATCCGGGTGAGCGTGCCGTCGGCGCGCCGTGCCTCGGCGGTACGTGCCGGCAGGGCACCGGCGACGGTCAACTCCGCGGTGCCGGTCAGCAGATCGGTCACGCGCGTCGCGAGCACCCCTCGGGCGGGGGCCAGCCTGCGTTCGGCGCGGCGGGCCACGGCACCGGTGACCAGCGGGACACCGGCTCCGGCCGCCACCAGCCCGACGGCGAGCGCGAGGCCGGCCTCGGGCAGCAGCCAGGCCGTGAAGCCGATGGACGCGGCGGACACGATCGCCGCGGATCCGGCGGGCAGCAACCAGCGCAGCCAGTAGTCCTGCAGGGCGTCCACGTCGGCGACGAGGCGCGAGAGCAGGTCGCCACGGCGGCTGCTGCGCAGCCCGGCGGGCGCCAGGCGCTCCAGCCGCCGGTAGACGGCGACCCTTGTGTCGGCGAGCATCCGCAGCACCGCGTCGTGCGACACGAGCCGCTCGCCGTACCGGAAGACGGCCCGCCCGATACCGAAGGCCCGCGTCGCCGTCACGGCCACCATCAGATACAGCACGGGCGGCTGCTGCGAGGCCCGTGAGATCAGCCACCCGGAGGTGGCCATGAGCCCGACGGCACTGCCGAGCGCAAGACTCCCGAGCAGCAGGGCGAGGGCGAGACGGCTGCGCCGGGGGCCGGACATGGCCCGGACGCGGGCGAGAACAGCGCGCGTGCCTGTCGTGAGACCAGTCGTCCCGGTCTGCTCCGGGGCAGGGTCGGCGGCCTCGACGGGGGCCACATCGGACCTCACGGCTCCGGACTCCACGGAAGAGGCGGGCGATGTGGGTTCCTCAGGCGCCGTTGCCGTGTCCGCCGTCTCCAGCCGCACCACCCGGTCCGCAACCCCCAGCAGCGCCGGCCGATGCACCACCAGCAGCACGGTCCGCCCCACCGCCAGCCGCCGTACCGCCTCCACGACCTCGGCCTCGGTGGCGCCGTCCAGAGCCGCCGTCGGCTCGTCGAGCAGCAGTACGGGCCGGTCCGCGAGGAACGCACGGGCCAGCGCGAGCCGCTGCCGCTGCCCGGCGGACAACCCGGCCCCGTCCTCTCCGAGCAGGGTCTCGGTGCCCCGGGGCAGCGCGTCCACGAACCCCATCGCCCCGGCGTCGCTCAACGCTTGGCGTACGGCAGTGTCGTCTGCGTCGGGCCGGGCCAGCCGTACGTTCTCGGTGATCGTCCCGGCGAACAGATGCGGCCGCTGCGGAACCCAGGCGATCCTCGACCGCCACTGCTCGAGATCGACCTCGGCGAGATCGGCTCCCCCGACCCGCACCCGCCCCTCGGCCGGCCGCACGAACCCCAGCAGGGCGTTCAGCAGCGTCGACTTGCCCGCGCCGCTCGGTCCGACGAGCGCGACGGTCTCGCCGGGCTCGACGGCGAAGGACACGCCCGACACGGCATCCTCGGACCTCCCTGGATACCGAACCGTCACGCCCTCGAAGGCAATGCCGCCCGCCGGTACGGGTGCCGAGCCCGACGCCGGCACAGGCGTCTCCAGGACCGCGAAGATCTCCTCGGCCGCCGCAAGCCCCTCCGCCGCCGCGTGGTACTGCGCGCCGACCTGACGCAAGGGCAGATAGGCCTCGGGCGCGAGGACGAGGATGACGAGGCCTATGTACAGGTCCATCTCGCCGTGCACGAGCCGCATGCCGATCGTCACGGCGACCAGCGCGACCGACAGCGTGGAGAGCAGCTCCAGCGCAAAGGACGAGATGAAGGCGATCCGCAGCGTCCGCATGGTCGCCTGCCGGTACTCGCCCGTGATGCGTTTGATCGACTCGGCCTGGGCCTTGGCCCGCCCGAACACCTTCAGCGTCGGCAGCCCCGCCACGACATCCAGGAAGTGCCCCGACAGCCGGGACAGCAGACGCCACTGACGGTCCATCCGGGACTGCGTGGCCCAGCCGATCAGGACCATGAAGACCGGGATGAGCGGCAGGGTCCCCACGATGATCGCTGCCGAGACCCAGTCCTCGGTGACGATCCGGGCCAGCACCGCCACCGGCACGACCACCGCGAGCCCCAGCTGCGGCAGATAGCGCGAGAAGTAGTCGTCGAGGGCGTCGACTCCGCGGGTGGCGAGGGCAACGAGCGATCCGGTCCGCTGCCCGCTCAGCCATCCCGGGCCCAGCTCGACGGAGCGCTGCAGCAGCCGCCCCCGCAGCTCCGATTTCACCGCCGCGCTCGCCCGGTGCGCCGCGAGCTCGGTGAGCCACGAGACCAGCGCGCGGCCACCGGCGACGGCTGCCAACAGCAGCAGGGGAGTGCGGAGTTCGGCAACCGTCATCCCGTGCTGGAAGGCACCCACCACCACCTCGGCGATGAGCATCGCCTGAGCGATGACCAGCGCCGCACCGACCACGCCCAGGCCGACGACCGCCACCATGAAGAGGCGGGTGGCACGGGCGTAGCGGAGCAGTCGCGGGTCGATCGGTTTCACGTGAAACACACCCTCTTCCTCAAGGGGCATGTTTCACGTGAAACATGCCCCAACTCGGACTCAGTGCACAGCGTCTGCGATGTGCTGCGTACCGATCCGCTTGCGGAACACCCAGTAGGTCCATCCCTGGTAGAGCAGGACGATCGGCGTGGCGATCGCCGCGCACCAGGTCATGATCTTCAGGGTGTAGGGGCTCGACGAGGCGTTGGTGACCGTGAGGCTCCAGTCCCCATTGAGCGAGGAGGGCATGACGTTCGGGAAGAGTGACAGGAAGAGCATCGCCACGGCGGCCACAATCGTGATCCCGGACAGCGCGAACGACCATCCTTCGCGCCCGGCCTGATTCGCCACCACGGCGGCGACCAGCGCGGCCACGGCCACGACGAGCGCGACCAGGCTCTTGCCGTCGCCACTGTCGACCTGCGTCCACAGCAGGAAGATCAGCGCCACCACGGCGGTGACGAGACCGACGACCGTCGCCAGCTTCCGCGCCCGCTCCCGGATGTCCCCAACCGTCTTGAGCGCCGTGAACACGGCCCCGTGGAAGGTGAACAGCGTGAGGGTCACGAGCCCGCCGAGCAGCGCGTACGGGTTGAGCAGATCCCAGAAGGTGCCGACGTACTCGAAGTTCTTGTCGATCTTCACGCCCTGCACGATGTTGCCGAAAGCGACGCCCCACAGGAACGCCGGGATCAGCGAGGTCCAGAAGATCGCGGTCTCCCAGTTGCGCTGCCAGTGCTCCTCGGGCCGTTTCGCCCGGTACTCGAAGGCGACACCGCGCACGATCAGGCTGACCAGGATGATCAGCAGCGGCAGGTAGAAGCCGGAGAAGAGCGTGGCGTACCAGTCGGGGAAGGCGGCGAAGGTCGCACCGCCGGCCGAGAGGAGCCAGACCTCGTTGCCGTCCCACACAGGACCGATCGTGTTGATCAGCACCCGCTTCTCGGGCCGGTTCCGCGCCAGCAGCTTGGTGAGGATGCCGACCCCGAAGTCGAAGCCCTCCAGGAAGAAGTAGCCGGTCCACAGGACGGCGATCAGAACGAACCAGACGTCGTGAAGTTCCATGACTCGATCTCCCTCGGCCTAGTACGAGAAGGCCATCGGCTTGTCGGCGTCACGGGTGTCGCCGCCGATCTTCGTGGGCGGATTGAGGTCGGCCTCGGTGAGCTCGGGCGGGCCGGCCTTGACGTACTTCACGAGCAGCTTGACCTCGACGACGGCGAGGATGGCGTAGAGCGTGGTGAAGACGATCATCGAGGTGAGGACCTCGGCCTGGGAGACGCCGGGGGAGACCGCGTGCCGGGTCTGCAGGACGCCGTAGACCACCCACGGCTGCCGGCCCACCTCGGTGAAGATCCAGCCCCATGAGTTGGCGATCAGCGGGAAGCCGAGGGTCCAGATCGCCACCAGCCAGTACAACCTGCTGAGCTTGGGGCTGAGTGCCTTGTTCCTGAAGAGGACCAGATGCGGCACCTCGTCGTCGCCGACCCTCAGATGCTGCGGCAGCATGAACTTCTTGCGGGTCAGCCAGAGTCCGACCAGGCCGATGCCGAAGGACGCC
>Ga0105246_10000693_pt1 | contig 18975 bp, 15 predicted proteins | sample KBSM64metaG_FD_99694 | JGI IMG/M metagenome (GOLD analysis project Ga0105246, IMG submission 99694) | Miscanthus rhizosphere microbial communities from Kellogg Biological Station, Michigan, USA - KBS M6-4 metaG | ecosystem: Host-associated > Plants > Roots > Rhizosphere > Soil | place... | reverse complement strand
CCATCACATCGCCTTCCGGCATGTCGCGCAATTCAAACGGACCATACGAAATACGGATCAGGCGGTTAACTTTCAAACCAATCGATTCAAGTACGCGGCGCACTTCGCGGTTCTTGCCTTCGGTCAGTGTTAACTCAATCCATTGGTTACGCCCCGTGCGGCGCTCGAGATTGGCGTCGATCGGGCCGTAGCGCATGCCCTCGATGGCGATCCCGTCCATCAGGCTCTCGAGCTGCGCCTGGCTGACCTCGCCGTAAGTCCGAGCGCGATAAGTGCGCGGCACAGCATTGGCTGGCAGCTCCATCGCGCGCTTGAGCTCGCCGTCGTTCGTCAGCAGCAACAGCCCCTCGGTGTTGAGGTCGAGCCGGCCGACGGGCATCAGACGCGGCGTGCCTGTCGGCAAAGCGTTGCGCAGGGCATCGTAGATCGTCGGCCGGCCCTTCGGATCGCGCTCGGCGGTGAGCAGTCCGGCGGGCTTGTGGAAGCGGAACAGCCGGGCGCGATCCGCCGCGCCGACCGGCTTGCCGTCGACCGTCACGCCGCGCAAGCTCGGCAGAATCGTCGCTGGCGTTTCCAGCTTTGTGCCGTTCAGCGCCACGCGCCCGTCGGCGATCATCCGTTCGACCTCGCGCCGGCTGGCAACCCCCGCACGGGCGAGCAGCTTGGCGATTCTCTCGCCTTCGGGACGGTCGGCGGAAGCCATGGAGGGCGCCTAGGCATTGTCCGGCCCCGGCGCAATGCCGCTGGCCGCTAGGGATAGCCGACGATGAAGGTGTTGATCGTCAGCCGGCCGGTTTCCCGGGCGGTCTCGGGCACAGGAGCCACTGGAACGTGACCGGAGTGCAGCAGCCGCCCGCGATACAAGATCGCCCGATCGGGCTTTGCCTCGACCTCGCCGATCAGCTCGTATCGCTCATCGCTGCCGTGGCAGTAACCGAGTGCACACGGTCCGAAAGTCCGATCGTCCTCGGCAACACCTGCGGCGTAGGCCGCAACCCGATCCGGCAGGATGGCCTCGAAATCGGTGCGGCGATGGCGATAAAACGCGGTGCCGCCGGTCTCCGGCCCGCCGGTGAAATGCAGCAAGGCGATCAAGCCCATCTCGGGCGCGTCGTAGTGCGGGATGCGCTGGCCGGGAGACAATTGCTCCGGGCTCAGGCTGACGACGCTGAAATTGCAGCTTTCTAGTTCGGCCTTGCCAGAAAGTCCGAAGCAGTCGCTGAAGATTTCTCTGAGGAGTGTGCTTCGCGGGCCCAAGTAGGCCGGGTCCATCGTGCTGCGCAGGCCGGGGTAGCCCTGGACCGGTCGGTAGCTGGCCTGCCGCCCCAGCCGCACCAGCCGCTCGATCTGGCCGCTGAAATCGTCGATGGTCACGACCGGCTCACGTTCTCGGCCGACGAATTCGACGGAGTAGGCGGAGGAACCGGTCATGCCGCAGCCATAGCGGCGAAGCGGGCGCGCTCAAAGCCGAGCCGTGCGGCGGCCGCCCAGACCCCTAGCGTCGTGACATTTCCTCGCTAGTGTGGGTGCGGAGGGAGAACCGAACGCATGGCATCGACTGCGCAACAGGCCAACCCGGCCGCCGTCCGCCCGAAAGGGTTCAAGCTGCTCGCCCGTGCGCTGCAGACACGCAAGTCGGCGACGATGCTGGGGCTGGGGTTCTCCTCTGGCTTGCCGTTTGCCCTGCTAGTCGGCACGCTCAACGCATGGCTCGGCGAGGTCGGAGTCAACCTTGCGACGATCGGCGTGCTCTCCTGGATCGGCCTTAGCTACTCGTTCAAGTTCCTGTGGTCGCCGCTGGTCGACCGCTTCCCGCTCCCCGGGCTCGACCGCCTCGGCCGGCGCAAGAGCTGGATCCTGCTGTGCCAGACGGTGGTCGTGCTGGGCTTCGGCGGGCTGGCGCTGACGAGTCCGACCCAGGCGATCGGCACTTTCGCATTGTTCGCCTTCATCGCCGCGCTCGCCTCGGCGACGCAGGACATCGCCATCGATGCCTGGCGGATCGATCAGGCCGACGATGACAACCCGATCGAGCTGCTCTCCGCCCTGACGCAGTTCGGCTACCGCACCGCGTCGATCGTCGGAGGCGCGGTGGCGCTGGTGCTCGCCGCGCGGATGAGCTGGCCGAGCGTGTACCTGATCATGGCCGCCCTGATCGTGCTCGTCACGTTCCTCACGCTCCGCGCGCCCGACAGCGAGCGGCCCGAGCGCAGCGCGATGTACGCCGCGCTGGCGCAGCCCGGCGCGCTTTCGCCCACAGCTCGGTTGGCGGCGCTGGCCATCGTCGGCCTCGGCTGGGGCTGGGCGATTGTTACGGTGGTGATGTTCATGTCCAGGATGCTGACGACCCCGGCGGGCACGCCGCCGCCGTCGGTTGGCGATTTCACCAAGGCTTACGGCCCGTGGATCATCGTCGCGACAGTGTTCCTGCCGCTGATCGTCGCCGCGGTGACCAACTGGATGGTCAATCACGGCAAGGCGGTGCTGACCGAGCCGGACACCGCCCGCGGCGCCGGCCGCACGTTCGCCAATCACCTCTACTCGGCGCTAGTCGCGCCGCTGCGCGAGCTTTCCGGGCGGCTCGGCTGGGGCGTGATCGTGGTGATCGGCTTCATCCTGACTTACGCCCTGTGCTACAACATCTGGGCCAGCTTCGCGTATCCGTTCTACCTCGAGGAGCTGAAGTACACGAAGGACGAGGTCGCCTTCGCCTCGAAGATCTTCGGCATCATCATGACTATGCTCGGCATTGGTCTCGGCGGTTACCTGTTCGCCAAGATCGGCCGTTTCCCCACCGTGTTGCTCGGCGCGATCCTGCCGCCGCTCGGCAACCTGCTTTATGCGGATCTGGCTTACGGCAGCCCGCGGATCGACGCTTTCGCCCACCTGCTGCGGCTCGACGCGCTGGCACAGGCGTTTGGCAGCGACGAGCGGATGATGCGGCTGCTGCTGGCGATCAGCTACGAGAACGTCAGCACCGGCCTCGCGCTTACTGCCTGGGTGGCGTACGTTTCGAGTATCGTCAGCAAGCAGTACGCCGCCGTGCAATACGCGCTGCTCGGCTCGCTGGTCTCGCTGGTTGGCACGCTCGGGCGCGGGATCACCGGTGAGGCGATCGACGCTTACGGTTATGCCACGGTGTTCGAATGGACCGCGGCGACGGCTTCGCTCTCCGTGCTGTTCGTGCTGTTCGAATGGGTCCGCGTCTCGCGCAGCACGCAGTCGGCGACTTAGTCCGGCACTTCCTCGTTCACCGCGAGGACTTTGCCCGCGAGGTAGAGCGACCCGGCGATCAGCACCGGCGCACCGTCTGCTGGCAGCGCCTGCAGGGCTTGTTCGACGCTGTCCGCCCAGCGCGCGCCGCCGCCGTATGCCTCGGCGCGGTGGCTGTCGCTACCTTCGATCGGCACCGCCGTGACGCTCAGCAACCGACCTTCGAGCGGGCCGATGATCGCTTCGGGATAGCGGTTAGCGAGCATGCCAATGACGAGATGCAGGGTCCGCCCCGCGAAGTGCCGCCCGATCGCCTGACCAGCATCGGCGTTGTGGCCGCCGTCGAGCCACACCGCATGGCCGGGCGCGAGCGCCGTCAAGGGTCCGGCGCCGAGCAATTGGAGTCGCGCCGGCCAGCGTGCCGAGCGCAGGCCCTCCGCCATCCCTTCGGGCGAGACGGTGACGTAGTCCTGGTGGCGCAGCATCGCCACCGCCAGCGCGGCGTTGTCGCCTTGGTGGCGTCCGGGGAGGGCAGGCAGGGGCAAGGTCAGTTCGCCGCGGCGGTCGCGGTACTCGATCGCGTCTCCGACCTCGGCCCACCAGTCGTGCCCACGCATGTGCAGCGGCGCGCCGGCGAGGCCCGCGCGGCGCTCGATTTCGAGCTCGACATCCTCGGCGTAGGCCTGGGTCACCAGGGGCGAGCCGGGCCGGGCGATGCCGGCCTTCTCGAAGGCGATGCGGCACATCGGGTCTTCGGGCGCGTCTGCCTCGGGCACCAGCAGGAACGCTTCGTGGTCGATGCCGAGCGTGGCGATGCCGCAGCACGCCGGACGGTCGAGCACGTTGGTCGCGTCGAAGCGTCCGCCGAGCCCGACTTCGATCACGCAGGCATCGGCCGGGTTGCGCGCGAAGGCGAGGAAAGTCGCGGCGGTGGTGATCTCGAAGAAGCTCGGGTCGAGGCCGTTACTGGCGTCGAGCACTTCCTTGAGTAGCTCGGCGAGCAGCTCGTCCGAGATCAGCTCGCCGGCGATGCGGATGCGTTCGTTATAGCGCACCAGGTGCGGCTTGATCGCCACGTGGACCGTAAGCCCCTGCGCTTCGAGCATTGCCCGCAAGTAGGCGCAGGTCGAGCCCTTGCCGTTGGTCCCCGCGACATGGAACGTCGGCGGTAGCCGCTTCTGCGGGTCACCCAGCCGGCGCAGCAGCTCGCGGATGGTATCGAGCCCGAGCCGGCCCTGCGGTAGCGACAGCTTCGACAGCCGGACGAGCTGCGCCTGGACGCGGGGATCGTCCGAACTCGCGAAATCCTTCACCCTTATCCTCCCCGGCAAGGGGAGGGGGACCGTCCGTAGGACGGTGGAGGGGACTCGCAGCAAGCGGAGTGCGTGAGGAGAAGCCCCACCACCATGCTTCGCATGGTCCCCCTCCCCGTCCCGGGGAGGATCTTGGGTATCACGCTGCCTCCGCGCTCTGCATGTAGTCGAGCAATGTCGACAGCTTCGCGCGCAGCTCGCTCCTCGGCACGACCATGTCGACCATACCGTGCTCGTGCAGGTACTCGGCGCGCTGGAAGCCTTCGGGCAGCTTCTCGCGGATGGTTTCTTGAATCACCCGCTGGCCGGCAAAGCCGATCAGCGCACCGGGCTCCGCGATGTGCACGTCGCCGAGCATCGCGTAACTGGCGGTGATCCCGCCGGTCGTCGGGTCGGTCAGCACGACGATGTAGGGCAGCCCGGCTTCTTTCAGGCGCCGGGTCATCACCGTCGTCCTGGGCATCTGCATCAGGCTGAGGATGCTTTCCTGCATCCGCGCTCCGCCGCCGCTGGAGCAAACGATATAGCCGCAGCGTTCGTCGAGCGCTCGCTGGGCGCCGTTGGAAAATGCCTGGCCGACCGCGAGACCCATCGATCCGAGCATGAAGTTGGAATCCTGAACTCCGACCACCGCCGGCTTGCCTTCGATCGTGCCGAACGCAGCGGTGAAGGCATCGTTGTGCGGATTGCTCGCCCGCGCCTGCCTGAGGCGATCCATATAGCGCTTGGAATCGCGGAACTTCAGCGGGTCCTCGCGCACTTCCACTTCCGGCAACAGCTCGTAGCCGTCGTCGAGCAATTGGGCGAGGCGGGTATCGGCGCCGATCCGCCCGTGATGCTCGCAGCGTGGGCAGACGAAGAGGTTCTCCTCGTATTCCTTGGTGAACAACATTTCGTTGCAGTTCGGGCATTTGACCCACAGGTCCTCGGGTGTTTCTCGCTTGTTGCCGAACGAGAGCGAGTTGCGGACACGGGTGAGCCAGCTCATGCGAGGGCCTCCTTGCGGGCTGAGTGGACGGCCTGCGCCAGCGAAGCGGTGTATTCGCGTAGATGCTCCGGCGCGGCCTTGCCATGCTGGCCGACGATCTCGACCAGCGCCGAACCCACGACCACGCCGTCGGCGACGCGGGCGATGGCGCGGGCCTGCTCAGGTGTGCGGACGCCGAAGCCGACCGCGATCGGCACGTCGGTCGAGCGCTTGAGGCGGGCCACGGCTTGTGCGATGGAATCGGTCGCGGCCTGCTGTTTGCCGGTGATCCCAGCGACCGAGACGTAATAGAGGAAGCCGCTCGCGCCTTCGATCACGGTCGGCAGGCGCGCCTCGTCGGTCGTGGGGGTGGCGAGGCGGATCAGGTCGATCCCCTCCGCACGCAGGGCGGGGCCGAGATCGGCGTCCTCTTCCGGCGCGAGATCGACGCAGATCACCCCGTCGACGCCGCAGCCCTTGGCCTCCGTGGCGAACCACTCAGGCCCGCGGCGGATCATCGGGTTGGCATAACCCATCAGCACCAGCGGCACGTCCGGGTGGCGCTCGCGGAATTCATTGGCCATCATCAGGATGTCGCGCGTTCTCGTCCCCGCGCCGAGCGAGCGCAGGTTGGCCGCCTGGATCGCCGGCCCGTCGGCCATCGGATCGGTGAACGGCATCCCCAGCTCGATCACGTCCGCGCCCCCGGCGACGAGCGCGTCGAGATTGGCCGCGGTGTCACCGTCACCGGCGGTGATGAAGCAGACGAGGGCGGGGTTGCCTTTGGAGAAGGCGGAAGCCAAGCGGGTCATTTGGCTTTGCCACCCAAGAAGGCAATTCCGATGGTTCTGCCGAAGAATGCGGCCACGAAAACCACCCAGACATCGGTCGGCACAGTCAGGGGACGAGCTTTCGAGTACGCGATCAAGTTGTGAACGATCAGCCACGTGATGCTGATCGTGATCGCCGTGATAAGTACGTTCCAAAAGGCCTTCACAGCGACACTCCCAGCGCGTCGGCGACCGTAAAGATGTCCTTGTCGCCCCGCCCGGAGACGTTGACCAGGATCATCTGGTCTTTGCCGTATTCCTTCGCCAGCCGCGGCAGCACGGCCAGCGCGTGGGCGCTTTCCAGCGCGGGGATGATGCCTTCGAGCTGGCAACACAGCTGGAACGCCTCGAGCGCCTCGTCGTCGGTGATCGGGAGGTATTTCACCCGGCCGCTCTCGTGCAGCCACGAGTGTTCCGGCCCGATGCCGGGATAGTCCAACCCGGCGCTGATCGAGTGGGCTTCGGTGATCTGCCCGTCCTCGTCCTGCAGCAGGTAGGTCTTGTTGCCGTGCAGAATGCCGGGGAAGCCGCCGGTGAGGCTGGCGGCGTGCTGGCCGGTCTCGATCCCGTGACCCGCCGCCTCGACGCCGATCATCGCCACGTCGGGGTCGTCGAGGAACGGGTGGAACAAGCCGATCGCATTCGATCCGCCGCCGACCGCGGCCACCAGCACATCGGGCAGGCGGCCGGTGCGCTTGAGCATTTGTTCGCGCGCCTCGCGGCCGATCACGCTCTGGAAGTCGCGCACCAGCTCCGGGTAGGGATGCGGGCCGGCCGCGGTGCCGATGATGTAGAAGGTGTCGTGGACGTTCGCGACCCAGTCGCGCAACGCCTCGTTCATCGCGTCCTTGAGCGTCTTCGAGCCGCTTTCGACCGGAATGACCTCGGCGCCCAGCAACTTCATGCGGAACACGTTGGGCTTCTGCCGTTCGACGTCAACCGCGCCCATGTAGATCACGCAGGGCAAGCCGAAGCGCGCGCACACGGTCGCGGTGGCGACGCCATGCTGGCCGGCGCCGGTCTCGGCGATGATCCGCGTCTTGCCCATGCGGATGGCGAGCAGGATCTGGCCGATGCAGTTGTTGATCTTGTGCGCGCCGGTGTGGTTGAGCTCCTCGCGCTTGAACCAGATTTGCGCGCCGCCCAGGGCTTCCGTCAGCCGCGGTGCGAAATAGAGCGGGCTGGGGCGTCCGACGTAGTGTTCGAGCAGGTCATCGAACTCGGCCTTGAACGCCGGATCGGCCTTGGCCGCGCGGTATTCCTTCTCCAGGTCGAGGATCAGCGGCATCAGCGTCTCGGCGACGTAGCGGCCGCCGAACTGGCCGAAATGCCCGCGCTCGTCGGGCTGGTTGCGGAAGGAGTTGGGTTGCTGGGTCATGCGTCGCGGGCCGCTTTGCAGAACGCCCGGATCAAGTCCACATCCTTGATCCCCGGAGCGCTTTCGAGTCCCGAGGAGGCGTCGACCAGCGGCGCGCCGGTGGCTCGGATCGCTTCGGCGACGTTGCCCGGCGTCAGCCCTCCGGCGAGGCCCCACGGCAGCTCATGCCGGAAATTCGCCAGCAGCGACCAGTCGAGCGCCAGCCCGTTACCCCCCGGCAGGGCTCCGGCCGCGGCATCGTAAAGAACCTTGTTGGCCGCGCCTTTCCACTTGAGCGAGCTGGCGAGCGATTCCGCGTTGCGCACGCCGATCGCCTTCCACACCTCCAGCGGGGTGTTGTTCTTGATCAGCGCCAGCCATTCGGGCGTTTCGGCGCCGTGGAACTGCACCACGTCGGGCTTGACCGCATCGAGCGCCTGCGCGGTCGGCAGCGCCTCCATGCTGACCAGCAGCAACACCGCCTTGACGCCCTCCGGCACCCGGCGCCGCAAGGCGGCCGCCTGCTCGAGCGACAGGTGCCGCGGGCTCGGCTCATAATGCACCAGGCCGACATGCGTCGCGCCGGCATTGATCGCGGCATCGACGGTTTCGGGCGTGCTCAGCCCGCAGATCTTGATTTCAGTTTCGGCCATCGTGCGCGCTCCCTAAGCGATGGAGCGCGCGTGGGAAAGCCTCAGCGCGGCGCCAATTCGTAGAGGATGGTCAGGTTGATCGTCATCTGCAATTCGCCGGGCTGCACCGGGGCGGGCGGCGGCGGGGGCGGCGGCGGGCCGCTGCGTTCGCCCTGAGCGCGAGCAAACATTACCGGTGGCGGGCCGTAGTATCCCCCGGCCTCGCTGATCGACAGAATGCGGACGATCCGCAAACCCGTCGCGCTGGCGTAGAGCTCGGCACGGGCGCGCGTGGTCCTGACCGCATCGAGACGGGCATCGTCCAGCGCCGGCTCCTGGTTTTCCATCTGGAAGCTGGGGCCGTTGATCTGGTTGGCGCCCGCGGCGGCGAGCGTGTCGATCACTTTACCGAAGTTCTCCAGGTCGCGCTGGCGGACCGAAACGTTGTTGCTAGCCTGATAGCCGATAATCCGCGGCACCGACTGTTCGGGTGACGGAGGGATATAGGGCTGCCCAGTCGCGCGCGCGGTCATCATCGCGTCGCGGTTGGGATCGCTGTAAACCGGCGAAATCGACAGGTTGCTGGTCTGGATGTCGCGCTCGGCAATTCCGGCCCGCTTGAGCGCGGCGATCACCTGGGTCATCGCCCGAGAATTCTCGCCCAGCGCGGCCGCGGCGGTCTTGCCTTGGGTGGAGACCCCGGCGCTGAACACCGCCACGTCGGGCTTGCGCAGGCTCTTCCCCTCGCTTGACACCGTGAGCAGCGTGTTGCCGGGCGCGACTTCCACCGCAGGCTGAGCGGCCTGGGCGAAGGCCGGCGCGGCGGGCGATGCGGCCAGCATCAGCGCGGCGGTAAGAGCCTTTGGACGGAACTTCATGCTAGCCGGTACTCCTCTGAACGTGGAGGAGTAACGGCTGACCGGCCTTCGGGTGCCTGAAACGGCTAGAGCGTCGCTTCGATCGCCCTCGCAGCGTCGACCGGGTCCTCGGCGCGGCTGATCGGGCGGCCGACAACCAGCACGCTGGCCCCGTCGTCGCGGGCTTGGCGCGGGGTGACGACGCGCTTCTGGTCGCCGTGGTTGCCGCCGTTCATGCGCAGGCCGGGAACGACGAAGAAACCGTCCTTCCACTGCCTGTGCACCGCCGCGACTTCGTGCCCCGAGCATACTATGCCATCGAGCCCCGCCGCTTGCGCCAGCTCGGCAAGGCGCATCACCTGGTCATGCGCACTGCCTGACACGCCCGTGCGCATCAGATCGCGCTCGTCGAGGCTGGTGAGCATCGTTACCGCCACGATCCTGGTGCCGTTGGCGGCGGCTGCCTTGGCGTCTTCCATCATTGCCCGCCCGCCGCTGGCGTGGACGGTGACGATCGCCGGCTCGAGCATGTGGATCGCCTGCATCGCCCCCGCTACGGTGTTGGGAATGTCGTGGAGTTTCAGGTCGAGGAAGATCGGTAGCCCCACATGGGCAATCTCGTGCACCCCGTGATGGCCGTGGGCGCAGAAGAACTCCAGCCCCAGCTTGAAGCCGCCGACGTGCGCCTTGACCTTATCAGCGAGGGCCTTCGCCGCATCGAGCTGCGGGACATCGAGGGCGAGATAGACCGGGTTCCCCACCATCACTCCGATTTCAGCGGTCCGGGGTTCTCCGCCGGATTCTCGGACACGACTGGCTCGGGCGACGGCGCTACCGGCGTCACCGCGGCCGTACGCGCAGCGCTTTCCAGCGAGCTGATCCGGCGCCGCGCCGCATAGGCGGTGATCCGGTGGAGCAGCCACATCGGCAGGAGGCCAAGCAGGAACGAAATGACCACCAGCGCGGGAATCTTGGTTTCGAGCACCAGCCCTTCCCAGATCTTCACCGAAACCGGAGTCCAGTTATTGATCGAGAAGATCAGCAGGACGATGAGCAGCAGGACCCAGACGATCGTGCGGACGATTTGCATGGCGCTTCGTCTCCCTTTTTCGTTGCTGTCCGGTGCTAGAGCGAATGGCGCGCGAAGGGAAGGGACCGCCGCTTAGCCGCCGAACACGCGTCCGAAGATGCGGTCGATCTGCCTGAAGTGGTAGTCGAGATCGAACTTGTCCTCCAGTTCTGCCTTGCTCAGCGCGGCCGTCACCTGCGGATCGGCCTTGAGCAGATCGAGCAGCGAGAGCTGTCCGTCGCTCTCCCACACCTTCATCGCGTTGCGCTGGACGATCGCGTAGGCGTCCTCGCGGCTGACACCGGCCTGGGTCAGCGCCAGCAGCACGCGCTGAGAGTGGACCAGGCCGCCCATCCGGTCGAGGTTCTTTTGCATCCGCCCGGGATAGACGAGCAGCTTGTCGATCAATCCCGTCAGCCGGCCTAGCGCAAAATCGAGCGTGATGCAGGCGTCGGGGCCGATGAAGCGCTCGACCGAGGAGTGCGAAATGTCACGCTCGTGCCACAGCGCCACGTTCTCGAGCGCCGGCACCACCGCGCTGCGCACCACGCGGGCGAGACCGGTGAGGTTCTCGCTCAGCACAGGGTTGCGCTTGTGCGGCATCGCGCTCGAGCCCTTCTGCCCGGGCGAAAAGAACTCCTCGGCTTCGAGCACTTCGGTGCGCTGCAGGTGGCGAACCTCGATGGCGAGCCGCTCGATCGAACTGGCAATCACGCCCAACGTGGCGAAGAACATTGCGTGTCGATCGCGCGGGATGACCTGGGTCGAAATCGGCTCGACCGCCAGGCCCATGGCTTGCGCCACATGTTCCTCGACCGCCGGATCGATGTTGGCGAAAGTGCCCACCGCGCCGCTGATCGCGCACGTGGCGATCTCGGCCCGGGCCGCCACCAGGCGGTCGCGGCAACGGGCGAACTCGGCATAGGCCTGCGCGAGCTTGAAGCCGAACGTGACCGGCTCGGCATGAATACCATGGCTGCGGCCGATCGTCGGGGTGAACTTGTGCTCCAGCGCCCGCCGCTTGAGCGCGGCGAGCAGCGCATCGAGATCGGCGAGCAGGATGTCGGCTGAGCGCGCCAGCTGGACCGCCAGCGTGGTGTCGAGCACATCGGAGCTGGTCATGCCCTGATGCATGAACCGAGCCCAGTCCTCGCCGGAGTGCTCGCCGACCTGCTCTGACACCCAGGTCAGGAACGCGATCACGTCGTGCTTGGTCACCGCTTCGATGGCGTCGATCGCCGGGACGTCGATTTCGGGTTCGGTTTCCCACCAGTCCCACAGCGCCTTGGCCGCGCCCTTCGGCACCACGCCGAGCTCACCCAGCTTCTCGGTCGCATGCGCCTCGATTTCGAACCAGATGCGATACCTCGCCTCCGGCTCCCAGATCGCGGTCATATCAGGACGGGAATAGCGGGGGACCATCTGCAACTCCGGAAGGGAAGGGACGCCGCCGCCGCTACGGCGAGCGGCCCGCGAAGGCAAGCAGGGGCGTGTTGCGCAAAACGCAAGTTCGTAAAGTCCGTGCCAATGCAACGAGCGGCCGCGGCTGTTGCGGGAAATGCAAGTTGACGAAATGCATACCGACATTTGCGCGCGCGCGCCGAAGCGGCGCCCCAAATGCGCGAAAGCCGCGCTGGGCGGCGCGGCTTTCGGGAGCTTGCAGGGACGGTGTCCGGTTCATGAGCCGGCGATTCGTTTGGGCATGAGGCGGGGATGGCACGGCCGGAGGCGTGTAGGAAAGGATTTTCCGTGCGCGCTTCGCCTCCATTTCCAATGCAAAACAGAGCTTTCGTTTACCCTCGCGCGGGCATAGTCTCTCGGGACGACGATCGAGTGAGGGGCAGTCTTTTGAAACGGTTTACCTTCAGCGCGTTGGCACTCGCCGGCGCCAGTCTCCTGAGCGTTCCGGCGTGGGCAGGCGACCAGGTGCTCTATGCCCCGGCGCCGGCGTGGGTGGTGCGGGCCGATCTCGCCGCCGCCGAGAAGGGCAGCGACGAACTGGTCCTGCTCGACCGGCAGCGAATGCTCGATCACGGCACGGTCACGGCCTACGAGGACGTGGCGCTGCGGCTGAAGACGCCCGAGGCGGTCAACAAGCTCAACACGATGACCCTGCAATGGTACCCCGACAAGGGCGACCTCACCGTCCACCGGCTGGAGATCATCCGCGACGGCAAGACCATCGACGTGCTCAAGGACGGGGCCAAGTTCTCGGTGCTGCGGCGCGAGACGGGGCTCGAGCGGCGCGAGGTCAACGGCCGTCTCACCGCGGTGCTGGCGGTGCCCGACCTCCGGGTCGGCGACATCGTTCGAATCACCAAGTCGGCAAGTCTGCGCGACCAGGTGTTCAAGGACGACCTGCAGATGGTCGACGCACTGCTGGCCGACAAGTTGACCATCGGCCTGGGGCGCGAGATCGTCTCGTGGCCGGCGGGAACGCCGATGCAGTGGAAGGCCAGCGGCAAGGTCGATCTAGCCGCGCCGACGACGGTCGACGGCTACCAGCGGCTGACCGTGCAGCTGCCGGTCGCCAAGCCGGCCGAGATGCCCGACGACGCCCCCTTGCGCTATCGCATCGCGCCGATGCTGCAGGTCACCTCGTTCAAGTCGTGGCAGAACATCTCGCGCCAGCTCGCGCCCTATTTCGATACCGCCGGCACGATCGAGCCGGGCAGCCCGATCGCGGAGGAGGTCGCGCGGATCGAGAAGCAGAGCGCCGATCCGCTGCAACGCGCGGCGCTGGCGCTTCAGACGGTGCAGGACGAGATCAGCTACCTCGCCAACGGGCTCGACGGCGGCAACTACATCCCGCAGTCGCCGGCCGACACCTGGACCAAGCGCTACGGCGACTGCAAGGCCAAGTCGTTCCTGCTCGCCGCGATGCTGCGGCAGATGGGCATGGAGGCCGACATGGTGCTGGTCAACGCCGAGAACGGCGATGCCGTCGCCACGCTGCTGCCCCAGCCGAGCGACTTCAACCACATGATCGTGCGGGCGAAGATCGGCGGGCAGGACTACTGGCTCGACGGCACGAGCGCCGGCGCGCGCCTCGCCAACCTGGCCGAGGTGCCCGGGTTCGAATACGCACTGCCGCTGACGGCGCAGGGTTCCGACCTGGTGACGATGGAACAGCACTGGCAGCCGCAGCCCGACCGCGTGCTGCACATCCAGTACGACTACAGCGCGGGAGTGGACTTGCCGGCGCTGTTCACCGTCGACGTCGACCTGACGGGGATCATGGCCGCGCGGGTGCGCGACAACGCCAACGAGAAGGACCCCAAGAAGCAGCGCGAGTTTGTCGAGAAGTACCTGGACGACATCTTCGACGATTGCACGCTGGTCGACGGCTCGGTCACCTACGACCTCGCCAGTGGCACGGCGCGCGTCCACGGCCAGCTCTACTATGCCAATGGCTGGGGCGACGACAGCGGCAAGCTGTACTTCGAGCCAGCGCTCGCCAGCACCGGCTTCGAGTTCAAGCCAAACCGCAGCCGCCAGGCGTGGCAGGGCTTGCCCTTCCAGCTCGGCGGCCCGGAGCGCTATCGCGAGGAAGTGACCTTCCTGCTGCCCGACCAGGGCAAGGGGTTCACCTTCACCGGGCTGAAGGACTTCTCCGGCGTCGTCGCCGGGCAGAAGATCGACCGCCACGTAACCATCGCCGGCGACCGCATCTCGATCGTCGACGAGCGCTCGACGATTCCCGTCGAGATCGCCGCTGCCGATTTCGCCGCCGAGCGCGCCAAGGCCGCCAAGCTGAAGAGCGGCGACCCCAAGATCGAGGCCGCCGCGGCCACCCCCTATTACTGGCAGCTCGACCCCGCGCAGTTCCGCCAGCGCACCGCGCGGCTGGAGACGGCGCTCGACACGATCGTCGCGCATTCGCCGGACGAGCCGTGGGTCTATTCGTTGCGCGCCGACTTCCGCCGGCTCGGGCCCGACAGGCAAATGGCGCTCGCCGACATGAACAAGGCGATCGAGCTCGGCGCCAGCGCCGAGCGCTACGGCGCGCGGTCGGGCCTGAAGTCCGACCTCGGCGACCTCGACGGCGCGCTGGCGGATGCCAAGCTGGCTTACGACCTCGACCCCAAGACCGACGAGGCGATCACGCTCGCCAACGCGATGGCCGCCAAGCACGACTACGACGACGCGCTGGCGCTGCTCGAGGGCCTCGACGTCTCGGGCGACGACAAGGTTACGGCGATCATCGCGCGGGCGGAGATTTCGGGGGAGGCGAAATACCTCGACGATGGTTGGGGCCTGCTCGAGGACGCGCTGAAGGACAAGCCCGGCGACGCCGGCCTGCTTAACGCCGAGTGCTGGTACCAAGGTACCTGGAAATACCGGCTCGACGAGGCGCCGGACACCTGCACCAAGGCGGTGCAGATGTCGAACTTCGCCCCCGACGTGCTCGACAGCCGGGCGCTCGCCTATTTCCGCCTCGGGCGGACCAAGGACGCGCTCGGTGACCTCGACAACGCGCTGCACAACGCCCCGCTGCAGGTGACCAGCCGCTATCTGCGCGGGATCATCGCCAGCAAGGAGGATCCGCAGGAAGGGCGCAAGGATATCGATGACGCCAAGCGCCTGCTGCCCCCGGTGGACCGGATCTTCGAGCGCTACGGAATCTCCGCGCCGAGCTGAGGCGAGGAGATTGGAGCTCATACGCTCCGGATTAAGCTGAAAAAGCACTCCCGCTCGAGGGGGAGGGGGATTCAAGCCCGAGAGACTTTAGATCAACCCCTTCGCCTTCAGGCTGACGTGCCCCTCGCGCCCGACGATCACGTGGTCGTGCACGGTGATGCCGAGTAGCCGCCCCGCTTCGGCGATGCGGGCGGTGATCTGGATGTCGGCGCGGCTCGGCTCGGGATTGCCGCTCGGGTGGTTGTGGACCAGGATCAGCGCGGTGGCGCCGACTTCGAGCGCCTTCTTGACCACTTCGCGCGGGTGGATAGCGGCTTCGTCGATCGTGCCTTCTTGCGCCTGGTGATCGAGGATCAGCCGGTTGCGGGCGTCGAGGTAAAGCACCCGAACCCGCTCGACCGTCAGGTGCGCCATGTCGATCGCCAGGTAGTCGAGCAGGGCCTGCCAGCTGCCCAGCACAGGCTGCTGGCGCACCTGACTGCGCGCCATGCGCCGGGCGGCGAGGGCGACGATCTTGAGTGCGGCAGCGCTGACCTCGCCCATGCCCTCCACTTCGGCAAGCGTGTTGTGGTCGGCGTTGAGCACGCCCGACAGCGAACCGAAGCGGGCCAGCAGAGCCTTGGCAACCGGCTTCGTATCGCCGCGCGGGCGGGCGGCGAACAGGAGGTATTCGAGAACCTCGTAGTCGGCGAGCGCCTCCGGCCCGCCTTCGAGCAGCCGCTGCCGTAGCCGCGCGCGGTGGCCGCTGGCGTCCGGTTGTTCCTTGCGCGTTGATTCGGACTGGTTTTCGAACAATTTGGCGGCGACCCCTGGCGTTAGCTGCATTGCCTTTGCCGCGGCTTGCGCGCAAGTGTCGCCGAACGATGGCGGACGAAGCCGAGAACGAAACCACCGTGGTGACGGCGGTCAGGCCCCGCTCGTTCTGGCGGCGGCGGATCATCTTTCCGCTGCTGCTGATCCTCGCGCTCGCCTTCCTGGCGTTCTGGCTGCAGCGCGAGCGCATCGCCAACGATGTAATCGGCAACTATCTGCGCTCGCGGCACGTGCAGGCGACCTATCACATCGATCACATCGGCGGCACGCGGCAGGTTCTCAGCGATATTGTCGTGGGCGATCCGCGGCATCCGAACCTGACCATCGAGCGCGCCGAGGTGGTGGTGCGCTATCGTTTTGGGTTTCCTGGGATCGCCCGGCTGATTCTCACGCGGCCGCGGCTTTACGGCGCCTGGACCGGCGGCAAGCTGAGCTTCGGCGCGCTCGACCCGGTGCTGTTCACGGGCAAGAAGCGCGCCTTCGAACTGCCCGGCTATGCTCTCGAGTTGAACGATGGACGCGCGCTGATCGAAACCGACTACGGCCCGGTGGGAATCAAGGCAGCGGGCAAGGGCTACCTGCGTGGCGGGTTCGCCGGCGTGCTCGCCGCCACCGCGCCCAGGCTGACGATGAAGGACTGCAACCTCGCCGGCGCGACGCTTTACGGGAAGGTGGCCATCGACGCGGAACGGCCGACCTTCGCGGGTCCGCTGCGCTTGAAGTCGCTCGATTGCGGAAAAGGCGTGGTCGCTCTCGCGCAGACGAACCTTGCCACCGAATTGAGGCTCGACCGCGGGCTCGCCGGCGGCGACGGCAAGGTTTCGGGCAATGCCCGGGCGTTGCGTTATGGCGAGGCCGTGGCCGACACGATGCGGCTGTCGGCCAACCTGTCCTTTCGCAAGGGTGAGCTGAACGCTCGATATGAGCTGGGAGCCAATGGCTTCAATCATCCGCAAGCCCGACTGGCCGGCCTGACCGCCAAGGGATCGGTGCGCGCTGGCGACGGGTTCGACTGGATACGCCTCGAGACCGAGTTCGACGGGCGCGGGTTCAGCCCCGGTGCGCGGCTCGACAGCGCGCTCGCGCAGGCGGCCGGGAGCAACAACGATAACCTGATCGGTGCGCTGCTGCGCAAGCTGCGCGGCGCCCTGATACGCGAGGCGAATGGCAGCGCGTTCTCCGGCCAGGCGAGCCTGCGCAAGACTGGAAGGGTTTTCAGCCTGATCGTGCCGCAGGCGAGCCTCACCGGCGGCAGCGGCGAAGGCGTGCTGTCGCTTACGCGCTTCCAGTACGGTGGCGGAGGTGGCGGCCTGCCGCGGCTGTCGGGCAACTTCGGCACCGGCGGACGCGACCTGCCGCGGATCGAGGGACGCATCGAGCAGCGCGGCAACGAAGGGTTCACCGCGCGATTGGCCATGGCGACGTACCAGGCCGACGGCGGCAGCCTGGCGGTCCCGGACCTTGCGATTGTCTCCAAAGGCCAAGGGATCGGTTTCGCTGGGCGCGCGATCGTCAGCGGCGATTTGCCCGGCGGCCACGCCGAGGGGCTGCTGCTGCCGATTTCGGGCAACTGGTCGCGCGCCGCCGGCCTGGCCCTGTGGCGGCAATGCACCAAGCTGACGTTTGATTCGCTGCGCTTCGCCAACCTGACGCTCGAACACCACGGACTGACGATTTGCCCGGCCAGGGGCGTGCCGATTCTGCGCTATGGGCGCGGCGGGCTGCACCTTGCCGCCGGCGTGCCGTCGCTCGATGTCGCCGGGCATCTCGGCACGACGCCGATCGCGATCCGCAGCGGGCCGATAGGCTTCGCTTATCCGGGCACCGTCTCGGCCCGCCAACTGCTGGTCACCCTGGGACCACGCGGCACCGCCACGACGTTCGCGGTCAACGACCTCACCGCGAAGATCGGCAAGACCGTTTCGGGGCGCTTCGGCGGCACCGATGTGAAGCTGTTCAGCGTGCCGATGGATATCGTCGACGCGAAGGGTGCGTGGGACTACGCCGATGGCCGGCTGAGAATTTCGGACGGAGACTTCCGCCTGATCGACCGGCAGCAGCCGCCTCGGTTCGAGCCGCTGGTGGCACATGGCGCAACGCTGGCGCTGAAGGACAACCTCATCAACGCGCAAGCCGTGCTGCGCGAGCCTACGACCGGCGCTGAGGTGACGAAGGTAGACCTCCGGCATGACCTGACCACCGGCCGTGGTCAGGCCGACCTGGCGGTCGAGGGGCTGACCTTCGGGCGCAATCTACAACCCGAGAAGCTCACGCCGCTGGCGCTCGGGGCGGTCGCGAACGTCGCCGGATCGGTCACCGGTACCGGCCACATCGCGTGGGACGAAAAGGGCGTCCGCAGCACCGGGCGGTTCTCCAGCGATTCGCTCGATTTCGCCGCCGCCTTCGGCCCGGTGAAGGGCGCCTCGGGCACGATTGTCTTCACCGACCTCATCGGCCTCACGACCGCGCCCGACCAGGTGCTCAAGATCGCGTCGATCAATCCCGGCATCGAGGTCACCGAGGGGGAAGTCTCCTTCCAGCTCAAGGGCGGGCAAGTGCTCACGGTCAACCGCGCGGCCTGGCCTTTCCTCGGCGGCACGCTGACGATGCGCCCTGTCACGCTCAACCTCGGCACCAGCGAGCAGCGCGCCTATGTGCTCGAGATCGTCGGGCTCGAGGCGGCGCAGTTCGTGCAGCGGATGCAACTGGAGAACCTCAGCGCCACCGGCACCTTCGACGGCGAGCTGCCGCTGATCTTCGATGTCGGCGGCAATGGTCGGATCGAGAACGGGCACCTCGAATCGCGCGGCTCCGGCAACATCTCCTACGTCGGCGCTCTGACCTACAAGGACCTCTCACCGATGGCGAACGTGGCCTTCGATGCGCTCCGCTCGCTCGACTACAAAAAGATGTACATCACGGTGGACGGCCCGCTGACCGGCGAGATCATCACCAAGGTGCGGTTCGACGGCGTCAGCCAGGGAGTGGGGGCGAAGCAGAACTTCATCACTCGCCAGATCGGCAAGTTGCCGTTCCGCTTCGTGGTGACGATCACCGCGCCGTTCTACCAGGTGATCACCAACATCAAGTCGATGTACGACCCGACGATGATCCAGGATCCGCGGGAACTCGCCAGCCAAGGCAAGCTGCTCGACGAGACCGGCAATGCCGTCCCGGTGGGCAACCTGCCGTCGTCACCCGTCCCCGGGGGCAAGAATACGCCCGATGAAGCCAACATTCAGCGCCGTGAAAGCGAGACTACGCCATGAACGCAGGCAAATTG
>Ga0105246_10000686_pt1 | contig 19018 bp, 21 predicted proteins | sample KBSM64metaG_FD_99694 | JGI IMG/M metagenome (GOLD analysis project Ga0105246, IMG submission 99694) | Miscanthus rhizosphere microbial communities from Kellogg Biological Station, Michigan, USA - KBS M6-4 metaG | ecosystem: Host-associated > Plants > Roots > Rhizosphere > Soil | place... | reverse complement strand
CGGCCCTGGACGTGAGAGAGCCGCGCCCCCGGCCGGGGGCGCGGCTCTCTCACGTCCAGGGCCGCCAGAGGCCCGTGGCGGGGTTCAGCGCAGGAATCCGGCCGCCTGGCCGACCCCCGGGACGCTGCCGACCGACTGCGCCTGCGCCACCGGCCCGGTGAGCGTCTTCGAGGACAGCGGCTTGAAGTCCCCGACCTGGGTGCCCAAGCCGTTGTCGAGCGGGTCCACACCGGTACCGGCCAGCGGGTTGGGCTTGAGGCCCTCGACGGGGGCCGTGACATGCCCCACGGTCCCGGTCAGCGCCTTCGCCCCCGTCTGCGGGTCGACGTGGCCGAGCGAGGCGGACCGGGTGCGCACGGTGTCGACGACGGAAGCCGTGTCCGCGAAGGCCGGCGTGGCCGCGGCCGCACCGGCGGCGGCCACGCCGACCATCGCTGCGATCCGCGCCGTCGTACGGGCCAGGGTGTTCCGCTGAGCTGCGTGTCGCGCCATCAGGTATTCCTCTTTGACTAGCGGAGAGTGAAAAGCGGAGTGCGATTGGTGCGACACGCACAGTAGTTGAAGGAGATCGCGCCCCGGGTGGCCAATGCGGTGGATTCGCCCCTGCGGGTCAACAGGCATATCAGCGCCACTCGTCACATCCGCCCGTCATCGGTCCGCACATACGGCAAAGCCGGGGATAATGGCGGGGAGCCGCGCCGACGCGCGGCGTCGCCGGACCCGTGACAGAAGGTGCAGACCATTGGGTTCCCCTCTCCCGATACCCGCCCGCGTGGTGCTGCTCTGCGGTCCCTCCGGTTCCGGGAAGTCCCTTCTCGCCGCCGCCTCCGGGCTCCCGGTGCTCCGCCTCGACGACTTCTACAAAGAGGCCGGCGATCCGACGCTGCCCCAGGTCGAGGGCAGCGCGGACATCGACTGGGACCACCCGCTGTCGTGGGACGCGGACACCGCCGTCGCCGCGATCGAGGAACTGTGCCGTACGGGACGTACGACCATCCCCGTCTACGACATCTCCCTGAGCGCCCGCACCGGAACCGAGGCCCTGGGCATCGACGGGTCACCGCTGTTCATCGCGGAGGGGATCTTCGCCGCCGAGATCGTCGAGCGCTGCCGCGAACTCGGCCTCCTCGCCGACGCGTTGTGCCTGTCCCGGGGCGCGGTCACCACGTTCCGGCGCCGTTTCGTGCGGGACCTGAGGGAGGGCCGCAAGTCGGTCCCCTTCCTGCTGCGGCGCGGCTGGCGGCTGATGCGCGCCGAGCGTTCCATCGTGGCGCGCCAGGCCGCCCTGGGCGCCCACCCCTGCGACCGGGACGAGGCACTCGTCCGGCTGACGGCCGCCGCGGCCGCACAGCGGGCGTCCGCTCCCACGACGGCGGCGTAGACCCGCCCCGGCCTCCGGCCCCGAGAACGCGCGAACGAAAGAAGGTCCAGGCGGACCCCCGACCGCCTGGACCTTCTCCCGTTTCCCCCGTGGTCCCCCGTGACACGGTCGAACCCCCGTGACCCGTTTCCCCGTGACCCCGTTCGGCGTCGGCTCCCCCCGGAACCGACTCCCCCCGTCACCGGCTCCCCCCGGAGCCGGCCCCCGTTCTTCGGACCCTCAGGCGCCGAGCTCCCCGAAGGCCTCCTCCTCGTCACGGCCGAAGCTGAGGACCTCGTCCTCGCGCATCCGGCGGAGCGACCGCCAGATGCTGGACTTCACCGTGCCGACACTGATGCCGAGGATCTCCGCGATCTCCGGGTCGGTGCGGCCCTCGTAGTAACGGAGGACCAGCATCGTGCGCTGGAGTTCGGGCAGCCGGGCCAGCGCCTGCCACAGGACCGCGCGCAGCTCGGTGCCGCGCATCGCGTCCGTGTCACCGGGCGTCTCCGGCAGTTCCTCGGTCGGGTATTCGTTCAGCTTGCGGCGGCGCCACGCGCTGATGTGCAGGTTCGTCATGGTGCGGCGGAGGTAGCCCCCGACCGCGGCCTTGTCGCTGATCCGGTCCCAGGCCTTGTACGTCGAGAACAGCGCGCTCTGCAGCAGGTCCTCGGCCTCGAAGCGGTCACCGGTCAGGTGGTAGGCGGTGGCGTACAGGGAGGCGCGGCGCTCCTGGACGTAGGCGGTGAACTCCGCCTCCGACAGCGACCGACGCTCCCCCGTGTCCTCCCTGTACGCGCTTCCCCCGTGCGTTTCCCCCGTGAAGGTGTCAACCACCGTCATGTACGCGGTGTGCTGACGCCCGGCGCCGCGAGCGCACCCCCGCCCGCTCACGGCACCGGACTTCTCGGAACCCCGGCCCCCGTTCACATCGTGCAGGCGCGTGACCACTGCGCTGGTGCTGGTGCTGTGCAGCATGTTCATCTCGCGCCCCCCGTCGTGGACTTCCGGTGTTCGGCTTGCTCAGGCGGTGGATCTCTTCGGTGCTTCCTTGCCTGTGCCGAGAAGCTTGCCCTCGCACCTTCATGGCCGTGTCCGCCGACTGTCACAGACCTGTCACAGGGGTCGGCCGCAGGGAAGGCACAGCACGGTCACAGAGAAGAGCGGTACGGGCACGCAGGCATACAGGTCCGCAGCAGGAGTCGAAACCCCGACCCACCATGGGCCAGAATGAGCGCGTGCCTACCCTGTTGCTGATCGAGGATGACGACGCCATCCGTACGGCCCTGGAGCTGTCCCTTACGCGCCAGGGTCACCGGGTTGCCACCGCTGCCACCGGTGAGGACGGTCTGAAGCTCCTGCGCGAGCAGCGGCCGGACCTGATCGTGCTGGATGTGATGCTGCCCGGCATCGACGGGTTCGAGGTGTGCCGGCGCATCCGGCGCACGGACCAGCTGCCGATCATTCTGCTCACCGCGCGCAGTGACGACATCGATGTGGTCGTGGGCCTGGAGTCCGGCGCGGACGACTATGTGGTCAAGCCGATCCAGGGGCGGGTGCTCGACGCCCGGATCCGGGCCGTGCTGCGGCGCGGGGATCGCGAGTCGACCGACGCGGCGAGCTTCGGCAGCCTGGTCATCGACCGCGCGGCCATGACCGTGACCAAGAACGGCGAGGACCTGCAGCTCACGCCGACCGAGCTCAGGCTGCTCCTGGAGCTGAGCCGGCGGCCCGGCCAGGCGCTGTCCCGGCAGCAACTGCTGCGGCTGGTGTGGGAGCACGACTATCTGGGCGACTCCCGGCTGGTGGACGCGTGCGTCCAGCGGCTGCGTGCCAAGGTCGAGGACGTGCCGTCGTCCCCGACGCTGATCCGTACCGTACGGGGCGTGGGCTACCGGCTGGACACGCCTCAGTGACCGAAGCGCAAGGGGGGGTTCGCGGCTGGGCCGCGACCCGCAAGGGACATCTTTCACGGCTGCGCTTCACCAGTCTCCGGCTCCGCCTGGTCGTCGTGTTCGGCCTGGTGGCGCTCACCGCGGCCGTCTCCGCGTCCGGGATCGCGTACTGGCTCAACCGCGAGGCCGTGCTCACCCGCACCCAGGACGCGGTGCTCGGCGACTTCCGGCAGGCGATGCAGACCCGGGCGGGCACCCTGACCGCGCACCCCTCGCAGGACGAACTGCAGCACACCGCGGGGCAGATGGCGAACAGCAGCCAGCGCTTCAGCGTGCTGCTCGTCGCGCAGGACGCCGACGGCAGGACCGTCTACGGCAGTTCGGGCGGCCTGGACGGCTTCTCGCTGCAGGACGTGCCCACGTCGCTGCGTACGGCCGTGGCCAGGAAGCAGCAGGTCGACTCCGGCAACAAGTACGCCTACCACCTGTACTGGCAGCGCGTCGTCGACCACGGCACGCCGTACCTGGTGGCGGGCACGAGGGTGATCAACGGCGGGGCGACCGGCTACATGCTCAAGTCGCTGGAGCCGGAGGCCAAGGACCTCAACTCCCTCGCCTGGTCGCTGGGGATCGCCACCGGGCTCGCGCTGGTCGGCTCGGCGCTGCTCGCGCAGGCCGCCGCCTCGACCGTGCTCAAGCCCGTGCAGCGGCTCGGGGTCGCCGCGCGCAGGCTCGGCGAGGGCAAGCTGGACACCCGGCTCAGGGTGTCCGGGACCGACGAACTCGCCGATCTGTCACGGACGTTCAACTACGCGGCCGAGGCGCTGGAGAAACGGGTCGAGGACATGGCCGCGCGGGACGACGCGTCCCGGCGGTTCGTCGCCGACATGAGTCATGAACTCCGTACGCCTCTCACCGCGATCACCGCCGTGACGGAGATCCTGGAGGAGGAGCTGGAGGCCGAGTCCGGGTCGATGGACCCGATGATCGAGCCCGCCGTGCGGCTCGTCGTCAGCGAGACCCGGCGGCTCAACGACCTCGTCGAGAACCTCATGGAGGTCACCCGCTTCGACGCGGGCACCGCCCGGCTGGTCCTGGACGACGTCGACCTCGCGGACCAGATCACCGCCTGCATCGACGCCCGGGCCTGGCTGGACGCGGTGGACCTGGACGCCGAGCGCGGCCTGCACGCCCGTCTCGACCCGCGCCGCCTGGACGTGATCCTCGCCAACCTGATCGGCAACGCGCTCAAGCACGGCGGGTCGCCGGTGCGGGTCTCGGTACGGCCCGAGGACGACCGGATCGTCATCGCGGTGCGCGACCACGGGCCCGGCATCCCCGAAGACGTCCTGCCACACGTCTTCGACCGCTTCTACAAGGCGAGCGCCTCCCGCCCGCGCTCCGAGGGCAGCGGCCTCGGCCTGTCCATCGCCCTGGAGAACGCCCACATCCACGGCGGTGAGATCACCGCCGCCAACTCCCCCGACGGGGGTGCGGTGTTCACGCTGCGGCTGCCGCGGGACGCGTCGGCGCTGACGGAGGAGTCCGAGAAGGACACGGGCAAGAACGGGAACGCCTCATGACCGTACGACGCCGCCTAGCGGCGCTCCCCGTCCTCGCCGCCCTGGCCGCGCTGCTCACCGGCTGCGGCATCCGGCCCACCGAGGTGCCGACGGACTTCGGGCCGGCGCCCTCCCAGGTGCAGTGCTCGCCGGCCGAGCCGGACGTCTCGACCCGGGCCTCGCGCGGGCTGCCCGTGCAGGTGTTCCTGCTGTGCGGCTCCTCGCTGGTCGCCGTGGACCGGACGGTACGCGTCCCGGACGGCTCCCCGGACTCGCAGCGGCGGGTGCTGGTGGCGCAGGGGCTCCTCGACCAGCTCGCGGCGACGCCGTCGCCCGCCGAGAAGGAGGCCGGGTACACCACGGACGTCCGCGGCGGCATGACCGTGAGCGGCCCCCGCTCCGGCGACCCCGACGACACGCTCCGGCTGAGCAACCCGCCCGGTGATCTCACGTCCTTCGCGCTCGCCCAGGTCGTCTGCACGTTCTCCGACTCGGCGGCGGCCGAGGGCGACGGCTCGGTCATCCTCGGCGGCCCCGGCAAGGAGCCGCTGCGCCGCTACGAGTGCACGGACGAGGTCCGCTCCCGCCCGGGCACCGAGCAGCCACCGTCGACCGAGGTTACGGGCGGCTGACGTACGGGTGTGGTGGAGGCCTCATACAGGTACCTGCGGACAACCCGGAACCGATCCCGCCGCGGGCGGCGTCTAGGGGGTCGTGCAGCGTCAAGGCGGGACAGATGACCCCCGGTGGACCCCCGCGCCCCTGAAGGGGCGCGGGGAACGGCGCGACCAGCCACAAACAGCCCGCGGATTCGACACCGGCCTCCCCGCGGAGCGCATCCGCATCCGTGTGACAGGGAGTGTCCTCCTCGTCGCACACCTCGCGTTCGTCGCCTGGCTCACGCTGCGCCCGCTGGATGTGCCCTGGGTGATGCCCCCCAACCTGCATCCGTTCGCCGGCATACGCGCCGACCTGGCCCTGGGCCGGCCGGCGGCGGCCCGCCGCATCGGCGAGGGCGTCGGCCTCCTCGCGCCGCTCGGCGTACTGCTCCCGATGGCACACGGCAGGCTGTGGGCCTTCCCGTTCGCCTCCTTCGTCCGTACGGTCGCCGCGGGCGCGCTGGTCTCCCTGGGCATCCTGCTGCTGCAGACCGGGGTGCCGGGCCGCGTCCCGGACGTGGACTCGGTACTCATGAACACCGTGGGCGTGGCCCTCGCCCACCTCGCGGTCGTCCCCGCGGCCCGCTCCTGGCTCCGCCGCAGGTCCGAGCGGGAGGAACGGGCGGCCGTCCGCCAGGAGGAAGCGGTTCAGGGTCGAACCCCGACGTTTCCCAGGGTCGGGATCGCACCGTAGAGCGACGCTTTGCCCCCTTCGTCTCCGTAGCGTTGAAGGCAGATGAGGAAGCCGCCAAGAGGCCCCTCACCCCGACGCTCACGAAGGAGCCGCACATGTCCGCCCTCGTCCGCCCCACCCACGGCCGCATGATCGGCGGCGTGTGCGCCGGTCTGGCGCGGCGCTTCGGCACCTCCGCGACCACCATGCGCGTGATCTTCCTGCTCTCCTGCCTGCTGCCGGGCCCGCAGTTCCTGCTCTACATAGCACTGTGGATCCTGCTGCCCTCGGAGGAGAAGGCGGCCCGCACCGCCTGGTGAGCCCCTTCTCGCAGGTACGCCGATGGGGCGCACCCCGTGGCCCGGGGGTGCGCCCCATCGGCGCGTTCAGAGGCGGGTCAGCCGATCGGCAGACCGTTCACGGGCAGGCCGTGCGTGGGCAGGCTCGACTGCACCGGCATACCGCCGAGCAGCCCGGCGACCGGCGCGGACGGGCCGTCGGCGAGCGCACGGGCGGACGGCTGCACGGAGGACAGACCGCGTTCGAGGGCGGGCTTGCCCTGGGCCACCGCCGCCTGGGCACCCGGCAGCGCCTGGGAGACGTTCTGCGCCGGGAGCGCGCTGGTGACGGAGCCCAGCGTGCCGGTGGCGTCCGGGACCGCCGGGGACGCGTTCGCGGCGCCCGCGCCCGTGGCGGCGAAGGCGGCACCGAGAGCGGCGACACCGAGGGTCTTGGCAGCAGACTGCTTCATGAAATGCGTCCTCGAAATGGGGTTGGGGGAATGTGAGCGGTGTCCACGACCGTAAACACGGGCACCCGCCCGCCGCAAACATCGAAATGCGAACGGGTTGTGAATACCCGTCCCCATTCCACACACCCCAATATCCCCAGTTACCCCTCCGAGGGCACAGAACCGCTGGTGGAAGCGGTCTGCTGGAACAGCCATTCGGACTTCAGCTCGGCATATCCGGGCTTGATCACGTCATTGATCATCGCCAGTCGTTCATCGAAAGGAATGAACGCTGATTTCATCGCATTGACGGAGAACCACTGCATGTCGTCGAGCGAATAACCGAAGGCGTCGACAAGGTGCTCGAATTCCCGGCTCATACTGGTGCCGGACATGAGTCGATTGTCCGTATTCACGGTCGCACGGAAGTGCAGTCGGCGCAGCAGCCCGATCGGGTGTTCGGCATACGACGCCGCCGCCCCGGTCTGGAGGTTGGAGCTGGGGCACAGTTCGAGCGGGATGCGCTTGTCCCGTACGTAGGAGGCGAGCCGCCCGAGCTTCACCGAGCCGTCGGCGTGCACCTGGATGTCGTCGATGATGCGCACCCCGTGCCCCAGCCGGTCGGCGCCGCACCACTGCAGGGCCTGCCAGATGGACGGCAGCCCGAAGGCCTCACCGGCGTGGATGGTGAAGTGGTTGTTCTCGCGCTTCAGATACTCGAAGGCGTCGAGGTGCCGGGTGGGCGGGTAACCGGCCTCGGCGCCGGCGATGTCGAAGCCCACCACCCCCAAGTCCCGGTACCGGTTGGCGAGTTCGGCGATCTCCAGGGCACGCGCGGCGTGCCGCATGGCGGTGAGCAGGGCGCCGACGCGGATCCGGTGACCGCTAGCACGCGCGAGCCGCTCCCCTTCCCGGAAGCCCTCGTTGACGGCCTCGACGACCTCCTCGAGGCTGAGCCCGCCCTCCAGATGCTGCTCGGGGGCGTACCGCACCTCGGCGTACACGACCCCGTCCTCGGCCAGATCCTCGGCGCACTCGCGCGCGACCCGCACCAGTGCGTCCCGGGTCTGCATCACGCCGACGGTGTGGGAGAAGGTCTCCAGGTACCGCTCCAGAGAACCGGAGTCGGCGGCCTCCCGGAACCAGACGCCGAGCTTGTCGGAGTCGGTCTCGGGGAGGCGGTCATAGCCCGCGTCGCGGGCGAGTTCGACGATCGTCCCCGGGCGGAGACCGCCGTCGAGGTGGTCGTGCAGCAGAACCTTCGGCGCCCGGCGGATCTGCTCCGGCGTCGGGGTGTTCGAGATGGTCTGGCTCGTCATTTCCGCACTCTACCTCCTACGCGCGTAGATCGCGCGTTGTACAACTCCGTCGATACGTAACGGTGACCGCAAGGACGGGGCACGTACACCCGCGCTTCTGACACTGTTCTGTCATGGCACACCAAGCGACGCCGGTTCGACGGGCCCGGCTGGGGAGGGCGCTCGGCCCGGAACCGACGGCGGTGAGCGGAGTGGTTCTGCTGCTCCCCGGCGGCGACGAGGAGTCGGCCCGCAGACCGTCCCCCATGCTGGCGACCGCCTCCGTACGCGCACTGGGCCGCCGCCTGACCCGCGCGGGACGGCAGGAGGGCCTGGCCACGCATGTCGTCCACTACCGCTACCGCGGCTGGAACGGCAGCGAGGCACATCTGGCACGGGACGCCTCCTGGGCCGCGGACGAAGCCGTACGGCGCTACGGGGACGTCCCCGTCTGCCTCGCCGGCCTCGGCATGGGCGGCCGCGCCGCACTGCGCGCGGGCGGGCACGAGGCCGTCAACTCCGTACTGGCGATGGCGCCTTGGCTGCCCGAGGAGGACGTCGCGGCTTCGCCTGAACCGGTGAAGCAGTTGGCGGGGCGGCGGGTGCTGATCGTGCACGGCACGAATGACGAGGTCTCCGACCCCGAGCTGTCTTTTCGGTTGGCGGCTCGGGCGAAGAAGGCGAACCGGGACGTGTGCCGGTTCGAAGTGCACTCCGACGGTCATGGGTTGCACCAGTACCGGAGCGAAGTGCAGGCGCTGGCCGAGGATTTCGTGATGGGGGCGTTGTTCGGACGGTCGTTTTCGCGGCCGGTGGAGGATGCGCTGGCGGCTCCGCCGCCGTTGGGGTTGCGGATGCCGTTGGCGGCGGGGTTCGGCAAGTCGTTGCGCCGGTGAGCGCTCGGGGGTTCGGGGTCCTTGCGGGGTGCGCGTTGTGTGTGGCTTGTCGCGCCCACGCGGCGGAGCCGCATATCGACACAGCCCCGCGCCCCTGAAGGGGCGCTCCCGCTCAGGTTGGTAGCAAGTTGCCCCGTCTTGACAGCAGGAACTTCTTGAAGGCTGCCACCGGGGGTGTGTCCGGGTGGCCGTCGAGCCAGGCGACTCCGATTTCGCGGGCCGCCTTGGGAGCTGTGACCGTCAGTTCCACAACTCCTGGGCGGGGGAAGGCTGGTGGAGGCAGGAGGGCCACCCCGAGGCCTGCTGCGACCAGGCCGCGCAGGGTCTCCGCCTCCTCGCCCTCGAAGGCGATGCGGGGCTTGAAGCCCGCTTCCTTGCAGAGGTCGTCCGTGATGCGGCGCATGCCGTAGCCCGGTTCGAGGGTCACGAAGGTCTCGTCGGCCGCTTCTGCCAGGCGGATGCGGCGGCGGGACGCGAGGGGGTGGTCGGCGGGGACGACCAGGCGGAGTTTCTGTTCGTCGAGGCGGCGGGCCACCAGGTCGGGGGCGTCGGGGACCGGGGAGGTCAGACAGAGGTCGAGTTCGCCCGCGCGCAGCTTCTCCAGCATCGCCTCGCCGTAGTTCTGGACGAGGCTGAAGCGGACGCGGGGATGGTCGACGCGGAAGGCCTGGATGAGACCCGGGACCGTCTCCGCGCCCATGGTGTGCAGGAAGCCGAAGGCGACCTTGCCGGTGGCCGGGTCGGCGTCGGCTCGGACCTCCTCGGCGGCGCGCTCGATCTCGGCGAGGGCGCGTTCGACGGAGCCGAGGAAGGTACGGCCGGCCGGGGTGAGGGAGACGGTGCGGCCGCGACGGGCGAACAGGTCGACGCCCAGGTCCTGTTCGAGGCGGACCATGGCCCGGGAGAGGGTGGACTGCGGGACCTGCATCTCCTGGGCGGCGCGCGTGACGTGCTCGGTGCGGGCGACGCCGGCGAAGTGGGCGAGGCGCGGGGCGAGCAGCGAGACGATGTCCTCGGTGTCTTTTGTGTCACTGGACGGTGACAGGCGAGCTTGTGACCTCTGCTGATGCACCATGGGAACGATTATGGCGATTCCATGCATTGGACGGATGAGCGGGGTCGTACGTAGCTTCGAGGCATGTCTCCCGCCAGTACCGGGGCGTCCACCGTCGTGGGCGCCGAATCCGTTGTCCCCGTCGTCCCTGTCGCCCCTGTCGTCGATTCCCGTATGACGCCGGGTGGGCCCGGCTACCGCCGTATGAGCTTCGCGCTCTTCCTCGCCGGGGTCGCGACCTTCGCGCTGCTGTACTCCACTCAGGCCCTGCTGCCGCTGATCTCGGGCGAGTTCGGGGTGGCGGCGAGTGAGGCGAGCTGGACGGTGGCGGCGGCGACCGGTGGTCTGGCGGTGTTCGTCCTTCCGATGAGTGCGCTGTCGGAGCGGTTCGGGCGTCGTACGGTGATGACGGGCTCGCTGGCGGTCGCGGTGACGGTGGGGCTCCTGGTCCCGTTCGCCCCCTCGCTGACCGCGCTGGTCGTGCTGCGGGCTGTGCAGGGGGCTGCGCTGGCCGGGCTTCCGGCGTCGGCGACCGCGTATCTCGCGGAGGAGGTCCGCCCGAAGGCGCTGGTCACGGCGATCGGGCTGTTCGTCGCGGGCAACAGTGTCGGCGGGATGAGCGGCCGGGTCATCACCGGATGGGTCGCGCAGGAGTGGGGCTGGCGGGCCGCGGTCGGTGTGATCGGGGCGATCGCGGTGGTGTGTGCGGTGGCGTTCCGGTTGCTGCTGCCCGCTCCGCGCCATTTCAGGGCGGGCTCGCTGCGGCCGCGGGTCCTGGCCCGTACGGTCCGCGAGCACTTGTCGAACCCGCTGCTGTGCCGGCTGTACGCGATCGGTGCGCTGTTCATGACGGTGTTCGGCGGGGTGTACACGGTGATCGGTTACCGCCTGACGGAGGCGCCGTTCTCGCTGCCGCAGGGCATCATCGGGTCGGTCTTCCTGGTGTACCTGGTGGGTACGGTGTCCGCCTCGACCGCGGGCCGGCTGGTGGGGCGGCTGGGCCGCCGTGGGGCGCTGTATCTGGCGGGCGGTACGACGGCGACGGGCCTGGCCCTGACCCTCGCGGGGTCGCTGGTGCCGGTGCTGCTGGGGCTGGTGCTGATCACCGCGGGGTTCTTCGCCGGGCATGCGGTGGCGTCGTCGGCGGTGAGCAAGACGGCGACGACGGGGCGTGCGCAGGCTTCCGCCCTGTACCAGTCCGCGTACTACATCGGCTCCAGCGCGGGCAGCACGATCGGGGCGATCGCCTTCCACGCCGGGGGCTGGGCCGGGACGGTCGGGGTCGGGCTGCTGGCGGTGCTGGGGGTGGTGACGATCACGGTGTTCGGGACGCGGGCGGCGCGGGTCGCTGCGCGGCGGGGCCCGGTGCCGGTGCACTGACCTTTCCTCGCCCCCGCCCCCCCTACCCGTCCCGCCCCGGGGGCCCGCCCCCGGACCCCCGCTCCTCAAACGCCGGAGGGGCTGATTTTCACGGGGGTCTGGGGGCGCAGCCCCCAGGGACGGGAAACTCCTGACCTGCACCTTCCTCCACTCCGGACGCCATTGTCAGTGCCCTGCGCTAGCTTCGAACGTGCTGGGCGCAAAGGCGCGACACAGAACGGCCACAGGGGTGGGTGGACGATGACGACAGACCTCGACGTCAGGCTCGAGAAACACCGCGTCGAGCTGACCGGTTACTGCTACCGCATGCTCGGCTCCTCCTTCGAGGCCGAGGACGCGGTGCAGGACACGATGGTGCGCGCCTGGCGCAGTTACGAGAAGTTCGAGGGCCGCTCCAGCCTCCGCTCCTGGCTCTACCGCATCGCGACGAACGTCTGCCTGGACATGCTGACCGCCGGCAACAAGCGCGCCCGCCCGATGGACCTGAGCGAGTCGACACCCCTCGCCCAGGCCGCCCTCTCCCCCCGCCCCGACAACACCTGGCTCGAGCCGATGCCGGACGCCCGCGTGCTGCCGACGGTCGAGGACCCGGCGGAAGCCGCCGTCGCCAAGGAGTCCGTGCGGCTCGCCTTCATGGCGGCCCTGCAGCAACTGCCGCCCAAGCAGCGGGCGGTGCTGATCCTCCGCGAGGTCCTGGCCTGGAAGGCGAGCGAGGTCGCCGAGCTGCTCGGCACCTCGGTCGCGTCCGTCAACAGCGCCCTGCAGCGGGCGCGGGCGACGCTCGCCGAGCGCGAGCAGAGCGACAAGGCAGCAGCCGCGGCCGTCTCCGACCCCCTTGACGAGGAGCAGCGCAAGCTCCTGGACCGCTATGTGGCGGCCTTCGAGGGCTACGACATGACCGCGCTGACGGCGTTGCTGCACGAGGACGCCGTGATGACGATGCCGCCGTTCGACCTGTGGCTGACGGGCCACGACGACATCACGGGCTTCATGACCACCCTGGGCTCCGCCTGCGAGGGCTCCCGGCTGCTTCCGGTCCAGGTCAACGGCCTGCCGGGGTTCGCCCAGTACAAGCCGGACCCGGAGAAGGGCGGCTTCACCCCGTGGGCGGTGCAGGTGCTGGAGATATCAGACGGCGGGCTCTCCGGGTTCCACTTCTTCCTCGACACCGAGCGCTGGTTCCCGCTGTTCGGCCTGCCCCTCCACCTCGAAGCGGAGCCCGACCAGGTCGAGGAGGGCGTGTAGGGAGGGGGCGGGATCGCGCAGCCGTATCCGGCCCCCGGCCCGCCGGGCGGCCAGCTCCAGCCGCGCCAGCAGATCCACGGCACCCAGCCCCGGCGGCCCGATCGCGGCGACGTCGACCACCACGGCCCCGGCACCGGAGGCCTCCAGCAGCGCCCGCACGTCGTCGCACAGCCCGCTCACCTCGTCACGGGTGACGGGGCCGGACAGCACGAGTACGGCTGGTGTCATGGAATCCACGAGCGGTAGACCGGACGGGCGGGCGGAACTCATCGCGGCGCACCCGCCTGCCCGGCGAGTCCGCCGACCGGGATCACATTGACCTGCCACCCTCCTGCCCCGGAGGGTTGGGTGTATGCCCCAACCATCAGCACCCTCCCGGATACCCGACGGCCCCCTCCCCGCCGAGGGGGCGCCGTGCAAGGAGTGCTGACGGGCTTCGCGGTCATCGCGGTCGTCATCGGGGTGGGCTACGTCATCGGACGGCAGGGGCATCTCGGCGAGCACGGCCGCGAGGTGCTGACCAAGCTGGCCTTCCACGTGGCGTCCCCGGCGCTCCTGTTCACCACGCTCGCCCGGGCCGACCTGTCGGTGATCTTCTCCAGCCGGCTGCTGGTGACGGCCATGAGCACGGCAGCGGCGGCGAGTGTCTTCGTCGCGGTCGGTGTCGTACGGGGCTGGAGTGTGGGCCGTACGACGATCGGCGCCCTGTGCTCCAGTTACGTCAACTCGGGCAACCTCGGCATCCCGATCGCGGTGTATGTGCTGGGCGACGCCTCGCTGGTGGCGCCGGTGCTGCTGTTCCAGATCATCGCGGTCACCCCGATCGCCCTGACGATCCTGGACCTGTCGGGGAAGGGCGAGAAGGGTCCGCTGTGGCTCCGGCTGCTCACGCCGCTGCGCAACCCGATCGCGGTCGGCTCACTGGCGGGCGTCGCGGTGGCCGCGACCGGCGTTCATGTCCCGGACCCGGTCATGGACCCGGTGACCCTGATCGGCAACATGTCGGTGCCCGCGGTCCTGCTGGCCTTCGGCATCTCCCTGTGCGGGAGCACGATGCCGGGGCGGGGCGCCGACAGGTTCCCCGTGTTCCTGTCGGTCGGGCTGAAGGCGGTGGGCCAGCCGGTGGCTGCGTGGGCACTGGCGGTCGGGGTGTTCGGGCTGCACGGCCACCAACTCCTGGACGTGGTGGTGACGTCGGCGCTTCCGGCCGCGCAGAACCTGTATACGTACGCGAGTCGCTATCGGGTGGCGGAGGGGTTGGCGCGGGACTCGATCCTGTTGTCGACGGTGCTGTCGGTGCCGGTGCTCGTGGCGGTGGCGGCGTTGCTGGGCTGAGGTGCGTCAGCCAACGGGGAACTCGCTGGTGTCGAGGCTCAGGTGGAAGGGCGCCGGCAGCTCGATCCGGTCACCGAACTCGGCTGCGCGGAGCGCGCGGTACACATCCCTTTGGGGTTCGCCGTACAGCGTGATCGCGGGACCGTCCGGCGCCACGGGGTCGACAAGCAGGTACAGCGGGACTCCGGCCTCGGCATAGCCGGCGGCCTTCGTCGTCCGGTCGTTGTGCGCGGTGGCCTTCGAGGTGACTTCCACGACGAGTCCGGCTGCTGCGATGTGAACCAAGTGATCATCACCTGTGCGCAGCTCCTCCTGGGGCACCACAGCGAGGTCGGGGACGTAGATCTCGCGTCGCGGCGGCACAGCGGTTGCCAGCCTTTGGTAGACGCCCCATTCCTGCGGGATCACGTCGTAGAAGCGCCGCTGCAGACACTCGGCAATGACGTGGTGAGCACACGCCGAATAGGGCGTGACAGTGATCAGCCCCTTGATGATCTCCACCTTGCAGCCCTTGGGAACGTCCGTCTGTCGCCACACCCAGACGAGCTCGTCCCACTCGCTGCCCGTCATGATGTAGTCGCCGTCGATCGCATCCATCGGCTCATCCAACACGCCGAACGGGACCGGCAAAGGTCCACCGATCCCGTTCACCCAAACGAGCCGTGACATCAGCGGCCTCCGGCCGCGGGCCCAGGTCAGGCGATACGTTCCAGCACCACCGGCGACGCCGAGAACGCCGTGCCCGCCGCCCCGATGTCGTAGGAACCCTCCACCGCCTGCAGCGCGTACTCGAAGCGCTCGGGGGTGTCGGTGTGCAGGGTCAGCAGGGGCTGGCCCTCCGTCACCGTGTCGCCGGGCTTGGCGTGCATCTCGACGCCCGCGCCCGCCTGCACCGGGTCCTCCTTGCGGGCGCGGCCCGCGCCGAGGCGCCAGGCGGCGACGCCGATGTCGTACGCGTCGAGGCGGGTCAGGACGCCCGAGGACGGGGCCTTGATCACGTGCTGTTCCTTCGACGTGGGCAGGGCCGCGTCCGGGTCGCCGCCCTGGGCCGCGATCATGCGGCGCCACACGTCCATCGCGGAGCCGTCCGCCAGGGCCTTCGCCGGGTCGGCGTCGTGCACGCCGGCCGCGTCGAGCATCTCGCGGGCCAAGGCGATCGTCAGTTCCACCACGTCCGCCGGGCCGCCGCCCGCCAGGACCTCGACCGACTCGCGGACCTCCAGCGCGTTGCCGGCGGTGAGGCCGAGCGGGGTCGACATGTCCGTCAGCAGGGCGACCGTCTTCACGCCGTGGTCCGTGCCCAGGCCCACCATCGTGGACGCCAGCTCCCGCGCGTCCTCGATGGTCTTCATGAAGGCGCCCGTGCCCACCTTCACGTCCAGGACCAGGGAGCCGGTGCCCTCGGCGATCTTCTTGGACATGATCGAGGAGGCGATCAGCGGAATCGCCTCGACGGTGCCCGTGACGTCGCGGAGCGCGTACAGCTTCTTGTCCGCGGGGGCCAGGCCGTCGCCCGCCGCGCAGATCACCGCGCCGGTCGTGTCGAGGACGTTCAGCATCTCCTCGTTCGACAGCAGCGCGCGCCAGCCGGGGATCGACTCCAGCTTGTCCAGGGTGCCGCCGGTGTGGCCGAGGCCGCGGCCCGACAGCTGCGGAACGGCCGCTCCGCAGGCCGCGACCAGGGGCGCCAGCGGGAGGGTGATCTTGTCGCCGACGCCGCCCGTCGAGTGCTTGTCTGCCGTCGGGCGGGAGAGGGAGGAGAAGTCCATGCGCTCGCCGCTCGCGATCATCGCCGCCGTCCAGCGGGCGATCTCACGGCGGTTCATGCCGTTGAGGAGGATGGCCATGGCGAGCGCGGACATCTGCTCGTCGGCGACCTCCCCGCGGGTGTACGCGTCGATGACCCAGTCGATCTGCTCGTCGCTGAGTTCACCGCGGTCCCGCTTGGTGCGGATGACGGAGATGGCGTCCATGGCCATGGGGTGCGTTCCTTCCGAGGTTCATGGAAGTGTGCGGCCCCTCCGCTCGAAGGGTTCAAGCCGGAGGGGCCGCACGGGAGTCACTTGTCGAGATGGCCCGGCCCGAAGGCCTGCGGCAGCATCTCCGAGAGGGGGAGGATTCCCGCCGGGGTCTCCACCAGGAGGTCCGGGCCCCCGAACTCGTACAACAGCTGACGGCAGCGGCCGCACGGGACGAGGATCTCGCCCCGGCCGTCCACGCAGGTGAAGTGCGTCAGCCGGCCGCCGCCCGTGCGCTGCAGCTCCGAGACCAGCCCGCACTCGGCGCACAGGCCGAGGCCGTAGGAGGCGTTCTCGACGTTGCAGCCGGAGACCGTGCGGCCGTCGTCGACCAGGGCGGCCACTCCGACCGGGAAGCCCGAGTAGGGGGCGTACGCGTGGGACATGGCCTCGCGGGCCAGGTCCCGCAGCGCCTCCCAGTCGACGGCGGCCGGCGGGGTCACTTGCCCTGGCCCTTCCGGTAACGCATACCGTCCGCCTTGGGCATCCTGAGGCGCTGCGCGGACAGCGACAGCACCAGCAGGGTGACGACGTACGGGGTGGCGCCCACGAAGTCGCTCGGGACCTCGTCGGTGACCAGGTACCAGACCAGGACACCCGCGCCCACCAGGAGGCTGATGCCGCCCTGCCAGAGCGCCTTCTTGTACAGCTTCCAGCCCGCCATCGCCGCGAGCAGCACCACCAGCAGGAGCAGCAGCGCGTGGACGGTCGCACCGCCGTTGCGCAGCTGCAGCGCGTCGGAGTAGCCGAACAGACCCGCGCCCATGGCGAGGCCGCCGACTCGCCAGTTGCCGAAGATCATGGCCGCGAGACCGATGAAGCCGCGCCCGCCGGTCTGGGCCTCCAGGTAGGTGTGCGAGGTGACCAGCGCGAGGAAGGCGCCGCCGAGGCCGGCGAGGCCGCCGGAGACGGCGACAGCCGCGTACTTGTACTTGTAGACGTTGACGCCGAGGGACTCCGCGGCGATCGGGTTCTCACCGCAGGAGCGCAGCCGCAGACCGAACGGGGTGCGCCACAGCAGCCACCAGCTGCCGACGAACAGCACGAGGGCGAAGAGCGTCACCACGGACAGGTCGGTGACCAGGCCGCCGAGGATGCCGGCGATGTCGGAGATCAGGAACCAGTGGTGGTTCTCGAGGGACTTCAGACCGTCCGACAGGCCCGGCACGTCGATGTTGGGCAGCGAGTCCACCGGAGGGGACTGCTTGGGGTTGCCGCCCGCGTCGGCCGCCTTGCCGTCCGCGAAGAAGATCTTGGCGAGGTACTGGGTGGTGCCCAGTGCGAGGAGGTTGACCGCGACACCGGAGACGATGTGGTCGACGCCGAAGGTGATGGTCGCGACGGCGTGCACCAGGCCGCCGAGGACACCGAAGCCGATGCCGCACAGCAGGCCGAGCCACGGGTTGGACTGCCAGCCGATCCAGCCGGCGCCGAAGGTGCCGAGGATCATCATGCCCTCGAGGCCGATGTTGACCACACCGGACCGCTCGGACCACAGACCCGCGAGACCCGCGAGGCCGATGGGCACGGCGAGGCTGAGCGCGGCGGAGACCTGGCCCTCGGAGGTGAGCTGGTCCGAGCCGGAGATGACGCGGACCGCGGCGACGAGCAGCAGGGCACCGGCGACGATCATCAGGATCTGGCCGAGCGAGCGGCCCGAGCGGCCGCGTTCGCTGTCCGCCTTGGGAGCCGCGGGGGGCGGCGTGTCGGTCATCGTGGCAGTCATCACGCCACCTCCTGCTTCTTCGTCGTGGCGGCGGCCTGGGCGGCGAGCTCGGCGCCCACCCGCTGCTGCTGGCGCCTCAGGCCGTAGCGGCGTACGAGCTCGTAGGCGATGACGACGCACAGGACGATGACGCCCTGGATGACGCCGAGGATCTCTTTGTCGTAGCCCTCGAACTCGAGGTGGTTGGTGGTGCGCTCCAGGAAGCCCCACAGGAGCGCGCCGAGCGCGATGCCGACCGGGTTGTTGCGGCCGAGCAGGGCGATGGCGATGCCGGTGAAGCCGATGCCCGTCGGGAAGTCGTTGCTGAACTGGTGGCTGTCGTTGAGCAGGGTCGGCATGCCGATCAGACCGGCCACCGCACCCGAGATCACCATGCTGGTGGCGATCATCTTCTTGACGGAGACACCGCTCGCGGCGGCCGCGCTCTCGGACTGGCCGACGGTGCGCAGGTCGAAGCCGAAGCGGGTGCGGCCGAGCACGAACCAGTACGCGATGCCGACGACCACGGCGATCACGATGAAGCCCCACAGCTCGCCCGCCGCGCCGGTGTCGATCTGGAAGAAGTACGAGGACTGCGGCAGCGGCTTGGTGGAGATCACCGTGCCGCCGCTCTGGAGCTCGGCGAGCTTCCCCGGCTGCAGCAGATAGGCGATGATCGCGGTGGCGATCGAGTTCAGCATGATCGTCGAGATGACCTCGCTGACACCGCGGGTCACCTTGAGGACGCCCGCGATGGCCGCCCACAGGGCACCGGTCGCCATGGCGCACAGGATGATCAGCGGGATGGAGATCCAGCCGGGCGTGGTCAGCGCGCCGCCGAGGACCGCGGCGAAGAACGCGGCGATCCGGTACTGGCCGTCGACGCCGATGTTGAACAGGTTCATCCGGAAGCCGATGGCCACCGAGACACCCGCCAGGTAGTACGTCGTCGCCTTGTTGAGGATGTAGACCTGGCTGTCGCTGGCGGTGCCGTAGGTCAGCATGTCGCTGAAGGCGGCGCCCGGGTTCTTGCCGGTGGCGAGGATCACCAGGGTGGTGACGACGATCGCGGCGACGATCGCCAGCAGCGGGGCCGCGATCGCGAGGATCAGCCGCTCCTTGTCGATGCGTTGGGTCAGCTTGTTCATCGGGCGTCGTCCTCGTCGTCCTCGGCGGAGATCGCTGCGGAGTCCCCTGCGGAGTCGTCT
>Ga0105246_10000685_pt1 | contig 19031 bp, 17 predicted proteins | sample KBSM64metaG_FD_99694 | JGI IMG/M metagenome (GOLD analysis project Ga0105246, IMG submission 99694) | Miscanthus rhizosphere microbial communities from Kellogg Biological Station, Michigan, USA - KBS M6-4 metaG | ecosystem: Host-associated > Plants > Roots > Rhizosphere > Soil | place... | reverse complement strand
TCCGCACTACCCCATACGTATTTCAAGCCAACTAAGTCTTTTGCTTTTTCAACTACTCCAACATTTCCCCCACCATTATTTTTTGGTGCCGGAACTGTATTTTCTTGTTTCTTTTCTTGCTTAGGTTGCTCTTGTTTAGGTTGCTCTTGTTTAGCTGGTGCTTCCTGTTGTGGTGCAGCTTGTTGTGCCGGTGCTGGTTGCTGAGCTTGCTCTGCTTGTTTCTTCGCAGCGGCTTCTTGTGCTGCTTTTTCTTGTGCTTCTTTTTCTTGTGCTTCTTTTTCTGCTAATTGTTGTAAGTATAACGCTTGTTTTTCAAGCTCTTTTAATTGACCTTCTGTGCTTGTCATGCTGTTTACAACTGTATCCATTTTACCGCTTAAATCGTTCACTGCTTCTTGTTTTTTCGCTTTTTCAGCATCAAGTTCTTTCTTTGCAGTTTCGATTTTCACTTGCGCTTCTTTTAATTCTTTTTGTTTTTCTTTTACCGTTTCAACATCTTTTTTCACAGTTGCTTGATCTTGTTGTTGTGTTGTCATGATATCTTCATCAGATTCAAGAATTTTCGAAACAGAAGTTAAACGATCTACTAAATCTGCAATGTTTTTAGAGTTTACAACAACTTCTGTTACAACGTTTGTATTTGGTTGTTCTTGAAGCGCTACTAAACGCTTTCTTAATAACTCTTCACGTTTTGCAATTTTCGTTTGTAAATCTGCAATGTTTTGATTTTTCTTCTCGATTAATGCTTGTGTTTCTTCAACTTTTTTCGTTGTTTCATCAAGTTTTGCTGCATTTTCTTGAACAGACGTATCTAAATCTTGAACCGTTTTATTTAAGTCGTTCATTTGTTTTTGAAGCTCGTCACGTTCTTGTTGTTGTTTATGTAAAGTGTCATTTTGTGTGTTAATTTGTGTTTTTACGTCCTCAATCTTTTCCGCAAATACATTTGGTGTTACTACTGAAAACATCATAAATCCTGCAGCTAATGCGCAAGATGCCATTTTTAGCTTTTTCATTTTGTTTTTACACCGCTTTCTTTTTTTCTTTTCCGTATGTAATAATCTATTAAAATTTATACCATATTTCGGGAGATATTTTATCATTGTTACGATTTTGTAAAATAAATGTAATATTATACTTGTAATTTCCTGACATTTTTCTTCTAATCCTGTATTTTCTTGTAGAATCTTAAGAAAATCGCGCTGTTTTTTTGTACAATTGTCATACATTCGTTATAAAAAAAACACAAGGAACACTCCTTGTGCTTTTTTCTCCCTATTCATCGAACAATCTATTATTTCACCCATTTTTCAGCCCAATTTTGGACTTCATTCATAACACTTTCTAATGCTTTTCCTTTGTCTGTTAATCCGTATTCGATTCTAACAGGTACTTCTGGGTACACATTACGAACGACTACACCTTCGCTCTCTAATTCTTTTAAACGCTCTGACAACATACGATCACTCATATTTGGGATAATATCCGCAATTTCTCTAAATCGCTTCGGCTCTTCTAACAAAGATTTAATAATTAAACCCGTCCACTTTTTACTAAGAAGTGTAAAAGCCGACTCAAACTTTGGACATAAACAAGAATTATGCTCCATATGTTTCACCTCTCCTTTATTATAAAATAGTTTCTTATAAAAAGTAAGTAATAAAACTTTCCTTATTTTTTATAAATGCATTTTGATTTTCCAACATATAAATTGCGACTATGAAGAACACAAAGAGACTCCCACTCATTTTCTCCTTCTGTTTTCACATGGAATAGGGCTAAAAAAGGCACTGTCCCTAAAAGCCCGATTGGCGAGGGCTAATAATCAGTGGGGGATGGAGCCCCCCACTGATTAAAGTTTCACTTTATGTCGGTCTTTCAATCCGTATTTATATAAATTAAATTTTATCACTTCAAAATATTAACTTGTCAAATAGGCATACGTATATCCGTAAAAAACTCTCTACAAAAAGAGAGCTTTTACATTTTTATTATTTTGTATACCACCCTAGACCTAGTGATCCCTCTCCTAAGTGCGTTCCAATTACAGCGCCAAAATAACTGATGCGGATTGTAACATGAGGGTACTTTTCCTCCAATTCTTGCTGCCACTCTTTCGCTTCTTCTTCACGATTTGCATGAATGATAACAGCCTCCATCGGCATACCTTTACTCGCATGTTCATCGAAAATTTCAACGATACGCTTTAGTGCCTTTTTGCGTGTGCGAATTTTTTCAAACGGGATAATAACTTTATCTCTAAAATATAAAACTGGCTTTACTTGCAATAAGCTACCGATAAATGCTTGCGCGCTATTTAAACGGCCACCGCGTTGCAAATGATGGAGATCATCAACAACAAAATAAGCATCTATCGTTTGCTTCATTTCATCAAACCTAGCTAAAATCTCTTCTGGTGCCTTTCCTTCGCTTACCATTCTCGCACCTTCACGCACATAAAACCCTTGTACCTCACAGCTAATTTCAGAATCATACGTATATACGTTTATCCCTTCGACCATTTGCCCAGCTGTCATTGCTGTTTGATATGTACCGCTAATTCCGCTTGAAAGATGGATACAAATCACCGCATCGTATTCTTTTGCTAGTTCCTCAAATAGCTCCACAAATTTTCCAATTGCTGGTTGAGAAGTTTTTGGAAGTTCTTCATGTTCACGTACTTTTACATAAAAATCATCCGCTGTAATTTCTGCTTCTTCTTGATAAGAATTCGTTCCAAAAATCACATTTAATGGAATCATATGTATATTGAGTTCTTCACGAATATGCTTCGGTATATATGCTGTACTATCAGTAACAATAGCTGTTCTCATTTTCGTACCTGCCTTATAAAAAAGTTTTTATTTCCTAATTTTACACGAAAATAGGAAAAGGTGCATTAATGTATGAAAAATGCCGGGATAAGATTATAATAAACACTTGGACAATTTACAACAAAAATATTAAATTTATAATAGAACTTGCTATTTTCCTACAAAAAATGTTTGAATCTGAAAACTCCCCCTTTTACAATAAAAGTACTAGTAATCTTGAAAGGTAGGGGCGTATATCATTGTTATTACAATATTTAACAATCAAAGGCTACGGTGAGCACGAAATTGTCATTCAAAAGTCACGGTTTATTTGCTATATAAGTCGAGCGAAAACAGAAGAAGAAGCACAAGAATTTATTCAAAAGATAAAAAAGCAGCATTGGAACGCAACACACAACTGCTCAGCCTATTTAATTGGGGAGCAAGATCAAATTCAAAAGGCAAATGATGACGGTGAACCAAGCGGTACAGCTGGTGTACCTATGCTAGAAGTATTAAAAAAACGTGGATTGAAAGATACCGTTGTTGTTGTCACACGATATTTTGGCGGCATTAAACTTGGTGCCGGTGGTTTAATTCGTGCATATGGAAAATGTACAAGTGAAGGAATTAACTATGTAGGTGTTGTCGAACGAAAATTAATGCGAGTTATGAAGACAGAAATTGACTATACACTACTTGGAAAAATTGAAAATGAATTACGCCACTCAAAATATGCTATTAAAGAGATTCATTATCTAGAAAATGTGACATTTGACACTTATGTAGAAGAAGATCAAAAACAAACTTTCACAGAGTGGATGATTGAACTAACAAATGGGAAATGTACAATACAAGAAGATGACATGCTGTATTTAGAACAAGACATTGTGCAACAATAACATATATATATTAAAAGGAGTTTATGTATGGAAGAGCGTTATCATCATCTCCAGAAAAGAAGAGTGAAAAAAAAGCGCAGACGTAGATTGTTTATCTACCTCATTTTTATGTCCTTAATTGGTAGTGTAGGGCTTTACATGTTTAACTCTTACTCTTCACTCATGGAGATGTATAGTGGCTTTACTCGTGATAAATCAAAATTACGTGCGGAAGATGTAGAAATTACAAAAGAACCTTTCAGCGTCCTTATTATGGGAATTGAAGATTATGCAACGGATGGACAAAATGGACGAACAGATTCTCTTATGTTCGCAACAATTAACCCAAAAACAAAAAATGTTTCACTCATGAGTATCCCGCGTGACTCACGTGTTACGATTGCTGGAAAAAATAAAAAAGATAAAATTAACGCGGCGCATGCTTACGGCGGAGAAAAAATGGCATTAGAAACAGTCGAGAATTTTTTAGGGGTGCCTGTTGACCACTACGTAAAAATTGATTTCAAAGGCTTTAAAGGAATTGTCGATGCCGTTGGTGGCATTACAGTCGATGTTCCATTTAATTTCGAGGAACGATCTGATATAGATTACTACAAGCTGATTCAATTTAAACAAGGACAGCAAGAATTAAATGGCGAAGAAGCACTCGCTTATGTCCGTATGCGAAAGCAAGATCCAAATGGAGATTATGGCCGAGCTGCAAGACAACGACAAGTACTTGCCGCGGTTGTCCATAAACTAAATTCCGCTTCTACAGTCTTTAAAATTAAAGATTTAGCGGAGGTTGTTGGAAAATATGTAAAAACTGATATACCTGTATCTGATGGACTTGCCTTATACAATAAATTATCTGGATTCGATCCTTCTAACATACAAACGATTAAATTAGAAGGTGAAGATAAAAAACTAAATGATATCTATTACTTTATTCCAAATGAAATGAGCGTTCAAAATGTTCGTAATGAAATTTTGAAAAACTTAGGACAAGATAAAACAGACACGCATTCTACAACCAATACAAGTTCTAATTCTGATACGAATTCAACAAATTCATCTACTAAGAAAAAAGAACAGGAACCTCCGTCTACGAACGCTAACGCGGAATGGTTAATGCGAAATCATCAGTAGAGATTACTACTTAAAAGAAAAGAGCCGCTTCTTCTATCAACAGATATGAGGAGCGGCTCTTTTTTCTACTTATTTTTTATTAAAATATTGTAAAATTGCTCCTACAATACGCTCTGAAGCAAGGCCATCACCATAAGGGTTTGATGCTTGCGCCATTTTGTCATGTGCTTCTTTATTAGATAATAATTCGTCTGCAAGTGTAAAGATTGTTTCTTCGTCTGTACCTGCTAATTTTAATGTACCTGCTTCAATACCTTCCGGACGTTCTGTCGTATCACGTAGAACAAGAACCGGTACGCCAAGAGAAGGTGCTTCCTCCTGCACACCACCAGAATCTGTTAACATTAAGTATGAACGTGCTGCAACATTATGGAAATCAATTACATCTAGTGGCTCAATTAAGTGAATACGATTATGATCTCCTAAAATATCGTTAGCTGTTTCACGAACAACAGGATTCATATGAACTGGATACACAACTTGTACATCTTCGTACTTTTCAACAAGGCGTTTAATTGCACGGAACATGTTGCGCATTGGTTCACCTAAATTTTCACGACGATGTGCTGTCATAAGTACAAGTCGGTCATTTCCAAGCTTCTCTAGTACTGGATGACTATATTCTTCTTTTACTGTTGTTTTTAGTGCATCAATCGCTGTATTTCCTGTTACGAAAATACGTGCTTCATTTTTATTTTCTTGTTGCAAATTCGTTGCTGATTTTGCAGTAGGAGAGAAATGAAGATCTGCCATTACACCTGTTAATTGACGGTTCATTTCTTCCGGGTATGGAGAATATTTATCCCATGTACGAAGTCCAGCTTCAACATGGCCAATCGGAATTTGATTATAGAAAGCAGCAAGGCTCGCAATAAAAGTAGTTGTTGTATCACCATGTACAAGAACGATATGCGGCTTTGCTTCCTTCATTACTTTATCTAAGCCCTCTAAACCACGTGTTGTAATATCAATTAATGTTTGACGATCTTTCATGATATTCAAATCAAAATCCGGCGTAATACCAAAGATATTCAATACTTGATCTAACATTTGGCGATGCTGTGCTGTCACTGCTACAATTGATTCAATTTGCTCAGGATGTTTTTGCAACTCTAACACAAGAGGTGCCATTTTAATCGCTTCTGGACGTGTTCCAAAAATCGTCATTACTTTTAAACGTTCAGTCATTTCAATGCCTCTTTTCTTTCACTAGTTACGATATATGAAAAACTAACATAAAACCTCCCCTTTTGAGTGGGAAGAGCGTCTGGCTATGCATAGTAGCGGTCAGACCCTCTTTTAGCCCCATGCCATATGAAAACAAACGGAGAAAACGAGTGAAAATCTCCTTTTGTTTTCATAGCCGCAACTTATATGCCAGCTAATCAACATAGATTTATATAAATACAAATTGAAAAACTAACATAAAATCTTCTCTTTTAGGTAGAAGAGAACGTCCGGCTATGCATAGTAGCGGTCAGACCCTTTAGCCCCCATGCCATGTGAAAACAAACGGAGAAAACGAGTGGAGATCGCCTTTTGTTTTCATAACCGCAACTTATATGCCAGCTAATCAACATGGATTTATATAGTATTGTTACACTCACCATTATATATTGAGAAGACAAAAGGACAAAAAAAAGCGTTTTTAATAGACGGTAGAAACTTTCCTATTACGAATGCTCTTTCTGCCAACGGAATAGTAATTCATTCTATGTTTCTCAACATCTTTCCCAGTATAACAATTTCTCCCATCAAATAAAATAGGTTCACCCATAAGTTGCACATACCTTTCTAATGGATACGTTCGTATGCATTCCCAATCGGTTACAATAAACGCTACGTCCACTTTCTCACATATATTAGAAATTTCATTTATGAAGCTAATTTTCGTAGCCAAAAAAGCATTTGAAGCATATTTAATCATCTCCGCACTGCGGATATCTGCAACAAACGTTTCAATTAACAGCTTACTGTATAGCCTCTCTACCTTCTGCGTGATTTCTTCTGTCTCCGCTCCTATGACGATGCGATCACCATGAAAAAAGTCATGTATACCAGAACCTTCTTGTAAAAATTCCCGATTTGATATCATATGATACATATGCCGCCCTTGTAGCTTCTCCTGAATCCATTCTTTCATTTGATTGTTCGTACCTACAGGAACCGTACTTTTTGTAACCACAATTATATCTGAATTGGCACACATACCAATTTCATAACAACTATTACGAATATATGTTAAATCTGCCGTTCCATCCGGTAAAGATGGTGTTCCTACTGCTACAAATATGAAATCTGAATGTTTAAATGCCTCTGTTTGACTTGATGTAAATGCTAATCATTTTTCTTGGACTGCTGCATCTACTAATTGCCTCAGACCAGGTTCATAAATTAGCATTTCCCCTTGCTTCATTCTCGCTATTTTCCCTTGATTTATATCAAAACAAGTAACCAAATGACCTAATATGGTTAATCCTACATATCCAGTACCTATCACCGTAATTTTCATTAGATGTTCCGCACAGAATACCTAAGATTATAGTTTAGATATTCTAGGCTTCCCCCTTTCATACTAAAACTGAATATGTGTCGATGTCTTTAAGGCACTCTTTTTCCCATACTAAGACATGAAGTTATTGCTTTTAAGTATATAAAAATGAGATAGCATGCAAGCCCTCACTCCCTATTATATGAGACGCCTGCTCTTTCTTTTTTTAAGATTTTGTAAAATAACATCGTTTATTTGGATGTATTTCTTTACAAACTGTTCTATTATCGGCACATTTGAAGTTTCCATATTTTAACGCGGAACGTACGTATTTTAACGTGCAACACTTATAGTAAAGAGAATCGGTCACATCCTACCATCCCTACTAGGGACAGACTTATATGTAAATGTCATAAATCTGTACCACAATTTAAAAACTATGCAATACAAGTTAATGATAAGATATATTATAACCTTCTTGTGCGACATCGTATTTATTATAAACTTGTCATATATTTTATCTATTTCCAATTACAGTGAATAGAAAAAAAGATTGAATTCTAATCTTTTTGTGATACCATATGTTATGAGCCTGCAAACAATCATCATAATTTTCAGATAACTTGTTCAAAAATTACGTTAAAATATAAAAGGTGGGGTATTAATGGACTCACAAGTGATTTATGCTGTTTTGGCATCTTTCATTACCGTATTAGTTGTTACTCCTTTCGTTATCAAATTAGCATTTAAGATCGGAGCAACTGATAAGCCAAACGCACGTAAAGTACACCAAAAAATTATGCCTCGTCTAGGTGGACTGGCAATTTTCATTGGTGTAGCCGTTGGGTTCTTTGTTAGTGGATTATATGAACAAAGAATGATGTCGATTACTATAGGTGCTGTTATCATTATCATCATCGGTATTTTAGATGATATGTACGAATTATCAGCGAAGGTAAAATTCGGTGGACAACTATTAGTTGCCGTACTTATTGTAAAAAGTGGATTATTAGTACAGGTGCTATATATTCCAATCTTAGGAGATACTGAACTTGGTATCCTTGCATATCCAATTACAGTATTTTGGATTGTAGGTATTACAAATGCCATTAACTTAATTGATGGATTAGATGGATTATCCGCTGGGATTTCATCTATCGTCCTTGCAACATTAGCATATATGGCCTTTACTAGCCCTATGGGTACTGGTGCTGTTATTATTCTGCCACTAGCACTCATTGCACTTGCAAGTACACTTGGATTTTTATTCTATAACTTCCATCCAGCAAAAATTTTCATGGGAGACACAGGTGCATTATTTTTAGGATATTGTATTTCTGTTATATCGTTACTGGGATTATACAAAAGTGTAACGTTATTCAGTTTCCTTGTTCCTATTATCATTTTAGGTGTACCTATCTTCGATACAACATTTGCGATTATCAGACGAATTGTGAATAAAAAACCAATTTCTGCACCAGATAAATCGCATTTACATCATCGTCTATTGGCAATGGGCTTTTCTCATCGTACGACGGTACTTATCATTTACGCATTTGGTATTTTCTTTAGCGTAAATGCAATTATTTTCACTAGCGCAACATTGTGGTTATCCATTATCCTTCTGTTCGCTTTAATCTTCTTTACTGAAATCGTAGCAGAAGTAATTGGTCTTGTGCACGAACGTTACAAACCAATTATTTCCTTCTATAAAAAAGTAAAAAAACGCGAATAATAACTGTAGTATAGCCTTTATTAGTGTAAAATATTCAAATAGCACTCTTTCTTCTTAAGAAAGGGTGCTATTTTTTATTTCCAAAATATAGTTTGTTTGAGAGTTCTTCTATTGGAGAAAGATATATATGTAAAGAGGATAATGAGACTACAATCTTAACTCCTTCTCCATGACTGTTAGACTGAGGGTGAGTATTTTGATGAAGCAAATGTTTCAATGTATTATTATATTTTTAAGTATTACTACATGTCCGGTATCTTATACTGAAGCAGCCGCTAACTCCCCACTTACACATCAATCTACGATTCAGAACGCGGCTCTTCCGCCCAAAATTGCATACTTAACATTTGATGATGGGCCAAACAAATACACATCACAAATTTTAAACATCTTAAAGCAAAAGCAGGGAAAGGCAACCTTCTTTGTAATTGGTGGCAAGGCTTCACATTATCCACAAACAATGAAACGTTTCATACAAGAAGGTCATTATATCGGTCTTCATAGCATGTCTCATGACGTAAAGCGTTTATATACTGGTGATCCATCCGTTTTAATTACCGAAATGGAGCAGGCCCGCTCTATTGTTCGCCATATAGCAAATTTTGATACACACCTTGTTCGCGTTCCATATGGTAGTATGCCTTATTTAAAAAAGAATTATCGTGATGCACTTGTTTCCGCTCAGTACAAAATGTGGGATTGGACAATCGATACATATGACTGGAAAAGTTATCATAATCCTTCTGCTATATTAGAGCGTGTTATGAACCAAAGCGACGAACAAGTTGAAGTTATTTTAATGCATGATTCTAGCGTTACAGTGAAAATTCTTCCAAAGGTAATTGACTACCTTAAGGCGAAAGGATACACACTTCTTCCCTATAATCCTTCCTCTCATTCAGAAGTGAATTTCTGGAAGGACGCAAGATTGTAACAGCTTTAGTATAGACTAGAGCTGTTTATTCTTTTTCTCTTCCCACACTTCCCATTTTTGTGTAAAATTTTAAATAGTGACAAAGTTTCGAGGTGAAGAAAAATGAAACGAATGGACCTCATTTATAATGCAATACAAAAAGGGAATTACTCAGAAGGTGTAACAGCATCTGAACTCGCTACACTTCTACAGCTAGACCGTGCAAATGTAAGCAGCGATTTAAATAAACTTGTGAAAGATGGTCGTTTATCCAAAACAGGAACACGCCCTGTCCGTTTCTATTTAGGAGCCAACTCCCACGTGGAAACGCATTCACAAAACAACACTTCACTCGATGCCTTTACAAGAAAAAACATAAGCCTCAAAATTGCGATTGAAAAAGCAAAGGCTGCTGTACTCTATCCTCCAAATGGTATGCATACATTACTACTTGGAGAAACGGGTGTCGGGAAATCTATGTTTGCCTCTTTAATGCACGAGTATGCAATTGAAGTAAATCAGCTCCCAAAAGATGCACCGTTTATCGTTTTTAACTGTGCGGATTACGCAAATAATCCACAGCTCCTGCTCGGACAACTTTTCGGGATAAAAAAGGGGGCTTACACTGGTGCAAGTGACCAAAAAGGGGTAATCGAAAAAGCCCACGAAGGAATTCTCTTCCTGGATGAGGTGCACCGCCTCCCGCCAGAAGGTCAAGAAATGTTATTCACATTTATTGACCGCGGTGTATATCGCCGCCTTGGGGAAACAGAGAACGAGCGCCGAGCACAAGTATTAATTATTACTGCAACAACAGAAGAACCAAACTCTTTTTTACTCAAAACCTTTACGAGACGGATTCCGATGACCGTAACGCTTCCACCACTTCGTGAGCGAACGCATCAGGAACGCTTCGCTCTCTTGCAGCTCTTTTTTACAAATGAAGCAATTCGTCTGCGAAAAAAAATTCATGTCAGTCCGAACGCAATGCGTGCTTTCGTCTTTTATCAATGTCCAAACAATATCGGACAATTAAAAACCGATGTACAAATTGCCTGTGCGAAAGCCTATTCTGATTTCGTAACAAAGAAAAGAGAGTATGTCCGCGTTTCAAGTGCTGACTTGCCATGGTACATGAAGGAAGGCTTGTTTATTGAAAGAAAAAGCCGTCATCTGTATCAAGTGCCAAACGAAACATTTGTATTTACGAGTGACGAAGGATGGAGCAAACATAAAACAGAAGATTCACGTTCTTCCATTTATGATTACATTGATCATAAATATGAAGAATTACAAGCACGCGGTATTGAAGAAGAAGAATTAGAATTACTAATAGACAACGATCTCCAAAGCTTTTTCGTTCAGTATTTTAATCAAATGTCACAAAAGACAAGTCATGAAAATGTCCTTAAAATTGTCGATCGCAATATTGTTTCTGTATGCGAAAAAATCGCTGAACTAGCCGAAAAACATTTAGCTAAGACATTTGATGAAAAAGTCTTTCTTGCTTTAAATTTACATGTACAGACAACTTTACAACGACTGCAGGGCGGGAAACAAATTCATCACCCGCAGCTGAATCAAATTCGCACGAAATATAAAGAAGCTTTCTCAGTTGCCATGCAATGTATTCAACTATTAGAAGAAGAATTACAAGTAACGATGCCAATTGATGAAGCTGGATTCTTAACGATGTTTTTCGTTGTTGATCCCATTCCTGCTTCCCAAACAGAAGTAAAAGTATTAATTTTAGCCCACGGCAATGGTATCGCAACAGAAATGGCAAATGTCGCGAATGAACTCCTCGGTATTGATGAAGTAACAGGAATTGATATGCCGCTTCATGAATCACCGAAAGATTTCTTAGAACGAGTAAAAGTGTACATGAAAACACTGAGACATATAAATGGTCTTCTCTTACTTGTCGATATGGGTTCACTCGCCTATATCGGGGATATACTAGAGACAGAATTTCATATCCCTGTACGCGTTCTTTCGATGACAAGTACGCCGCACGCATTAGAAGCAGCAAGAAAAGCTCAGCTCGGGTACTCATTAGATGCGTTATATGAAACTGTGAAAAACTTAACACCGTTTTACCTTAATGTACAAGAAGAAAAGAAAAAGCCACTTGCTCCCATGAAATCAGTCATTTTAACAGCTTGTTTAACAGGAGAAGGAAGCGCACTGGCCATTCAAAAAATGCTTGAAAACTATTTACGATTCGATAAAGATTTAATAGAAATTATTCCAATTAGTATCGTTCATGAAAAAGATTTAACAAAAATGATCGAAAACATAAAGAAAGAACGCAATATGATTTGTATTGTCACAAACTTTGATGTACAAGTACCATGTTTAACTTATCATTTCCAAGACATTGTAAACTATAAAGCCATTCAGCAAATTCAAGAATTAATTACGTATGAAGAAACATATGCAAAAATGGCTGATATTCTCGGGCAACAAATGCAGCGCGATGATGGGGCACTGATGATTAAAACAATACGATACGCGCTCAATACAATTCAAGAGCTCATCTCCTTACAGTTAAACCCTGATAGTTTAATGGGAGTTATTTTGCATATGAGCTGTATGATTGACCGGCTTCAAAAGGGAGAAAAGCTCCTCCCTTATCCTGACAAAGAAGCGCATAGACAAGATGAATATTGGATGTATATGAAAGTAAAAAAAGCCCTGCAACCAATTGAAAATACGTTTGATGTGCAGATTCCAGATGATGAAGTGTTTTATGTAATGGACTTCTTCATAAAAAACCAACCAGAAAAAAAAGAGTAACGTAAACATGCCCGTGAATTTCAAAATTCATGGGCATGTTTATTTACCGGCTCATGGACCTGCTATATTCTTTTACCTTCCCACGAATTTCTCCCCTTGCATGTGCTTTTGTATGAACATTTACATATGCATTCGCTTCATCAATTGCCTGCACAAGATTTTCAAACGTCTTCCCTTGCAAAGGTCCCTCTAAATCTTCAGTGGACACCACACCCGTTATCGTTCCTTCATTTACGCTAATTCCATGCTTCACAGGTCCATATAAAAACACAACTCCTGGCCCGGTCTGATTTCCTTTCCCTAAATGAATTTGACAAGATGTTACCTTCTCAATATTTTTCAATATGATCCTATAATGTAGTTTCGTAAAATCACTATTAAAAATAAGCTCCGCGACCCCATAAGCTTTCGTTTTTACAGGAGGTAGTTCATTATCACCTTTCAGCTTAGCAACAAAATGTTTTGTCATACTAGCAACATTCTCCTTATATAAATTTCAAACTCATGCTGACATCTCTTTAACTAATTTATTGCTGGGACACGATCAATTATGACTCTTTCAGAAATGCTTTTTCATAATGGCTATTCTACTCAAGAAATATTTACAAAAAAATTACATAACAATCATTCCTCACACCACACTGCTTCCTGTATAATGCACGTAAATTTGAAATTTCTTCAGGAGGTTCCTTTTGAAAACATTAATAGAAATATTTCTCGTATCACTCAAGTTAGGCCTTACTTCTTTCGGAGGACCCGTGGCTCATCTTGGGTACTTTCATCATGAATATGTACAAAAACGAAAATGGATGGATGAGCGGAGCTATGGGGATTTAGTGGCACTCTGTCAATTCCTACCCGGTCCTGCAAGCAGCCAAGTTGGAATTGGCACCGGTTTATCACGAGGCGGGCTCCTTGGAGCTGTAGTCGCTTGGATTGGCTTTACACTCCCGTCAGTTCTCTTTCTTGTTTTTTCCGCTTCACTAATCCAGCAATTTCATGTGGTGGAAGCTGGCTGGATTCATGGATTAAAACTTGTAGCAGTAGCGATTGTCGCACATGCAATATGGGGAATGGCACAGAAATTAACACCGGACCGTAACCGAGCAACAATTGCAATTATTACTGCTGCAATTGCGTTATTATTTCCAAGCGCTTGGACACAAGTTACGCTTATTCTACTTGCTGGTCTTCTCGGTTGGCTCTTATATCGTAAGCATGAAATTCCATCTGCTAGCAAAACACATATTCCTGTTTCACGTATAACAGCTGCCCTTTGTCTCTTACTATTCTTTAGTTTATTATTCTTGTTACCACTATTACGACCATTTTCGCACTGGATTGCCATGTTTGATAGTTTCTATCGCTCTGGCTCACTCGTGTTTGGCGGAGGACATGTCGTTCTTCCCCTTCTTGAAAATGAGTTTGTATTAAATGGCATGATGACAAAAGAACAGTTTCTAGCAGGATACGGCTTAACCCAAGCGGTTCCAGGTCCTCTTTTTACATTTGCATCTTACATAGGAACGGTACTAGACGGGGCACTAGGAGCTACTATTGCGACAATCGCTATCTTTCTCCCGGCATTCTTACTTGTCATTGGTGTATTGCCATTTTGGGATCAAGTGAGACGCTTGTCTTATGTACAAGGAGCACTCCTTGGCATTAATGCCGCCGTCGTCGGTATTTTACTAGCTGCTTTTTATGACCCTATTTGGACAAGCACAATCATGAGTAAAACTGATTTTGTTATTGCTTCTCTCCTATTTTGTCTATTAGCATTTTGGAAAGCACCACCATGGATCGTTGTTGTTCTTGGTGCTTTTAGTGGCTATATTCTTTCTATTATCTAAACATACAAAAAGACGGTCTTACTAAATCGTCTTTTTTACTATATAACTTCCCTTTGATTTTCAAGCATATAAGTCGCGGCTATGAAAACGAAAAGAGGTTTCCACTTAGCATGAGGCACTGACCGCTTCTATCCATGAGCGGATTCCCTCTCCCTCCTAAAAGGAAAGTTTTTTATATTAAAATTTCACAAGCTCTATCCCTTCTGGTAAAACACTTTCCGTTAAAATCTGTAGTTCCTTCACACGGTCCATTACATAGGAAGAACGCTTTACAAGCTCTGGATCAATGTAAGCAGGGTGTGCCATTACCTCTACTGTTTTTCCGTCCTGCACACGCTCTGCTAATTTGACAAAGTAATCTTCCTGCACGCCATCGCTATAGAAATCACTATAAAACACATCAGAAAATGGACGCACTGCCCTCTCTTCTGCGCAGCGGCGGATTGGCACATTATATTTATCTGCTAATCGTTCCAGAACATCGTGCAAAATCGGTAAACCATGTGCATGATGATGACTATCTAAATGCGTTGGCTTTAATCCGTAAGATAGAAACTTTTCAATTTGAGCCGTCCACTCTCTTTCAACCTCTTCAGGGTTTATGTTTCCTTCTCTTACTACACTTTGCTTATGAAACAATCCATCTTCACTTACAAGAGACGGAACATCTGTAAGAAGAGATTTTCCCGCAGTTAAGACGAGATGCACCCCTACTCCTAATGTCTTATATTCTTTCGCTAAGCGTACTGCATGCTCCGTCCCTGGCATGTTCATCATCATCGTCGTAGAATTCACAATCCCGTTTACATGTCCTTCAATAATGCCGTAATTTGTACCTTCTGTAAGACCAAAATCATCTGCATTTACAATTAATCGAATCATAGATTTTTCCCTCCTGTAAAATGAAAAAAAGCGGGCTGAGTCAGCGCCGCTTTTTACTTTTCTACTTTTTTGAAGAACTGCGGAAGATATTCTTTATGTGCTTCCAACATTTCATCTAAAATTTGTTTTGCTACTTTATCTGATGGTACAAGTGGATTAATTGTCATAGCAAGCAGCGCTTTATGATAATCCCCTGTAACAGCAGCTTCAATTGACGTGCGCTCAAATGATTTAATTTGCTGAACTAAACCGCGAACAGGAACCGGTAAATCACCTACTGCAATCGGCTTTGGACCATCCTTCGTAATGATACAGTTTACTTCAACAGCAGAATCATGTGGCAAGCTTGCAATTGCACCATTGTTTCTTGTATTAACAGGTTGGATATCACCTTTATTATTATAAATAGACGTAATTAAACTACATGCTGCATCACTGTAGTACGCTCCTCCGCGCTTTTCTAATTGCGGTGGCTTAATATCTAAATTCGGGTCTTTATATAACTCGAATAAGTCATCTTCTAATTGTTTCACCACTTCTGCACGTGTCCCTTTTTCAATAGAAGCTTGTTTTTCTTCTTCTAACATTTCACGTGTTTTATAGTAGTAGCGATGATATGGACATGGAATTGCACGAAGTCCGCGAATGAAATCTGGCTCCCAATCAAGTGCAGCGATGTTTTCCATCGTAATTTGCTTTTCTGGATCTGTTACAAGTTCTAGCACTCGGTCCATCACACTTACTCCATCTAAATACACATCTAATCCGTAGACCATGTGATTTAAACCAGCAAAGTCAACATGAACACGGCTCGCATCTACTTCAAGAATCTTTGCAAGTCCCATACAAATACCAATTGGAACGTTACATAATCCAACTACTTTTTTGATGCTTGTATAACGAAGTACAGCCTCTGTTACCATACCAGCTGGATTTGCAAAGTTAATCAGCCAAGCATTCGGACAAAGCTCTTCCATGTCTTTACAAATATCCAAAATAACAGGAATCGTTCTCAATGCTTTGAATAAACCACCAGGACCATTCGTTTCCTGACCAATCACATCATATTTTAATGGAATTGCTTCATCTTTCGCGCGCGCCTCTAATAAACCAACGCGAAGCTGCGTTGTTACAAAATCAGCATCTTTTAATGCCGCGCGGCGATCAAGTGTTAAGTGAATATCAATTGGTAAACCTGCTTTTTTCACCATACGTTTTGCTAAGTTACCAACGATTTCTAACTTCTCTTTTCCCGCTTCAATATCTACTAACCAAATTTCACGAACAGGAAGCTCATCATAACGCTTAATAAACCCTTCAATTAACTCCGGTGTATAACTAGAGCCACCACCGATTGTAGCAATTTTAATTCCGCTCATATCTTATTCCCCTTTCGCATCAAGCTTTTTATAAAGGTCGATAAATTCCGCTGCTAATTCTTTCACAGTCATTGAATTCATTAAATGATCTTGTGCATGAATTAAAAGAACACTAATCTCTGTTTTTTCTCCTCTTGCTTCTGATTGTATGAGTTCTGTTTGGAAATGATGTGCTTCATTAATCGCTTCTTTCGCTTTTACCATCGCTTCATCTGCTTCCCCTAATTTCCCCTGTTTTGCATATTGCAGTGCTTCCATCGCATAGCTTCTTGCGTTACCACTGTGTAAAATTAATTGGAATGGGATTTGTTCTGCTGTAGTCATCATAAATACCGCCCTCTCTATATAGTTCAACCGATTAAAATACCCCTTCAGTTTGAACGTGTCTATGAAAATATTATTTTCTTAAATTGGTTTTGGTGTTCTTCTAGATGTGTGCCATCTTTCTGAACAAGATATAAAGTTATTGTTCTCACGAGCTCGTTTCACCCGTGAGAACAATCATGTATTACATAGGTACAGATTGATCGTTTCCTTGTGCTGTAGTTTTTTCAGTGCGAATGATAGAACGGTCACATAATACAACGAATGGATAGTAAATCACCATCGCGATTACAAAGTTGAATAACTGTAGAATTGTACCGGAAATGTGTCCGCCTGTTACAAGGTAACCACTAATGATTGGTGGTGTTGCCCATGGAATCATCGCAACTGTTTTTGGCACCAATCCAAGAGATATAGCTGTATAAGAAGTAATTACTAATACGATTGGTGTCACAATAAACGGAACGAATAAAATTGGGTTTAAAATAATTGGTGTACCAAAAATTACTGGTTCGTTAATATTGAATGCACCTGGTCCAATTGATAGTCTTGATACGCCTCGCATTTGCGCGCTTTTCGCTACAATTAATACAACAACTAAGAATGCTAATGTTGCACCAGAACCTCCAAGATATACGAAAGTATCAAAGAACGGTTTTGTAATAATGTTTGGAACATCAAATGAAGATGTGCCATCTTGGAATAACTTGATATTTTTTTCTAATGCTGGTAAGTATAATGGCTCGATGATACCCCCAACAATGTTTGGACCATGTAAACCAAAGAACCAAAGAAGGTGAACAAGAAGTACAATGACAATCGCACTTGGTAATGTACCTGCTAAACCTTGTAATGGTAATTGAATTGTATTAAAGATAAATTCATGAACACTTGTGCCTGCTAATTTCACTGCTAATTGAATACCTGCAACTACTGTTAAAATAACAAACGCCGGAACTAATGCTGCAAATGATCTTAAAACTGCTGGTGGTACTCCGTCTGGCATTTTGAAAGTAATCTCTCTTTGTACAAAGAAACGGAATGCTTCAGTAACAAGAAGTGCCACGATGATTGCTACGAATAAGCCTTGTGCCCCCGTCCAAGCTAAGTTCAATCCGCCCTCTTTCGGTGTTGTTGGCGTAAGAATAATTAACGCACCAAATGAAATAATACCTGCTGACAATCCATCAACACCGTAAGATTTTGCTAAGTTATAACTTGTTGTAAATGCTATAATTAGTGCTAAAATTGCGAAAGAACCAGTCCACATTCCTCCGCCAACGTCTTTCCAAACTTCTCCGAATGTACCTTTCATGAAATTTTGGAAGGCTTCAGATGGAAAACCATTAATCAGTGATGCCAGGGCACCAACTAAGATAAGTGGCATAACAGCAATAAATCCATCACGAATTGCAGCTAAATGACGTTGTGACCCGATTTTACCAGCGACTGGAACAACATATTTCTCCATAAATGCAATAAACTTTTGCATTTTCTTTCCCCCCTAATTATTTTTTTAGTGTTAATGCGTGATCTAAAACCGCCTCTCCATTCATCATGCCGTAATGCATTGGATTAATAACGTCGATTCCAACGTTTTTATCATCGGCAAGCGCTTTCAAAGAAGAAAGCATGTAACGAACTTGTGGTCCTAGTAATAATACGTCTGCTTCATCAATGTTGTTTCTTACTGCATCCCCAGATACAGCCCAAATCTTTCCCTCTAACCCGCGAGCCTTTGCAGCTGCTTCCATTTTTGTAACTAGTAAACTTGTAGACATTCCTGCTGAACAACAAAGTAAAATATTCATT